>Ga0256829_1000464_pt1 | contig 41031 bp, 41 predicted proteins | sample 131447metaG_FD_185979 | JGI IMG/M metagenome (GOLD analysis project Ga0256829, IMG submission 185979) | Hydrothermal vent microbial communities from Lau Basin, Pacific Ocean - 131-447 | ecosystem: Environmental > Aquatic > Marine > Hydrothermal vents | place: Pacific Ocean: Lau Basin | collected... | reverse complement strand
GGAATGTCATCAGCGGATAAGGAATGTTCGCACCGGTTCCCGTAAGGCCCCATTGGCAAGGACGCTGGTGGGGCCTTGTCACCTCTGGGGATCAGGCGTCAAGGGGGTGGATACCTTGGCGCTTACAAAACAACTACCTTCGAGTAAAGCGGATTCATGCTGACACTATCTAATCTTCCACCAGTAAGTGTGAATGATTTACTTAATAAATACCGGCTTGAACTAGTCTGGATTCCTCAAGGAAAGGACATCCCCGGGTCTTTTTGGGGAGAACCCGAGGCGGGTTTGATCGGAACCCGCATATTTGTCCGTCCCGACACCCCCATTCATTCTATGCTTCACGAAGCATGCCATGTCATCTGCATGGATCCTTTCCGCAGGGAAGAATTACATACCGACGCTGGAGGAGATGAAGCCGAAGAAAACGCGGTGTGTTACCTACAAATACTCCTGGCAGACCACTTGCCAAATATCAGCCGCAATCGCTTGATGCAAGATATGGACGCATGGGGCTACAGCTTTAGGCTCGGAAGAACCTCCGCCTGGTTCGAGCAGGACGCCGAAGATGCGAGGCTGTGGCTGAAGCGCCACAATTTGATTGATAGGGTTAACAGGCCTACATTCAATTTGCGGGGATCGCCCCGCATGAAATGACCCTTCGCAGGCCCTGCATTACAAAACAAGAAAATTGAACCAACCAATAGGGCGCATTTTCATAATTATTCCCTAACGTTCCCTACCCGTTATTACTTAACCCGACACTCCGATTTCGGCCCACCTACCTCAGATGCGAAGCTGCATGCCCGGACGCAAGACCTGATTTGGCTTGATGTCATTGATCCGCACCAACCGCTCGACAGGCATATTATGCGCCGCAGCAATAGACCACAAACTATCTCCAGGACGTACGATCACTGTTTTTAGTGAGCGTGATGATGCCGATGAAACCGCTTTGTGGTTAGGCGCCAAATGCAACCATAACCTCATTCCTGGGTGTAGCACAGCGTCGACCGGAATATTGTTCCAAGCGGCGATTTGCTTTGGAGAAACCCCTTCTTGCTGGGCAATAGACCAAAGAGTATCTCCGGAATGCACAATTACTGCTGCTTTCGCCTTCAGTGTGTTCGCCGATGTTGCTCGGCCCCTTGCAACAACAGGAGATCCACCCGTAGCAACAGAACTTTTCAGAGACGCATTATCATAAACAGCAAGCTTCATGCCCGGAGACAACATCTTATTTGGATTCAAATCATTCCACTTGGCCAACGCTGTATATGACGTATGGTATTTCTGGGCAATGCTCCATAAGGTCTCGCCCGATGATACCGTGATGTTTATCCATTTTCCGGTAGCGCGCTCAGGCTTCACATAAGCGGCTTGCACAATATGAGCCAGCGGCGTGACATTCTTGGCGGGTCGCAAGCGCAGCACCTCCCCCACATGGAGCAAATGTCCGGAAGGAAGGTTGTTCCAGCGTCGCAGATCAGCAATCGTCAGCCCGTACTGATTCGCAATCGACCAAAGTGAGTCGCCGCTACGAACCCGGTAGCGCAACGGCGGAGTGGTTGTGGGCGCGTGGGCCGCCGCATAAGCCACGGCGCCTTGGGGGAGAAGCAAGGATTGGCCTACTCGAATCAGATTACCCCGTAGTCCATTGATACGCCTTAATACCGCCACCGTTGTACCATAACGAGCTGCAAAGCCACTTAAAGTATCCCCTGATCGCACCTGTTGGCGCACCCAGGTAACCCGTTCGGTGGCAGGCGTGCTCTGAAGACGCTTCAAGAAAACTGCCGCCCGAGTACGCGGCAATACAAGATTGTACGACCCGTCAGGCGGCGTTGCCCACCGGCTATAGCCCGGATTGAGTTCACGTAATTTTGTTAAAGACACCCCAGCCAAACGCGCTGCTAGATTGAGGTCGATTTGATGATGCAAGGGAACGACTTCCAAGCCATCTTTGGCCGGAATATCGACAAGTTTGACATGGTAACGCGCTGGATCGGAGAAAATTTCCATCAGAGCGACAAGTTTGGGCACATAAAATTGCGTCTGCGCCGGCAAAGGCAATGCCCAATAATCCGTTGGCAAGCCTCGCGCCTTATTGTAATTTATCGCCCACTGCACTGTGCCTGCGCCACTGTTGTAAGCGGCAAGCGCCAAATACCAGCTACCAAATCTCTGATGCAACTGCTCAAGGTAATTGAGAGCGGCGTTGGTTGAGGCGCATAGTGAACGTCTTCCGTCGTACCACCAGTTCATGCGCACGCCGAAATGTCTCGCGGTCCCGGGGGTAAACTGCCATAGCCCTCCAGCCGCGCTGCTCGAATACGCATAAGGATCATAGCCGCTTTCCACGATCGGCAGCAAAGCCAGAGCCAAAGGCATATGACGACGTTTTAACTGAGCGACGATATAAGCCAGGTAGGGTTTGGCCCGCGCAGAAACCTTTGTCAAATAGTGAGGGTATCGAGTGAACATGGCAAGAGCACGTTCGACCCGCGGATGGGCGGTTTCCATCGGCATACCATAATCTTGCCGGATAACCGCCCACAAACCTTCAGCTTTGATGCTGGCTTTCTTAGCAGCGGTTTGTTCGGAGGGAGTCAGCGGCAAACTAGCAAGCTCGGCAATCGAAAGGCCTGTATTGCTTGTTTTAACCGCCTTTGTGTTTGCGACATTGCCCGCTGATCCCGTGTACGCCAAAGGCGTCCCAGTCAAACTGGCGCAACCACCCAAGGTAGAGAGCAATATGAAGCCGCCAAAGTACGTCAATGGCTTGAGGTTCATTTTCATGTTATTCGAGGCCATGATGTTCTATCTTGCTTTTGGCTTGTTAAGCGTTACAGGTAATTAGTGAGCTGGGCAACCTTGCATTATCCGGCTGGCGCCACAGATCAAAAAAACCAGACCCTCTTTCGCCTCTTAATGTTAATTTATAATGTGGTCTTTACACAATTAAAATATATGATAGACGGCAAGCAAAGCCTAAAAGCAATACGGGATGCTCTTGGAGATTGTCGCCTTTATCGAAGGCATGAATGTTCAAATAGGTTATCCCCGACCGCAAAGGAATTGCTCTTTTTCGTGGACCACCTGCCTCAATATTAAAACTGTATAATCTATTCAACCACTTCTGAGGCTTGCTTGTCGGCATGGTAAGAGGAGCGTACAAGCGGGCCGCTGGCCACATGCACAAATCCCAAAGACCGCCCATATTCCTCAAGGGCAGCAAACTCGTCAGGATGAACGAATCGCCGCACCGGCAGATGATGGCGAGATGGCTGGAGATATTGTCCCAAGGTCAACATGTCGACATCACTTTCGCGTAGATCGCGCATAACATCCCTGATCTCCACCAATGACTCACCCAAACCGAGCATCAATCCTGATTTAGTCGGTACTTGTGGGTTCTTTTGCTTGAATCGTTCAAGCAATCCTAGTGACCACTGATAGTCTGCGCCAGGCCGCGCTTGACGATAGAGGCGCGGCACCGTTTCCAAGTTGTGATTGAATACATCCGGCGGCACCACGCTGAGATGTTTGAGCGCCACATCCATACGGCCGCGAAAATCCGGAACCAATACCTCGATCTTTATGCCCAGATTACGCTCCCGAACCTTGCGAATGCAAGCCGCGAAATGAGCGGCGCCACCATCTCGCAGGTCATCCCTGTCCACGGAGGTGATCACCACATACTTTAACCCCATGGCTTGTACCGTATCTGCAAGATGCTGGGGCTCCATGTCATTCAAAGGCGCAGGACGCCCATGCGCCACGTCACAAAAAGGACAGCGGCGTGTACATATATCACCCATAATCATGAACGTGGCCGTACCGTGGGAGAAACATTCCCCAAGATTGGGACAAGCAGCCTCCTCGCAGACAGTGTGCAAGGATTGCTCTCGCAAGACCTGCTTGAGCCGTTGCACTTTGGGGCCCACTGGCGCCTTCACCCGAATCCATTCGGGCTTGCGTGGAACTTCTTCCGTGGACTGAATCTTGATTGGAATGCGCGCCATCTTTTCGGCACCCCGCTGCTTCACTCCACGCTCTGCCCTTCTGATGCCTTTATCATTCATCGCCTTATCTTCTCAGATTTCATGCCGATACCCCAAAATATCAGCCAACTGCGCTGACAACGCCAGCGCGGACTCGTGCCAACTCAAGCGAACTCCAAAATCGGACAAACAGGTAACGCGCAATCCACGAAATCCACACGGATTTATCCGGTTGAATGGCTCGAGATCCATATCCAGATTGAAAGCCAAGCCATGATAACTGCAGCCTCGCCTGATCCTCAGAGCCAACGAAGCGATTTTACGCTCTTGAACATAGACCCCCGGAGCATCGGGGCGACTTTCCGCAGAGACGCCATGATCGCTCAAGAACCTAATGACACTAAACTCGAGCGCATCTACAAGTGTTCGCACGCCAAGCTTCCGGCGCCGCATGTCAATCAGGGTATAGAGAACAATCTGCCCCGGCCCATGGTAGGTCACTTGGCCACCGCGATCCGTGCGAACCACGGGAATGTCTCCGGCGGCCAACACGTGTTCTAACCGCCCGGCCTGGCCGAGGGTGAATACTGACGGATGCTCCACGAGCCAGAATTCATCAACCGTGGATGGGCGGCGCGCGGCAGTAAAATCACGCATCGCATGCCAAACAGGCTCATAGGCGCACTGTCCCATATGATGAATGTGCAGTGGCTGGGCATCGTTGCGCATTGCAGTCTTATTTCACAGCGCCATGATCACGAGTTCACAACGGGTCAACGCACGATAAATCTCATCCAGCTGGTCTCGGCTGTGGGCATTCACCGTCACGGTGACACTGTAATAACGTCCGGCCCGGCTCGTCCTGCACACCAATGCGCTATCGGGCGTCTCGGGTGCATGAGCCCTCACCAGCGCCATGACTTTGGCGGGAAATTCCGGTACGGCCGGCCCGAAAGCCTTGATTGGAAAATCACAGGGGAAATCGAATATCTCCTCATTGTCCTGCTCACTCGCCATTTGTTACTCCAGCCAGAATCAACACGCACTCAACCCCATTCGCAAACGGATTTTGGAGTCTTGATACCAGGCATTCATCCGATTCCATGCCCGGCCTGGTTTGCCCTGGCCGACAGGCGTGGAATCGAGAAAAGTCACAGGCACTATTTCACGCGTCGAGCTTGTCAGCCAAATCTCGTCGGCATCCGCCAACTCTGCCGCGGTGATATCCTCCACCTCGAAGGCCATCCCATGAGCAGCAGCCAATTCGAGCACCAGATCTCTTGTTATTCCTGGCAATATAAACGGTCCTTTGGGTGGCGTGCGAAGCGCTCCATTCCGCACAATAAACAGACTACTCGCTGTGCCCTCCAGCGCCAAGCCATTACGCACCAGGATAGCGTCTTCCGCGCCGGCCTCTTTAGCCTGCTGGAGCAGCATGATATTGGCGAGCAGGCTAGTCGATTTAATGTCACATCGCGCCCAGCGAATATCTTCCAAGGTACACGCCTTCAGACCTTTGGTCAGTAATTCAGGTGATGGTCCCGTCAATGGACGGCTCATGGCCAATACCGTCGGTTTTAGATCGGAAGGATATGAATGATCGCGCCTGCCGTCTGCGCCCCGCGTCACTTGCAGGTAGATAGAATGATCCCCTGCACCAGCGTGATCAAGGAGATCATTCACCAATCGTCGCCATCCTGCTTCGTCCATTGGAGAAGCAATCCTGACGGCAGCGAGGCTGGCCCGCAAACGGGCGAGGTGGTGTTGCAAGCGGAACGGATGTCCCCCGAAGGCCGGAATGACCTCATATACACCATCCCCGAAAAGGAAGCCTCGATCCATTACCGAGACATGCGCTTCGCTCAACGGAAGAAATCGGCCATTAAGGTAGACTTCTCCAACCCTGTCGGTCATTTTTTATTGAACCATTGCAGTACCGTATCGCGCACACGTTGCCACAGACTCCCCACAGGATCCGCCTCAAGCGTGACCAATGGCCTTTCGGCGACCACGCGCCCGCCCAGTTTCACGACCACCTTGCCGACCGCCTGACCTTTGGCCAAGGGCGCATCCAGTGTGGCCGGCAGATCCATGCTCGCATTGAGCTTGGAATACTGCCCCACCGGCACGGTGACATAAAGTGGCGCAGCCAAACCTAGGCCGATCGTCTGCTTTGCTCCATACCAAACCCGCGTCGTAGTCAACGGCTTGCCACCCTCATAGAGCAAGTGTGTTTTGTAGAAGCGGAAGCCATAATTCAGCAAGGCATCATCAAGGCGCGCCAAGCGGACGTAATTTTGCTCGCTGGTCTCTTTGGGATCGTTCGTGCCCATGATCACTGCAATCATACGTGTATCACCACGCTTTGCGGAACCAACCAGACAATATCCGGCCTCTTTCGTATAACCGGTTTTCAACCCATCAGCAGTGGGATCCAGCCATAGTAATTTATTGAAGTTGTACTGATGAATATTGTTCCAGGTAAACTGTTTTTCGCTGAAATAATGATAATACTGCGGAAATTGCATGATGATCGCCCGAGCCAACTTGGCGAGATCGAGCGCAGATACATAAAGGTCTGGATTTGGCAGCCCCGTAGGGTTGCTGTAATGGGTATTTTTCATCCCCAGATGTTTTGCGTAACTATTCATCAAGCTCACAAAAGCCTGCTCTGTGCCAGCCACACCTTGGGCCAAGGTCATGGCGGCATCATTACCCGACGGCACCAGCAGCCCCTGCAGCAGATCGTTGACCGTCACCTCTGAACCAGGATTGAGGAACATTCTGGACCCCCCCTGCCGCCAAGCCTTGTCGCTAACGCGGAACTTGGTGTCCAAGGTGATCCGACCCGCCTTTAACTCCTGGAAAACGACATAAGCCGTCATGAGTTTAGTGGTGCTGGCAGGCGCCATGTGCTCATTGGGATTCTTTGCGACGAGCACCTGCCCCGTTCTGTAATCCATCAGCACATAGGCTTTGGCCGGTAAAGGGGGCATTTTCGGCACCGGCACGGGAAGCGCCGAAGGTGTTGAAGCCTGCGCAAACGGCATGGCGATGATAATCAACGGAAAAAACAGAGAGGCGACAAAAATTCGCAGTGATTTAAGCATCAATCAGAACCTTAAGTATTCAAAAAACAACAAGCATGAGGCCGGGCCGGACCCATGGAATCTTGACGGAGCGCGCGCCCACATTAGAGGTCATCCTAGAAAACGGTGACTCCATGACCAAAAAGGAGAAAAACCTTCATCAGCCCCACATCATAGCCGTAGCTCCATTCAAATCCGACAAGCTAGCAAAGCTGGGAATTCTACCTGCTGCCAACCGTGGATACGAGTAACATTTGGTAAATATCAGAGTGCCGTCAGACACCATCTCACTTTGCATATTGACATGGCCGGATTTAGACCAGAAAAGTGCCCTGGATGAACCCAACATCCAGCCCTACAGAGTTTGTATCAATGCAATTTAATTGAGTCAGCCACGTTTATGCCGACAAGGGTTGACGTTGCCACAGGGAGGAATCTTGCCGGCTGCATCCGCTTATTCAACCCGTACCTTGAACCCCTTTATTCCTACCTTCCGCATGCGGCGCGCCGCCTCATCGAGAGCGTTTACATTCGCAAGAGGACCGATGCGCACGGCGTACAGCGCTTGGCGCGGCTCCGCCAAAAGCGGAGCGAGCCGAACCGGACCAAACCCCATGTCACGAAGGGCAGTCACCAGTCGGCGAGCCCGTTCTTGGTCAGAAAAAGCCCCTACTTGCAGGAACAGCCGCGGAACGGGCGCCCCCTGCGCCTCGCTGGGTGGCGGAGGCGGATTCGCAGCGGGCAGAGCAGGATCAACCGCTTGGACTTCAACAATCGCAGTTCCACTCTGAATCATGCCCAAGGCGCGCGCCGCGCCATAAGAAAGATCCAGAATGCGATTAGCCACGAAAGGCCCCCTGTCGTTGACCTTGACGACAACTTCGCGTCCGTTACGCAGATTCGTCACCCGTACCCAGCACGGCAACGGCAATACTTTGCTCGCCGCTGTGTATGCATACATGTTATACACCGCTCCAGTGGAAGTGCGCCGCCCATTAAAACCCGGCCCATACCAAGAAGCGATGCCCCGCTGCTGGTAACCCGCACACGCGGGCAGCACATGGTAACGATGCCCATGAACCCAATAAACCCGGTTGTAGGGCGCATCATGTAATGGAGTCGGCGTGGAGGATGAATTGACTATACGTGGCGGTGCCGAGGCGCATGCCGAAAGAAGGCTTATCGCCCCCAAGACTGCGAAGCGGGAGAGCGACATCAGCTCTTTTGCGGACTTTCTCGGCAGATAATCCATCGACCACCTCATTACGCGGCCGTCACCATAATCCCTTTTGGAGCAAGCGATTCCGAAGTAATTCCCGGCTGCGCCTCAATCGGATATTACGCGCAACCCGTCGATCCCACCAATGCGCCAATGTTCGACAGCAGCATCCATGTTCCGTCTATCTGAAAATGGACCGAGGCGCACCCGATATAGCTTACTTCCTGTATTGGCAACACCCGCCACGATTTCAACCGGAGCTCGGGTTTGCTTCAGAAGTTGCTGCTTCAATCGCTCGGCGTTGGCCAGGGAAGCAAATGCGCCCGCCTGCAGAAAATAACGTGGATGCGGCTCAGACTTGGAATGGTCAATTTGTGCGCGCAGCCTTTTCCCTGTCTCGATCATCCGCACCTCTACTAGCGCCGTACCTTTCTGTATCATTCCCAGCCGTTTTGCCGCCGCATAAGATAAGTCTATGATCCGGTTGTGAACAAAGGGACCACGATCATTGACCATGACCACAACCTCACGTCCATTTTGCAGATTGGTCACCTTGACGCGGCTCGGCAGGGGCAAGTCTCGGCTTGCCGCCGTCAGTGCATACATGTTGTAGCGCTCTCCCGTCGAGGTAGGGCGCCCGTGGAACTTGGGGCCATACCAGGACGCGATTCCGCGACGCGCATAACCACTGGCAGTCTCCAGCACGTGGTAGCGTTTACCATGCACCACGTAGGATTGATTGTAGGCCGGCACGCTAGAATTGGCCACCTGAAGGGGCGGCGAGCCTGTACAAGCACTGAGCAGCCCCATGAAAACGGCGAGTAAAAGAAGGCGACGAACTTTCATGCGCTCGCCGATTCAGGTTTTCCGATGGCCGTGGGTTTCTGCATAGGCCTGCTTGATCTTTTGGCTGAGCTGATACACCGCCATGGCATACAGGGGGCTGTAGTTGTAACGCATAATCACATAAAAATTAGGCCCTCCCAGCCAATATTCCGGTTGCCCGTCGCTGTTTATCAGACGTATCACACTGTAAGGCCCACCGCCAGCGGGTCTTGTCATGGGTTCTATGCCCTCGGCGGCGAGTTGCCGCAAATACAAGCTGGGTTTTGCGCTTGGTCTCCGGCGGGCATAAGGATCGCCCTCGACCCTGGCGGGCACAGCGACTCCTGCGTTTCTTTTCCAACCATGTTTGGCGAGGTAATTTGCCACGCTTCCAATCGCGTCAGCAGGATCGTTCCACAAGTCTTTCTTGTCATCGGCATTGAAATCGATCGCATAAGCCCGATAACTACCCGGCATGAATTGTCCCAGCCCCATGGCGCCAGCATAGGAGCCCTTGACCGAAAAAGGATCAATGCCTTCGCTGCGCGCAAGTAATAAAAACTGTTTCAATTGCCCTCTGAAGAAACGGGCTCGGGGAGGATAGTCGAAAGCAAGGGTAGCCAGGCTGTCGAACACCGGCCAACGTCCCATATGTCGGCCGTAAAAGGTTTCCACGCCTATGATCGCCGTCACGATTTGCGGCGGCACGCCATAAGTCGCTTGCGCGCGCATCAAGGCGGCCTTGTGTACATTCCAGAACCGGACTCCAGCCGTTATCCTTTTTTCGGTCAGAAAAATGCGCCGGTACTTATACCAAGGCAATGCCTCTGCCGGATGGGTGATGGCGGCGATCACTTCCGGCTGAAGCTTTACGCGTCGGAATTCGTCTTCCAGACGATTGCGATTGAATCCTTCCTGAGTGACGAGGCTGTCGATAAACGCCTGAACCGCGGGATCCTTGAGCAAAGATCTTGTCGATGAGCCGTTCGGCGTCGCCGCCTTAAGCGGCGAGGCGATCAAAAAAACCGCGACGAGCAAAAAACCAGTCAACCTACGGAGCAACATAAATAGCCTCGTTTCAATGCGCTACCAGCCTGCGGTGGGTTTGAATGCTCATTAGCATACCGAAAGCCGCCATGAGGGTCACCATCGAGGTGCCCCCGTAACTGATTAAAGGCAATGGCACTCCAACGACGGGCAATAGGCCGATCACCATGCCAATATTGACGAGCACATAGACAGAGAAAGTCAAACTGATACTGCCGGCCAGGAGTCGGGAATAACTATCTTGGGCATTCACTGCGATTATCAAACCGCGCAAGATGACGAAGGCATACAACCCCAGCAGGAAAATTGCGCCTAGCAGCCCGAATTCCTCGCCAAACACCGAAAAAATGAAATCAGTCGAACGCTCAGGGAGAAAATCCAGTTGCGCCTGGGTACCGTTGAGCCAGCCCTTTCCATAGATTCCTCCAGATCCCACCGCAATCATCGATTGCATGATGTGATAACCTGTACCCAGCGGATCGCGCTCGGGGTTGATGAAGGTCAAAACACGATTTCGTTGGTATCCATGCATGAAATGCCACAAAACGGGCAGAGCCGCCAGAATTGAGACAAAAAACCCAAACAAGTATCGATAGCGAATGCCCGCAAGGAAAATAACGAAACTGCCTGCCATGGCTACTAGTAAGGCGGTACCCAAATCAGGCTCCTTGGCAATCAAAATAGCCGGCACCACGACGACCAGAATCGCGATGAAAAGATCACGACCGCGCGGCGGCAGAGGCCGCTCCGAAAACAGCCAGGCCACTGCCATGGGAACGGCGAGTTTCATCAGTTCAGAAGGCTGAAACCGCACTACGCCGAGGCTCAGCCAGCGCTGCGCGCCCATACCGACTTCTCCTTTGATCAGAACCAGCATCAACAGCGCCAATCCCGCAAAGTAAAGCCAAGGCGTAAGTCGGCGCAAATGGTATGAAGCGATTTGCGCGACCAAGAACATAACGCCAACCCCTAGCACCAAACGCGTGATTTGACGATATACCACTGAGATATGCCCGCCAGATGCACTGTAAAGAATGATCAGACCGACCCCGATCAAGGCCAGAAGCGCCGCAAGCAGCCAGCCGTCCAGGTGCAAGCGGCGCCGCAACAAACCGGAACCGTTAGGATCTTCAATGCGCGGCATTGGGGGCTACCTGAGGCAATAACCTCAGAGACGGCGCGGAAGATCGGGTCGGCTGCAAATGGAGCTCGGCCGGGGCGTTGGGTTTCAAAACCAAACGACCGTCTACTTTAATTGTGTTGTTATCGAGGTAATAAGCGATCATTTTCCTGGCCAGAGGCGCCGCGCTGTGACTTCCGCCACCACCATGCTCGACCACAATCGCCACAGCGACCAAGGGATGATCCACTGGCGCGAAGGCAATGAATAAACCATTGTCGCGCAGATTATAGGGAATGGTCGATTCATCAGTGGTATCCGAGTAATAGAAGGAACTCACCTGCGCGGTACCCGTTTTGCCGGCTACAGAATAAGGGAAACCCCGAAACGCCTGCCATGCAGTGCCATGTCTTTGGTGCGTCACCTCCCACATTCCGCGATCCACCGCTTCCCAATACGCGGCGCTTCGCAACTGCACCGGCGGTAGAGGCGTCGGCACTTGGGAATGAATGCCACCCTGCTCAGGATCACGGCTGGCGCGTAGCAAGTGCGGACGAAACCCCTGGCCCCGCATCGACAAGATGGCGGCCGCGTTCGCCAATTGCAGCGGCGTCGCCAGCAAAAAGCCCTGGCCGATACCTGCCACCACGGTGTTTCCAGGATACCAAGGCCGACCGCGGGTTCGCTGCTTCCACTCCGGCGTGGGCAACAATCCTGGCTGTGCGCCAGTCGTATCTATTCCCGTCGGCCTGCCAAAACCGAATTTCTCCAGAAAAGCGTCCATCTTGCGGATTCCCAGTCGATAAGCCAACTGGTAGAAATAGGTGTCCGCCGATTCTGAGATCGCCTTCACCACGTCGGTAGGGCCATGGCCACCACGGTTCCAATCGAGATATTTGCGTTTCGCCGGATCCCCCGGAATGCGCCAGTAGGGTCCCGCATAGAGTTTTTGTGCCGGCTTGACGATGTTGTATTGCATGCCTGCCAAAGCCATGAAAGGCTTGATTGTCGAGGCGGGCGGATATTGACCTGCCAGCGCACGATTGAAAAGGGGCCGCCGCCAGTCTTCTCGCAATGCCTTGTAGCGGGCCCGACTGATACCATCGACAAACCAGTTTGGATCGTAATCAGGCGCACTGGCCAGAGCCAACACCTCGCCGGTGCGCGGATCGATAGCCACAGCCGCGCCCTCCTTCCCGGCAAGAGCTTTTTCCGTGATCCGTTGCAGACCGGCATCAATGCTGAGCACAAGATCCTCGCCGGGCACCGGTGGCTGAGTGGACAAAACCCGTAGCGGTCGACCATGAGCATCGACTTCCAGCTTCTGATAGCCGACCTTACCGTGCAGGCGCCGCTCATAAAAGCGTTCGATACCCATCTTGCCGAAGTAAGCGGTGCCATCATAATTCTTGGCGTCGACCGAACGCAACTCCTTGACATCGATACGCCCCACATAACCTACGGCATCGACCATTGAAGCGCCAAGCGGATAGTAACGCCGCAATCTTGGCACGATATCTACCCCGGGAAAGCGATAGCGTTCCACCGCAAAACGAGCAACCTCTTCAGGACTCAAGTTGAGCCGCAAGGCGATCGACTTGAAGGGCCAGCCGCCTTTCAGGCGCGTCCTGAAACGGCGCATGTCGTCTTGCGATAATTTAATTACTTTTGCCAATGCCGCCAGCGTCGCCTGCATATTTGGAACGTGTTCTGGAGTGACCTCCAGACTGTAACTGGGCACGTTTTCCGCCAGCACCACACCATGGCGATCGTATATCAGTCCTCTCGGCGGCGGGAGAGCGACCACACGCACCCGGTTTTCCTGAGCCAGCGAAGCATATCGCGCATGCTCGAACACTTGCAGATAAACCAAACGCCCAAGCAGGACAAGGAACAGAACCAACACGAATCCGCCTGCCATGCCAATACGCCAGATGAACTGACGTCGTTCTCTGACCGGGTTTTTCAGTGTTTTTTTACTCATCCCGGAGAAACCCTTGTGATCGCAGACCCCGGAATAGAGGAAGAAAAGATTGGGCGTTTATAAACACCACCCGTCAAGCTGAGGATGAGGCGACTGAGTGGGCAAATCTTCGAAAGCGCGAATGCATGCTCATGGAGCATAGGTCGGTCACATTCCATGAGCATGCGCTAACAATTACCCTTTTTCGTAGCGTTCGGCACAGGCCATGATTTCATCCCGCGCTGTATCGATGTCATCGAAACCTTCCACCTTCACCCACTTGCCCGCTTCGAGCGCCTTGTACTGTTCGAAGAAATGCTTGATCTGCCCCAACAGAAACGCCGGCAGACCACTGACATCAACAATTCCTTCATAGCCAGAATAGAGCTTGTCAACCGGCACAGCAATGATTTTGGCGTCCGGCCCTTTTTCATCGGTCATACTCAGCATGCCCAATGGACGACAACGCACCACACAACCATAGACCAGCGGGATAGGCGTCACCACCAGCACATCCACGGGATCGCCGTCTTCGGAAAGCGTCTGTGGGATAAAACCATAATTGCAGGGATACACCATAGAAGTACCAAGGAACCGGTCGACCATGAGCAGGCCACTTTGCTTGTCCATCTCATATTTTACCGGTGGTGATAATGCTGGAATCTCGATCACCACATTGAAATCATCAGGCAAGTTCTTTCCGGCAGGGACATTTTCTAGACTCATCGCTTTGCTTTCTCCACAGTGGGTTGAATTAGGCGCGGCGAGCGCAGACACACCGCTCCTTTTGAAAAAGGATTAGCATTATACCCGCTTCTCGCCGAGTCATATTTCAATTCAACTTGCGCCCACATCGACCGGCCGGTATATAGTGCAGAATTTGTTATAAGCCATAAGGAATCGTCAAATGAGAATTGTTCTACTGGGCGCGCCAGGATCGGGCAAGGGAACGCAGGCCAAACGCCTCGTCGCACGTTACTCCATCCCTCAAATCAGCACCGGAGATTTACTGCGGGAAGCCGTCTCCCTCCGCACCGAACTCGGCCTGAAGGCAAAATCCTACATGGACGCCGGCCAACTCGTTCCGGACGATATCGTTCTGGAGATGATCCGCGAACGCCTCGCTCAAGAAGGCACGCGCCAGGGATTCATCCTCGACGGCTTTCCACGCAATATCGCCCAAGCGCGCGCTCTGGATGCCCTGCTCGATGAAATCCGTCAGCCGATCGACGTGGCGGTATTCATCGATGTGCCCACGGAAACATTGAAAAAACGCCTCTTGGGCCGCCTGACCTGCAGCCGCTGCGGCGCGGTTTTCAATATTTACACCAACCCTCCGAAAGTGCCCGGGATTTGTGATTTTTGTGGAGGTCCACTCATTCATCGCGAAGATGACAATGAAGAAACAGTCAGCGCGCGTCTCAAGGTGTATGAAGAACAAACCCGTCCCCTCATCGATTACTATGAAAAGCAAGGTAAATTGGGTCGGATCGACGGGAATAACCAAATCGACAGCATATTTGCGGCCATTGTTCGCGAGATCGAGAAACGGGCTGGCAGTCATAAAAAATGAAATACAATTGGGGAAATCCGACTGCGGCGTACCGCCGCCCATGCCGGAGACCATTCGGGTGAAACACAACTGTTTCGTCACATGCGATCGAAGCCAACCCGTCCGCTGCAAGCGTCGCGGGAAGAAACCCCGAGGCCTCGTTTTGCGGTCAGCCGCCCACGATAGCGGAAATTTGATTTATCTTTACCGCGCTACATGAATCGTCTTGGCAGATATCTACTCCTGGGGCTTGCCTTCACGCCTCTTTTCGTCCAAGCGGCTGGCTTTGAGCCCTCCGGATGGAAATTACGCCCGCCGATGAAGCCGCCCTCCGTGCCCGTCTATGGCGATCGGCTCATTCACGTGCTCGCTGATCAGGCGTTTCTAAAAGCCAACGGCGCGTCCAATCTGCGCGGTAACGTCATTATCTCCCGCGGCGATCAATCTCTGTTTTCAAACAACATCATTTATAACAGCCGCGCCAGCGTGGCGGTATCCATCGGCAAAGTCACGCTCGAAACCCCCAGCCTAAAAATCCAGGCGGCTTCCGGCCAATTCAATCTCGCCAAACGCACCGGCAAACTCGATGACGTCCGCTATCAATATTATCCTGCTCACGCCCAAGGCAAGGCGCATGAGGTCGAGCGCAAAGACAATACGTTGACCACTCTGACCGACGCCACATACAGCACCTGCCCGATTGGCCATGAGGCCTGGGTATTATCGGCCAGCAAGCTGCGTCTCAATCAGAAAGCCGACTTCGGCACCGCCCGCAATGTCACACTGCGATTTAAGGGCGTACCCATCCTGTATTCGCCGTGGTTAAGCTTCCCACTCAGCAAAAAAAGAAAATCGGGGCTTCTGACACCGCTTTTCGGCGAATCGAGCAACAGCGGCTTCATCTATAAACAACCCATCTACTGGAATATCGCTCCCTGGGTAGATGCCACATTCACCCCCCAACTCTATTCCAAGCGGGGCGTAGCCCTGGGCACCCAGTTTCGCTACCTCACCACCAACAGTTATTCCGTAGTCGACGGTAATTTCCTGCCGCACGACCGCCAGACGAACCATTCGCGCTGGTTTTACAGCATGCAACAACACGCCGAGACCTTACCTGGCTTGAGCACGCGCATCGACTACAGCCGCGTCTCGGATGACGCTTACCTCAATGACCTCGTCGATCCTCTGACCGGCGGCACCACTACTCAGCTCAAACAGAGTTTCAGCGGAGTCTACCGCACACCACACTGGAAACTCGGTGCTCAGTTTCTCAAATACCAGATTTTCGACCCCACCTTGACGACAAATGAACTGCCTTACGAAAAACTGCCTGAAATCACTTTCAGCGGGCAACTGCCAGCCACGCCCGGCGCTTTACAAGCTTCGCTTGGCATCCGCCTGACCAATTTTCAACGCCCCGACAGCGTGACCGGCTGGCGCGCGAACATCACTCCCACCTTGCGCCTGCCACTCTCGGGATCTGCCTGGTTCGCCACACCCACATTGAAGTACTACTATATTGGATACCGCCTGAACAACCAGACTGCCGACTCCCCCAGCGCACCCTCGCTGAGCGTGCCATCATTCAGTCTGGACAGCGGACTGTACTTCGATCGTAACGTCGGCACGCGCTGGATCCAGACCCTCGAGCCGCGCGCCTACTACCTGTACGTCCCCTATCGAAACCAACAGAATCTGCCAGTATTCGATACCAGCCTGAACGATTTCAGTTACAGCCAGCTTTTCAGCGACAACCGCTTTTCCGGTGGAGACCGTGTGGGCGACGCAAATCAGCTCAGCTTGGCCCTGACCACCCGCCTGATTGATGCAAGCACCGGCAAGGAGCGGCTGATCGCCAGCATCGGTCAGATTTTCTATTTCCGCTCCCGCAGCGTCACTCTCCCTGGCGAGCCCGTGGCCATCCAACGCCGCTCGGATTACGCCGGCCGGCTGCGGCTCGCTCTGGCCCAACATTGGGAAGGGCATGCCTCAGCGACCTTCGATCCCTATAGCGGAAAATTCGACACGGCATATTACGGCCTGCAATACCATCTCGATCCGCAACGCCTGATCAATGTCGGCTACCAACTCAACCGGGGCACGACCAATCAGGTCAACGTCAGCTTTTTATGGCCCATCACACTCCGCTGGCAAAGTGCCTCGCGGGTAGACTACTCCCTTCGTGAACGGCGCATTCTGGACGCTTTCGTCGGTTTACAGTACAACAGTTGTTGCTGGGCTGCCCGCATTCTCGCACGGCGCTATATCAATACCGCCACAGGCACGTACAATAACGGCATTTACTTCGAGCTCGTCCTCAAAGGACTGGGCGGCCTCGGAAACTCCATCGGCACCTATATACAACGGAACATTCCCGCCTATGCAACTTCTTCGTAAGCTTTCAATCGCGCTGTTTTCGATCGTCTTTCTGCTCCCAGCCGCCCAGGCCGCTCCTACAGCCGCGCCTCACATGCAACTGCTCGACCGCATTGTCGCCGTGGTCAATAACGGCGTCATCACCCAGCGCCAACTCCAGCAGCGCACTGCGCAGATCATGGCTGAACTGCAAGCACAGGGAACCCCCCTTCCGCCCCGAGCGGCGCTTGAGTGCCAAGTACTCAACAGCATGATCCTGAATAGGATCCAGCTCGGCATCGCCAAATCCAATGACATCAATGTGAGTAACAAAACCGTGAATGACGCCCTTGCCCAACTGGCGGCCAACAACGGCTTGACAGTAGCGGAAATGCGCGCGCGCATCACTGCCGAGGGCCATGACTGGAATCAATTCGTACGCCAGCTTCGCCAGCATCTGATCATACAGAAGCTACAGCAACAGCCCGTCGATCAGAATATTCGCGTAACCAACCGGGAGGTCAAGGATTTTTTGGCGCAATACGCCAATCAGATGGATCCAGGCCAGCAATATCATCTAGCCCAAATCCTCGTACCCATTCCTGATGCCGCTTCCCCCAAGGATATTGAACGCGCCCACAAAGAAGCACAGAAGCTGCGCGAAGAAGCCCTGCATGGAGCCAGCTTTGCCAAGCTGGCGGTGGCGCATTCAGCGGGTCAACATGCACTTGAAGGCGGCAACCTGGGCTGGCTGACCGCTCAACAATTACCGCCTTATTTTGTGCGCGCCATCAATGTGATGAAACCAGGTGACGTCAGCGAACCGATTCGCAGTCCAAGCGGTTTTCATATCATCAAATTGCTTGGCATCCGCGGCGGCCAACAAATCCAGGTAACGCAAACCCATGTGCGAGAGATACTGATCAAACCTTCACCGACCTTAACCAGCACCCAAGCCATAGCCAAACTAAAACGCCTTCGCAGGGAAATCGAACAGGGCGCAAGTTTCGCCACCCTCGCCAAGGCCAACTCACAAGATCCAGCGAGTGCTGCGCGGGGTGGTGATCTGGGCTGGATCTCTCCCGGCCAGGTTTCGCCACAGTTTCAGAAAATCATGGACGGCCTGCCGATCGGCAAAATCAGCCAGCCGTTTCGCACTTCCAAGGGCTGGGCCATCATCGAAGTACTCGGGCGGCGCACTCAAAATGCCACTGAGGAAGCGCTCAAAGCGCGCGCCAAACAAATACTGTTCCAACGCAAACAGCAAGAAGCGCTGGACATCTGGCTGCGCCGCATTCGAAGCCAGGCCTACGTACACATTCTGCTCAAACAGTGCGCCCCCTCCGCCTAATAGCCGCCGCCCATGCGCCCCCTGGTCATCACCGCAGGCGAGCCCGCCGGAATCGGTCCCGACCTGGTTGCCAAATTAGCTTGGGAACCCGTCGCCCAGAAATATCCCTGGGTGCTCATCGCCGATCCAGAACTGCTCGTCTCCCGAGCGGCCGGATTCGGACTGAGCTTGAATCTACGCGAGTATTCCGGCGCGGAAACCACCCCGCCTCCGCAAGGCACGATATCAATTCTGCCGATCCCCACGGCGGCGGCGGTCAAAGCCGCCCACCTCGATACCACCAACGCAGAGTATGTCCTGCACACCCTGGAGCGCGCCGTGGATGGCTGCCTGCGAGGCGAATTCTCCGCCATGATCACTGGGCCGGTGCAAAAAAGCGTGATCAACGCAGCGGGCCACCCGTTCACCGGACACACGGAATTTCTTGCGCAGCGCTGTGGTAACGCACATCCGGTAATGTTATTGGCTGCCGGTGATCTGCGCGTGGCACTTGCCACCACCCATCTGCCGCTGTGTGAAGTCAGCGCTGAAATCACCCACGAACGCCTATGGCGCGTGCTTACCATCCTTGACCACGATCTGCGTATCCGCTTCAAACTTCCCAAACCGCGCATCCTCGTGTGCGGGCTCAATCCGCATGCCGGTGAAAGCGGTCATCTCGGGCGCGAGGAAATCGATGTCATCGCTCCCACGATAGAAGCGCTACGCGCAGAAGGTCTCGATCTAATCGGCCCTCTGCCGGCCGACACTCTTTTTACTCCCCGCCATCTCGAGCATGCCGATGCCGTACTTGCCATGTACCACGACCAAGGCCTGCCGGTGCTCAAATATGCCGGTTTCGGCCGGGCAGTCAATATTACTCTTGGACTACCGATCATCCGTACTTCCGTGGATCATGGCACCGCACTCGATTTGGCAGGCAGTGGGCAAGCCGACGCGGGCAGCTTGATTGCTGCCTTCGAGCTGGCGGCAAAACTTGCCGATCGCGCCTCTTTTGCGCCATGAAACATACGCCGCGCAAACGTTTCGGCCAGCATTTTCTCCATGCGCCAGCTGTCATAGAACGCATCGCCGGGGCGATCAACCCGCGTGAGGAAGATACTCTGGTCGAGATCGGGCCGGGTGAAGGTGCGCTCACGGCCGCCCTTTTGCAACGCATTCGATTCCTGCATGCCGTAGAACTCGACCGCGACCTGGTCCCACGCTTGCAACAACGATTCGGCGGTGCCCTGAAAATTCACCAGGCCGATGCATTGCGCTTCGATTTCAGCACGCTTGCCAATGAGAGAGGATTGCGCGTGGTCGGCAACCTGCCTTACAACATTTCCACGCCGCTTATCTTTCATCTTCTCTCGACTCCGGCCCGTATCCTCGACATGACATTCCTCTTGCAGCTCGAGGTGGTGCAAAGATTGGCCGCTTCCCCCGGGAATAAAACCTACGGCCGCCTGTCGGTCATGGCGCAATACCACTGCCGTGTGGAAGCTCTCTTTCAGGTAAGCCCCGGTTCCTTTCGCCCGCCGCCGAAAGTCCACTCCGCCCTGGTGCGCCTCACTCCATCCAACCCGATTCCCTGGCCTGCAAACGATGAAGCGGTTTTCGCCAACCTCGTCAATCAAGCCTTTGCACAACGCCGCAAAACCCTGGGTCGCGCACTCGCCGGCCGGATCCCGCCGCCCGCCTTCGAGATCGCCGGAATCGATCCACGCCGACGCGCTGAAACCCTCAGCGTCGCTGAGTTCGTCAAGCTCAGCAATGCGTTTGCGCTTGCTTGCGAATAAGGCACTTGCGCCTCTTGATTTTGGCATCGTTTGACGGCTGCTGGCCCAAAAACACGGCTGCGCTTCCCCTGCAAAATAACGCCACTGGGAGTACTATCTAGAAAAAATATCTCGAAATATATTTACCATCATCTCGACAGGAGACAAGGTCATGACAGCAGCCACCTCCATCCAAAAACTCCTTGAACTCGGCCAAAGCATCTGGCTGGATTACGTTCGCCGTGATCTCGTGGAAGGCGGCGAACTCAAACGCATGATTGAACACGATGGCCTACGTGGAATAACGTCGAATCCTTCGATTTTCGAAAAAGCCATCGCCGAGTCAACTCTGTATGACGACGCCATCAAGACTGCTTTGGCCCAAAATCCCTCTCAAAGCGATGAAGAGCTCTTCTTTCGCCTGGCCATAGAAGATGTGCGCGCGGCCTGCGATCAGTTCGCTCCGGTTTATCAAAACAGCGATCACAGCGACGGCCTCGTCAGTCTCGAGGTTTCCCCGGATCTTGCCAATGACACCGATGCCACTATCCGCGAAGCCAAAGCGCTGTGGCGTCAAGTCGACCGGCCCAACCTGATGATCAAGGTTCCCGCCACGCTGGAAGGTCTGCCCGCCATCAACGAACTGCTTTTTGCGGGGATCAATGTCAACGTCACTTTGCTGTTCTCCGTGGAACGTTATGAAAGCGTGCTCGCCGCCTGGTTCGAGGCATTGGAAATGCGTGTGGACGCTGGTCTGTCGCTGACTGACATCAACTCCGTGGCCAGTTTTTTCGTCAGCCGGGTGGACACCAAGGTCGATGCCGCGCTTGAGGCCAACGGCTCTCCCGAAGCACTCGCCGTGAAAGGGCACGCGGCCGTCGCCAATGCCAAAGTGGCCTATGCGCATTTTCGTAAACAGATGGAAAGCAAGCGATGGGAACGGCTGGCCTCCGCCGGTGCGAAACCTCAGCGCTTGCTGTGGGCCAGCACCAGCACAAAAAACCCGGCCTACCCTCCGCTGTTGTATGTAGAGACTTTGATCGGCCCGCATACAGTAAACACCTTGCCGCCGGCCACCTATAAAAAACTCCTTGAAGTGCCGCCAGACTCTCTTGATATCAGCATCGACAGGGATCTGGATGAGGCTCGCGCGCTTCTGTCCCGCCTCCCGGAATTCGGCATCTCTCTAAACACCATTACCCAAACTCTGGAACGCGAAGGCGTGGATGCTTTCAGCCAGGCCATCCATGCCTTGCTCACCCGCCTCAAGGAACGCCGCGCCGCACTCTTGGGGGGCGCATGAACTTCCGATACTTTGCGGATGCCAACAGTCTGTTGGAAACCGCCGCAGCTCATATAAGCGAACTGGCCGCCAAAACAGCAGGCGAAAGAGATAGCTTTCACATCGCGTTGGCAGGGGGAAATACGCCCCGCCCCCTCTATCGCCGGCTGGCCGATCAACCAGAAATCGAATGGGAGCAGTGGCTCATCTGGTTCGGCGATGAGCGCTGCGTCCCCCCGGATTCCCTTGAAAGCAACTATCTTATGGCACGCCAAACATTGCTCGATCGTGTCCCCATACCGGCCTCTCACATCTACCCCATGTATCCTGACCCGACAAAACGCCCCGAAGAAGCGGCCGAAATCTATGAACATCTTCTCGCTCGCCATGCCCCTCAAGTACAAAACCGGCCTCAGCTGGATCTGATTCTTCTTGGGCTGGGCCCGGATGGCCATACAGCCTCCCTGTTTCCGGATACGCCGATTCTCGATGAGAAAGAAAAAAATGTGGCGGCCGTTTTCGTGCCCAAACTCGATGCCTGGCGTATTTCGCTGACCATTCCGGCGATAGAAAACGCGCGCCATATCCTTTTTCTAGTGGATGGCAAAGGCAAAGCGGATATTCTGCAACGACTGGAAAATGGGCCCGCTCCTGGAGAGGAATTGTTGCCCGTCGAGCGTCTGCATCCCCATGGCGAGATGCAGTGGTTCGTAACCGCAGCGCATTGACTGGAGGCAAATCCATGTTTCTCCTCGCTGGCGATGTTGGGGGTACTAAAACCCTGCTTGCCCTCGCCCGTATCGAAAAAGGCCAACCAAAATTCCTAGTAGAAAAAAAGTTTAGCAGCACTGCCTATACCGACATCGCGCCCATGATAGAGGAGCTGCTCGGCTCCATAACTGGGTCGGGGACGCAAATAAAAGCCGCTTGTTTCGCCATCGCTGGGCCGGTCGAGGAACAGGGTGATCGTCAAATCTCCCATCTAACCAATCTGCCATGGGGACTGGACAATTTCGATATCGCCAGCCGCACCGGCTTCCCAAAGGTATGCCTGATCAATGATATGAGCGGAATCGCCCATGCCGCCGAGGTATTGCCGCCCGAACAACGTAGTGTCATTCAGGCGGGTCGCCGAAAAACAGAGGGTCCACGACTGATAGCCGCGCCGGGGACCGGCTTCAACAGCGCCATCTCCTGCCCTTCCGCCGATGGTCTCCGGGTGTTGGCGGCCGAATCGGGGCATGCGGCTTTTTCTCCCAGAGAGGATCGCCAACTCGCCCTTGCGCAATTCATTCAAGCCCGCGAAGGCCATTGCTCGCGAGAGCAGGTGATCGCCGGCCCCGCCTTGCCAAGTCTATTGGAATTCATCGGCATGGAAAGCGGCTGCTCAGCGGGAGATGAGCTGCGGGCCGCCATGGCGCATGGCGATGCCTCGGCAGCCATCGGCTCGGCCGCCGTCACTGGCAGCGACCCTTTGGCCGTGGCCACGCTCGAGTTCTATGCGCAGCTTCTTGCTGGCCAAGTCGCCGATCTGGCATTAAGTGCCTTACCCACGGGAGGTATATTCATCGGTGGCGGCGTCCCTCCCAAGATTCTGCCATTTTTGCAAACGGAGGCTTTTAGGGCGGCTCTTTGCGACCGTACGCCGATGGAACATCTTCTTAAAGCTTTTCATGTGGAAGTTTTACTCGACGAACGCGCCGCTCTAAAGGGGGCGCTGGAAGTCGCTTGGCGGAAGGCCGTGGCATAAGCCTTGCCTCACAGCGTCCTCACTCGCATTAACGGGCTGGCATTCCCGGTCGGCTTGAGTTAAAGATCCATCTTCCGGCTGAGCAGAATCGCGCGAAAACGCTCACCCATTTCTCCCGGCAAGGTCAGCTGCTTGGCCTCTTGTGCAAGGCGCAGTTGTTGCTGAGTATCTTTCGCGCCCTCCCAGCTTTGGGCAAAAACCTCCTCAAGCCCCGCTGCGAGGAGCATGTTTGCCTGCGTATCCAGCGCGGCTATTTCAAAACCGGCGGACACCGCCGCGTTGGAGAGGCCGCTGAAATCCACGTCCGCAGTCAAATCGCAAAGGCCTGGATACCAAAAAGGCGTATTGAGCGTACGATGACGATAATAGGCGCGCAGCGTTCCCTGCGCTCGGGCAGGGTGATAACGGCCGGCGCACAGGTCGCCGTAATCGATGAGCAGGGCCGCGCCGGCGGCGAAATTTTCGGACAAGCCCGCTATCCAAGCAGCAAGGCTTGGATTCAATTCACTTTGATAACCGTCAGGATAGCGGTCCGGGGGTTCTGGCAAGGCGGCGAGGACGGCTGCCGAGAAGTCAGGATCCGCCGGACGCTCGCTCCAGACAAAGGCGTTCTCCCTGTAGCTCACTCCCCGTTCAAATACCTCGCCTTCATGCAGGCTGAAACAACGCACCGGCATGGCATCGAGCACTTCATTGGCCAAGGCCACGCCATGCCAGGGCGAGCTCGGCCAGGAATCCAGCCATTCGACCCGTTCCGCACAATGGGGCGCCCGCTCCAGGAGCATCGTCCGCTGCCTGGCTCGCATGGAGGCACTCAGTTCGATGATGCGATAACGTTCGGGAAGTTTGCCAAGGCGATCGAGTTCGAGCATCAATTCCGCCATGAGCGCGCCCGAGCCGCCGCCGAATTCAAGGATATCGCCTCCTCCTAGCCGGTTCAGCACCGAAGCGCACTGAAGTGCGAGAGTTCTGGCGAACAAGGAGCCGAGTTCCGGCGCGGTCACGAAATCCCCGCCTGCGCCGAATACATGCCCGTCGGCGCTGTAATAACCCATGCCAGGAGAATACAAAGCTTCTTGCATGTAATGATCGAAAGATATCCAGCCACCGGCGACTGCGATTTTTGCGGCGATCGAGCTCGCAAGACGGGCGCTGCGTTCCCGCTCGGTCTCTTCAGGAACCGGTAAAGCATCCGGCTGTTGATGCAGATCGTTTTTATTCATCGCTTGCTATACTTCGACCCTGTCAAGAATTCTTGTCCACAAGAACATCCAATGTTTTCCGATCCTGTTCTCATCACCGGCGCGGGCCGACGTGTAGGCCTGCACCTGGCGCGAAGGCTGTTGCAAGACGGCGCCCGGGTCATCGCCCATTACCGCAGCAGCGGTGAGAACCTCGAAACACTACGGGCCGAAGGCGCACAGCTGGTGCAAGGCGACCTGGCCACCGTTGATGGCTCGCTGGCGGTGGCCGAGGCGGTACGGGCAATGACTCCCGCCTTGCGAGCCATCGTACACAACGCATCGGCGTTTTCTCCAACCGCTGATGATCCACGCGAAGCGGCCTCACAGTTCATCCAATTTTTCGGCATCCACATGCAGGCGCCTTGGCTCCTTAATACCACACTCGAGCCCTTGTTGCGTGCTTCAGCCAGCCACCCCGCCGATATCGTGCATATTACCGACATCTTTGCCGAACGCCCTCATCCTGAATTCGATCTTTACTGCGCCACCAAGGCCGGTCTGGAAAATCTGAGCCTGTCCCTCGCCCGCCGCCTCGCGCCACGGATCAAGGTCAACTGCATCCGCCCCGGCCCGATCCTGTTCATGCCTTCGCACACCCCAGAGGCGCGGGCCAAGGTGCTGGCTGAAACCCCGCTGGGGCGCGAGGGCGGCCCCGAGCCCGTCTATCGCGCGCTACGCGCATTGCTGGACAACGATTTCATCACCGGCGCCGCCTTGCCGGTGGATGGCGGCCGGCATCTCGCCCGCTGAAACGCCGCCCAGATCGACCGCTACCCCCGGCGGCAGGGACGGCGCGGGCCCAAGGCCGAGCGCCGCCAACAGGTCATCAACCACGGCGCGCTGATAAGGGCCTTCCACCCGCACCCGCGGCTTCCGCCCGGGGCGCAGGGGGAACAGGATGTCCAGATCGGCGGGACGGTCGCGATGGGCGCGGTCGGGCAGGCTGCGGTTGCGCCCCAGCGCGGTCTCGATCTGGTTGCACGCAGCCTTGAGTGCGGCCGCGTCGAGATCGGTTTCGACGAATACTGCCAGATTGAGGAAGTCGCGCCGCGAGGCCATGCCCACCGGACGGGTGCGCAGGATGCGGCTCATGCGCAAACCACCGAAGCGATCCACCAGGTGGCGCAGGATGCGCGGGATATTGTTCTCGGGGTCGATGTTGCTGCCGATGGCGATCACATGGCCCAGCCTGTGCACGGCGCCGTTCACAGCGCGATCCAGCCGCCCTGCTCGGCCACCCCGCCGAGCGCGCGCTCGACGCAGGGACGGAATGCCTCCAGCGCGTCGCCGTAATGGATCGCCAGCATGCGCCGGCGCACTTCGCGCGGATAGAAGACGATCAGCTCGCTCAGGGTGGCGTGCACCGGATTGTCCTCCTGCAGGCTACAGTCGTGCAGGATGAGGCGATCGCTGCAATCGCGGGCGAGCCACGGCAGCGGCTTGCTGTCGGAGGTGAAGATCACCCGGTCGCCGATTTCGACGCCATAGCTCGGCAAGCCCTCGGTATGCAGGGTCGGGAACAAGGACAAGCGCAGGCCGGCGAAGGGCAATACGCCCTTGCGAAGCGGCGACACGTCGAAAAAATCCTCCAGTCGGTTCTCGCCGTCGCTGCTAAAGCCCATGCTGCCTTTCAGGCTGTGTTCCCACAAGAGGGCCAGCACCTCGGGCGCGGCATGCAGCCGCACGCGACGGTGGTAGCGATAGCGGGTTTCCACGCCCACGCGCTCGAGACCCCAAGCGTGGTCGGCATGGGTATGCGTGATCAGGATCTCGTCGATGTCGGGGATACCGAGGCCGGCGTCGCGCAGCGCATACTTGATGGTATAGCCGCAGTCGATCAACAGCCGTCGGCCGCCCGCCTCCAGCAACAGATTGGTGTTCCAGAAGCGTATGGCTTCCGAATCGCCGGTGCCGATGAAACGCAGCCGCGCCGCCGTCATGCGCCCTGCGCCTGCGCACGGCGGCGCTCTATGCACACACCGACCGCGGTGCGTTCCGGCAAACGCACCTGCTTGGTGACCACCAGCCGCACCCAGGGCGCGGCGAACACCTCCAGAATCAGCGCGGCGGCGCTTTCGGCAAAGGTTTCCACCAAAGTCCATGGTCGGCTAGACGCCAACGCCTGTAGGCGAACGGCGACAGCCGCATAATCGACTGTCACTCCAATGTCATCTGCTTCCGCCGCACGCGCATTATCGTTGGCCAGATCAATATCGAGCCGCAGCACCTGCGTGATCCGTTGTTCCCAGTCATACACACCGATGCGGGCCTCTATTTCCAGGCCATGCAGAAAAACCGTATCCACTTCCCGCTCCCAAGCAAATTCACCCAAGCGCGATAGAATAACAAACGCAAAAGTTCTCGTGATTTCGCTTATGGATACGATACACTGCGCCGCATGTCTAATAAGCATCATCAGCACATTCTCCTGGGCGTGACAGGCGGGATTGCTGCCTATAAAGCGTGCGAGCTGACGCGTTTACTGGTCAAAGAAGGCCACGAAGTGCGCGTGGTGATGACCGATGCGGCCACCCGCTTCATCGCGCCCCTCACCTTTCAGGCGCTCTCGGGCCGGCTGGTGCACACTGCGTGGCTGGACGCGACTGCCGAAGCCGGCATGGGGCACATCGAACTCGCTCGCTGGGCCGATGCCGTCGTGGTGGCGCCAGCGAGCGCCGATTTCATGGCCAAACTCGCTCATGGGCTGGCGGATGATCTACTTTCGACCCTTTGCCTCGCGACCTCAGCGCCGCTGTATCTGGCCCCCGCCATGAATCGTCTCATGTGGCAACACCCCGCCACTCAGGCCAACGGCGCCGTGCTTCAATCTCGCGGAGCGATGCTGCTCGGCCCGGCCGAAGGAGAGCAGGCCTGCGGCGAAACCGGCGCAGGCCGCATGCTGGAACCCGCCGAAATAATCGCTCTCCTACACGGCAAGGGGTTACTTTACGGAGTTCGCGTCACCCTCACTGCCGGCCCCACGCGCGAGCCCATCGATCCGGTTCGGGTACTCAGCAACCGCAGTTCCGGACGCATGGGATTCGCCCTGGCCGCGGCGGCGCGTGAAGCGGGTGCCGAAGTGCGCCTGATCACCGGCCCGGTGGCCCTGCCGACCCCGTCCGGCGTTGTGCGCAGCGATGTGGAAACCGCAGAACAAATGCACAAGGCGGTGCTTGAAGCGCTTCCTCATACCGATATTTTCATTGCCGCCGCCGCTGTAGCCGATTATCGGCCGGCACAAGCCGCCAGCCATAAGATAAAAAAACACGCAGCCGCCCTCTCTCTCGAACTGGAGCGTACACCAGACATTCTCGCCGCCGTCGCCACGGCCTCTCCGCGGCCTTTTTGCGTAGGTTTCGCCGCCGAGACCGAGGATCTTCTCTCAAATGCGCGCACGAAACTGAAAAACAAGCGCCTCGACATGATCGCCGCCAACCGCGTCGATCAGGGGCTGGGCATAGAACAACCGGACAATGCCCTGGAAGTGCTCTGGAGCGGCGGGCAGCGAAGCCTGCAGCGCGCGCCGAAAGAGCGCCTTGCCCGCGAACTCATTGTCCTGATCGGCGAGCGCTATTTCCAAACCCGTGATACCAGAACATCTTGACGACATGCACAAAATCCAACTGAAAATCCTCGATCCCCGTATTGGCGACGAGCTGCCCTTGCCGACCTACGCCACCCCGGGCTCTGCCGGCCTCGATCTTCGCGCCTTGCTTGATGAACCCCTCAATCTCGCACCCGGAACGACGGAACTGATCAGGACCGGTCTTGCAATTCACATCGGTGATCCGCAACTCGCTGCCGTGATCCTCCCGCGCTCTGGCTTCGGACACAAACATGGCATCGTGCTAGGCAATCTGGTTGGCCTGATCGACTCCGATTATCAGGGCGAACTCATGGTGTCATGCTGGAATCGCGGCGCCCAGCCCTTTACCATTTCACCCGGCGAACGGATCGCGCAATTGGTCTTCGTGCCGGTGGTTCAGGCAAAATTCGAGGTGGTCGAAGAATTCGCTGCCAGCGAACGCGGCACCGGAGGTTTTGGACATACCGGCAAGCATTGACATAACACCGTACAGTTTTATCAGCCGCTTACTTGATCTTCCTTCCATCGAGGCCGCCCCTATGAGCTCAATTAGTCCATCCCTGTTTCGCGCCTATGACATCCGTGGAGTGGTCGATCGCGACCTGAGCGAGGAGGCGGTACGCCATATTGGTCACGCCTTCGGCCGCGAAGCCCTGGCGCGCGGCCAGCAGGCGGTGGCCATAGGCCGGGACGGCCGCCTCAGCGGCCCGCGCCTGATCTCCGCCCTCAGTGAGGGATTGCTTACCAGTGGCATCGACGTGATCGATGTCGGCCGCGTGCCGACGCCGGTAGTCTATTTCGCAGCCGAGTCTCTTGGCACGCATACCTGCATCGCCGTAACCGGCAGTCATAACCCCCCGGAATATAACGGCCTGAAAATGGTCATCGGCGGCGAAACGCTATACGGCGACGACATCCAGCACCTGCGTCATCGCATCGAGAACAATGACTTCATCCATGGCAAAGGCCGTTTCAGCGAGGAAAACATCGCCGAGCGCTATCTCGATCGCATCACCGGCGACATCCGGCTCGGCCGTCCGCTGCGGCTGGGCGTCGACTGCGGAAACGGCGTGGCCGGCGAACTGGCGCCGCTGCTGTTCGAGCGTCTCGGCTGTGAGGTGACGCCGCTGTATTGCGATGTTGACGGCCATTTTCCCCATCATCACCCCAATCCCTCAGAACCGAAGAACCTCGCCGATTTGATCGCCCGCGTAAAATCTGAAAATCTCGATCTTGGGCTGGCCTTCGACGGCGACGGTGACCGCCTGGGCGTGATCGACAACGCAGGACATGTCATCTGGGCCGACCGGCAGATGATATTGTTCGCCGCCGATGTGCTCTCGCGCAACCCCGGCGCCACCATCCTCTATGACATCAAATGCTCCCGCCATCTCGGCGAACAGATTGCCCGCCATGGAGGCCGGCCGCTGATGTGGAAGACCGGCCATTCACTGGTCAAGGCCAAGATGCGTGAAACCGGCGCCCTGCTCGGCGGCGAAATGAGTGGTCACATTTTCTTCAAGGAGCGCTGGTACGGCTTCGATGACGCTCTCTACGCCGCCGCGCGCCTGCTGGAGATTCTAAGCCATGATGAGCGCGCGCCTGATGCCGTATTCGCCGCCTTGCCGGACAGCCTCAATACGCCCGAACTCAATGTGCACTTCGACCGCGAAGGCGCGCATTTCGAGTTTATGCGTAAACTGGCCGATCAAGCCGATTTTGGCGAGGCCGAACTCACCACCATCGATGGCCTGCGCGCAGACTTCGCGCATGGCTGGGGATTGGTGCGCCCTTCCAACACTACGCCCAGCCTGGTCATCCGTTTCGAAGCCGACGACGCCGAGACGCTCAGCGATATCCAGTCTGTTTTTCGTCGCGAGATGCAGCGCGTCGACCCCAACCTGAAATTGCCTTTCTGAGCCGCCATGAACCAAGACGACGCTGCAAATACCGCTCACATCCTCATCGAGGCGCTGCCCTATATCCAACGGTTTTCCGGCAAGACGCTGGTAATCAAATATGGCGGCAACGCCATGGTGGACGATGTCCTCAAGCATGGATTCGCGCGTGACATCGTGCTACTCAAGCAAGTCGGCATCAACCCGGTTGTGGTGCATGGAGGCGGCCCCCAGATCGGAAAGCTGCTGGAACGGCTCGGCAAGGAATCGCGCTTCGTCAAAGGCATGCGCGTGACCGACGCGGACACCATGGATGTGGTGGAAATGGTTCTCGGCGGACTGGTAAACAAGGAAATTGTCAATCTGATCAACCAGCAGGGTGGCCGCGCCGTGGGATTGACAGGCAAGGACGGCGGGCTGATCCGCGCCCGCAAGCTGTCGCCGGCCAGCGATGTGCCTGAACCTGAGGAGGACATCGACCTTGGTCAGGTTGGAGAAGTCGCGGCGATCGATCCGGCGGTGGTGCACATGCTTGACCGCGGCGACTTCATTCCCGTCATCGCCCCCATCGGCGTGGGCGATGACGGTCGGGCCTACAACATCAATGCCGACCTGGTCGCCGGCAAGGTGGCTTCTATCCTCAGTGCGGAAAAACTCATTCTGCTGACCAATACGCCGGGAGTTCTGAACAAGGAAGGACGCTTGCTCACTGGTCTTACGACTCAGCGCGTCGCCGAACTGATCGAGGACGGCACCATCCACGGCGGCATGCTGCCCAAGATCGCCTGCGCTCTGGATGCGGTCAATTCTGGCGTCAGAACCGCGCTCATCGTGGACGGCCGCATCGAACATGCGGTTTTGCTCGAACTGTTCACGGATTCGGGAATCGGCACTCTGATCCGCAGCTAACGGTCCTGCTGCCTTGATTGCAGTTTCTTGAAGCGCGCGATATACGCATCGAAACGACGCAAGGTAGCTGCGCGATCCGACTGCAATTGGCCGATCGCAGAATCAACCTCCTGCAAACCACTTTTCAACTCGCGGATTTGCACCTCGACAGAGGCCGGCACGCGGCGTTTCGCGGCCTGGTCACGGGAAGCCGTGGCCTCGAGCTGGTGCAAGCGGGCCTCCATCTGGCTTTGACGACTTTGCAGCAAGCGCAGTCGCGCATCCAGGGCACTGACACGTTCATCTCGCAGGCGCGCGATATCCTCGACCGAAGTAAACGAACGAAGCAACGCCTGATCCCGTCTTGCCCGTTCAGCCCGGGCCGCGCGATCACGCGCCAGACGCCGGGCCTCGGCTTCCTCTTTGGCACGTTGCCGGGGCGTGAGAGGCGCGGGCACTCTTTTGATGATGTCGCCCTCGCCGTTCAGGATCACATACCCTCTGCTGATAGCCTGCTGCGTCAGCAAATTGCTGTAATGCACGACACCGGCGCCATCTTTCCAGCTATATGTCTCGATCCCTTTGGCCCACGATGGACTAATCCAAACTAACAAACAGGCCACCGTCATTACAAGCGCAACTTTTATGGACATCAATCACATCCTCCTTGCCTGCCATGCTCCGCCGTTTGCCCTCGCCCGAGGCGCGGCATTCGCTTTCGGGGGGTCAAACCCCATAGTCTTGTCTATAAGCCTGGACTCGTTCGAGAACCTCAGCACGATCCGGATTGGCTGCAAGCATGTCGATCAGATCGCACAAACGCGCAATGCTTGCGACTTGTACCCCTAACATTTCCTCGACTTCCTGAATGGCAGAACGTCCTTCACGGCCGCGTTCCTCCCGATCAAGAGAAATTACCACTCCCGCCACCGTGGCGCCGGCGGCGTGGATGATATCCACCGCTTCCCTGATGGCTGTCCCCGCGGTAATGACGTCGTCGACGATCAACACCCGCCCTCGCAACGGGGCGCCAACGAGATTGCCGCCTTCGCCGTGATCTTTGGTTTCCTTGCGGTTGAAGCACCAGGGCAAATCCCTGCCGTAGATCTCGGCCATACCAATGGCGGAAGCAGCCACCAGCGGAATCCCCTTGTATGCCGGACCGAATAGCATGTCAAACTCGAAACCGGCTTCTACGATGGTGCGGGCATAGGCTTTGCCCAAACGAGAAAGCGCCTCGCCCGTGTTGAACAAACCGGCATTGAAGAAATACGGGCTGACCCGCCCTGATTTTAAGGTGAACTCGCCAAAACGGAGCACGCCCCGCTCGATAGCGAATTCCAAAAAGTCCCGTTGATGAGGAGTCATCGTTATTTTCCTTAAAAAATTCAAATTCTAGCATGTTCATCTGGCGACTCATGGCCGCTTGGAGTAGGATGCCGCGCATCCACTCATCCACAAATTCATTCCATCATGACAAACAAGCTCAACGAAGAAGCACTCGCCTACCATGCCTCGCCCACACCGGGGAAAATCGCCATTCAGATCACCAAACCGACGCGCACCCCCCATGATCTCGCCCTGGCCTATTCGCCTGGTGTCGCCGAGCCGGTGCGCCACATCGCCCGTGATCCCGAAGACGCCTATCGCTATACCGCCAAGGGCAATCTTGTCGCGGTGATCACCGACGGCAGCGCCGTGCTCGGCCTCGGCAAGGTGGGCCCCCTGGCCGGTAAGCCGGTGATGGAGGGCAAGGGCGTGCTGTTCAAGGCTTTCGCCGATATCGATGTATTCGATATCGAAGTCGATGCCGAATCGCCCGAAGCGTTCATCGAAACCGTGGCTCGCATCGCACCTACTTTTGGCGGCATCAATCTCGAAGACATCGCCGCCCCGCATTGCTTTCGCATCGAACGCGAATTACGCGAGCGCCTCGACATCCCGGTTTTTCATGATGATCAGCATGGGACCGCCGTGATCACTGCCGCCGGCCTGCTCAATGCTCTGAAAATCGCCGGCAAGCGCATAGAAGACATGCATGCCGTTTGCCTGGGCGCCGGCGCGGCCGGCATCGCCACCATGGATTTGTTGCTCAAACTGGGTGCACGACGGGAGAACCTGTTAATGGTGGATCGCAAGGGCGTCGTGCACCGCGGCCGGGACGATCTCAATGAATACAAGCAACGCTTTGCGGCCGACACGGAACGGCGCACGCTGGCCGATGCCTGCGCTGACGCGGACGTTTTCATCGGTGTTTCCGGCCCCGATCTGTTCACGCCTGACATGCTGCGCAGCATGGCCGACACGCCGATCGTATTCGCCCTGGCCAACCCCGACCCGGAAATCCTGCCGGAACTCGCAAAAAAAACCCGCGAGGATGTCATCATCGCCACTGGACGCAGCGACTACCCCAATCAGATCAACAACGTACTCGGATTTCCTTACATCTTCAGAGGGGCGCTCGACGCGCGGGCGCGTGCGATCAACGACGACATGCTCATCGCCGCGGTCAAGGCATTGGCCGAGCTGACGCATGAGCCCGTACCGCGTCCCGTGCTGGATGCCTACGGACTGGAAAATATTTCCTTTGGCCCGGACTACATCGTGCCAAAACCTTTCGATCCGCGCCTGATCGACTGGCTGCCTCCGGTCATTTCAGCCGCTGCCCGACGCAGTGGCGTCGCCCGGACATGACCACTGCGAATGGCAACGCCATGGTCTAAACTCCTGAGAGGCCCTGGAGGTTAGACATGCAGAAAATCGCCATCATCGGCGCCGGTCGTGTGGGCGAAGCCGCCGCACAGTTCATCGCCCAGCGCGATCTTACCCGCGAACTCGTTCTCATCGATATTCGCGAAGGCGCAGCTGAAGGCTGCGCGCTGGATATCCAGGAAACCGCGCCTCTGTTCGGTTTCGACACTCATCTGCGCGGTGGCGCCGACCCCGCCCTCATGGCAGGCGCTGGCCTCGTCATCATCACCGCCGGCATACCACGCAAACCTGGAATGTCGCGCTCCGACGTGCTCGACACCAATGTGGGTATCATCGACGGCATCGTTGCCGATATCCAGAAACATGCGCCCCAGGCCATCTTGCTGGTCGTTTCCAATCCGGTCGATGTACTCACCTGGCGCGCCTGGCGAAAAAGCGGCTGGCCTCGCGAGCGCGTCATCGGCCAGGCCGGCGTGCTCGACTCCTCCCGGATGGCGGCCTTCGTAGCGATGGAAACCGGCCTTTGCACTTGCGATATCCAGGCCATGGTGCTGGGCGGCCACGGCGACGCCATGGTGCCGATGTTGCGCTATACCACCATCAGCGGAATTCCAATCGCGCATTTTCTCGATGAAGAAACGCTGGCCCGAATCGTCGCGCGCACGCGTCAAGGCGGCGCGGAGGTACTGGCCTTGCGCCAGAATTCCAGCGCCTATGACGCTCCTGGCGCCGCTATCGCGCAGATGGCCGAGGCGATGATCACAGATCGCAAGCGCGTTCTGCCCGCCATCGCCATCCTTCAAGGAGAGTACAGCTATGAAGAGGGCGCAATGGGAGTGCCGTGCGTCCTTGGCAAGAACGGCGTGGAGCGCATCGTCGAACTCGATCTGCAGACGGAAGAAGCCGCCATGTTCCGTCGTTCCATGGACGCGGTACTCGCTGACATCGCCCGCCTGAAGTGAGCGCAACCACCTGCAAGCGCCCCCTTTCGAGAGCCGACTTCGGCAACCTCGTTTGGTTACCGCGTCAATCCACCTGCACTACCAAGCGACCGTGACGTTTTCCGGCCAGCATGTCCTCGAAAACGGATTCCAAGCCATCTATGCGAACCATACCCTGCACAACGCGATCCAGATGACGGGGGCGCAGATCGGTGGCGAGCCGAGACCAGAGATGCCGGCGCAATTCGTAGGGGCAATCCACCGAATGAATGCCAAGCAAACTGACGCCGCGCAGAATGAAAGGCATGACCGTGGTATGCAGCTCGATACCCCCTGCCAACCCCACCGCAGCGATATTCCCATAAGGGCGTAACGTGCGCGTGAGCCAGGCCAGGACATCACCGCCGACATTGTCCACCGCGCCGCCCCACAGCGCTTTCTCCAGCGGCCGCGCGCCAAGATCGAGCGTTCGTCGGTCGACGATTTCCTTTGCGCCCAGTTCGCTAAGCAACTCGCCGCTGGTCTCGGGCTTGCCGGTGAGGGCATGAACCTCATAACCCTGCTCAGAAAGCATGTCTATGGCAAAACTACCGACGCCGCCGCTTGCGCCAGTGACCAGGACAGGGCCGTTCTCGGGGCGCTGATGATTGTCCTCCATGCGCTGGATCGCGAGGGCAGAGGTAAAACCCGCCGTACCCATGGCGGCGGCCTCGAACAAAGTGATGTCCGGCGGAAGTGGAATCACAATCTCTGCCGGAGCGCGCAGAAATTTTGCATAGCCGCCGTCACGAGTCTCCGACAAACCGCCGCCGGTAACGACCACCGGCGTGCCGGCAGTCAGGCGGCCGGTGTCATCGCGCACCACTGTGCCGGCGGCATCGATGCCGCCGACAAGCGGCGAACGTCGAAGAATGCGGCCTTGGCCGGTGCCGGCCAGCGCATCCTTGTAATTGACCGCGGAATAGGCCACGCGGATCAACACCTCTCCTGAGGAAAGATCATCGAGGCGCAGCGTCTCGATGCCGGCGCGGGTGAGGCCGGATTCGTCGCGGTGAATGCGAAAAGCGCGGAAAGTCTCGCTCATGGTTTTACTTACACTTCAGAAGCGGTAGCTGACTTGCGCTCCGAGCATGTCCACCGAGCCGGTGTAATTGCCGGTCAGGGTGTTTTTGTAGGCGCCTTCCGTGGTGTTGTCGATGGCGGCGCTGGGGAACCAGATATGCGTGTAGGCGACATCGAGCGTGACCCGCGGATTGATGACATAGCCGATACCCAGCGACAGCCAGGTGCGGTCGCTGTCGGGCAGGCGTGCAGTGCGATGCTGCGCATTGGGCACCGGGGTGGGGTCATAGGCCACGCCCATGCGCCAAGTCAGCCTCTGATTCTGTTTGTATCGTGCGCCGACGGTAATCCGCCAGGTATCCTTCCAGTTCTCTGTGGTCACCAGACTCGGCTGGCCATTATCCTTGACCACGCGTAACTCCTTGAAGCGGCTCCACTGGGTCCACAAAAGATCGGCCAGAAGCGTCCAGCGCGGTGAAATCTTCTGGCTGACGCCGAGATTGGCTGTGGCCGGCAGGTTCAAGGCGGCGTAAGCGCTGCTGTTGGCAAGTTGCGGATTGGAAGCCAGAAGCCGGGGAATACCGACATAGTCCACGCTGCCTTTGAGGGTGTGATCAACCGCGGCGCGATAGGTAAGGCCCACGCGTGTGGCAGGCGAAGCCTGCCACAAAAGGCCGGCGTTCCAGCCCACGGCCCAGTCGCTGCCGTTGACCGTCGCCTTGCCATCGGCGGCGGCGTTGCCAGGCGTCAGCCCATAGGCTTTACAGGTACTGATTCCCCCCGGAACCTGTCCACGCAGCGCCGCTCCGTAGCACAAGGAACCGCTATCCACGGCGCTCGTCAGATGCGCCTTGGCGTATTGCACGTCGATGCCGAAGCCCAGGCTGAGTCGCTGAGTCGCCTGATAACTGAAAGCCGGATTGAGATTGATCACGTCCACGCGGCTGTCAATGGCGTGATAGCGACCAAGCCAGCCGGCATTGTATTTAGTGGACAAGCCATACGGAACGCTGATGCCAAAACCGATATGCCAACGCAGATCAATGGCATGCGTAATGAAAAAGTTGGGCACAGGCGCGGCCACGCCGGCATTGCCGCCGTCGCCTCCGGAAATGGAGGTATGGAGCGGAGTGATGCTCTTGCCGTCATGCAACTGGAAACGTGGATCGATATAGATCAATCCGCCGCTGAGCTGCGACCCGGGCAACAGGTTCATTGCCGCGGGATTGAAAAACATTCCGCTGGCATTGCCGTTGCCCGTTGCCATATCGGCGTAGGCGGTGCCCAAGCCGGTGGCATTCTGTTCGGTGATGGCAAAACCCGCGGCCTGCGTGATCGCCGGCAGGCTCAGGCCGGCGGCCGCCATCAGACAGGGAATCGTAATGCACTTTTTCATGGCCATCTCTCCTCCTCCTCGTTTGAATATATTTTTTGTGAAGGAACTGTTCAATCCGCAACCGGCACCGGTCGTGGATGTCCATCGTCGTCAACGGCGACATACGTCAATTTCGCCTCGGACACCTGAATGAATTGCGGATCCAGCCAACCGCGATGCACATAGACGGCGACCGAAACCTTCATCGATGTCCGCCCCACCTCAACGACATCCGCGTACAGGCTGACGATGTCGCCCACCTTTACCGGCTTCATGAACACCAGATGATCGACGGCCACGGTTACCACGCGTCCGCGGCTGCGGGCCACCGCGGGAATGCTGCCTGCAATGTCGATCTGCGACATAATCCAGCCGCCGAAGATATCTCCACCCAGATTGATATCGCCCGGCCGCGCCGGCACGCGCAGCACCGGTTCCTCGCCGCTGAGCAGACCCTTGCCATCCCGCATACTCATTTCTCCTCGTACATTGTGGCTATGTCCTCGGCATGTTCGACCAGAATGCGCGCCTTTTTCAGTTTCTGCGTGGGCGTCATCAGCCCATCCTCCACCGTCCATGGATGACGCAACAAGCGAATCCGGCGCACCTGGGCATAGCCTGGGAAGGCGTACAAAGCGCGGCCAATGCGCTGCAATGCGCGACGCTCCACGAACCGGTCGCGCAGTGAAGCGAGGTCGTCGGGATCGGCATCGCACTCGCGGACGAAATCGATCCAGGCATCTTCGTTAACAACCGCCAGCGCAGCCAGATACGGCCGGCCTTCGCCCACCACCACCACCTGATCAAACAGCGCATCCAGGCCGATGGCGAGTTCCATCTCCGCGGGCGACACCTTTTCTCCGTTCGCCAATACGATGATGTCCTTTATGCGTCCGGTCAGATGGATTCGGCCCGCTTCGTCCAATCGCGCCTGATCGCCGGTATGCAACCAGCCTTCCGCATCGATCGCTGCGCGGGTGCTCTCTTCGTTGTTCCAGTAACCCAACATCACGTTGGGTCCGCGCACCAACAATTCCGAATTTTCACCAATGCGAACTTCTACGCCTCCCAAAGGTGGGCCGACACTCTCGACGGCATTGCTCTCGGGGCGATTGACACTGACCACCGGGCTGGCCTCGGTCAGGCCATAGCCTTGCAGCAAGGGAATACCCAATGCCGTGAACACCCGCGCCAGCTCAGGTGACAGTGGCGCGCCACCGCAGATGGCGAAGCGAAGCCGTCCACCCAGCCGTTCACGCAATTTGGCTCCCGCCAGGCGATCGAGCGCCGGACCCGCCAGATGCTTCGGATGCCAACCGCCGCGCCCTTGCGCACGCAGATAGCGCCGCCAGCCAATGTCCACGGCCTCATCGAACAGACGGCGCGAAAACCCGCCCTGTTTTTCCAGTTGCTTGCGCAAGCGCGCATGCACGCGTTCGTAGATGCGCGGCACCGAAATCAGCAAGGTCGGCCTGATCGCTTGTAGATCTTCGCCCAGTTGCTGCGCCGCGCGGGCGAATGCGACACGCGCGCCGCACACCATAGGCATGTAATAACCGGCGGTGCGCTCCAAAGTGTGCGACAAAGGCAAAAAGGAAAGAAACACGTCTTCAGGAGTGATATCGGCCACCAGCGAGGGCGCATAAGCGTTTTCCAGCATATTGCGATGGCTGAGCATGACGCCTTTCGGCCGGCCGGAAGTGCCGGATGTATAGACGATACTCGCGAGCGCATCCGCATCCGCCGATAAGCGCTCGGCCGGACCGTGACAACCGAAACTCCAGGCCGCCAGCGATTCGAGCCTGGAATCCATCGAACCATCCTCTACCTCGATATTCGCCAGGCTCACGATGCGCTGCAGACTTTCGAATCGCTCGCTCACAGCCTGCAGGCGTCGCCATTGCCGCTTGCCGTCCACCACCAGCAATCGGGCGCCGGTCTCCTCGACGATTTGCGCGACGTTATCAGGGCGGTCGTCGGTATATAGAGGCACCGTGATCAACCCCAGACCCAATGCCGCCTGATCGAACACCACCCATTCGCGCGCATTACGCAACATCAACGCGACGCGATCGCCCGCCTGCAGACCCTCCTTGCGAAGCGCCGCTTGCCAGCGGCCGACCTCCAGCGCCATTTCGGCCCAGGTAGTCTCCTGCCAGATCTTGCCGCCGTTGTCGTATTGCACATAGGCGACCGCATCAGGACTGCGGGTGACCCGTGCGTGAAACAGGCCGCTCAGATTCCCCGCCTCATCGGGGGTAATCCGATCCGGTTTCTTTCCTGTAGAGAGCGTCATCGGTCCGCTCCACCTACCGTTCCTGGAAGTCGCATTGTTTTATAGACGTTCATAAGGCGCAAATTGTAGCAGCCCCGCGCAAACAGGGACGGCAGATCCTTGTCCAAACCTCGCACCACTCAAATGCCCAAAAGAAAAACCGGCCAAGGCCGGTTTTTCCAAACAACGCTCAGCGGGCGCGGATCACAGCGTTTTCTTGCAAAAATACCAGTCCACGCACTCATAGTCCACGCACTCATAGCCTGCCTCGATCCGATGCTCGGCACCATCGGCCGTGGCCGGCGGCGGCACGATCACCGGCTCGCCCGGCCGCCATCCCTCGGGCGTGGCGCAGGCATTGGCGTCCGAGGTCTGCATCGCCTCGAGCAGGCGTAAAAATTCCGGAATCGAGCGACCATTGCTCATCGGGTAATAGACCATGGCGCGCAGCATGCCTTCCGGATCGATGAAAAACACCGAGCGTACCGCCGAAGTATCGTCAGCGCCGGGGTGGATCATGCCGTAGGCATGCGCCACTTTCATGTTCAGGTCTTCGATGATCGGGAACGGAATCTCGACGCCGAATTTCTCCTTGATATTGCGCACCCAGGCGATATGGGCGTAATTGCTGTCGATGGACAGGCCGAGAAGATCGCAGTTCTTCGCCTTGAACTGTTCGTAATGGCGGGCGAAGGCGATGAACTCGGTGGTGCAAACCGGCGTAAAATCGGCCGGATGCGAAAACAGAATCAGCCAGCGCCCCTTGTAATCCGCGAGCGAACGCTCGCCGTGCGTCGTTTTCGCCTTGAATTGCGGTGCCGGCTCGTTCAGCCGGGGCAGGGTCGTGGCAAAGGTCTGTGTCTGTACGGTCGTCTCCATGATGTGGCTCCTGCGTGACTTGTGAGGTGAAAAATTTGAGACTGTGTAGCGACCTTCAGAGAAATGCCGGTCGAATGGCGCGGCGGCGCTGGCCGCATCGTGCATTCGACTGGGGTCGTCTTCCGGTGCTTGTCGTGAATTATACTCAGTCCAATTCCAAATGTATATAAGCAACCGCTGAAAAGATTTTGCCCATGGATGATTCCGTCCCGAACTGCCGGCTGCGGCTGCACTACGCCATCTTTCTTGCCAATGGCGCGTTGTTCGATTGCAGCGACCCCGCTGCACCGCTGGAGATCACCCTTGGCGACGGTGCCTTGCATCCGGCGCTGGAACGCTGCCTCCGGCCCTTGCAGGCCGGCCAGCGCGCGCGCTTCGAACTGCCCGCAGAACAGGCCTTCGGCCCCTATGAGCCGGCCAAGATACAGTGCCTGGCGCGCGCCTTGTTCACCGACCCGGCCCTGCTCGAACCCGGCGCGGTGATTATGTTCGACACCCCGGCGAGGGAAAGTCTGCCTGGCCGCGTGCTGGCCCTAGAGGCGGATACGGTGAAAGTCGATTTCAATCACCCGCTGGCCGGGCAGGACATCGTGTTCGAAGTCCATGTGCTGGCGCGGGAACAGACCGCATCTCCCCGCCTCCGCCGAGGATGAACCGCGGCGCGGAATCGGGTGATGTTCGCCTTTGCCGACCATCGAACCTGCGAGTGAGCAACATCATGGACATTCTTGTATATCCAAAAAGCGTTATGTTGAGGCTCGGGGGAGGTAGGTCGACACAGCCTTGGTGACGCACACCGCTAGCAGCACGGATCGCCTCCCCCTCATCTGACCACAACCCGAACAGTTGCCTGG
>Ga0256829_1000463_pt1 | contig 41050 bp, 37 predicted proteins | sample 131447metaG_FD_185979 | JGI IMG/M metagenome (GOLD analysis project Ga0256829, IMG submission 185979) | Hydrothermal vent microbial communities from Lau Basin, Pacific Ocean - 131-447 | ecosystem: Environmental > Aquatic > Marine > Hydrothermal vents | place: Pacific Ocean: Lau Basin | collected... | reverse complement strand
TACTGAAACAAAAAAATAAGAGCCATTTACAGTTTCTATATCAAAACTAATACCTACTACAGCATTAGCATTTAAATTTTTAGCATTGTCTTGTAACTCTTGAAACGCATGTTCTTTAGCTTCGTTAATTACTGCTTTTGTGATGTCTTTACTTTTTTCGACTTTAAAAGAAAACTTCGTTTTCATTTCAAAAGAAGTACCAGTTACAATGCCTTTATATTCTATTATTTTAAAGCCTTCTATAGTATTTGTTGTGGTTAAAATCATGGTTTATATTTTATTGATTAGTCCTTTAAATTTATAAAATGTTACAAATAAAATAGATTCTTCGCTACGCTCTGAATGACAATAAAATTCACTTCGATAAACTCAGTTTGACAATTATAACTATTTACTCTTCGTGTTTACCAACTAAATCAAAATCTAAATGACGTTTTACTAAATCTGCTTGTTTTACTTTTACAACAACTTCGTCTCCTAATTGGTACATGTTTTTTGTTTCGCGTCCTACAAGTGCAAATTGTTCTTGATCAAACTCGTAATAATCGTCTTTTATGTCTCTAATACGTACCATTCCTTCACATTTATTAGAGATAATTTCGACATAAATTCCCCAATCAGTTACACCAGAAATTACGCCTACAAATTCTTCATCTTTATGATCTTGCATAAACTTAATTTGCATGTATTTTATGCTATCACGTTCGGCTTTAGTCGCTAAATTTTCCATGTTACTTGAGTGCATACATTTTTCTTCATAAATCTCTTCGTTTGCACTTTTTTCTCCATCTAAATAACGTTGTAATAAACGATGCGCCATAACGTCTGGATAACGTCTAATTGGCGATGTAAAATGGCTATAATAATCAAAAGCTAATCCGTAATGACCAATGTTATGCGTGGTATATTCGGCTTTAGCCATAGTACGAATTGCTAAAGTATCTACTAAATTTTGCTCTTTTTGACCTTGAACATCTTTTAATAATTTATTTAATGAAGATGAAATACTATCGCGACTTTTAAAGTTTAATTTATGACCAAATCTAGCCACAACACCTTGTAAAGCAGCTAGTTTACTTTCGTCAGGCTCGTCATGAACACGATATACAAAGGTTTTTGATGGTTTCATTTTAGAAACAAACTCTGATACTTTACGATTGGCTAATAGCATAAATTCTTCTATTAACTTGTTAGCATCCTTACTGGTTTTAAAATGAACGCCTGTTGGATTTGCTTGTTCATCTAAAGTAAATCTTACTTCAACTTTATCAAAACTAATTGCTCCAGAACGCATACGTTTGCTTCGCATTTTCTTTGCTAATCGGTCTAAAACTAAAATAGCTTCGGCTATTTCTGGTTGTGTATTGTATGTTTTACCGGTAAGTGAAACGTCTTCTGGAATTTCGGTTTTAATATGACTCAGACTGCGTTCAGTGATCGTAAAATCTGTATTATTTTCTATAACAGCTTGCGCTTCTTCATAAGCAAATCTTGCATCACTATATGTTACTGTTCTACCAAACCATTGGTCTTTTATTTCGGCTTTTTCATTTAGTTTAAAAACTGCCGAAAATGTATATTTTTCTTCATGCGGACGTAAAGAACATGCGCCATTACTTAATATTTCTGGTAGCATTGGTACTACTCTATCTACTAAATAAACAGATGTTGCACGCTCATAAGCTTCATCATCTAAAATAGTGCCTTCTTCTAAATAATGAGAAACGTCTGCAATGTGTATTCCTATCTCGAATAAACCATTTTCTAAAACTTTAAAGGATAATGCATCATCAAAATCTTTTGCGTCTTTAGGATCTATGGTAAAGGTTAAATCTTTACGCATATCGCGACGTTTTTTAATTTCTTCTGGCTTAATAGAGGTATCTATTTGATTTGCAAAATCTTCGACTTCTTTTGGGAATTCGTACGGTAAACCATATTCGGCTAAAATAGCATGGATTTCTGTATTATGTTCTCCTGGTTTACCAAGGACTTCTTTTACACGTCCGTTTGGTGAATCTGCTTTTTCTGGCCAATCTACTAACTCAACTAAAACTTTATCACCATCTTCAGCTTTATTAATTTTGTTAATAGGCACAAAAATATCTGTAGTCATTTTGTTAGAATCTGGGACTACAAATGCAAAATTGTTCTTTTCGTGTATTTGTATAACACCAACGTATTGCGTTTTTGCACGCTTAATAATCTGCGTTATTTCGCCTTCTAATTTACCGCGTTTACGGCGTTTAAAGACATAAAGTTCTACTTCGTCACCATCTAATGCTTTGTTAACATTGTTAGAGGCAATAAAGATATCTTCTTCAAAAGCATCACAAATTACATAGCCAGATCCACGTGAAGACGCATCGAAAATACCTGTGTGATACTCGGTATTTACAACTGCTTTAAACTTACCACGTTCTACTTCTTCAATCTCTTGCTTAGCTTTAAGCTGCGCAAGTTTTTTTATAATTTGGTTACGACTACTAGCATCATTTACACCTAATTTGGCAGCAATTTGCTTGTAGTTAAAGGTTTTATTACGTTCTTTTCTAAGTATGTTTAGAATAGTCTCTGTTAGATTGGAAATCTTATTATGACTAGGTTTCCTTTTCTTTTTCTTCTTTGACATTTATATTTTTTAATGTATTGAATTTCTAAAGTTAAGTGAAATTCGGTTTATAATTAACTTAATTAGTGGGAAGAGAAAGTCATTAAGTTTTTACAAAGCTACATTTTTAAATTTAAAATAGAATTAAGGAAGCGTTAAATTAAAGACTTCAAACGTTATTCACATTTATATTATATATACTTTCTTTTCTTTTAAAAATTTAAAAAAATAATTGTAATGATTATTACTTGTTAATAGCGGTATAACTTTTTGAAGTTTTTATTTGAAATTAAGTTAAACTTGTTCTATTAACAACTTATTAGAGTATTAACTATCTGATTTTAAAGTCTAATTAATATGTTATTAACAACTGTTTATAACGTAAATTGACAATTAACTTTTAATAAATACTTTTAAAATTGACGTTGAAAATTGACATTTTAGTGCTAATAAGTTTACAAAAAATTAAGGTTAACTATTTTGGTTGTTAACTAAACGTTACGGATTGTAAATTTTAATTAATAATCCAAATAAAAGTTTTAAAAAAGAATAAGAAGATATTAACAACTAATCAATACTTAAAGTAAAGAAATTAACAATTAATTGAGTTATTAACTTTTTTAGTTATTTAAAGATAAGTAACTATATAAAGATTATTAATAATGCTAAGCAATTAGTAACTTTGAAGCACTATAAACAACACAACATCAATTATTATGAAAATTTCAATAGGTAACGATCACGCTGGTACAGAATATAAATTTGCTATAAAAAAGCATTTAGAGGACAAAGGTATTACAGTTATTAATTATGGTACAGATGCATCAGATAGTGTAGATTATCCAGATTTTGTACATCCTGTAGCTAAAGATGTTACAGATGAAGCTGCAGATTTTGGTATTTTAATTTGTGGAAGTGCTAACGGTGTAGCTATGACAGCTAATAAACACCAAAAAGTAAGAGCTGGCGTATGTTGGACTAAAGAAATTACAGAACTTACCCGTTTGCATAATAATGCAAATATTATTTGTATACCTGCACGTTACACCGCTTTACAACAAGCTATTGCTATGGTAGATACATTTTTAGAGACTAAATTTGAAGGCGGAAGACACCAAAATAGAGTAGAAAAAATACCTATGTGTTAATAAGATGGATCACCATCATACACATAATCACAATCACGCACATGATTTAAGAGGAAAAAAACTTTTAATATCTATCCTTTTAAATATTGGTATTACCGTAGCACAGATTATTGGTGGCTTTGTTTCTGGTAGTTTATCATTACTTAGTGATGCTTTACACAATTTTACAGATGTTATTTCTTTAATTGTAAGCTATTTTGCTGCAAAATTATCAAAGAAAAAAGCGTCTAATAATAAAACTTTTGGTTATAAACGTGCCGAAATTTTAGCCGCATTTATAAACGCTTCAACATTAATAGTAATTGCTATATTATTAATTATTGAAGCTGTAAAACGCTTTCAAAATCCTGAAACTATAGAGTCTAATCTTGTTATTTGGTTATCTCTTTTAGCTATCATTTTTAATGGATTAAGTGTCTTATTATTAAGAAAAGATTCTCAAACCAATATCAATATAAAATCTGCATACTTACACTTATTAACAGATATGTTAGCAAGTGTTGCCGTGTTAATTGGTGGTTTATTAATGAAGTACTACCAAATATTTTGGATAGATAGCGTATTAACATTTTTAATAGGTTTATACTTAATTTGGGTTGGTTACGCTTTGTTAAAAACCTCAACCAAAATGCTAATGTTATTTACACCTTCGCATATAAATGTAGAAGATGTTGTAAAACGTGTTAATAGTATAAATCATATTAAAAAACTACATCATGTACATATATGGAATTTAAATGATGACGAGCTTCATCTAGAAGCACATTTAGATTTAGATAAAGATATTACAATCACGCAATTTGATGCTATTTTACAGCAAATAGAGCAGTTATTACATGACGAATTTGATATTAATCACGTTAATATCCAACCAGAATATAAAAAGGAAGATCCTAAAGATATTATCGTACAAGATTAAATTTATGCTAAACATTAAAGTAAAAACATTTAGTCAATTAACTACAAAAGAACTGTATGATTTACTACAATTACGTAGTGAAGTCTTTGTAGTAGAGCAAGATTGTGTATATCAAGATATAGATGGAAAAGATCAAAAAGCACTACATGTTTTAGGTTTTAAAGATGAAGTTTTAGTTGGTTATACAAGAATTTTTAAACCTGGAGATTATTTTGAATTAGCTAGTATTGGTAGAGTTGTAGTTAAAGAAAATGAACGTAAACACAAGTATGGTTATGATATAATGGATGCATCTATAAAAACTATTAAGGATGTATTTAACACGACAGATATTAAAATTTCTGCACAGTGTTATTTAAAACGTTTTTATAATAATTTGCAGTTTTTTGAAGTAGGAGAGCAATATTTAGAAGATGGTATACCACATATTGCTATGATTTATGAAGATAAATAATAATTATTTTTTATCTGCAATATAGGTAATCAAGATTTCTACACGTCTATCGTATTTAGGATCACCACCAAGAGGAAATTTACGACGTAAACCTACATATTTCATGCGTTTTTTATCTACACCTTTACGTGCTAAATAATCATAAATATATTTTGCTCTAGCTACAGATAAATTACGTTTTTGTGTTCTTTTATCTACAGCATCACGACTATTTTGTGTACAACACACATGACCTTGTATAGTAAAATAGACGTTTTTCTTTGCGACTAAAATTTTAGCTAATTTTTCTAAAGTTTTTTTAGAATCTGAAGTAACATAACTGTAATTAGTTTTAAAATAAATTTTATCCAATCGTATTTTATCACCTGTTTTTATGTTACCATTAGCTATATCTTCAGGTGTTATTTTTTTGTCTTTATTAGAAGTTTTATCAACAACTGTTTCTTCTATGTTTTTCTCTTTTGTAGCTAACTTTTTAGGTTTAACTATAATTTCTACTTTACGGTTTAAACCTCTAACTTTGTTTACTTCGTCTTCTTTTAAAACTTTTAATAAAATTTCGCCTTTACCATTAACATTGGTTATTAAGTTTTGATCAATACCATAATCAGCAAACATCATTTTTATAGCATCTGCTCGGTTTTGAGAAAGCTCTAAGTTATAATCATTGGTACCACGATCGTCACAAAATCCATAAATTGAAATTTTATCAATTGTAATGGTGTCTAGTGAAGAAATAAAAAGCAGAAGTCTGTTTTCTTCTGTTAAAGGAACATCATATTCGTCAGTATTAAAATACACATCATGTTTTAATTCGCTTTGCGAAAAAATAGACGTGTTTATTAATAGAAATATGATTAAAAAGTACTTCATTTTAAATTACTTAACCACTAAATATAATAAATTTTTATAGATTTTAATTTAAATATCTATTGTATTTACTTGGGTTAGCCAATATTTGTGTTGCTGTTTTAATCTCTTGATTATTCACTTTATAGTAGTCATATAGTCCTTCTCTGTATACGTAACGTTTTACAATCTCGTCAGTTAGTAGATTAACTAATTGTGTTTTATTTTGGTCTACAGTTTGTGTTTTAGTTTTGTCTAAATGTTGTAATAAAGCATTGTATTCTTTTTGAATATCATCATTTAAATTTTCTGTTTTAGAGACTTCAAAAGCTTTTTTAAGCGCTTTTTCTGTTTCGGTTTCAAACTCAAAGCTAGAGTGTTTTAAATGATTTTTAAATGCATTAAAATCTGTATCAGATAATTTAAAACTGTTAATATCATCAATTTGATGATTGTAATAATACTGTGTAGCAAAATCAAAAATGGCTTGACTGTTTAATATAGCATCTGTAATTGCAGAATTTTTTGTTGTTTCTAAAGCTTCATCAGGAAAAACGCCGCCACCATCATAGACTTTTCGTCCGTTTTTGGTTTTAAACTCATGATAGTTTTCTTGTTTTATACGTACTGCGTTACCGTTTTCGTCACGATTCCAGTAATCTAAAGACTGTATACAACGTCCTGAAGGCGTGTAGTATCTAGAAATTGTAACTTTAAGTTGTGTACCATAAGTTAGCTTTTTTGGTCGCTGTACTAAGCCTTTACCAAAACTACGTGCACCAACAATTACAGCTCTATCTAAGTCTTGTAATGCACCAGAAACAATCTCGGAAGCAGAAGCACTACGACCGTTAATTAATACCACAACAGGTATTTCTGTATCTACAGGTTCGTTTTTTGTATAATAAGTTTTATTGTATTTTTTAACCTTAGATTTTGTGGTTACGACCAATTGTCCTTTTGGTACAAAAAGGTTAACAATATTAATAGCTTCGCGAAGTAATCCACCAGGATTATTACGTAAATCTAATATGATGCTTTTTGCGCCTTGTGCCTTTAAATCTTTTAATGCATACTCGGTTTGCATAGACGCTTTTGCATTAAATTTTTGAAGTACAATGTAGCCTGTAGTTTCATTAATCATAGAAAAATGAGGTACAGCATTAATTTCAATTTCAGAACGTGTTAAGGTTGTTGTATTGGTTTTTCCTTGACGTTTGTAAGTCACTTTTAATGTTGAATTTGGTGCACCTTTTAATAAGTTTGAGGCATCATCTTCATAACCATCTACTTTGATACCGTCTACTTCTATAATTTCGTCACCTGCTTTAAGACCTGCTTTATCTGCTGGATAATCTTTATAAGGCTCTACAACTACTAATTTATCTTTTAAAGTTCTAATTTTTGCACCAACGCCTGTATAATCTCCTGTACGACGTATACGCTCTGCTTCTACATCTTGTTCGTTATAAAATTTGGTATACGGATCTAAATCATTTAGCATATTTTTAATGGCATTATCCATTAAATCTGCAGGATTAGTCTCGTCTACATAATTCATATTAAGCTCTTTAAAAAGTGTGGTAAAAATTTCGATTTGTTTAGCTATTTCGAAAAAATCACTTTTAAAGGCGCTTCCGGTTATAAAAATAGTTAACGCAAAAACAGGAATTAAAATGCGTTTTTTAAGTATCTTTTTCATTCTTCTCTATATTAGAAACTTGGTCATTAAATTTAGTTAGTAATGCCTTCATTTTTTTATCGATAATCTTAAAATCCGGCATTTCTTTACTAATATATAAAAACATTAGCGTGTAATGGTCTAACTTATTGTCTATTAACAGATTTTTATTAAGTCTGTAGCCTTCACGTAGCAAGCGTTTTACTCGGTTACGATGTACCGCTAATTTAAAATTTCGTTTGCTTACAGATACACCAACTTTTAATTGGGTTTGGTTATCTAAATAGACCATACGCAAAGGATATGCCGAAACAGATTTTCCTTCAGCAAATAATTGCTCAATTGCTTTTTGGCTTTTAAGTTTTTCGTCTTTGTTGTAAGTGTAGCGCATTAATTTAGTTTTTTAATGCTTCTTGAAGTTGTAGCAATTTACTTTCAAGCTCGTGTAAACGGTCATAAACATCCATTGGTTCTGGTATTTGTTTTGATGCAAACATTGTGACGTGCCAAACTTCCATAATGTCTTCTGCATTTATGGTGTATGTTGGATAATTTCCGTTTGTGTTATCACTTTTTAAAATAAGTTGTCCTTTTTCTTCAATATTATTGATAATTCGTTTTAAAACAATACCATCATTTTTACTGACAATAACGTAAACACGACCATTTTTAATATCTTTTAAATCTTCTACATATTGACCAAAAACTAAATCGCCATCTGCAAATGTGCTAAACATAGAGTTGCCTTGTACTTCAAAACATCTATAGGATCCATTAGTAAGTTGTGGCATATGAAACGTTGGTAAAGTCTCGATATACTCGCTATCTCCGTAACCATCTAAATATCCAGCTCTTGCTTTTACAGGAACGTAGACTACGTTTTCTTCATCATTTTGATTAACAGCAACTACTTTTGGTATTCCAGAATATGTTTGAATTTTAGCTACATCTTGTTTTAACATCACATCACTTTTACCAAAAAGATAATCTGGATTGATGTTAAACTGATCTATAATCGCACTTAATACATCATAACCAGGTTTGGTTTTTTTACGTGTACCATTTGGTTGAGGTCTACCATTAACAATACTATCTATTGTTGTTCCGGTAACACCAATGCGTTTTGAAAATGCATAATTATTAAGCTGAAAATGATTGATTATAGCGGTTATTTTTTGATCTATTTGCTGCATGTTTCTTAAAAGAAAGGTCTTGAAGACTTATAATTTAAGCTAAGATATGAAAATTCAAACATTTGTAGATATTGTAGTATACCTAATCAAACAAAAATAGCAAACGTTCTTGACCATCTGGTAAGCCAATAATATTGTTAGCATAATCGTTTTGATATGCTAAGTCTCCTTTTTTAATATAACCTTCAGCTTTTGGCATGCAAGCGCTCCAAGCACCAGAAGGTTTACAGTCGTTAACATTTAATTTTATAATGGTGTGATTATCTACCGTGATCACCACATTTTTAAAGTCTTTAGCTTTAGTTAAAGCATCTTTAATATTGTCTTTATTTAGCTTAATAACTTCGGTTGCAAGGTTTGTTGCTTTTGTTTTAAACGTTTCAATTGGATTAGCAGACGTGTCTTTTTCTAAGCTTTTAATATCTATTAGAAAAGGTAAATTTGTTGTAGTTTCTGCATCTTTTTCAGTGTTTTGTGTTGTGCTTTCTACTTTAGTATCTACTTTTTCTTTTTGGTTGTTTTTACAACTAAGTGCTAATACTAGAATTAATACGTAGGCTAAATGTTTCATTTTTTATTTTGATTTTTATTGAATAGCTTTTCAAATATAGAGTTTTAAGAATAAAAAAAGCTTCAACAATTGTTGAAGCTTTTAATTTCATTTTAATAGATAGTTTACTCTAATGTATTGTTGCTTTTATCAACATCTGCCATTAGTTGTTTTGGATCTATTTTTATGCTTTTTATGGCACTTTTAGGTTTATTTATACTAAAACTATAGGTTGGATATGCCCAAGCCCAATCGTTTAATATTTTTACGTTTGAAGTTAAAGGTTTTTCGCCTCTCATTATTCTTAAAGGAATATTATACCATTCAGACGTTCCGTCAGTATATTCTACTTCAATATCTAAAGGCATTGGCATTAAACCTTTACGCTCTAAATTTACTGTTGTTATGCTATTATTTTCTTCTGTAGAAGTTACTGCATAATCAATAGTATTGGTTGTTTGTGTCCAATCTATTAAGTACCAATCTAATTCTAAACCAGACACTTTTTCGGCTGTTCTAATAATATCAATAGGTGTTGGATGTTTAAAAGCAAAATCGTCAAAGTACTTTTTAAGTGTTTTTTTAAGGTTGTCTTCACCAATAATGTAACCTAATTGAGATAAAAATACAGAACCTTTATTGTAAGCTGTTATACCATAAGCCATATTAGTTTCGTAACGATCTGCATGAGTAGTTTGTGGTTTTTCTTTACCAGATTTTGCTAAATAAATATAACCTCTATAAGCATTTGCGTTAGGAATTTCTTTCCCTTCGTTCATCACAACATTCATAGCATGATCACTAATGTAACTAGTAAAACCTTCGTCCATCCACTCGTGTCTAGCTTCGTTTGTCGCTAATAAAAATTGAAACCAAGTATGTGCTAACTCATGTGCTGTTACACCAACTAAACTACCAAAGCTACGTTTACCTGTAATTAATGTACACATAGCGTATTCCATACCGCCATCACCACCTTGAATAACTGAATATTGATCGTATGGATATTTACCTACGTTTTCAGAAAAATATTGCATTAACTCAACAGTTTTTGGTTGTAAGTCTTTCCAATATTTTAAGTTATCTGCTGGTAAATCTTTTTTGTAATAAAAATGAAGCATTGGTCCGTTAGGAACTTGCATAGTATCATGAATATAATCCGAATCTGCAGCCCAAGTAAAGTCATGAACATTTGGCGCTAAAAATTGCATGGTTTTTTTATTGCCTTTAATTTCAGGTTCGCCTTGTAAGTAACCAGTACCACCAACAACGTAATCTTTATCTATGGTTAAATTAACCTCAAAATCTCCCCAAACACCATGAAACTCGCGTCCTATGTAAGGATCTGCATGCCAACCTTCAAAATCATATTCGGCTAACTTAGGATACCATTGCGTCATAGAAAGCGCAACACCTTCGGCATTATTACGACCAGAACGACGAATTTGAATTGGTACTTGTGCATCAAAATCCATAGTAAACGTCACGCTTTGACCTGGTTGAATAGGTTGAGCTAACTCTACTTCTAAAACAGTACCAACCGTTTCATAATTAATTTTTTTACCGTCTTGTTTTAGGCTATTTACGTTGATATATCCAATCTCGTTAGATTTTAATTTACTTATACGGTCGCCAACTCTAGAATCTGGATCTTCAATAGTACGAGAACGCACATCCATTTCACTACCTGGTTGAAATGCATTAAAGTATAAATGATAAAACACTTTATCTAAAACGTCTGGTGAATTATTTGTATACACTAACGTTTGTTTTCCTTGGTATTGATAGTTGTTAACATCCATATCAATATCCATTTTATAATCCACATGTTGTTGCCAATATGTCGAGTTTTTTTCAGTTGAACTTTGTGAAGTTGAAACCGCTTGTTTTGTAGAACTACAAGCAGTTAAAAAACCGAAAGCAATGGTAAGAAGTAGTAACTTTTTCATTCTTTAAAAATTTAGTTGAAATAAAAAAGCCTCAACAGTTTTGGGTTGAGGCTTTTTGTATCTTTTTATGTATTAATTAGCAACTTGAGATGCCATAATTAAAGCATTATAAGCGTTAACTATTTTTGCAGATTTACTAATATCTGATAGCGTTTTAACGTTATTAGCATCACCGCCAACAATTACCTGAGATTTTACTGGTAAACCAGAATTCATGATAATTTGTTTTACTTGAGAAGCTTTTAATTTAGGGTATTGCGACCAAACTAAAGCAGCAACACCAGCAACTGCTGGAGCAGCCATACTTGTTCCTCCTTTAGTATCATATTCATTCTCTGGAGTTGTAGAGTATACTTTTGCTCCTGGAGCAAATACATCTACATTTTTAAGACCATAGTTAGAAAAACTAGCAATCATCTTTGTACCATAACTAGGCGCTAAAGCACCAACGCGAATGTAAGTATCTGAAATCTCTACAAAATCTACATTATCATCAGGGAAGTTTGGTTCTACATCTACATCTTTACTATCGTTACCTGCTGCGTGTACAAAAATTACGTTTTTATCACTAGCGTATTTAATAGCGTCTCTTACCCAATCAGAATGAGTAGAATAGCTTTTACCAAAGCTACCGTTAATAATTTTTGCACCGTTATCTACAGCATATCTAATAGCTTTTGCAATATCTTTATCATACTCGTCACCATTTGGTACTGCACGTAAAGACATGATTTTTACATTATTTGCAACACCATTAGCACCTAAGCCATTATTACGCTCTGCAGCGATAATACCAGCAACGTGTGTACCGTGACTTTCAGACTTAACAGAAGGCATTACGTTGTTGTTTCCGTAACCTGGTTTGTCATCAAAATCATCAGGATTATCTCCTGTTGTACGACCGTTAAAGTCTTTATTTAAGTTGTAGTTTACTTGGTCTGTAAAATACTCTACACCAGCTTTTATTTGCTCTTTAGCTTCTTTCATAGACGTTAGACCATTTCCGTAGATAAAGTTAGCAACACCAACAGCATCTTTTAATGCTTGATCTTCTGTATTGATAGCTTTAACTTCTTCTACAGTGTAATCTTCTTTACCAAAATGTTTAGTTAACACATCGTGTGCTCCAGAAACTTGAGCGTAAATTTGGTCATAACGTTGTTTACCAGATAGCGCTTCTTGATATTTTTTATCTAGTTCTGCAACAGCTTCAGCATATCTTGGTATACTAGCATTACCACTAGCTGCGATACGCGTCATTTCTAATCTTTCGTTGTATGCATCACCTAAAAAGTTCCATCCATGGATATCGTCTACATAGCCGTTTTTATCATCGTCAATGCCGTTTCCTGGTATTTCGTCTGTGTTAGTCCAGATTACTCCATCTAAATCTTCGTGTTCGATGTCAATTCCAGAATCGATTACAGCAACTATAATTTGTTGTCCTTTTTTTCCTTTAATAATTTCGGCGTAAGCCTTATCAACACTCATCCCAGGAATGGTGTCTTTAACTAAATCTAAATGTCCCCAATTATGTGCTTCTGCTTCTGTTAAAGGCGTTTCTTTAATTGGCGTATTGTCAATATTTTCAATTGGCGTTGAAAGGATTGGTGCATTACCACCACAGCTTGAAAGCACAACTGCTGCAAATGCAGACAGCATTAATGGCTTGTAATTAATTGTCATTGCTTTGTCTTTGTGTTTTTAGTTTTGTTAATTAAATATATCGTTGCACGTGTAAGTGTCTTTTAATCGTACGCCTTTTTCGGTATGTTGTACGGTTATAATTTCGTTGTGTGCATCGTGTTCCAAAAATAAGTAATAATTATTATCTGCTGCTAGGTTTAAGAATTTTTCTTTCTCGTCTAACGTCATTAATGGTCTTGTATCATAACCCATTACAAAAGGTAAAGGTAGATGTCCTACAGTAGGAAGTAGATCTGCCATAAAACAAATGGTTTTTCCTTTGTAATTGATCATTGGTATCATTTGCTTGTCTGTGTGTCCATCTGCAAAAAAGATGTCAAAGCCAAGTTCTGAATTTTTTAAAATATCGTCTTGCGGAATACTTGTAAATTTTAAGTGACCGCTTTCTTCCATTGGTAAAATATTTTCTTTTAAAAATGAAGCAACTTCACGACGGTTAGGTTGTGTTGCCCATTTCCAGTGGTCTTTATTGCTCCAAAAGTGAGCATTTTTAAAGGCTGGTTCTAATTTAGTACGGTCTTTATTGTAATTTATGCTTCCGCCACAATGGTCAAAATGAAGATGTGTCATAAATACATCTGTGACATCATCTTTAGAAAAACCTGCTGTTTTTAAAGATTTTTCTAAACTATCATCGCCCCAAAGGTGGTAATAGCCATAAAACTTTTCACTTTGTTTGTTACCCATTCCTGTGTCGATTAAAATTAAACGATTACCGTCTTCTATTAATAAACAACGCGCAGCAATATCTATCATATTATTACTATCTGCAGGATTGGTTCTAGTCCATAAAGATTTTGGGACTACACCAAACATAGCACCGCCATCTAATTTAAAATTTCCAGCTTGTATGGGATATAACTTCATATAAGAAAGATGATTTAATAAGTTGCTGCAAATTACTAATTATAGAAGAAAGCTTAAGTCTTATTAGGGAATTATTAAGAAAAATAGAATAATTAAATTATTTGTTAAATTGACTTTGAATTAGAAAATGTAATTTTTTATGTATTTGACTAAATTTGGGTTAAAATTTATAGCATAAATTTTAGAATTACTATTTTCACGCAAAACAAGTTTAAATGTTAGAATTAGCAGGAATAATCATTTTAGGAATATTAGCACAATGGGTAGCATGGAAGTTTAAAATCCCAGCGATTTTACCCTTAATTTTAATTGGATTACTGGTTGGTCCAATTGCTGCCGAATTTATAACAGACGATGGTTCTAAATGGATAGAACCAATTTGGAATGGCTCAAAAGGTTTATTTCCTGGAGATAGCTTATACTATTTTGTTTCCTTAGCTATAAGTATAATTTTATTTGAAGGAGGTCTCACCTTAAAACGTGCTGAAATAAAAAATGTAGGTCCTGTAATTACTAAACTTATAACTGTAGGTTCTGCTATTACGTTCTTTGGTGCAGGCATAGTTGCACATTATACATTTAACTTAAGTTGGGATTTATCGTTTCTTTTTGCAGGTCTTATTATTGTCACAGGACCAACTGTAATTACACCAATTTTACGAAACATTCCGCTTAAAAAAGATGTGTCAACGGTGTTAAAATGGGAAGGTATTTTAATTGATCCGATCGGCGCTTTAGTTGCCGTTTTGGTTTTTGAATTTATAAGTGTTGGTGGAGACAGTGGTTTTACTAAAACAGCCTTAATGGAATTTGGTAAAATTGTATTGTTTGGTACCACCTTTGGTTTCACCTTTGCACATGCCTTAGCTTTTGCTATAAATAAGAAATTAATTCCGCATTACTTATTAAATGTGGTTTCATTATCTGCTGTATTATTGGTATTTGTAGAATCTGAATTATTTGCGCACGAGTCTGGTTTATTAGCTGTTGTTGTTATGGGCATGGTTTTAGGAAATAGTAAATTAGATAACTTAAAGGAGTTGTTATATTTTAAAGAGTCGCTTAGCGTCTTGTTAATTTCTATTTTATTTATCCTTTTAGCGGCAAATATTGATATCGAAGATTTAATGTTACTCTACACATGGGATACCGCGATTCTGTTTGCTATCGTTGTATTTGTTGTTAGGCCATTAGCGGTTTTTGTGAGTACCCATGGCTCTAAACTTAATCTCAATGAAAAACTATTTATAAGTTGGGTTGGTCCTCGTGGAATAGTAGCTGCAGGTATTGCATCGCTTTTTGGTAGTAAACTAATGCGACAAGGAGTTGAAGGAGCAGAATACATTACACCTTTAGTGTTTATGATTGTGTTAGGAACCGTGTTATTAAACGCCACAACTGCACGATTATTTGCAAGATTAGTAGGAGTATTTTTGAAAAAATCTAATGGAATATTAATTGTAGGAGCGTCTAAGCTCTCTCGTTTATTAGGACATTATTTAGTGAATAACGGTAGGCACGTTGTGCTTATTGATAGTAATCAAAATAACATTGATAAGGCAGAAGAGTTAGGCCTTGAAGCCTTAAGTAGTAATATTTATGCAGATACACTTTCTGACAATATAGAGTTGAATGACGTAGGTTACATTATGGCAATGACAGGAAACTCAGATATTAATGCTTATGTTATAGAGAAATTTAGCAAAGAATTTGGTGAGAATGGTGCGTATAGATTAGTGACTTCCGATGAGATGAATAATCCAGAAAATAGTCCTAAAGAAGGTTTATTTTCTCCTACAGATGATTATATCAATTTAACAGAAGTTATACGGAAGTATCCTGCAATACAAGAAATAGAAATTACCGATGCTGCACATTATGCCAGTCTAATAGAGATGGCGAGCAAAGATCAATATATTATTCCTTTGTTTGTAAAAGATGATAAAGGAGAGCTTCATATTATTTCAGTACATAATACCATGTATGATAATTTAGGTCAAAACTTTAAATTGGTGTATTTAGGTAAACCTTTTGATGTAGAAAAGATGGTTAATGAGGATGTATAATTATCCAATTTTTTGTAAAAAAGTAGTTTTTTAAGATGTAATTTTTTAATAAACAGTATATTACTTTTTATAATTATTCAAAAAATACTTCCAAATATTTAAGACTTCAAAAAATAACTCCATAAGATTATACATGTAATTATTTAACCGTTTACACGGAGGTATGTGACAATGAAGATGGCACCTATACCTTAACTACCGATAACCATTCATTTACAAAAGATATCCCAGAAGGCTATGCTTTAGAAAATATTATTGAACGGGTTGTATACGCAGGAGCTACCTGAAATTAAAATTAGTTTAATCATTTAGTTTTAAAACCGCCATAAATGCTTGTTGAGGTATTTCTACATTACCCACTTGACGCATACGTTTTTTACCTTTTTTCTGCTTTTCTAAAAGTTTACGCTTACGCGAAATATCTCCACCGTAACATTTCGCGGTTACATCTTTACGTAACGCTTTAATAGTTTCTCTAGCAATAATTTTTGCTCCAATAGCAGCCTGAATTGGGATATCAAATTGTTGACGTGGGATTAATTCTTTTAACTTTTCACACATCTTTTTACCAATGTGATAAGCATTATCTGCATGTATTAAAGCCGAAAGCGCATCTACATTTTGTGCGTTAAGTAATATATCTACACGTACTAATTTTGAAGCACGCATACCAATTGGATGGTAATCAAATGAGGCATAACCTTTAGAAACGGTTTTTAAACGATCGTAGAAGTCAAAAACAATTTCGGCTAATGGCATATCAAAACTAAGTTCAACACGCTCGGTAGTTAAGTAAGTTTGATTGGTAATTTGTCCACGTTTTTCAATACATAAACTCATTACATTACCAACAAAGTCTGCTTTAGTAATAATTGTAGCTTTAATGTAAGGTTCTTCAACACGATTTAAAGTTGAAGGTTCTGGTAAATCAGATGGGTTATTTACGATAATAATTTCATCTGGGTTTTTATTGGTAAACGCATGATAACTAACGTTTGGTACGGTTGTAATAACGGTCATGTTAAACTCACGTTCCAGACGTTCTTGGATAATTTCCATGTGTAACATTCCTAAAAACCCACATCGGAAACCAAACCCTAATGCAGCCGAACTTTCTGGTTGAAATACTAACGAAGCATCGTTAAGCTGTAGCTTTTCCATAGAGGCACGAAGCTCTTCATAATCTTCGGTATCTACAGGATAAATACCCGCAAATACCATTGGTTTTACGTCCTCAAAACCGCCAATTGCGTTTTTAGTTGGGTTAGCAGCATCGGTAATGGTATCTCCTACTTTTACTTCTTTTGCTTCTTTAATACCAGTAATGACGTAACCTACATCACCAGCTTTTATTTCTTTTTTTGGTAACTGTTTTAGTTTTAATGTACCAACCTCATCAGCACCATAAGTTTTTCCTGTAGCGATAAACTTAATTTGTTGATTCTTTTTAATAGAACCATTAATAACTCTAAAGTAAGTTTCTACACCTCTAAAAGGGTTGTAAACCGAGTCAAAAATTAAGGCTTGTAAAGGTTCATCTTCGTTACCTTTTGGAGCAGGAATACGCTCTATAATGGCTTTTAAAATATTATCGACACCAAAACCTGTTTTTCCACTAGCGTGAATTACTTCTTCTGGGTCACAACCTAATAAATCTACAATATCATCAGTAACTTCTTCTGGATTAGCACTTGGTAGATCTACTTTATTTAAAACAGGTATAATTTCTAAGTCATTTTCTAACGCTAAATATAGGTTAGAAATAGTTTGTGCTTGTATGCTTTGTGCTGCGTCTACGATTAGTAAAGCACCTTCGCAAGCAGCAATAGAACGAGAAACTTCATAAGAAAAATCTACGTGACCAGGAGTATCAATAAGGTTAAGTACATAATGTTCACCTTCATGAATAAAATCCATTTGAATGGCGTGAGATTTTATTGTAATACCACGTTCACGTTCTAAATCCATACTATCCAAAAGCTGATCTTGTTTTTCGCGTTCGGTAACAGAACCAGTGTAATCAAGTAACCTATCTGCAAGTGTACTTTTACCGTGGTCAATATGTGCAATAATGCAAAAGTTTCTAATGTTCTTCATAGTCCAAATATCTTCATTAAAAAAGATGTTGCAAATATAATGTAATTATTAAGGATTTAAATATATTTATTAATAAGGTAAATGATTGAAAATTGCGGTTTTTCCCACAAGGAAAAGTAATTAACAATTATTATCTTGCACGACCTATTAATTTTTAAATGAAATACTTAGCCAATTTTTTATTCTATTTACTGTCTTTTTATGCTATTGGGCAAGAGGCGACCATTACTGGTCAAGTAGTAGATCAAAATAACCAACCACTATCTTTTGTTAACGTTTTAGTTACAGATGCATCAGATAATTCTATAGTAAAAGGAGCAAGTACAGATGAGTCTGGAAAGTTTATTATTACAGGATTAGACTTTAAGACTTATGTTTTACAAGCTACATTTTTAGGTTTTAAAAGTTATACTGAAAATATAACTATAGCTAACATGACATCTGTTAAAAATATTTTTTTAAAAGATAGCACAGAAAATTTAGAAGAAGTTGTTGTTACAGCTAATAAACCAACCCTTAAAAAGGAAGTAGATAGATTAATTTTTAATGTTGCAAATACTTCTTTAGTAGAAGGTACAATGTTAGACGTTTTACGAAGTACACCAGGTGTTTTGGTTTTAGGCGGAAATATTTCTGTTAAAAATAGTACACCTACAGTATTTATTAATGGCAGAAAAGTGCAACTATCTGCATCAGAAGTAACACAGTTGTTAGAAAACTCTTCTGCAAATAGCATTCAAAAAGTAGAGGTTATTACCAATCCTTCTGCTAAGTATGATGCAGAAAGCGGTGTTGTTTTAGATATAGTAATGACTAAAAACTTAATAACAGGTTACAGAGGTAATGTGTTTTCTAATTACACGCAAGGTGTTTTTCCTAGGTATAATGCAGGAATCAATCAGTTTTACAAAACCAATAAAGTTAACATTAACCTTAACTACAACTATAACCAAAGTAAGATTAACAGAGATAATATTAACGAAATAAACTATTTAGATAATAACAACGCTATTTCAGAGAATTGGTATTCTACTTTAAATAGAAATACAACTTCAAAAACACACAATGCAAATTTAAACTTTGATTACTTTTTAAGTGAAAGAAGTACGCTTAGTCTAACATCTAACTTTTTGTATTTACCTTATTTTGATTATTTGACAAGAGGAAATACAACAGTAAATGATTTACAAGGAACTAATAATTATAATTTTAATGTAAATAATAATTCTAGTGATGATAAATATAATCTTGGAGTAGATTTAGATTTTGTGCAAAAGTTTAAAAATGAAAGTTCTTTAGCAATTAATGTGCATATGACTAAGTATGATTATGAAAGACATCAGCAAGTAAACTCTCAATATTATTTCACTAATAGTGGTTCTAATTACAATACTACTTTTACAACAGATAACAATCAAACTACTGATATTTTAACATCACAAATAGATTATAACACACCTTTAAGTGATAACTCTTCTTTATCTACAGGAGTAAAAACATCTGTGATTAATACCGAAAGCGATATTACTCAATTTGATATTGATCCCAATACAGGACTAACAACTTTTAATGCGCAATATTCTGATGCTTATAATTATGATGAGTCTATTTTTGCTGCCTATTTAGATTACCAAATTGATTGGGAAAAATGGAGTTTCTCTGGAGGATTAAGAGCAGAGCAAACCAATATTGAAGGGAAATCTGTAAGCACAAACGTGTTAAACAAACAAGATTATTTAGAATGGTTTCCAACGCTTAATTTAAGTTGGCAAACTTCTGAAAATGTAAATATTTACACTAATTACAAACGAAGTATTAATAGACCAGATTACCAAGATTTAAACCCATTTAATTTCTTTTTAAATGATAATACGATAGCCACAGGTAATCCATATTTACAACCAACATTTACTGATAAATTTGTTTTGGGAACATCTATAAAAAGTAGATATACTTTTGAGTTTTATTATAAAGATATTTCAGATCAAATACATGAAATTCCAATTCAAGACAATGCTAACAACATCTTAATCTATCAACCAACTAACATTGGTAAATCAACCGATTTAGGTTTAGATTTTATCACTTATTTTGATATTTCAAATAGTTGGTCTGTATATTTTGTAACGTCTTTTTACAATATTTCAGAAGAAGCTTTTCTAGACAATCAATTAGTTAAACAAGATCAATGGAGTAACTATTCTGTGTTTAGTAATGATTTTTCTCTCTTAAAAGACAAAAGCTTATCGGCTAACTTTACTGTTATCTATACAAGTAAAAATTTACAAGGTTTTCAAACGGTTGATGGTCGTTTAATTTCTGATTTATCATTTAGTAAAAAGCTTTTTAATGATAAAGCAACATTATCCTTAGCATTTGCAGATTTATTTAATAAGCAAGATTTTACTGTACGCACTAAATATGGTAGACAAGACAATTATAACTTCCATAACCAAGATAATAGATATGTTAAGTTAGGTTTTAGTTATAAATTTGGTAATACAAGCTTACAGACTAACGAACGTACCAAAGATAAGAAAGAAAGAGACCGATTAGAGTAAGAAAACAATCTTAACTAATTAAAACGTTTTTAATATAAAAAGACCGTGTAACATAAAGTTATATGGTCTTTTTTATTTAGGCTCAAAAGAGTTTATAATTAACATGGCATCATCAAAATATTTATCAAATAATTTTTCTTCCATATGAAACGCTATATAATCTAATTTAGAGTCTCTAACATAAAAAAACTCTAATCGTTTAAATTTTTCTTTAAAAGATTGTCGCTCAATAGTCGATTCAATTTTATAAATATATTTAGAACCTTCAGGTAATTTAGTTAATATGTATTCTTTTTTAATTTCTCTTGGTCTTAGGGTTTTACCATGTTCGTTTAAAGTATTTTCTACGCCATTAAATTTTTCAATATAGAAAGGGTTTTTATTGATAGAGATATTATTTAATTCATCTTCGGGATTTAAATCTTTTAATTTTTTTGGAGTCAAATTAATGTGACCAACACCTCCAAACCTAACCCATGTATTAGGATATTGTATCTTAAAATGACTGTGTCTTATAGTTTTTAATTTTATCTGGCTATTCTGTGTGCCACAGCTAAAAAAGATAATGCAAAAAATAATGATGAGTTTTTTCATTTAGAAACTAATTTCTATAAATATAGTTTAATCTTCTTTGTCTTACAATTATTTAAAAAGATGTAATTTTGCCAAAAAATTGTAACGTGGTAAAAATAGGTAATATAGAACTTCCAGAATTTCCGTTGTTGTTAGCTCCAATGGAAGACGTAAGCGATCCGCCTTTTAGAAAATTATGTAAAGAGCAAGGTGCAGATGTGGTGTATACAGAGTTTGTGTCTAGCGAAGGTTTAATACGTAACGCAGCTAAAAGCGTTATTAAGTTAGATATTTACGAAAAAGAACGTCCTGTTGGTATTCAAATTTTTGGAGCTAATATGGATAGTATGTTACAAACCATAGATATTGTTTCTGAGTCTAAACCAGATATCATCGATATTAACTTTGGTTGTCCAGTAAAAAAGGTAGTTAGTAAAGGTGCTGGCGCAGGTATCTTAAAAGATATTTGTTTAATGGAACAATTAACTGCCGAAATGGTTAAGCGTACCAATATACCTATTACCGTAAAAACAAGACTAGGTTGGGATCATGATTCTATTAGGATTGTTGAAGTTGCAGAACGCTTACAAGACGTTGGTTGTAAAGCAATAGCGATTCATGGTCGTACACGTGCGCAAATGTATAAAGGTAACGCAGATTGGAAACCAATTGCTGAGGTAAAAAATAATCCACGTATGCATATTCCTGTATTTGGAAACGGAGATGTAAATACACCAGAACGCGCAATGGAAATGCGTGACCAATACGGTTTAGACGGTTGTATGATTGGTCGTGCTACAATTGGTAATCCGTGGTTTTTTAAACAAGTAAAACACTTTTTTGAAACAGGAGAACATTACCGACCAATAACTATGCAAGAGCGTGTTGATGCGGCAAGAAGACACTTGCAAATGGCTATAGATTGGAAAGGCGAAACTTTAGGTGTTTTAGAAACCAGACGTCATTACACCAATTACTTTAAAGGTATTCCTCACTTTAAAGAATACAGAACAAAAATGGTAACTAGTGATCATTCTGTTGATGTTTTTGCAGCTTTTGATGAAGTAGAAAAACAGTTTAGCGATTATGTGTTTACTGAGTAATCTAACCTGTTTTTACTAAATTTCTATTTATTCTAGATGCAGCAATCTTAGAAGCTATGACGCCTAAAACCATTAATGTTAGCATTACAATTACAAAGTTTTTAAATTGTAATGCAACAGGATAAGGTAAAACAGGTGTTATCATAATTAGCTTAAAAGATAATTGTAATTGTACTAATGCATAACCAATAATTAGTCCAATAATACCGCCAATTAATGTCATTAATATACCTTGATATAAAAATATTTTTCTAATATCTTTTACGCTTGCACCTAAGTTATATAAAGTGTTTAGTGTCTTTTTCTTATCTAAAATAGCCATTATAATGGTGCCAATAATATTGAAAAGCGCAATGATTAAAACTAAAGTGAAAATAAGATATACCGCCAGATTTTCAGTATTTAACATCTTATAAATAGCATCATTTAATTGGTCTTTGTTTTTCACCAAAATATTAGGTCCTAAAACAGAAGCTATTTTATTTTTTATAGTGTCTTCATCTGCATTTTCATTCAGTTTAAACTCAATGCATGTAATTTGGTTATCGTTGTAGTTTAATAACTGCTTTGCTGTTTCTAAAGATGTAAAAATGTATTTATTATTTATTTCTTCATTAATATCATAAATACCAACATTAACTACTTTTACTTGGTTTATAGCTTGATTTTGAGATGTAATTTGACCTTTTCCTGGTTTTGGTACAGAAAGCGTCATACTTTTTCCGTAGTCGTTAGCGCCAACATTTAAATGTGTAGAAATGGTCCAACCAACAACAGATTGTGGTGTTTCTGGATAAATCCAACCACCAATAGGAATTACCGATTCTATTTTAGTAACTTCACTAAAATTTTGATCAACACCTTTTATGTAAGCAGGATGATTATTGCCATCAAAAGTAGCGATAACACGTTCTTCAATAATTTTTGAAAAACTAGTAACACCTTGAATATTATTTAAATCTTCAGCTTGTTGTTGAGACAATGTAAACGATTTACCAATAGTTGTTTCTGCTTTTAAATCTGGATCGATTATAGAAGTAAATTCTAAAGTAAATTCGCGTAAACCAGCAAAACCAGAAAGTACAATAAATAAAGAAGCAGATCCTAATACGATACCAACCATTGCAATAATGGTTATAAAGTTTATAGCATTATTACTGCTTTTAGAACGTAAATAACGTTTAACTATGTACAGCGGAAAATTCAACTAAGATTTTTTTCGTTTGCCTAATAAATCTGGGTTTTCAATAGGATTATCCTCTCCTTTTAAAGACTTTTCAATTTTGTCAATATATTCTAAAGAGTCGTCTATATAAAACATTAGTTGTGGCATACGACGTAATTGATTTTTAGTACGTTGCGCAATTTCGTGTCTTATAAAAGGTGTGTTTGCTTTAATACCTTCAAGCAACTCTTTACCTTTATCGTTAGGGAAAATGCTTAAATATACTTTAGCATCTGTTAAATCTGCAGTTACTTTTACTTTAGATACCGATATAATTACACCTCTTAATCCGCCTTTAGTAGCAGCACCTTGTAGTACATCTACCAAATCTCGTTGAAGTACCGAAGCTATTTTTTTTTGTCTTTGACTTTCTTCCATGCTACAAAAATAGTTGTTATTACAAGAATATATTACTTTTAAGACATATTTAAGCAAATATTAGATCTAAAATACGTTAAAAAATGGAAAAAATTGAACATATTGGTATAGCAGTTAAGAGTTTAGAGGATTCTAACAAACTTTTTGCTAAACTATTTGGTAAACCACATTATAAAGTTGAAGCTGTAGAAAGTGAAGGCGTTAGCACATCTTTTTTTGAAGTTGGACCAAACAAAATAGAACTTTTAGAAGCAACAAAACCAGATAGCCCAATTGCAAAGTTTATAGAAAAAAAAGGTGAAGGAATACATCATATTGCTTTTGCGGTTAATGATATTGAAAAAGAAATTAAGCGTTTAAAAGAAGAAGGTTTTACAGTTTTAAACGAAACACCTAAAAAAGGCGCAGACAATAAGTTAGTAGCATTTTTACACCCAAAAACAACTAATGGAGTTTTGATAGAACTTTGTCAAGATATCAAGTAATTTAAAAAAGGTTTGCAGTATTTTAAAAATAGTAGTAATATTGCACTCCAATTTCGGGTCCTATAACTCAGTTGGTTAGAGTATCTGACTCATAATCAGAAAGTCCCTGGTTCGAGCCCAGGTGGGACCACTTCTTGAAATTGAAAAGCTTCACATTTTTGTGAAGCTTTTTTTATTTTCATTTTAAATATTTTTGATAAAAGTATTTAAATAAAAAGGACGTTATTATATCGTTAAATATGTATTTTAACGATAAAACTTGCACTTGAAAGATAAATTTTAAGTAAAAACTATTGAAAAAATTTTGTTAGCAGTCTTTTTTTCATACATTTACAACCGAATTTATATCAAGTTCAATTAAAATAATAGCCCAAATGTTATTTATGTTTTTTAACCTAATTAATATAGTAGATGGAGGTAATGTTCCGCCACCACCACCGCCACCAGTACCACCACCTGGTTTACCCATAGATAGTGGTATTGTGTTTTTAATTGTTGCTGCTCTTATTTATGGTGTGTATAAGGTTATAAAACACAAACAAAGCTTAAGCGCTTAGTTCGGTTAAACGTTTTACATATTTTCCTATAACATCAAATTCTAAGTTTACTACAGTTCCAACTTTAAAAGTTTTAAAGTTTGTATGCTCAAAAGTGTAAGGTATAATTGCTACACTAAAGCTGTTTTTTTGAGAGTTTACAACTGTTAGACTTACACCATTTACAGTTATAGATCCTTTTTCAATAGTTACATTATTTAATTTTGGGTCATATTCAAAAGTAAATAACCAACTGCCTTCAGTTTCCTTTACATCAATACAAGTTGCTGTTTGGTCTACATGACCTTGCACGATATGTCCATCAAGTCTTTCACCCAATTTCATTGCGCGTTCAAGGTTTACGGTACTATCAAAAATTAAATTACCGATATTTGTTTTATCAAGTGTTTCTTTTATGGCTGTTACAGTATACTGGTTATTATCAATTGCAACAACAGTCAAGCAAACGCCATTATGGGCAACACTTTGATCTATTTTTAGCTCATGAGTAATTTCGCTTTCAATTGTAATATGTAAATTATCTTTTTCAGTAACAAGATTGGTTACTTTACCAAGTGTTTCAATAATTCCTGTAAACATAAACGTAATCGTTATTATTTGGTTAAATTTGTTGCAGGTAAAATTACAAACAATAGTTAGTTTTATTAATGAAGAAAGAAGAAAATATTAAAGTAGGAATTTCAATTGGAGATTTAAACGGGATTGGCTCAGAAATCGTTCTTAAGATATTTGAAGATTCAAGAATGTTAGATTTTTGTACTCCAATAATTTTTGCTTCAATTAAAACAATGAGTTTTGTAAAAAAACATTACAAAATAGATATCAATCTTAATGGCATTAATCATATTAATCAAGCAGTGATAGGTAAAGTTAATGTGCTTAATTGTTGGAAAGAAAATGTTAATATATCCTTTGGTAAAGAAGATAAAACTATAGGAGAATATGCTATAAAATCTTTACAAAAAGCTACTAAAGCCTTAAAAAGTGACGAAATAGATGTGCTTGTAACAGCACCAATAAATAAAAGTAGTATACAATCAGATACTTTTAAATTTCCTGGACATACAGACTATCTTAATCAAGAGTTAGAAGGTAAAAGTCTTATGTTTATGGTCAATGGAGGATTAAGAGTAGGATTGTTAACAGATCATGTACCTGTTAAAGATGTATCTAAACATATAACAACAAAACTAATTGAAGATAAAATAAATACAGTACACGATTCTTTAATTAAAGACTTTAAAATTAATAAACCAAAAATTGCCGTATTAGGTATTAATCCACATACAGGAGATAATGGAGTTATAGGTAATGAAGATGATAAAATTTTACGACCAGCATTAAAGAAAATTAAAGAAAAAGGTAAGTTAGTTTTTGGCCCATACGCTGCAGATAGTTTTTTTGGTTCCAACAATTACCAAAATTTTGATGCAATAATAGCATCATATCATGATCAAGGTTTGATACCATTTAAAACGCTTTCGTTTGGTCAAGGTGTTAATTATACAGCAGGATTAAACAAGGTAAGGACATCTCCAGATCATGGAACTGCTTTTGAAATAGCAGGAAAAGGACAAGCAGATATAGGGTCTTTTAAAGAAGCTATTTTTACGGCAATAAAAATTTTTAATAACAGAAATGAGTACGCAGAAATAAGTAAAAATCCTCTACCTTTCTCTAAAAAAAAGATATAAACAAAAAAATGTTTATAAGTCTTTATAAATAAGAAGATTTTTGTATATTTGCAGGCTCAAAATAGATGTGAGAATGAAGCAATTAAAAGAATTTACAATACAGTTTGTAGGTTTAAAAGAAGGAAAACATCATTTTGATTATAAAATAGACCAAACGTTCTTTGATCATTTTGACTATGAAGAGTTTAACTCTAGTAATATAAATGTAGATGTTACTTTAAATAAAAAATCTACTTTATTAGAATTTCATTTTGAAGTTTCAGGAGATGTAAACGTTAACTGTGATGTAACTAACGAACCTTATGACCAACAAATATCAAACACATTTGATTTAGTTGTAAAATTTGGAGAAGAATATAACGATGAAAACATTGATATATTAATAGTGCCACACGGTGAGTATGAAGTAAACATACAACAATGCATTTATGAAACTATTGTGCTAGCAATACCAAGTAAACTAGTACATCCAGGAGTAGAAGATGGAACATTAGACTCAGAAATACTCAAAAAGTTAGAAGAATTAAGTCCAAAATTAAAAGATAAAAAAGAAAAAGAAGACGAGATTGATCCTCGTTGGAATACATTAAAAAAACTATTAACGGATAAATAATAATATAAAATGGCACATCCTAAGAGAAAAATCTCGAAAACTAGAAGAGATAAGAGAAGAACGCATTACAAAGCAACTGCGCCACAAATTGCAACTTGCCCAACAACAGGTGAGGCTCACTTATATCACAGAGCTCACTGGAGTGAAGGAAAATTATATTACAGAGGTCAAGTATTAATAGACAACTCAGTAGAAGAAAACGTAGCATAATTTATTATGCACGCATATAAGAAACGCTCACTTGTGAGCGTTTTTTTTATGAAACGCTTTTCTTTACGTTAAAAACGTTTTACTTTGCGTCAAATTAGTTCAAAAATGACTAATTTAGCTTAATTTATGTCATTTTTGTCCCGTTTTGGGTCTTTTAATGACCAAATTATATAAAAATATGAGCAAGATTACTGCTGCAATAACTGCTGTTGGTGCTTATGTACCAGAGTTTGTATTATCAAACAAAGTCTTAGAGACTATGGTAGATACAAACGACGAATGGATTACCACAAGAACAGGAATTAAAGAACGTAGAATTCTTAAAAAAGAAGGAGAAGGTACCTCTTACCTTGCAATAAAAGCTGCACAAGACTTACTAGAAAAAAGAAACCTAGACCCAAAAGAAATAGACTTAGTTATCGTAGCAACAGCTACGCCAGATATGCCAGTTGCATCTACAGCAGTATATACTGCCACACAGATAGGCGCAACAAATGCTTTTGCATACGATTTGCAAGCAGCATGCTCTAGTTTTCTTTATGGTTTATCTACAGCAACAAGTTACATAGAGTCAGGACGATACAAAAAAGTATTATTAATAGGAGCAGATAAAATGTCTTCTATAATAGATTATACAGATCGTGCTACATGTATCATTTTTGGAGATGGAGCAGGAGCTGTTCTATTAGAACCAAACGAAGAAGGTCTAGGGTTTCAAGATGAATACCTAAGAAGTGATGGTACTGGAAGAGAATTCTTAAAAATTGAAGCAGGAGGATCTATATTACCTACCTCTCAAGAAACACTAGATAATAAACAACATTTTGTACACCAAGAAGGACGTACAGTATTTAAATTTGCTGTAGCAAATATGGCAGACGTTTGCGAAAAAATTATGCAGCGTAATAACCTATCCCATGAAGATGTTTCATGGTTAGTACCACATCAAGCTAACTTACGTATTATTGATGCAACAGCAAATAGAATGAATCTTGATGAAAGCAAAGTGCTAAAAAATATCTACAGATACGGTAACACTACATCAGCAACATTACCATTATTACTATACGACTTTGAAAAAAAGTTAAAAAAAGGAGATAACTTAATTTTTGCTGCTTTTGGAGGCGGATTTACATGGGGCTCAATTTATTTAAAATGGGCTTATAACTCTTAAACTAACTAAAACTTAAATTAATAACTTAATAATTATGGATTTAAAAGACATTCAAAACTTAATTAAATTTGTAGCAAAATCTGGCGCAAGTGAGGTTAAATTAGAAACAGATGATGTTAAAATAACTATCAAAACTGGATCAGATACAGAAACTACAATTGTACAACAAGTGCCAATGCAAGCACAAATGCCTGTACAGCCAATGCAACCAGCACCAGCTGCAGCACCTGCACCAGTTGCTACAGAAGCACCAGCTGCACCAGCAGAAGACTCTAAATATATAACTATAAAATCTCCAATCATAGGAACATTCTACAGAAAACCATCTCCGGATAAACCATTATTCGTAGAAGTAGGTCAATCTATAGCAGAAGGAGACGTATTATGTATTATCGAAGCTATGAAGTTATTTAACGAAATAGAATCTGAAGTGTCAGGTAAAATCGTTAAAATATTAGTAGATGATGCTTCTCCTGTAGAGTTTGATCAACCACTTTTCTTAGTAGACCCATCTTAATTTAGATTATTAGATCTGTTCAAGTTTCATCTTAAAAATTTGAACTATCAATAATCCTATTGTCTAATTATCTAATTCAATAAAGATGTTTAAAAAAATATTAGTTGCCAATAGAGGTGAAATAGCACTGCGTGTTATTAGAACCTGTAAAGAAATGGGCATAAAAACAGTAGCTGTATACTCTAAAGCAGACGAAGACAGTTTACATGTAAAATTTGCTGATGAGGCTGTTTGTATTGGTCCAGCACCAAGTAGCGAGTCTTATCTAAAAATGTCAAACATTATTGCAGCTGCAGAAATAACAAATGCAGACGCTATACATCCAGGATACGGTTTCCTTTCAGAAAACGCAAAATTCTCTAAAATCTGTGAAGAACACGATATTAAATTTATAGGTGCTTCAGAAGAGATGATTAATAAAATGGGAGACAAAGCTTCTGCAAAAGCAACAATGAAAGCAGCAGGAGTACCTTGTGTACCAGGTAGTGATGGTGTTATCGAAACTTTTGAAGACTGTAAAAAAATAGCAAAAGAAACAGGTTATCCTGTTATGCTTAAAGCTTCTGCAGGTGGAGGAGGAAAAGGTATGCGTGCCGTTTGGAAAGAAGAAGACCTAAAAGACGCTTGGGATTCGGCTAGACAAGAATCTAAAGCTGCATTTGGAAATGACGATATGTATATGGAAAAACTTATCGAAGAACCAAGACATATCGAAATCCAAGTAGTAGGAGATAGTACAGGTAAAGCATGTCACTTATCAGAAAGAGACTGTTCTGTACAACGTCGTCACCAAAAGTTAACAGAAGAAGTACCTTCGCCATTCATGACCGACGAGTTAAGAGATAAAATGGGTAAAGCTGCTGTAAAAGCTGCAGAATACATTAGCTACGAAGGTGCAGGAACTGTAGAGTTTCTTGTAGACAAGCACAGAAACTTCTACTTTATGGAGATGAATACGCGTATACAAGTAGAGCATCCAATAACAGAACAAGTAATAGATTTTGATTTAATCCGAGAGCAAATATTAGTTGCTGCAGGAGTACCAATTTCAGGTAAAAACTATACGCCTAATTTACACTCAATAGAGTGTCGTATAAACGCAGAAGACCCATACAATGATTTTAGACCTTCTCCAGGAAAAATCACAACACTTCATGCGCCAGGAGGACATGGTGTACGTTTAGATACACACGTTTATGCAGGTTATAGTATACCACCAAACTACGATTCTATGATTGCAAAATTAATTACCACTGCACAAACACGTGAAGAGGCAATTAATAAAATGAAACGTGCATTAGACGAGTTTGTAATAGAAGGTATCAAAACCACAATTCCATTCCATAGACAATTAATGGACCATCCAGATTACCTATCAGGTAACTATACCACTAAATTTATGGAAGATTTCAAAATGGAAAAACCAAAAGAAGATTAAAAAATAAAACTCCGAAAGTAATTTCGGAGTTTTTTTATGGTGTTACCCTTTGTTGTTAAGTCAACAAAGCGTCAGGCTATTCGTTATATCTTTTTTTCATACTTCAAAAAAGGATGCCACTACTATCCTTAACACAAAGCCAACAACAGTACTAAAAATTAAGTACATTTACATCACTTAATCTTTTACTTTTTTTTGTGAACTTTAGCTATTGGGAAATAAAATCATGGTTAACCAACATAGACTTTACTATTATTGGCAGTGGTATTGTAGGTTTAAATTGTGCATTACAATTAAAAAAAACATATCCTAAAGCAAATATTTTAATCCTTGAAAAAGGAGTATTACCAAATGGCGCTAGTACTAAAAACGCAGGATTTGCATGCTTTGGTAGCTTAAGCGAAATTTTAGACGATTTAAATACACATACTGAAGCAGAAGTTCTAAGATTAATAAACAACCGTATAAAAGGCTTAAAATTATTACGACAAACCTTAGGAGATCAAACCATAAATTATCAAGCTTTTGGTGGTTACGAGCTGTTTACAGAAAATGACAATCTATTTGAAAATTGCCTATCTAAAAAAGATTATATCAATAAGCTGCTAAAGCCAATGTTTAAAGCAGAAGTGTTTAGCCTAAAAGAGAACATATTCAATTTTAAGAACATAAAAAATCAATACATATTTAATGCTTTTGAAGGTCAAATAGACACCGGAAAAATGATGTCTGCTTTACTACAAAAAGTACAATCTAAAGGCATAAAAATTTTAAATAATATAACAGTTCAAAGCTTTTCAGAAAATCAAGATTCAGTTAAAGTAAAGACCAATCAGTTCGAGTTTTTAACCTCAAAAATATTGATAGCTACCAACGGTTTTGCATCGCAATTAAACATTCAAAATGTAAAACCAGCACGAGCGCAAGTCCTTATTACAAAACCGATAAAAGATTTACATATAAAAGGTACGTTTCATTTAGATCAAGGCTATTATTACTTTAGAAATATTAATAATCGCATCCTTTTTGGAGGTGGACGTAACCTAGATTTTAAAACCGAAGAAACTACCGAATTAGCCCAAACCAAGCTTATTCAAAATAAATTAGAAGCACTTTTAAAAACCACGATTTTATCCGAAACTAACTTTGAAATTGATCACCGTTGGTCTGGTATTATGGGTGTTGGTAAACAAAAAAACACTATAGTAAAACAGGTTTCTAATAATGTGTTTTGTGGTGTTAGACTTGGTGGAATGGGCATAGCAATTGGAAGTTTAATAGGAAAAGAATTAGCAGATTTAACCCAAAATTAAGCAATGAAAAGAGTCTTTCGGTTTTTACTAAAATGTTGTGTTTGGTTTGTAATTTTAACTGTATTATGGGTTGTGATTTATCGTTATATACCAATATATTATACACCTTTAATGTCTATTCGTTCTTTTGAAAATACAGAGAAATCTTCAACATTTAAACATAATTGGGTAGATATTGAAGATATTTCAATTCACCTACAAAAAGCTGTAATTTGTAGTGAAGATCAAAAATTTGTAAACCATAATGGTTTTGATATAGAAGCGATTGAAAAGGCTTACCAAAATAATAAAAAATCAAAACGCATAAAAGGAGCAAGTACCATAAGTCAACAAACCGCAAAAAATGTATTTTTATGGCCAAACAGAAGTTGGTTACGTAAAGGTCTAGAAACTTATTTTACGTTTTTAATAGAAAAACTATGGTCTAAAGAGCGTATTTTGGAAGTGTATCTAAACAGCATCGAAATGGGTAATGGCGTTTACGGCGCAGAAGCAACGTCACAACATTGGTTTGGGACTTCGGCAAAAAGATTAAATATCAATCAATCGGCTGCAATAGCTGCAATTTTGCCAAACCCAAGACGCTATAAAGCACAACCTGCAACAAGTTATATTTCGGCAAGAAAACAATGGATTATCAAACAAATGGGTTTTTACGGACCATTAAAATTTCCTAAGAAAGACGATGAAAACCCAAAACATTAAAACCCAATTATTACAGCTTTGTACTACAAGTTTGGACACGCGTTTACAAAGTGTTTTGGCGGCTATTGAAGATATAAAACAAAGTCTGCAAAGCGAAACCAAAAGTAGTGCAGGAGATAAGCACGAAACAGGACGCGCCATGTTGCAATTAGAACGCGAAAAAGCAGGACACCAATTAGCTGAAATTGAAAAAACGAAACAAATTCTATCTAAAATTAATACCGAATCAACCTATAAAAATATTGGTTTAGGCAGTGTCGTTTATACAACAACATCTAATTATTTTATTAGTATTAGCGCTGGTGAACTTAAAGTTGAAGATGATACGTTTTACGCTATTTCTGCAAACACACCAATAGGTCAATTACTTTTAGGAAAATCCGTTGGTGATGTTATTAATTTTAGAAATCTAGAGTTTAAAATCACTAAGGTTTTGTAATTGATAAATAAAGATTAGAGTTTTTTTCTATCAAAGTTTTATGTTCAAAAAACACTTTATCACCATTTAAATTGGCTTCAATTAAGTAGTGATTGCCTTTAAAATAACTAGTAATTATAGTTGCTTTTAGATTAGATTTTTCAACGACTTTTAATTGATTTGCGTAAATAATTCTGTCATCAATCACATTAAATTCACCAAAAAAAGAAGCAATTAATGGTGTTTTAGGATTGTTATATAATTGTTCTGGTTTACCTTGTTCTAAGATTTTTTTATCCTCCAAAACAATCATATTATCGGCAAATCCTAATACATCTTCTTTGTCATGTGTTGCTACAATACAAGCAATATTTTTATCTTTTAAATACTTAAACACATTACGTCTTAAACTTTGTTTTTTAAAATTATCTATATGGCTAAAAGGTTCATCCAACAAGATAATTTCTGGTTGCTTTGCTAAAGCTCTTGCTAGTGCTACACGTTGTTTTTGTCCGCCAGATAGAGTTTTTACTTTCTCGTTTTTAAAAGCTTCTAATTCTACAACGTTTAGTAGTTCTCCGGTACGCTCTTCTCGTTCTTCAGGATAAAATCTTGACAGATGTTTGGCAATATTTTCGGCAACGGTTATGTATGGCATTAAATCGAATTCTTGATGCACATATTTCATAAACTCATAACCAACCACTAAGTTGTATTTTGGACCTAAAATTTCGGTGTCTTTCCAAAAAATGCGTCCTTGATTTAAATCAAATTCGCCATAAATAAGATTTAATAATGTACTTTTTCCTGAGCCACTTTCGCCAATAATAGCAAGGTTTTCACCAGTTTCAACTTTAAAAGAAATATCTTTTAAAACAGGCGTGTTTTTATATGAAAATGTTAGGTTTTGTACGTTTAGCATAGTTGCAAAAATAGTATAAAAAAAACCGCTTAAAAGTTAATTTAAGCGGTTTGATGTATTTTTATCTTTATTCTTAATTTTTAAAACTTTCAATTTTTTCAGGTAGTACATCAAATCCCATATTGAATAATGTAAACCCGTAAATATCTGCATATTGTTCTATGGTTTTACTTACCGGTGTACCAGCACCATGACCTGCATCGGTTTCAATTCTAATTAAAACAGGATTATCTCCTTTTTGTTTTGCTTGTAGTTCTGCCGCAAATTTAAAGCTATGTGCAGGTACAACTCTATCATCATGATCACCAGTGGTAACCATTGTTGCAGGATATTGTACACCTTCTTTTACATTGTGTACAGGCGAGTATCCTTTTAAGTATTCAAACATTTCCTTGTTATCTTCAGCCGTACCGTAATCGTATGCCCAACCAGCACCAGCAGTAAATGTATGGTAGCGTAACATATCTAATACACCAACAGCAGGTAAAGCAACTTTCATTAAATCTGGTCGTTGTGTCATTGTTGCTCCAACTAATAAACCACCGTTTGATCCGCCTCTAATTGCTAAGTAATCTGACGAGGTATATTTGTTCTCTATAAGATATTCTGCAGCAGCAATAAAATCGTCAAAAACATTTTGTTTTTTTAGTTGTGTTCCTGCATCGTGCCAAGCCTTACCGTATTCTCCGCCACCACGTAAATTTGGTACAGCATAAATTCCACCTTGTTCCATCCATACCGTATTAGCAATACTAAAACTAGGTGTTAGGCTTACATTAAATCCACCATAACCATATAAAATTGTTGGGTTTTTACCATTAAGCTCTAAACCTTTTTTATGAGTTATTATCATAGGAATTTTAGTACCATCTTTAGACGTGTAAAACACCTGTTTACTTTCATAGTTTTCAGGATTAAAATCGATATCTGGTTTACGGTATAATTCTGAAGTTCCGTTTTCGATATCGTACTTATAGATGCTTCCTGGTGTTACATAGTTTGTAAACGAGTAGTAAAGCTCTTTTTCTTCTTTTTTAGCACCAAATCCGCCAGCACTTCCAACACCAGGTAATTCTACCTCGCGCACTAGTTTACCAGAATAATCATATTGTAATACTTTTGATACAGCATCTACCATATATTCTGCAAAAAAGTATCCACCAGCTTTTGATGCGCTTAGTACATTTTTAGTTTCAGGAATGATATCTTTCCAGTTTTCTGGAGCTGGATTTGAGGCATTAACAGTTACTAATCTTTGGTTAGGTGCATTAAGATTTGTTACTATAAATAGCTGATCGCCTTCGTTTTCTAAAATGTATGTGTCACTATCTGTGTGATCTAAAATGGTTACAAAATCACTATTTGGCTTTGTTAAATCTTTAATTAATAATTTATTTCCTGAGGTTGATACACGAGGAGAAAGAATTAAAAATCTATCGTCTCTAGTAACATTTCCATTGATATAACGGTGTTTTTCGGCTTCTGTACCACCATAAATTAACTGGTCTTCGCTTTGTGATGTTCCTAATTTATGATAGTAGACTTTGTGTTGGTCTGTTTTTGCAGATAACTCGCTTCCTTTAGGCTTATCATAGCTTGAGTAATAAAAACCTTCGTTTTTGTACCAAGACATCCCACTAAATTTAATATCGACTAAAGTATCTTCTATAATTTCTTTAGTTTCTACATCCATAATTAAAATTTTACGCCAATCGCTTCCTCCTTCAGAAATGGCATAGGCTAAAATCTTTCCGTTTTTAGAAAAACTAGTTCCTCCAAGAGAGATTGTTCCGTCTTCTTTAAATGTATTTGGATCTAAAAAAACTTCGGCTGTTTTTGGGTCTTCACCTGTTTTGTAACGATAAATGACGTATTGGTTTTGTAGACCATCATTTTTATAGAAATAAGTATAGTCGCCTTCTTTAAAAGGAGATCCTATTTTTTCGTAATTCCATAATTTAGATAGACGTTCTTTTAATTGCTCTCTGTAAGGTATGTTTGCTAAGTAACCTTGTGTTACTTTATTTTCTGCTTTAACCCAAGCTTCAGTCTCTGCACTTCTGTCATCCTCAAGCCATCTATATGGGTCTTTTACAGTTTCGCCAAAATAGGTATTTACTGTATCTACTTTTTTAGTTTCGGGGTAGGTAAGTTTTATTGTTTCTTTTTGCTTCATTTCTTCTTTACAAGACATTATGGTGATTAGGGAAAATAGACCAATAGCTAACTTTTTCATTTTTAGTTGAATTTTGATTTATTGACTTTAAAAATAAACAAAAAAGCGCTTGTAAGAGGTTTACAAACGCTTTTTAAGACTTTTTTTAAAGTTGAAATATTATTTTTTGATGAATTTTTGTGCTTTTACACTTCCGTTAGCGTCTATTTTTAGAATGTAATTTCCGCTTTGTAATCTTGATACATCAATTTTGTTATCATAAATTTTTCCTTTGAATGCTTGTCTTCCAGAAATATCAAAAATTGAAAATTCTGCTTTATCAAGCTCATGGTTTTCAGTATTTAGATTTAAATAATGAGAGGTTGGATTAGGATATAAAATTAAATCTGAAATTAAAAACTCATCAACACTTAGTTGGTTGGTTCCTTCTACGTAATTATGCGTTTGATTGATTGCAGGATTGAAAATAGTATCTACAATACCTGATGGCCACTCAATAGTAATGCTGGTTATTGAAGTGTCTGTACCTAAACCAAAATGAGCGTTTAAAGTATTCATGTACCTAAATCCATCACCACTTCTTACATCACGAATTTGAGAGCCTGATGGTGTTTCTACAGTTATTCTAGCACCTATTCCGTTAATGTTACTTGCAGTACCAACAGTGTTAATTGTAATCCAGTTATTGGTTGTTGTGTCATTCATAAAAATAGTACCACCACTACTAAACCCATCAATAAATCCATCGTTATTTAAGTCTCCAAAAGAGCCAACAGGCAATACGTTTTCATACAAAGTAAAAGTCATATCACCGTTACCAATTAGCAAGTTTCCGTTGGAAGCGATGTCTAAGTTTCCGTCGTTGTCAAAATCGTAAGTCACATTTTCTATTCCTGTTGAAGTCATTGTTAAAATTCCAGATGTTGAAGATATGTCCGTAAAAGTAACGTTTCCGCTACCATCAATATCATTTCGCATTAATTTATGTGCACCAGTACTAGCGCCAACAAATACATCCATATCACCATCGTTATCAAAATCTCCCCAAGCAGAAGACCATGTTTGCATTGGATCTGATAATCCAATAGAATTTGAAACTTCTGTATAGCTTACAACTAAATTATCTCCAGCATCTAAATAAGAATCGTTTCTATGCATTTGGTTGCGTCTTCTTGTTTCTTCGCCACCACATTTTGCGATAAACATATCGGAATCTCCATCATTATCGTAGTCTACCCAAATAGATCCGTAGTGTCCACCAGAAGAATAGTCTCCTAAATTAAAAGGAGCTCCAGTAGTTGCGGTTTGATGGTAGGTTAGATTTCCGTTTCCATCGTTTAGGTAATATACTGTTGGTTGTACATCGTGACATACAAATGCGTCTAAATGACCATCCATATTTATATCTACAAAATTAGAGCGTTGAGAAAACACATATTCTGGTCCAGAAACTTCAGTAAAACCAGTTCCTGTTCCGTCAGACTTCATAAAAGTAACTCCAGATCCGCCACCATAAACTAAATCTGTGTAGCCATCTGCGTTATAATCTGCAGCAGCAAGACTCCAACTTGGAGTAAAATCTGCAGAAGTAGTTGTAATATTTACGTTGTCAAATCCACCTGTTGTTAGTTGGTGACGAATATTAATATTTGTAGCATTTACCGCAACAATATCATCTAAAAAATCGCCATTCATATCGACTACAGCTCTGTTAGTTCCTGTAGTAGAAAGGCTTTGCTGAGTAAAAGTAACTGGTGCTGGTGGATTTACAACGGTTCCTTCAATAAGTTCCCAATCAAAACCGCTATCATTCCATCTATCATCAAATGCAATGTAATATGTTGTACCACTAATAACATTAAAAGTAGCTACAGAAAGAAATCCAGAACCAGCATCATCATCTCCAGCTTCACAAACTAAATTGCCACAAACGCCTGAGTAAATATGTACGCGTGTATCTAATCCAGAATTTTGAGCTAAATCAGTAGTAATTGTTACTGTATAATTGTCGTTAGGGATGTATCTGTACCATTCACCATTAGATGCGCCACTTCCGTTGGTTGCACAGATGGGAGATGGTATTTCTGTTCCATTTATACCAACGCCTGCAACTTCTGCAATTGTAAAAGTACCTGCAGTTGTAATTGCGGTATCAGCGTCTGCTTCTGCGCAAGAGTTTGAGTTAGTTTGTGCTAAGTTATAACAGGAAAAAGCTAAGCATAAGATTAATAGTAGTTTTATTTTCATAATTAAGAGTTAGTTTTAGTCACAGGTTATTGTCAGAGAGTTAATCCAATCTTCAAGTAGTTGTACACCTTCTTCGTGTACAAGTGTTCTTCCTAAAAGTGGCATTTTATATTCTTCTTGAGTAGTACTAAGTCTAAAATGCATTACAGATCGAGCTACATTATTAGGAACAATAATATCTGTATAAGGAGAAATTTCGGTATCTGGTGGAACACATGTGCCAAGACTAGATTCATCTACATAATCACCAAAAGCAAGTCTAATTGGTCTATAGTCACAGTGTTTGTTGTCAGAATGACAATGCGCACAATTAATATCTAAATAACCTCTCATTCTATCTTGAATTGGTAAACTTGTGTCTTCCCAATTGGCAATGGTATTTATTGAATTTGGTAGATTATCATTAAGGTATCCCATCTCTATCCATTTAGATAATTGGTTTTTATTACCATCTGAAAACAATAAACTTTTGTTGATATTTTGAGGTTTTAAAGCAATAGGAGTAGCGTTAACACCATCTTTATGACAAGTAAAACATTCTGCTTCTGATGGAATTCTGTAAGATGTAGATTTTACAACACCATTTTCCATAAAGTTAATATCTGTTGTACTTCCATTCATATCAAGGTAAGCTTCTGTTTGAGCGTCATTCCACACATATTCTGCAAATTTCCATCCTTCTGAAGTATTGTACATCAAGCGAGTTTCGATAATACGCGTAGTATTGTTTGGCTGAATAGTATCGTAATAAAAGTTTTTTATTAAAACAGTTCCGATAGGGAAATTTAGAGTTGAAAAGTCATTAACATAAGATGCAGAAACATTTTCTGGCATCCAAATAAACCTTTTTTTATGAGCATAATCTGTAAATAATGTATTGATGGGCTCGTAAGGAATCACTCCATAAGAAGGCGCTAAATCTTTTAGATTACCCTCAAAAAATCTGTATTCTGATAATTGTTGAAAAGGAGCAGCATCAGGATTGAATACTACTGGAGATTCTGGTGTGTTATTATTTGGGACTTCAACGTATTCTTCTTTAGAAGAACATGAAATCAAAAAAGTAATAAGTATAAATGTAACGTAGCGTAATTGTTTTTTCATCTAAATAGTTGTCATTAATAACTTTACAAGATATTAATTTTTTTAACACCTTGTAAAGCTAATTAGATGATTTTACGCTAATAGATTGAAAATAGCTTAAAGAAGGCTGTTTTCTATTAGATATTCTGCAATTTGAACAGTATTTGTTGCTGCTCCTTTACGTAAATTGTCTGCAACAATCCACATATTTAATGTGTTTGGTTGGGTTTCGTCACGTCTTATGCGTCCAACAAAAACATCGTCTTTATCATGCGCATAAATTGGCATTGGATAAGTGTTTGTATCTGTATTGTCTTGCACAGTAACACCAGGTGTTTGACTTAATAAAGATCTAACCTCGTCAAGATTAAAGTCGTTTTCAAACTCTACATTTACAGACTCGCTATGTCCACCTGCAGTTGGTATTCTTACCGCTGTTGCAGAAACAGAGAATGTACGATCGTCAAGAATTTTTTGAGGTTCGCGTGCTAATTTCATTTCTTCTTTAGTGTAACCGTTAGCTTCAAAAACGTCACAATGCGGTAATGCATTTTTGCCTATTGGATATGGGTATGCCATTTCGCCTTCAATACCTGCAATTTCATTTTCTAATTGTCTAACTGCTTTAACACCAGTACCAGAAACAGATTGATAAGTTGAAACAACAACACGTTTCATTTTATATTTTTGATGAAGTGGTGCCAAGCACATTACTAACTGTATTGTAGAGCAGTTAGGGTTAGCAATAATTTTATCTTCTTTAGTCAATTGTGATGCATTAATTTCTGGCACTACTAACTTTTTAGTCTCATCCATACGCCAAGCAGAAGAGTTATCTACTACTGTTGTGCCAGCATCTGCAAATTTTGGAGCCCATTCTAAAGAAGTAGATCCTCCAGCAGAAAATAAAGCAATGTCAGGACGCATAGAAACTGCTGTTTCTAAACCAACAACTTTATAATCTTTGTTTTTGTAGGTTATTGTTTTTCCAACAGATCTTTCTGAAGCTACAGGTATTAATTCTGTTATTGGAAAATTACGTTCTGCTAATACTTTTAACATGACTTCGCCAACCATTCCTGTGGCACCAACAATTGCTACTTTCATCTTTTTTGATTTAAAAAATTTGCCTGTAAAATTAGAGTATTTATAGTATTAGAACGCTAATAATTTCTTAAAAAAAGACCAAAAAAAAATCAGGAACTATTAATAATTCCTGATTTAGTATAAAATGTGTTATCTAGATTACTTTTTTAAAGCGTCTCTAATTTCTTTTAATAAGTCAATCTCTGATGGTCCTGCAGGAGCTGCTGGAGCTTCTTCTTTTGGCTTTTTAGTTTTGTTGTATGCTTTTACAATCATAAACAATACAAATCCTACAGTAATTAAATTAATGATAGCATTAATCCATTTACCATATAAAATTGCATTTTCTGGTGTTGTTACGGTTCCTTCTGCATCTACTACAGCTGGAGATAATACTACTTTAAGGTCTTCAAAGTTCATTCCACCAGCAAAATGACCAACAATTGGCATCATAATGTCAGATACAAATCCATTTACAACC
>Ga0256829_1000462_pt1 | contig 41073 bp, 46 predicted proteins | sample 131447metaG_FD_185979 | JGI IMG/M metagenome (GOLD analysis project Ga0256829, IMG submission 185979) | Hydrothermal vent microbial communities from Lau Basin, Pacific Ocean - 131-447 | ecosystem: Environmental > Aquatic > Marine > Hydrothermal vents | place: Pacific Ocean: Lau Basin | collected... | reverse complement strand
ATTGAGCGACTCGTATATCATAGGAGCTTCTCCAGATTCAACTTTATCATAAAATTCTTGCAAAGTAAGTCTTTTATTAGAGAGATAAGTATAAATTCTATATTTTACTACAGATGCGGCCTTCCCGTCTCGCTTGCCTGTGTAATATTTTGGGGAAGCTTCAGTGTAATCTTTTCTACTATGAAAAATAGCCGGTAATGTATTTATTAAATTTCCTACTGTATTTATAATAGGATATGTCCAATAAATTTTATCGGCTGTAAAGTTAACAACCTTAAAATACGGGGCCATCTCACTATTTGATATAGATATCCAACTTCCATCTTCGTTGCCCTTTGTCGCTGTAAATTCACTGTCCTGTGGACGAGCATACTCATTTATTGATATTTCGGGCTTCCCATCACTATCTGCCGATACCATAGAGTAGTCTTTAATTATTCGTTTTGCTACAAAAGTATCTGCCATCGATGTTTTAAAATACCATATTTCATCTCTTTTTCTTACAAGTTTACTGTTAATATCATAAGCAAAATACTCCAAATCCACCTTAAGCATAGCATACAGATAACTGTTCGTATCTGTATCAACACTATAAGCATTAGGCTTTAGCTTTAGATAAATAGTTCTTTGGGCAACACCTGGTACCCCATATGCCACACCAGATGTAATCCCCTGCCCATAAGCATATTGTGTTTTTGTATCTTGGTCAAGCATATTATTTGTTTCATTGTATGTTCCGCTTTGAACCATGTTTTTATAGGCACCATCTTTCCACTCTTGCTGACTTCTTTTCATGAAGTCCAAATCATCTCGTAATAAAACTTTAGGTCTATCAGCATTTTCCACTTCAACAGAGTTAACAATAGTTTGTCTATACTTTTTATCAGCATCAAACACAATCTCATTTAAAATCTTTTCTCCTGAAAGTCTTGCGAGTTGACATTTTTTTTGTGTACAATTAGCTTGTCCTTGTATACAACCTTCAGTAAAGTTTTCAAGAATTTTAGTATCCATTATTGTGTTATTTGAAACACAAGAGTAGGCGACCCTACAGACTGAATCACATCTTTGCTTATTAGAATATGTTCCGTTTGCATTATCGCCAAAGTTATTTCCGTCTACACATATTGTGTATTGATGAAATGCACCGCCAACCTTTATGATTTTACCACTAGGACACAAATATGAAAATTTAGTTTTAGGGAGATATGAAATATCTTGAACTTTAGGACATATCCATTGTTGAGTTCTTTTTTGAGTGGTTTCAACTTTCAATACTATACCTTTTTTATAAAGTGTATCAGAATAACTTCCCATTGCAATTTTAATTGATTTAATTCTTTCTCCTATATGCAAATTAACAGGAGTTGCTTCATCTATTTTTAAATTTTGCACCAGGTAGTATGTAGTTCCATCTGGCATAGTAGCTATAACGGTTATATTGTCTGATATTTTTTCCATATCGCTGCTGCTAACTTTGTCTTTTTCCTTATATGAAAGAGATATTGTAATCTTTGAGGTAGAAATATCAGGATTTAAATTGATTGTATTTTGAGACAATACATAATTTCCATCTACATCTTTAGCTGTCAAACTTGTAGCGTTGATAAGATCCGACGCTCCTCCAGCAACATTGACACAATCAGATTGGGTATAACAGTTATTAATGCAATCTCTCAACGCTGCAGCACCACCTTCTTGCATCCCACCACCGTAAGTAACACCAGTTTTAGTACAAGTATATCTAAAAGGAATGTTTCTTGTAATAAAACATTTTATTTTTTCATCTGACTTGTTTATCGCAACAGTATTATTGCTGATAGCTTTTGAAATTGCATCACTTCTAACTTTCGAATTAAAAGCATTAATTGATTTAATGTCTTTAAGTTTTTTATTTTTTAGCAAGTTTGTTCTGGTCACTTGATTAAAATCAGATGTTTGAGAAGCCTTCCCTATTTTAGTATTTCCAAACAATGCCTGCGTATTGCCAATCCTTCCTCTGGGATGACGCCCCAACTCTTCTTGCTCATAGTCTTTCATCGTCCAGTTGCTTACATTCTTGTCTCCAGTTGCCGGCTTATATGTCTTGGTTATTTTCCCTGGAGCAATGGCATTTTTAAATTGATTTGAACCATTTGTATTTCCACTGGCAAATAAAACAGTTAAAGCACAAATAAAACTTATTAAATATTTCAATATATTACCCTCTCATACTTTTTAAATGTGGCATTCACATCGGATACAACTTCCAAAGCTTTGTCTAAAGTTATATCCCCTCTTACTATATAAATATTTTTACAAGCTTTCCATTTAAATCGCGCAGGACATTTTGAGAATAAAAATGCCGGTACTTTTGTTATATTTAAATCTTTAAATACATATGGTTGCATTTTCATATCAAACTTACTGTATTCCGGTTTATACATTGTATTAAGATATTTAACAAAATCAATTTTTGGTATATTTTGAATTACCGCATAAAATCTTATATCATTAAATTTATTCATAACTTTTGCAGACTGATCCATAAACTGCTCTAAACTTTGTTTGCCAACACTCATTGAATATAGATACATAACTGTCAAAATATCTTTATTCCCCTCCTGCAAATTCTTATTAAACTTTATATCTTTACTGACCGGTTTTGTTTTAAGTACAGCTGCTAATTTTTTTATTGACAAATTCTTATGACTTTTTTTATCTATCTGCTGTAAAAATTTTGTAATATTTTGGTCATTAGTTGCAAACCCAAAAGAATTTAGCAACAATGTACACACTATTATTGTTATTACCGCTCTCATTCTTTATTGCCCTGTAAATGTACTTCTGCACTTATAAGCCCCTGCACACTCATCTCGTTTTCTCCATACAAAGAAAGCTACATCATCTTTTGAGTTTACAGTATTTTTAAAATTCGCCCAAGCTCTATATTGTCCTATCTTAACAGCACTCCATGTTTTAGGCAGCCCTGCAAGTTGCAAAGCATACTGGGTTTTTATTACTTTAGGAAAAAACGACTCGTGACACATTGTATTTTGTAAAACTCCATTTGGCACATTAGCAGAAAACGAAGCATTTGATGTTTTTGTTAAAGCATAATAATGGTGCATACTGTCTAAGACTCTTACTGCTAATGTAGCAGACGCCAAAATCGGCTGTTTGCCATTATTGAATCCTGTGTCTGTATAGGTAGCCTCCCAACATCCGGTACACCAATACATGCTGTTAATAGGTTTATAGAAAGACGATGCCATGCAATCTGTTAAACAAGATAACGATGCTACCGGATTGTCTAACAATAATTTATCTGGATTTAAAAAAGCTGCATAAATATCGTTATTGTACTGAGGCATAATTTCACTAAGAAATGCAAAATTCAGTATCCCCGCTCTCTCAAAACATACATAAGATTGAACTAAATTCAATAAAGACATTATAGGATATATAATGAAATGAGAATGTTTAAAGGCCAAATGGGATTGTTCTGTTTGAGAATAGCCCTGTTTTTTCCAAAAACTATGATCCAAAGAAAAACCAAAGCAAGGGAATGACCATGGTTGGTTAGTTTCTTCAATAACCGCAATGGGCTCGAAAAAACTAATTTGAAAGCCGGCTTGAGTTGCCAAATCATTTCCCGGAACCTTGCATGCGCATGTTTTTGCTTTGAAATCAAAATTATCTCCAAAAAACTCCCAGTCAATATTTTTTATAGGATTTAGGCAAGGGGCGATAGCATTGGCTGACACAATAACAAAAGTAATGGCTACTAATATTTTTTTAATCATTTAAGTATCCTTTGGAGATATTTTTCTCTATATTCTCTAATCTCAAAGTGATCATCCTCTTGCACATAAAAAGACGGTACACATTGGACATCAAAAGATTGCACCAATCCCTTTTTCGCAAGATAAACATGTCCATATTTCTTGTATAAATTCTCCATGTGCCCGTCAGTAACAATAATATCTGCTTCTTTGGCATATTTTGAAGCCAACTTAACTTGTATTGGGCTATCTGCATCTATAAAAATAATATACCGTCTAAAATATCCACCCTTTTCTCTCATCTTTTTTAAAATGTTGAATTTGTACCCTTTTTTATATAAAACTTTACCATTGGGTAATACAATATCATTCTTGAGAGTATATATCGGGGTATATACTCTTTTTTGAGTTTCTATGCATAATGGCATACCCAAAGCAGGAGTTAATAATTTTTTATACGAGATATCTAAATTTGCTTTATATTTCCTTATATTTTTTATAGTTAATTGTTTTTTTACAACATCAAGAAAATTCTTTTCTTTTATTTGATATGTTTGACCATATGTTCCAATATCTTGCAACGCAAACAAAACAGAAGTTAAAAATATAAAAAAATATAAAACCTTATTCATTCTTTTTTCCGTTTTTCTCTTTCTCTGAGCTGAGTTTCTTTTGAAAATCAACTCTGGTTATCTTTGTTCCTAAAAGCATCCCGAAATACTGAATATTTTTACATTTCTGATATCCTTGTCTAAAAATATCAATAGCCTTGTCTACTTTTTTTTCTTTTAACAACAAATCACCATATGCAACATACCCCTGACATTGATTGTCTGCATACATCATCTTTACTACTTTTTTGTAATTCTCATCTCTTTCTTTTTCATCTCTAAATTCCAAAAAAGACTTTGTTAGAGAGTAGTAAATATTTGCGGACAGAGCATTATCATTCTTTAATGCGCTTTTAAGGAAAAGTCTTGCTGCTTTTTTATAGTCCGGGATATATACAACGCCACTGTTCTTAGCCTGAGCATTACTATTAAAATCTTCAGAATAGTAATGAACTTTTTTTTGCAAATATGCGTTCTTATCATGTAAAAGTTCTTCTGCTAAATTATAATCATCATCAGTCAACCATTGTTTGAATCGCCTAATTGCGATAGCATTAAAAGGCTTGCCCAGACAATAATTTTTTTCCTCAGGAGTTTGGGATAGAGACAAACATTGTTTAACACTATATGGAACAACTTTTGTTTTAACATGAGGATAGACAGCTGCATTTGCCAAAATTGATAAAAATAATATAAAACCTATAGCATTTTTAAGCATAAAATTAACCTTATTTTTACATTTTTTGAACGATTATACAAAAAATTTAATTTTTCCACAATAGTTTTATTTTAGAGTAGGAAAAAATATTTTATCACAAACAACAAAAGCGCCGTATAGGAGATTGTAAATAAATATTCTACAAAAGAACCTGTTTTGAAAGATAGAACATCAGGCAGTATTTTTATCTTTTTCTTGGAAATAGGCAAAAAAATAGGACAACCCCCTTTTGTATGCATATCTCCAATAATATGAGCAAGGACACCAAAAACTATTCCCATATAAAAATACGGAATATAAAAAAAGGTGTTAAGTAAAGCAAGTATTAATGCCAAAATTACAACAAACACCATAGAGTGTGTAAACATTCTATGTCTAAAGACAATGTTTATAGGATAAGACAAGAAAAGAAACTTCCGTCCTATAAAAGAATGCGGCTCATCAATATCCGGCAACAATGAGCCAAGAGCAGTTCCGACTAAAAACAAAAAAACCATCCTGTGATCATTGTGGATGAACCCCTCGTTAGTAGCCGTACCAAGCAGTAATGCTCCTGAAAACAACCCAAAAACTAAATGGGTTCTTGCCATCATCGTACTACGGCCTTAAAATTTAAAATTTTATCTCCTCTTTTCACTTTTATATTTATGATGCTTCCTTTTTTGATGCTCAGTAGAACAATGTCAAAATCACGCATATTGTTAATCGGTCTTCCTTGTAGACTTATTAATATATCGCCAGGCAAAATCCCTATCGAATCCGCCACTGTCCCTTTTTTAACCACAAACACTATCATCCCAAAATTTTTATTGTGTATTAAATATAAACCCAATGGATTTGAGACGGGAAGCATATTCCCCGTCTTATCGGTCTTTACATCATAATATGCAAAACCATAATCTGATTGTTTAATACCTATCAAATATATTTTATTTTTTTTAATTCTTATATATTTATCAATAGACAAATAATCGATTCTCCAAAACCCATTTTCATCTATTTTCAACAACCAAGGCATACAGGTTTGTTCAGATTCTTTCGGCCTTATTACGGCTCTACTATTTTGAAAATTTACAATCAAACGACCATCTCCGCACTTTCTTGTCTGAAAAATCAATTTATTTGCTATATCGTTTGATATTTTATGTGTAAAAAACATATAAGATTTTTTATCCACCAAATGTGCTGCCAAAAAATATTTACCTCTATTCAGCAAATCTACAAATTTATTTACAACTTCCTTTGCCAACACATGATTGGATTGCCACTTTTTTAAAGAATTAACATCTTTTATCTTTCCTAAAAACTCTTTAGAAGAAAGATAATACCCTGCGCTTGTCTGTTTAAGTCTTAGATGAATATATTTAAGCAACATATCAATAGCATAATAAATGTCTTCTTTGTATATGTTTTTAGAAAAATCTTTTTTTAAGAAATCAACAAAATTCTCACTGAAAATCTTTGCACTATTTATAGTCTGCCCTATCTCTAATCTTTTAACAACCAGCCATTTATTATATCGCTTATGTTTTGAGTCTTGTATAGCCAATACAATGCCTCCAAACTTATTCCCATCACCAACATGATTATCTAATATCTCCTTATCAATCAGCTGTCTAAAGTTTTTCTGTGGAAGATAATGATTCGTAATATACAATCTTATATCTACACCGTATTTTTTTCGCAATAACCTCAACTTTTCTCTATACTCATTGCTCTTTATTATATTCGGAAGAAAATAGGAACTATAAAGTATTACTTGATCTCTTTTATAGCCGTCTATTCCGCTACCATAACAAAAAGAGAAAAACAAAAATATCGAAAGTGCAAACTTGGACATATTATACCTTCTACCTATTGTATTTTTTAATCATATAAGCATTATTGTCTAAAGCGACAACTTTAAAATATATATGTCCGACTATATATTCATCTTTATTCTTACAGACATATTTAGATGTAATTTTGCCACCGGCAACCATTTTGCTATATTTTATCCGATCTGTTTTCACAGAAACAATTTTACTATTCAAACATATTGCGCTATTCGCGACAAGTCTCTCGATTTTTTTTCTAATTTTTTCAGTCACCTCATCCTGAGTATCTTCAGAAGAGGAAATATAATAATTTACTTTTCCCGAAGAAACTCTGAAATTAGAATATACTTTTCCATGCTGAACGATATGTTTTTTCGTAGCACACCCCGCCAACCCTGCTAAGACAATTATCACAAATAACAGATTTGTAAATATAAAATTATTTTTTTTCATTTTTTCCCTCTTTCTCTATTTGTTTCATCTCTTCTATTCTTGCTAAAGTATCCGCCTCTTTCATTTTTGCCAAAATCCCTTTAGTATTTTTTGAAGCATCATGATGATTTTCTACAAGCTTAGCCACTTCTGCTATTTTTTTTGGCAAACTTTTAAAAATAACTGGCTGAGAGTCTTCAGGAAATATTTCACTTGCTTTTTCAGAGGCACTGCTGTAAAGCAGATCTTTGACAAAAAATCCTGATACAGAAGCGTGAAATGTAACGGGCATATTCTTTTCTTTTGAAATATTTCTGATTGTCGACTGTTTCCCAAAATCATGCAACAAGCCACACAAAACAATATTGATTTTTGTTACGGTATGTTCTTTGCTGTAATTATTCAAAATATTTCTAACCACATGGATTGTATGATCATATAAAGTTACTTTGCTTAATTCTTTATAGTTGCTCACTGTAGAGCTTAAATGTCTGTTATCGTCTTCAACAGTTGTTACAGAAGGTGCATCCTTAAACCTATATTTTTCCATAGCTTCCAAGCTGCACGAAGCCAACAATGCTGGCAACACATTAACTTCCGTAAAGTCTACAATTTCAGAATACAACTCCAACAATTGTCTATCCCCAACTTGGGGAGCGAGGAGCCTTCTTACAATATATGTTATATCTTTTTCTATTTGACTTTTGTTTTGATTGTTGTTTTCATCTATAACCGCTTTTATACCTTTTGCAGCATAATAGTTAAGAATCACTTGATCAATGCTTTTAAATTTTTTTTCCATTTTTTATAGTCCTGAAACTTTTAAATACGGCTTTGTTCCTGCACTGTTATTCCATTTATCTTGCTCTTGCATATAATAGTAAGATATCGAAAGAAAAATCTCCCCAAATAATTCATCAATATTTAGCATATCATTATTGTATTTTTGCACCAATTCCAATATTCCTGACTGCAAATAAACGGGATAAAATTTTAATCCTTTTAAAAGCATGGGGAGGAAAAGAGTCATCTCTCTCCCCGAAATTGCAAAATTAACTTTGCCCGACAAGCAATACCCTTCTTTTTTTATTGCTCTTGCGAGAGCCAATGCGGGCTGGGCAAAAAAATCAATATTATAATACAGTTCCATTGTAGATAAAGTTGATGAGGTAATCTCCAACCCATTCTTATTAGCAACCAGATAGTCACCATAAAATTTTTTCATGTTTCTTTTAAATAAAAAACCGCAATGGTTATGTTTTTTTACTCTTAAAATAGAATCCCCGCCTATTTTGCCGACCTCTTCAAATTGTACTATATTGATTTTATGATTAAGCAAAATATCATCGGTATTAAAAAAAGAGAGCGTTTTTATTGTTCTTTTTAATGTATCAATATAATAAATCTTTCCCATTTTATGCTCCTTGTTATTTGCTTTATTATAGCATTCTTGATAAAAAACCGCTACTTTTTGACACTATGTTTTAACAACTCTTTATAATTTTTAATTTTATATAAGAATTTTAGAAATTCATCAGGGTTGTTGGGCGCACCTTCAAATCTGGTCAGTAACAACCCATCCTTTGTAAAAAAGAAAAAAGCTGGAACAGTTTTAATTACAAACTTACTTCCAAACAAAGTCAAAAAAGCTCGTTCTTCTATTTTAGCAGGAATTACAAAATTATTAATAGCTTTAAAAAATTCTTGAGACTGATTTACTGCGCTAAACCAGCTACGGCAAACAGGACAGCTATCCAAATAAACAACCAGCATGACAGGCTTATCATTATCAACAGTTTGTGCTTTCTCTATTGCTTGAGTAAAGGTTAACCATCTATTTTGTTGTGTCACGGCATAAGTATTAGAAACACATATAATTAGAAACATCATAATTAACACTACTCTTTTTTTCATTTTTATCCTTTGTTGAAATATTTGTTTTTAAGCAACTATCGCTTCCATTTCTTCTGCTTTTTTTTGCATTATTCTTATTAATTCACCGTGTTGAGGTTTTACAATATTTAGCATATAAATAATATCACGAGTATCAACAGTGTCCTTCCTTAAAAAATATCTTCTCTCAAGTGTCTTCACCACCAACGCTTCAATATTTGCTCCGGCATACCCTGCCCTTTCTTCCCCTTCAAACCTGGCTATCATCTGTTTCATTCTTGAAAATATAGCAGCGTAGTCCAAATCTTTTACAACTTTATCGTAATTATCTTTTAACCGCAACCTAAAATGCACTTCCATGATAGACTTTAATTCTGCTTCTGATTTTACAAACCCGACATAAAAACGCTCACTTATCCTACCATCACGATATAATGTCGGTTCTATTTTTGAAATATCATTAGATGTTAATGCCAAAAACACAGGTCTTGTGTGTTCTTGCATCCATGTAAGAAGAATACCAAAAATTCTACCGACTTCAGCATTGCCTCCGTCCTTTGAGCCAATTCCTGTTCCTGCGAACATTTTTTCCACCTCATCCATCCAAAGAACACAAGGGGAAACTGCTTCCGCTATATCTAGAGCCAATGTCATTGCATTCCCTGGAGATTTATGGGAAAGTAAATTGCCTATATTTAACCCTATTAAAGGCAACTCGTAATAGTTTGCTATCATTTTTGCTGTTAAGGATTTTCCGGAACCAGGCACACCAAACATTAATATACCCTTAGGAGGCTCAAGCCCATATTTCTCAACTTCTTTAGGGTTGATTATAAAATCTTTTCTGTCCTTTACCCATTTTTTCAAATTACTTAATCCGCCTACATCCTCAAATCTTATATTTGTTGGTACGATTTCAACAACCCCTGTCTTTTTGACTATCTCTTTCTTGAAATCAATTATTGTTTTAATGTCTTCTTGCCCCATGCTTCTATTTTCCAAACTCGAAGTCGATATAATAGAATAAAATATTGCTATTATCTCTTTTTTACTCATCCCCGCAAAGGCGGCACACAGTTGATCGATATAGGTATTGTCAAAATGTAAAAAATACATAGATGCAACCGACTTTATAATATGAGCAATTTCTTCTCTGTTGGGCAAAGGAAAGTTAATTATAGTAGACTGTCTTGCAATTGTTGTAGGAATGAAAGGAGTAGCAGAAACAATGACAATTGTTGCAGGAAGATTGTATGCTGCAATTTCTGTCACAGTTTCTTCTAGTTTAGATAATACTGAAGAGTCATCTAATAATCTGTCAAGATCTCTCATTATATAAAAACATCTGTGGTCTTTGTTTGATAATATTTTATTGAATTGCTCTTCCACCTCCTTTGCTTTATCTATTTTGGTTTCTTCCTCTTCTTTGACTATTATAAATTTTGAACTTTTGCTCCACTTGTATATATTAGACAGATTCATTTTGTTTAATATAGTTACGATATCATTTATTGTTCTTTCATATTCATATGTCTGAACATATATGATCGGGAAGCCACACATTGCCTTTTCGGTAAAATTTTTCTTAAAAGCTTCATTAACCAAATCACACCTCCCTTTGTCTGCTCATAATACTTTTGCGCTCATTGCTAACTTTTTCAACAAGCTCTTCCCAATCGTTTTCAATTCTTTTTGATAGTGCTCCAGGCTTCCTTTTAAAATCTTGCTTATTATCTTTAAAAATTGTTCCTTTATAATAAAAAACTATTTTTTCATAACATGAATTATCATCACATACAGACAATGCCAAAGCCATTTGATTATTCCTAAATAAGTTAGCGTCTTTTTGAAATACAACCGCATCAAAGACATCCATTCCAACGAGATTTCTTTCTATTATGTTATTTTTCATAACCACAAAGGCATTGCGAATAGCTTTTATGCCTATTTTAGAAGACACAAAACTGCTCTTTTCTATTACCGCTTCTATTCCTTTTAGATTAACAGCACAACCATAAGGGTTAGAGATTTGCGAATTATAAATTTCAATATATTTACAATAATCTATAGTATTGCTGCTATCTGTTCCAACAACACTGCTGTTACTGATTAGCACTGTTGGATATGCAGCTTCTTTATCTGCAGTCACTAGACTTCTTGTTATTATAGAGCTATTAGATATATTGCAAATATTTTTCTCTTTGAATATGTCGTCCTCATTTTCTTTCATAAACATATAGTGACACAAGGTGCCAACATTGTTTATATTGCTATTGACAATTATAAAATTAGAGTTCATTGCTTTAATAACTTTTTCATTTCCATCTGCATAAACTTTGTCAAATATTACAGAGGAATTGACTAACTCAATGGGGTAGTCCTCATTGCTTAATGCCCCAAGTAAACAAGTGTTTACGATACGAACATTTAAAGATGCATTAAACGATATCTTGCCGACAAGAGTTCCCAAAGAACAGATTTTATTCTCGACTTCTTTAATTATAATATTCCCTTTTACAATAATGTTTTGGTCTATATGCATATTGCTTCCTATGAAAACATCAGGTAAGATTAACTGGTAATATTTGTATGGATAAACTGCCTTAAAATTAATTGTATTCGCAAAGTAGAGTTTACCAATTCCTGACAAATCCATGTCTTTTTCAATAAAAAAGTTCTTGATATACGAATAAAGAATGAGGTCTTCAATTGCACTAAGATTTTCTTTGTCAATGTTCTTCATTGTTAGTGAATAAAAATTCTCAATATAATAGTTATACTTGTTTTTATTAAATTTTACATTTTCCGTTTTTTCTATACACCCATTCCCTTGTTGGACTATTGCCCTAGTTGCCCCATTGCAAAGAATATTAGAAAACCAACATTTCGCATTATCCTTTACCACAACTTCGCATTCCCCAAAAATCACATTACTAAAATTTGCCTTCGTGTTGTTCGAAATAATAATTTTTATATCTTTGCGTTCGGCTATAAAGCTCACATAACTAAATTTTATATCTTCTGCATCTATAATTAAATCTTCTTGCAGATAAAAAACTGTCTTTTGTGTATGATACCCCATAAAATGTATTTTGCTAGGCAATGATTCTATAAAATATTTTTTTGGCAATAATTCTATAAAAGCATTAGCAATATTGTCTATTATTGTATCGTTTATATACACATCACCTATAAGACCGTCTTGGGCTTTAGCAGCCATAATATTATATTGCTCGATGGCGCTTTCTCTTTCTCTGTTTTTGGCTAACCCATAAAAAAATTGAATAAGCTCTTTTGATAAAATAATCTTATTGTATATTTTAGGTTTTTCGTTTTTAATACGAACAACATCGTCAATAGACTTTATAAGCAAATTGCACGACTCAATATAAATTGGTATTATTGCTCTCATATTTTTTCTCTCTTTTATTTTTTTTCATAAATATATGCATACAATTTCATATAGTAATTTCTGTTTTTCTCTTTTTTAAAAGAATGATATTTTCCTAATGTCTCCCATCCATACCCATATTTTTTTCCTAATTTTTGGATTATCCTATTACAGATTTTTTTACTTTCTTTGAACGAAAAATAACGACTTATTCTCTTTAGAGGATGATAAATATAATTTATTTGATATGGTCCGATATCTATATTTTTTATTCCATATTTTATCAACCCCTTTGCGATATAAACACACTGTTCTTTCTCTTTACAAATTAAAACTTTCCTTTTCCATGTAATATTCTGAAGAGATAAGAACTTCTTTGCTCTGGCAAAATTGTCATGTCCATTTATTCTAATAAAATATGGATAATATTTCCCACCAATCTTTAAACACTCATTTGACAAAATAGCATCCAAAACTATTTTGTCAAATTGTGTCTCCGCAAAAAGACTCCCGCCATACAAAAAAAGCAAAGCAAACAAAAAAACTAAACTTTTTTTAATACTCCTGTACACTGCACGACCCTTTCTTTTTTCTTTTCTTCCATTTTAAACACCATTCTTTTGCCTTTGCTGCTAAAGTATATTCCTTTCCCATTCTTTATCAGCATTGCCTTCCAAAAATCTTTGTCGGTAGGCGTATGGGGAAAAACATATTGTTTTCTGCACGCCAAACATCTCAGATTATATTTATCAATTTTAATACAGGTTCCACCGCAAGTACATTTAAATGTAAATTTCTTTTCCTTGACAGCATTAATTAGAGCATATAAAAAACTTTCTCTTAATACCCTATCCGTTTTTCTTTGGTTGTTGATATACAAAATGAATTTCTCTTTAATTTTGTCCCCTAGTTCAATATTAGACACAAGCTCACTTTTATTTGATTTTATCAACATGGACTCCAGTAACCTCTGTAAAATAAAATTAGAATAAAACATATCTACATTAAAGAACTTTTCCATCGTATAAAAGAATTTATATATTGTAAATTTTTCAGGGGAATCAATATACTTTTGTTTTATATCTAAAGCCGTTTTAAAATCTGTGTAAAGAGATGTTTCGCCCTCATGTCCAAGCACACAAAACTCTTTTTTAATATCAAATCCCCCTATAATCTTTTTATTATTATACATCCTCATGTAGTTTTCCGCAACATATTCTTGCCTTGTAGCAGATACCCATTTAGTATATTCCAAGAAACTTGAGATTCCAGAGTTTTCGAGAATATTTTTCTTATATTTAAATACAGTAGGAAATGTTATACACAAAAGTGCAAGCAATTCAAAAAAATTGATACTATCAACGGGGAATAAAGCACCATCCTCAAAACTCATTATTTTCTTCTTCCCTGTAATCATCCACTTGAACCCGTCGATATACAACTGTCCAATTAAAAACAGCTTTTCATCGTACCTGTCAGCTACTCCCCGCTTTAGTATTTTGTTTATATTTTTTAGAAAATTTATTTTTCGAACAAACCCATAATGAGCCTCTTCATCTACCGCAAATTTATTGACGGCTTGCTGTATCTCCTCATCCCACCTAAAGTATATTCCGTCCTTAAATGTTATCTTAGGGATTAGACCGAAGTAACTTACATAAAGCATATTCTCAATGTTTTTATTCGATGTTTTATCTGTAATTACTTTCACATCTATTCCTGTTTGTTCTTTGTCTCTGTAAAAAATGACATATCAATTCTTTTAGCTATTAACAGCTGTAATTTTTTAATAAAATAATTTTTTTTCTTTATTATTGAGTAATAAAAAATTTTGTGCTTTTTCCCTGACAACAGTATTTGTCTAGTTAAACTATTTTTGGCAGTTATGCTCTCAATAAAATTTTCATAAGAACTTTTTGGACTTAGTTTGTTTTTTTTATTCCCCCTGTGCAAAAAAAGATACCTAACAATTTGTCTTTCTATCTTGTCTAATGATTTAAAGCTATTAAAAATATTATTTAAACTGGTAATAATTTGTTCATTATAAGAAGAGGAATATCTTTTCCTCGACAAAATTTCCAACAACATTGCAGTTTTCAAAAAAGATGGCTCTTGAGCTTCAAGCACTAATATATCAAACAATATATTTCTTAGCTCTTGATCATTAATATCTTTATATTTAACTGTGTTTATAATCTGTTTAATCTTTTGAAAATTTTTATCTGATAAGTGCATAGAATAGCCTTATTATACTGTGTTCCCAACAGCTGCCTCAATAAACTCATCTAACTCTTTATACATTTCTTTTTCACTTATGCTTTTTGTACTATTGTTGTTTGTATTGTCTTTGTTAATTATGCGCAACGCCTCTTGAACACAGGCTCCCACATTCTCTTCAGAAAAATCATCCCCAGCCATACCAATTGCTACACTTGCTACCTGCTCGTCTATTTTGAAAGCTGTTGCAACTTGTCTTACCAAAGCCAGCTCATCAGGCTGAGAAGCATACAACCAAAATAATACGGGACTTGCAAAAAACCTGCTTATATTAATTAATCCGGTATCACTGACAATCATAATCTCCGAAAAAACCCCTTGCTCATTTTTTAAGCTCGATATCAATTCAAACTGAAAATCATTCATTGGTAAAATGCCGGCATTTCTCGCCTGTTCCATTGTGGTTGTATTCTGTTCAAAATATATTTGGTATCCCGAATTTTCAAATACAATTTTTGCACCAGTATCATTAATTATATCCATAATACTGTTTGTGATAATCCCTAAAACAGAATTATATTTTCCGCCTGTCCTTGCTGCAGAATTAAAAAATTTTCCTACTTTTCTATCCCTCATCAAATCCCATGCTTCATCGACCAATAACATCTTCTTTTTTCTGCGGTCCTCGTAAAAAAATTCTTTATTGATTTTATTGATCAATATCATAACAATTAAAGATTTAAAATCTTGCCCTAATTTTTCTAAAGGCATAATGCTGAACACCGTAAATCTTTTAGAAAACTTTATAGTAGCTCTGCCATTAAAATACCTATACTTATTTCCAAACTTATCCCCATACTCTTTTAAAGAAATAATCAAATCTCTCAAGTCTGGATCAACTTCAATTTCTGTGTTCTCAGAAGCTTTTTCCTGTTGCCCTTTGTATATATGCTCAAGTGCCTGACACACTTCTTGCATCCCGGCTGGCTCACCTGCTTCCTCTCCCCCCATTGCAAAAGCATGTTGAACAGCTTCTTTTGTATAGGATGCCAATTTCTTCTTTTTCCCAGCAATAATAGCATTGTCATTCTCTTCAACATCAGAATCTATATTTGCCATTTTTAAAATAATTTCAGAAAAAGCCTCTACATCCTCTGCTCTTAGGTTCCCATTACTATCGGTGACTACGCCATCTAAAAAATTAAAACAATCGTTCTCGTCAAAAGATATAAATTCTCCTCCAACTAAATCACATAATTTTTTATATCCTGTTTCTCTATCAACAACTCTTATAATGGTGTCTAAAGAGAGATAGCTTCTGATAATTTCTTGGGTTAATACAGTTTTACCCTTACGGGTAGGAGCAACTACTGTAAAGTGCCTTGACGATGAAGGCCCGGTAAAAAAATCAATTCCTTGTATTTGTCCATTCCTGCCTACAAAAGTTAAGGCAGGAGCACCAAAACCTTTTGAGTCTGCATACATAGGAACGAGGGAGGGAATATTTGAATAGTAGAGTGTTGAAAACTTCTTTGACATATCAAAAAATACTTCATCATATTGCAAAGGAACACTATACAAAAGAACAGGCAAAGATAAAAAATATTCATTTTGTACTTCAAAATTAATTTCATTTTTCAATTTGCTTATAAAAGAGCTTGTAATTTTTTCTAGCTGAATCTCGTTTTTTGCAAAAATTCCACAACTCCACATAGCTCTCATTGGTACTTGACCCTTGTCAATCATCTGTATAGCTATATCAGACTCCTCTATTCTCTTTGACAGATTGGGAGAATATTCTGCTAATTTTCCAATGTTAGAAAGCTGGAACTTATTCCATTTGGCATCTTCTTCCAGCCTCTCTTTTGCTTTTGTGGGATCTTCCGCTTTAATCATTAAACTTATGAAGCTATTAGTAGGCAACAGTGGGGTAAAATCTCCTCTAGCAAAAAAATTAGTTATCGCATCCGCCTGCTGACTTATTCCGATATAATAAGGATACTGTTTTTTTGTTAATATCTTACAATATTTTTTCCCCTCAAAATTATCTTTTTCTGTCGCTTTTTTCCCAAATATTCTGCTAAAAAAACTTCTATTTTCTTTCTCTGAAATTTGCCCTGTAAATTTTTTTAACTTCCCAAAAACAATAGTCCCGTCATCTTCCAGCATAACTGTTGTATCGCTGTTCATAATTTGATCATTTATTGGTGTTATATCATCCCTAACCATCCGCACATTCTCTTGGTAATTAAGCATTTCTCGCAGTAATTGCACATACTCTTCTTTTGAAACTTCTTTCGGGGTAAAGTCTCTCAAAATCGCCTTGATTTTGGCAAACAACAAAAGGATATCTTCTTTTGTCATGTGTTCCCCGTTTTGTTTTTTAGTAGGAACCATACAAGTAATATACGCTTCCTGATTGTTTGTATAATAATCATAGTTTTCTATTAAAGATTCTTTCGATTTTTTATTCAAAAAACTACTCTGAAAATGCTCCATAACAGATAGCATTTTACCGTTATCCAAACCCTCTTCTTTAATATTGCTAAACAGCTTCTCTCTTTTTTCTTTGAAGTTTTCTATATTGTTAGAAACATATCTAAAAAAATGTATTGTAGAATTGGCCGGCAAACCGGATGTTAAAAAAGTTGATATTTTTTTTACTATTTCTTCCCCAGGATAAGGGTACGCAAAAACCCTATATATAACGCCATAATAATCATTATTTGTTTCAAAGACTTCAAACTCATCATCTATCTTATTGGCATCAACTGCATGTAAAAAAGTATCGAGACCTTCTCTCTCGAGTATTATTTTCCAATCTTCTTTTGTAATCATTTTTTATTTGATTAAAGCCTTGCATATATTTATATCAGGCATTTAATCTTCCTCCTTTCTTATTAAAAATAAGAGAATTAAATTTTGCAATATTTAAAAACAATGTTGTTATTTATTAATATAATCTTTGATAATTTTTATATCATGTTGGTTTGTATTGTCTTTTTGCTTTTTTATATCCTCAAGCGCCTTGGTAAGCTTCATAATCTTTTGTTTTAGCTCTTTAATCTTTTCTTCTGCAATTGTGTTTTTTGCGGACAGAGAGGCTATATTTTTTTTATTGTTGTATACAGTGTTCTTATTTTCTCTTATTTTATATTCATTTAAAGATGCCTTGCTCTTAAGACTTGCAATATCGTCCGTTATCTTGCCTACCGCTTTAACAAGCAAGAAATAATTATCTGCACATGCATTAGAAGACATAATAATCAACAAAACACCCACGCCAGCAAAGATTTTTTTTATTTTCATCTTTTATTCCTTTCCTTTGATATAATTCAGTATATTTTTTTCATACTTCTTCATCTCTTTGTCTTTTTTGTTTTCTTTTATATATTTCTGCACTTTCTTTATATCCTTATAAACAGGATTGTGTTGCCTATCTTCAACAATTTTGGTTGTTAGCAAAGAAGGAACAATTGCCCCACTGTGTGTCCTTTGTGGGGTTTCCTCTCCTATAATCCATTTTGGTTTTTTGACCACGACATAAATATTATGGGCATCGATTAAATTTCCATGTATATCACTATAAGGTGCAATCCAAACCTTTCTTACATACCCAACATCTCTTATAGGAACAATATCATCATGACTTTTTATTACAAGCGATCTATTTTTTACAAGTAAATCTTTATTCTTGTTAAAGTCTTTAGAAGAGGAATTATACGCAATGTGGACAATTCTCCCAGAATCTTTTTCCCTGATCACACCTTTTTCATCTATCGTATATGTGATACCGGGATGAGGGGGAAGAGATTGTATTTTATACTTGTATTTGTAAAGATACATAGGATTTCCACAAACTCCGTTATTATCATTTGCTATATAGCAATCACTATACTCTTGCCCTGGCATCAAAATATTTTTATTAGTGCATCCTGAAAATATCAAAACAAATAAAAATCCAAAAACAAAATATACTTTTTTCATCATAATCCTTTTTATCTTTTTTAGTATTTCTTATCTAAAAACGGCAAATCTGCAGCATTAAATTTCTTAATTTGAAGAGTGCTATTTCCTTTAAACACAACTGTTACTTTTTGTCCTCCTTTTGCTTCTAAAGCAGGTACGGTTTTCTCTGCAAGTTTTAAATAGAAATCTGCAAGTTTTTGAAATGCACTGTTAACCCCCCTCGCTGTTCCTTGTGTTAATGCTGAACTTGCAGTTGTTGATGTTCCATTGTAATTATATGTATTACCGGTAGGAGCTGTTCGGTTTAAAGCAGCTTGTCCTAACCCCTGTAACACCCCTGCGGCTATCATTCTCCATAAATATCTGCCAGTTTTGCTTATAAATTTTCCTGCAACACCCGCTGCTCCGGTTTTGTCATAAACCCATCCATTAACATTACCCACAATTTGCCTTTTGCGATCATTGAAAACACATTGCACTTGTTTTATTTTTATTAGAACACGATCATTGGAAGGATCACCGACTGCCCCACCTATTAAAAAACACTTGTCAATATCACCACGATATTCATTAGGTAGCATAATATCTCCTTCAGACTCCAGAATTACAGGCACAGACCCTAGCGCACTTGTGCCAAAAATAGGAGCATATGCTCCTGTTATCATATAAGCTGATGTAAAGCTCGTAAGCATATCTACAGTATCATTCATTTTTTTCTTTTTCTTATTCTCTTTCTTTTTCACCTGTGCTTTTATAATTTTATCAACTCCCTTGTTGTCTTCCATGTCAAAACTGAAACTTTTTATAGGCAATAGTTCTGCTGCCTTTTTACTGGCATTTCCCTCGTCTTTTTGAACAATAGGGGGAGGTAATAATAAATTATTCTCTTTTTTCATCACCTTTTTTTTAGGCGGCGGCAATAAATTACTATAGTTTATTTTTGCTTTTTTAACATTTTGAATACTATTGCTGTTATTGTTGACTTTTTCGCTAAGTTGAGAGACAAATTTATTTAATTGCTTGGTTTTTTCTTCAATAGCATCAACCCTTTCATTAACTTTTTTAAGTAAGGCTTGTGTCCTTAGGTTTGCTGTATTAACTCTTATTGCTTCGTTCTTCAACTTGCTGTCGATTAATTGATTCTGCTTTTCAAAAGAGTCTTTGATTTGCTTTGAAATTATTGAGGAAAAATTATTTACCTTTTTTTCTGTTTTATTTAGTTTGTTTTCCAGACCAATTATTAATGATTCTTTGTACTCAATTGGGGTCATACTTTTTTTCTTTACTTTTTTGATAGGCTCCTTGTATCCCGAGCGAAAGGTACCGGAGTGTGCCACAAAAGACACAAAAGAGTAAACGAGTCCGAGTATTGCTATAAAAACAACAAAAAACAACAACGAAGCGCGCCTGTTAATAGCAACATTTTCCAAAGCTCTCTTTTTCAAACCTTTTAAATCCATTTTTATACCTTGTTTTTATAATTTTTACGATTGTTCACCACAACAACCTGTTATTTTTTAAGCAAAGACACTTTATTGATTACTATTATAATATTAAATTTTCCTAATGCTTTTACTATATCCTTGTCAAAACTTATCGCCAAAATCCCCTTAGTGTAATAATCATCTGGGTTTAAAAATATTTCTTTATCTGATAAGTTCAAACCATTCCACAAATCAATCACATATTTTTGCCCGACATATCTTTTATATCTATCCAAAACATAACCAATCTTCCCTTTTTTGTTCTTAGCTTTAACTGTAGTAGGAGAATAAACAACCGAAAACCCTTTGGGAACTTCCCCTAAGGAAATACTTTTTATTAAATATTGTATATCCCCTTCAACTTTTGTTCCTATTTTTTCTATACTTTGTGTTTTTGTATTCTGTATTTGATAATTCTCATCAACCAAGTTAAAGAAACTGCTTTTGCCACCAGGAGCAAAGGCAATTAAATAATTATCTCCTTTTTCATTTACAACAGTCAAAACACCTTTTGCCTTTTTGTTTCCAACAATAAGAACAACTCCTTTTGGCAGCAAAGTTTTTTGTATTTTTATATTTTTTTCAGCTATAACACCAGCTTTTTTCACAAAAAAGTTGAACCCAAAAATTATTGGTTCATCGGTATTGTAGCGAACATGCAATGGATTGTTAGACTCAATATTATAGACTTTGCCCGCTCCAAAAAGATTAATACACATAAAAAAACTTATATATATGATTTTCATTACATCGCTTCTCACGCAATACCCCTTTTAATTAAAATATTTATTTTTCGCTCTAAAATTCTTTAGAATATTTTTTTCATTGATAGTCTTTGGTTTAAACTCTGATGTTATAGGTGCTATAATATAAATATTGCCATTTATAACACGCATAACAATATGGTACAAATATGGAAAATTCTTAATATCACCATTCCCGCCTATCTTACGAGAGATTAGTCCGTAGACATAAGCTTCGACAGAACCATCGCGACGGGCATGTACATCTATTTTCTGGACATTGAAACTTTGAGTTATATAATTGCTCTTGATAAAAGAAGACAAATTCAGCAAATAAGAATATCTTTCGTGCTGAATATTAGCACTATAAAATTTGACGAGCTCTTTAATTACTGCATCAATGTTCTTATAACTAAAGTTGCCTATCAATTGAGCAAAATATTGTGCAAATACGCTATAAGTATTTTTGGATGCTTTGTTGATTCCAAGCGTAAAAGTTTGTTGTCCAGCAATTTGTGGTGGAATCGTAACAACAACCGTTCTATTTTCATAAATCTTTACTGCAAAAACAATAACTACAAATAGCAACAAGCTTAGAACAATATTCACAAGCCAAGCTGTTCTAAGAGCTATACTCTTATTCTTTTGTTCATTCTGAAACTTTCCAAAAACCGCCATAAAACCACCTTTTTAATGTATAAAATATTTAATGTACCCCGTTGGAAGCACTTTAACTCCATCACTTCGACTAGGCTTCCAATAACCTTTTCTGTAAAAATAATGAAGCAAAAAACCATCGGGAAATTTTCTTTTAATTTTTCTGATTGATACCGCTATGACAATAGTAACAACAAGCCCTAATGGCATGACTATAACTGTATCTATTGAAAAGAAAAACCCCATAAAAAAGATAATAAAAAAGCCCAATATCCCTACAATAATTTCACTAATTTCAAAAATTCCCAACATTTTTTCTCGATCAATATATCGGGGGATAGGGGGACGAAAATCATTGTCTTCCATATCTTATGTCCTTATGTGCAAATATTTACTGTATTGTATAAAAAAATTGATTTTCCCGCAACTGTTTATATAAGTTTTTTTTTATTTTTTACAAATATTGTAAAAAAGTCCTTTTTGTATTCCGTGATTCGCAGCAATTTTTAGATAAGTATTACACTTGCCAGTTTTAAGATATTTTGCAATTCCCATATAATAAAAACATCTTGGATAGTCACCTGTATTTAAACACTTAGAAGAACTTAGCATTTGACTTATTTTATCAATCTTGTTTGTCCTTAATAAATAATCCAAGTATTCATAAAATGCACTTTTCCTTCCTATGGAGATATCATGATTAATGGCAATTCTATAATATTGCCCCAAACCTGCCCTATCCTGAGAATAATCGTAAGCCAAGGCATACAAAAAAGAATTTTTTGGAGAATAATATGGATCTTTATAAACTTGCTGCATAACTTTTTTTGATATCTTGTTTTTGTTTAAAAAAGATATGAGTTTGTTGGCGGATGGCAGAACCAGAGAATATTCCATGTTTTGCCTATTGCTTCCAGCTTGTAAAATAGATAAAAACAAGAACAATGATATTATTGTCAATCTAAGTCTTTTTCCCATGATAAAACATCCTTTAGTGTATTTTCGTAATATTTGTCTATTTCATTTTCCATGTCGAGATATGGCATTTTAACAAAATTATTTGCATCATGCAAATATGGAGATTTTACAAGATATTTATCTCCTGCATTTTGGTACAAAAAAGTTTGCCTCGGAAGTTCAGATATATGAGAGGATAAAACAAGTTCCTCTGCTTGGTAATTAACTTGTCCTCTCATATCAATCCCACTATTCCCAAAAGAAGAAGAGGCTTGCTTGGCACTGCCAAACAAATCAGAAACTTTCTGCCGACTTAAATCATCATTCACCGCAAAATAGATTTTAACATTCATATTATCCAATGCAACATTTGCCCAATCTTGCCCTAATGCAGTTATATAGTCCCCGAAACTCTGTGTGCCTATAGTAATTTTTAGCTTAAGAGCACCACCTTTATTTAGCAAATCAACCATCTCTTTAGTTAGAACGGCGCCACCTTCATCAACTACAAAATTAAGGGTTCGGCTAAAACTTCTACCACTCATCCCGACTCGACCATACCAATTCATAAGCATAGACGACACCAATCTCATCAGACCAACTGATGCTTCCTTGAACATCAAAGGAGCAGGCTGCATCACAACAACAGTCTGGTTTTTCCCATTTTTCAGCAGATCCAACAAAGGATTTATTTTGACGCTACACAACAATTCTCCCAATTTCCCGGTTGAAAGCTTATCTAAAATCAATTTATAGCTCGTGGCGACTTTATTAAAATAATCTTTAGGCTTGTCGAGTTGAGATTGCAAATTTTTTAATACTTCTCTTTTTAACTCTTTAAGCTTTCTGATCTTTTCCTCTTTTGCTTGATTAGAATCAAATTCCTTGTTTTTGTCTATTCTTATCATAAGTTCGATATGCTCTTCGCTTACGCCTTCCACCAGTTCTTTCAATTCCTCTAATCCGGATGGACTGGCATAATAAGCAACATCTGACACAGTCATTAGACTACGAAAAGGCGGCTTTCTTACCTCCCTCTCTTTGTCTCCACTTCCCTTTGTAATTGTCATTGTTAAGTCTTGAGCACCAATTGATTTAGTAGAAGTGCTTAGTATCTCTTTCAAAGGATCTTGTATAAAAGAACTGGAAAATATTCTTTTATACTCTTCCTGTATAGCACGCTCAACTTCTTTTTTATCTTTGACTTCTTCCAGAAATCTCAATGCTAAACAAATCGCCATTGTAATATCATAACCTATATCAGCATAAAAGGTTTCTTTAGCTTGGATTGTGTTTGCTACACTACTTGCAATACTCTCATCATCCATACCAAAAAAAGAGTTAAAGGGCAAAGAATAAGAAGGGAAAGCAGGGGATATGTACTTAAAAGCTTCAAGCTGCCCTACTTCCTCTAAAAATTCCAAAACCCAACTGATGACCTCTTGCCCTACGGAACCCTTAGGCTCAGTCAAAAAAACATTTTCACCATTAATAATCATCTGTCTGACCAATGCCATTTGCAAGCGAGTTTTTCCTCTTCGGGTTGTTCCTATAATTGCAGTATGCCCGAAAGTATCTTTTATTGGTATATAGACATCGCTAACAGAGTCACTTTTTCTATCATCTAAAAAATGAGAATTAACCAAGCTATTTAGGTCCACTCCCTCCCCAATATAATAGCCCTTTTTACTATTATATTTTTCTATAATTTCATCGAAAAATTCCTTTCCTTCACCGTAAGAGCCAAAAAGCTTACCTTTTTTGGTCTTATAAAACTCTTTAGCTCTTTCATAGTTCTGATTCATCTCGACAATACTCCATACAGGAAGTCCCATGCGTACAAAGAACTGTAACTGCCATCCTCAACTAAAAACTCTTGTTGCATATCGCAAAAATATCCATCATCCGAAAGAGAACAACAACGCCCTGTAAACGGCATCCATTTGGAAAATAAAATTCTATACATACTTGACATTTCAATGCCTATTCTATCACACAGAGGGAGCTGAGTTACCCCAAATTTTGAACTTAATTCACCAGTAGTAACTACGCCACCCTTTCTCTTGATACCATAGTTGATAGTATTTTCATCATTTTTATAAAAACCATCTTTGGTAAACACAATTGGCAAAACTTCATTTTTGCCAATTTTAGTCTGAAATTCGAAATCTTTGATATACCGCCCAAACTCTTTCGCAATAACAATAAATTCATACAAATATCTTCGTGTAAGAGGCATCCTAAATTTAGATTCTATTGTTTGGTTGTGAAAAGATTGTTTAGCTATCTTTTCCACGCTGGTTCTATACTTCTCAATGTTTAAAACTATAGCATAATCTATATCCGAATTCTCACCTGTATTATTTCTGTCAACATTTAATTTAATTTTATATAAACATTTGCCTATATGGTCACTTGAATAAATATTTATAACTTTAAAATTTAAATCGTCTTTGAAGAATTGATTCAAATCTAAGTTATCACTAAATAGCTTACTATACGCTACCGACATCATGCCTAAAAACACACCCCATTGATTATTAAGGTTTAACTTAAAGCTCTCAAGAACAGGAACTTCCATGATGGAATCATTCTCATAATGCTTAATTGTTTTCCCATTCTCGGTATTCGACATTTTATATTTAACTTCCATATTGTCTTTGTCCCAGTATCTTGAGGCAGCACCATGCAATACAAAAAAATTATATCCTTTGCTCTTTTTATCTTTTGACTTCTTCGCTCGAGATATACCCAAAGTCCCTTCTCGTGTTAATATCTTTGCAGAAGCACCATTGTCTCCATTAACGAGAGGTAAGTTTTGTAAATAGTTTTTATCTTCCTTGTCGCTATGATATTCATCATCTTTTAAAGCAGAACTGATAACCATAGAAGGAGTAATCATTAAATACAGCCCGGCCAACAAAATATTTCCCACAAAAACTTTATTGACTTTGTCCTCATTTATATAGGTATGTTGAATGACTGAGAGGGTTCCAATATTTTCGAATGTAGTTCTCATCTTTCTCAGATATAAAAAAAATATATTTTTGTCCGCATAAGCTTTAATCTGCCTAAAATTAAACCCGCAACTAAATATTCTTTCTTGAACGGAAGGCTCAAAAATCAATCTTTCGACAAGTTGATGCAGATTAAGGATTTCCTGATTATGCAAAAATATATCTCCAAAACCGATTGTTTCAAAATCAATAGTAACAGGCAAAGGGTTTTTGGATGCTATAATGTCTCTTCTCTCATCAACCATCACTGAAGTCGAAACAGTTAAAAAATGACATTTTTTAATATTTAAAATTCTATAAGCCTCTTTTGCATATTGGAGCATAAGAATTATATCTCTCCTTGTTAAAGGAATTTCTACAATCTCTTCGTTATCTTCAAATATAGACAAGAACAATCTGTATCTTGCCCCACTTTTTTTGTCCTGAAGTTTACCATCGGCAGTAATTTCTTTATTATCTTTTCTCCTGATATAGTTGCTAAAAGTAAACCTTATTTTATAGTTATTTTTTCCTCTACTGTCCTTTTTCAAGGACATTGTTCTTACTAAGTTAGAATTTTCACCAAGCTCCTGTCTTATACCAAAAAGATACCCCGAAACACTTTCAATTAAATTCGATATAAAAAGAATTGCTTGGAACTTGCTTAGCTTTAGGTCTACTTTGTTAAATTTTTGGGAAACAATTTTGCGCCCTTGTTTATCTATTTCAGAAATATAATATAATTCATAAGGAAATTTTGCAAAAAAAGAGATATTAAACCCTTTAATATCTTCTTTGGTATCATCCTTTACAAACTCACAATGATACTGCACCTTTTTTAAAATAACAGCATCTATTGCAGAAAAAGATTTAAACATAAACTTACCCCTTTCACTTTATCCTTATCGGAGTCACATTATCTTTTGCGTTATTTTCATCTATATTTAAAATATTTTTAACATATTCTTTATCTATAGAATACATATATCTCCATATCCCTTCACTGTTTTGATCAAAACTAATCTTCTTTTTTACGATTTTAAATATATTTTTTCCCTCTTTCTCTAAAAAATGATTCAATATCTTAAAATCAAAATATATTTTTCCCTCTTTCTCTTTTCCGTTGATAGTTTTATAAAGTGTTTGTAAAAAATTATTTTGTTCCATATAATAATTGTAATTCTGATCCCTGTAAACCTTTTTGTCCACAAATGAATTGTGTATAATTGCCTCTACTTTTTTATTATCCTCAAATATATATCTAAGCATATTCTCATCTATAATTTCAGACTTATACCCCTCTATGTATCTAAAATTGTTTTTTTCAGCTCTAAGTGCTTCATCCATATCAATTTCAACCCCGTCATCCTCTATATGCCCCAAAAAAGAATCATTATCTTCGTCATCATCTATAATATTGTTCAAGTTGCCTATTGAAATATTCTTCTTCATATTGGTTATTTTTTTCTTATTATGTTCTTGTCCTGAGTTTTTACCCTCGCTCTCATCAATTTTCTTACTGTAAAAATTCTCATCATGGGATGACTCAATATATCCATCCTCGTCTTCTTCTGCAATATCGCAAGAGGCTTCCTCTCCATTTTTATTTATATATGTTTTTGTTCTTCGAACCTCATCTTCTTCTTGTATAGGTATTTTTTTCAACACCTCATCCTTGTAACATCTTACCATAATAGTCCCGTCTGGTCGAACAATGGGGTGTAAATCTCTAGTTAGAACAATTAGTGATTCAAACGGAATAAATCTTCCTTTGATTCCCTCTTCATTTGTATATACTTCCGCCGCTTTTTCCATTTCTTTTTGAAAATTTTTGTTTGCTTTAAAGTTTATCTCATTTTCGCTTAATAATTTAAATATATTTTTAACTCTTTCGTGAAAGTCAATATTTTCTGTTTCATTCGTCTTTGTTGAAGGTGTAAAATTTTGTTCTGCATCTTTTCGGGAAGAAAAAATATCCCTACTTTCTGACACTTCTTCTTTTGAAAAATTAGTATCTTTTGTTGCGGTTTTTTCATTGTCACTTGGATTGTTGAAATTTATTTCTTTTTTCTTCTTGATTATTTTTATAAAATAAATATATGCGATTATACTAATCGGAACAGAAAGCGCAAGACTAATAAGAAATAGCATACGCTATTCCTTGCTGTCTATTTTTGGAGGAACACCCTCAGGGCCGAAAAATACTCCTACCGTTTTAATTATCGGTGTATTGGTTATAATCATTTTTTTATCATACTGTACCGAGCCATCATCAAAGATTGTAATAAAATTCGCGTATTTTTTTGCCATATACAAATTAACATAATAGTCAAACTCTTCATAGATAGCCTTGTATATGGGCTCTTTAAGTTTGAGAGTGGACAAATAAAATTGTTCAATTTGAGACAAAATATCCTTTATTTCTGCTGCTTGCTTACCTGTGCTGATAGAGCTAGCATTTAACATTTTGTCTGTTATTTTTCTTACTATTCCTATATTCTCTTCATCAAAAAACAAAACACTACCATCAAAGTTAATTATAGTTCTATCTTTGCTTACTTTGATAAACCAAGAATTTTTTATCAACTGTTCAACTTCTTTGATTTTCGTGTTCTTTTCTAATGTGTTCATATTTTTCCTTTTTAAAGAATAAGCCCTCTTCTTTGTCTTAAACAAACAAGAGGGCAGCAGACACTATGAAGTAGAACTAAAAGCACTACTTCCTGTATCAAAACTTAGCTTCGCAATACCTACACCGGCACCTGCGAAGAATGCAATCAAAAACCCGATAAACAGAATACTGTGCTTGTGAGTAAAAGCGTATAAGATAACCGCCCCTACAAATGAAAAGATTGCTATAATGTAACCTAGTGACCCAGTAAACCACTGTGTTATAGTATCTTGAAAACTTGCAAATGCTGTAGTAGGACCAGCCGCAAATGCACCCTGAGATAGGAGGATAACTCCTAGAAAAATTAGAAAAAGCTTAGTTCCCTTTTTCATTTTCTCTCCTTTTATACAAAAAAACTTTTGTGCCTCGTTTTGTCCATTTTTTATCAAAACGGGAAATCGCATATGTATTACTGGGAATACGGTATGTTATTCCTCTATCGTTATCATAAACCTGATTAACGGATGAGGTTGTTAAAACACCGTACAACAATAATTGATTAACCATTTTAAACTCCTCTTGTTTTTCTTTGCAATTTTATTTCTTCTTTGTGAAGCTTACGACAAGTTTTAAGCAACTTACGCATATCATCCATGGCCTCTTTTTTTAACTCTTTAATCTTAATAATTCTTTCCGCATTAGACACATCTAATGAGTTATATAAAAAATTATTATTGGGGATCATAAGAGTTCTGCAAGATAACAAAGCATCTATCGTCTCGGCACTAAGCATTTTGTAGGCATTTTCATAATATGCTGCTACAAAAATTTTGCTTGCAGTTGGATTGACAGATGCTTCTATCGCTTCTTTAATAGCAGTTTTTTCCTGCTTGATATTTAAGCCTTTTTCCATTTCGATACACATAACTTTGCTTTGCATATGCTTCCTTTTTTAAAATTGCAAACCAAACAAGAAGAATTTTGTTTTCTTACAAAACCTTTTTTCGGCATTCACAGATGCCCAATTTTAATGGACAGTTAGAATTATACTAAAAAATATTTTTTTCCACAAATTTTTTTATATGCTCCCCAAAAGGGGAGAAGATTTATGCCCTTTTTCTGTTAGGCATATTTCCTTCAAATTGCTTAACAGCTTGACTAAGCTTGCCAGCAAGAAGAAGGTCATTGAGATCATTTTCCTCTCCTTCCCAAGAGAATATTTCGACCTCAATATCAATCTTTCTCATAGCCTCTAATATTCGATAAGAACCGGCTATGCCAGCCTGATCGTTATCAAAGGCTACAACAACCTTTTTATCTTTAAAAAGACCCGCCATCTCATCTCTCCATCCATGAGCGCCAGGAATAGCAACAAAAGCTTTTCCTGCTGCTGTTTGGAGAGAGAGTCCGTCTATAGCTCCTTCTGTAAGCCATATCTCATTATTCTTTTGAAATTTTTCTTGTATCATTCCAAAAGGCAATGGATATTCTATAGACGGTGCAGAGATGGCATGCTCCTTCCTCGGTCTTTTATCTCCAAGGAGTCTTAGCATCATTCCATCCACCATATCTGTATCAACAGTAAAAGATGGAAAAACAATGCTGTTACCTGGCAGAGATTTTAGCCCTATCTCTTCCAGGTCATCCCTGGAGAACCATTTTCTCAAGTTCACCATAAGACTTCTGGCTTTCTCATATGAGATATAACCAAGTTTTTTATGGCTTCCTTTTATACCTCTCATCGCAAAATACTTCTCTTTTGGACTTTGATCACCCATCAAAGAAGCTCTGTAGATGTAGGTATATGCCCATCTAAGCTTTTGCCTAATGGACATTTGAGGAATTTTATGTCTATATGAATTTATATAGACTTTACTCCTCTTCTGTTTCTCATCCCAAACCCAATAAGTGATTTTTCTCTCCACTTTAGGTGCTGGGGTGAATTTCTTATTTGTTTGGATATCCCCCTCAAGGTAAGGGATACCAAAACTTTCATGGAGCCAAGTGCAAGCCTCACGAAAGTTTATATTAAACTTAGCAGAGACTATATCTATATTATCTCCGCCAACTCCACATGCATAACATCTGCATGTGTTTTTTTTCTTGTCAACGGCAAGCGAAGGGCGCTTGTCGTTATTATTATGAAATTCTCCATTGAAACAATGGAAGAATCTCTTCCCCTCAGGTCTTCCTCCCAATGCCTCAATCACATCCTCAACAGGGATGTTTTTTATTGTATTAAGATCAAATTTTATCCAACTCATTTTGTCTCCTTTTATTTTTTTATCTCTTTTTATGATTTTAAAGAGTATTTAAATATTATAAAAGCAAAAAAATAAAGCGAAATAAATTACGAAGACAGATGGGCCGCGCTATAGATTTGTGTACTCTGAGACAAATTGATTGTAATATTTCCTAACAATTCTATCGAAAGCAGCAATTTTGCTTATTTGCTCCAATGGGTAATCAAAATCTCTAATAAGAACTTCAAGCAATTTTCTATCTTTGCCGATTATAGCTTGAGTTAACTGCTCATATTTTTTATACGAATCACAAAAAACTATAATCCACTCTTTATTGTCTTCTTGAGCATCTTTTAACTTGTTTAACTGGATAATCATTTGCATTAATATATCAAAAATACAAAGCATTCCTTGTGCCGCTGATTTGCGTTTATTTAACACATCAGCTTTTACATTCAATATTGTTCTGTTAAATGAACAATACTTATACCTCTTGAAATCTTTAATATTCATATCTAGCCCCCTTGATATTTGAATATTACATAATAAAACTAACAATTTAAACCATAAAAAATCATCCTAGGATTAGAATAAAAATGACAAGCGACATATTCTCATCCCAGGATGAGACTCAATAAACTTCATCTATTTCGTATTCCCTTTTCTCAATTGAATGATCTTCAATCATCCCAGGATGACTCTCCGTAAAACCATATTTGTCAGAAACTTTTTTAGGAATATGCCAGAGAAAGCTTATGTTCTTGATTTTAAATTTCATCGCTAAAAAAATATTCTTTTTATACCCGCCTCCTTTGCAAAATGGGCATTCTTTTTCTACAAGTGTAATTGTGTTAAAAAATTGTCCGGTTCCTTTGCAGTTTTTACATACAATATCTGAAGTGGAGTATATATACTTAGAAGCAACACAATATTTATTTTGATATAGCCAGTTTGCAATTTGATACTTAAAATAATATATATTATCTTTTAAATCTTTTTTACAATTTTTCATTTTTGCAACTTTATTTAACCTTATCAAAGTTTCAACTGCATCATAAATATTTGAAGACTTAATGCTATTCATAGACCGTAAAAAATTTAAATCTTTTTGTATCATGTTTCCTCTTTATAAAATTATACAATACATTGCAAAAAATGTAATCAATTTTAATCTTTTTATTTCTTTTTGTTTAATATATCTAAAGCTTTTTCGAAAACATATTTTTGTTTTATATTAAATTTTTTATATGCCTCTTTTACTTCTATAGAAGATTCTTTTATACCTTTTTTTAACCAGAACAATACATCAAAGTACAAAAGAGAAAAAGTTAAAAATATTTCTATAGCAAAATAAAATTTTAAATCACTGAAGTCCACAGAAGAGAGAGAAGCTGAGAAGTTCTTTATAAATATAAAAAATTTTGGAAAAACAGTTTTTAAAAAAGCAGTTGAAAACTTTGAATTTGAAAAAGTGACAAGCCCATCTACAATGGCATGAACATTAAAATATAAATAAAATAACCAAACAGCCAAAAGTGCAGTAAAAACTACAATGCTTGAAATAGCAGTATTTTTATAAACTTTTGATGTATTTTTTGCAACAGATACACTTATTGCATCATCTACTTTAAAACCCTCAATCCTTCCATACCAATATGACTCTCTTCCAAAGTAAGAAAGGGCAATAAAAAAAATGACAACTAAGATTAACATTGCCAAAAAAGAAAAAGGACTGTAAAACAAAAGAAATGTAAAAGCATAAGCTAAAGATAATATAAAAAAAGTAGCACTATACTCTTTTGCAACAAGCATTCTAGTTTTATAATTCATATCACTCAGTAGCGCACTTGTAATAAAATTTTGCGGCAAAACACCGCCGGAGATAATTTCATTCGCAGCCCGTTGAAAAATATCAAACATTTCTTTTGGGCAGGAAAAAAAAGTATAGTTTCTACAAGTTAATGCAAGAGATCTAACATTTGTATCTTCATTTTTTGAAAAGATATCATCAACAAGTTCAGCCCCCATTGCTATTCTCCGTTAAACTTTTTATCATGTGTTTTATCTTTTAGTGGCTCATTGTTATTTTGTTTTTTTCTTTCTTCTCTAAAAACTTTTTTATATAATGCATATGCATCGTCAACTGCACTATCTACAACATCAGCTTTTTTTATTTTCAAATTATCCGCAATCTCATTTATTTTTTCAATTGTGTCTATCCTTAATTTTGCTGAAAAAGTTTTTGTCTCTTGGACGGCCTCTTTTTTTAAAAGTTCTTTCATTCCCATTTTTTTCTCCTTTAAGTTTAAATTGTGTAATTTTAACTAATTTTAGAAAAATCCACAAATTTATTTCTATCGCAAATGTTTGGCAAAAATATATATATTTTAATGGAAATGTGTGTTTAAGCCATATTTAAGCAATATATAATATTGAGATAATTAATTATATTTTTTAAGCAACTACACTCTTCAATAGACTAAGAAATACAACAGCTTATTATTTGTAAATTATATAAAAGAAAGAATTTTTAATACAGGAGCCCATATTTTAATTAATATGTAGTATTATTTTTTAGCATCTATATTTGAAATTTTTCTGGAGGTTTTTGTTTAATATTTTATTTTTTTCTATAAACTATTTTAGTAATATTTAGTAAGTTTTCTGGAGGTTATTGTTTAGGTTTTCTGGATGTTTTTTGGTTAGTTTTCTTAAGGTTGCACCTCATCAACATTTAAGAATAATATAAGTATTCTTGTCAACAATATATATAAACTTTAACACATTTTTTCTCATATTTTTTCCCATTTTTCTACTTGTACTATTATCACTTTTTTTATTCATTTTTAGAAACAAGCTTGACAATCTTTATATAAATATATCACATAATATAGAGACAACAATATAACATTTCTTTCTTCTATTTTTCTAACTCATATCCACCTCATCAATTTATTATTTCTTTCATCAATATTTACTTATATAATACAACTTTTTACCCTCATCTTTTCCATTTTCTGCAAAATATTTTCCCACTTCTCCGCACTAAAAAAATAACAATATGATAGACGCTTATATTAAAACAACGATGAGGTGCAGCACATATTAGCAAAACAATTAGTGATGAATTTATGAAGACTTATTCTTACTATATTTACTCTGTAGATTTTTAAAAATATCGTTGAGGTTTATATCTTTTTTGTGTAGACAAAGAGCAATTATAATGTTATCTTTTTCATCATACTTCTTCTCAAAGTTCTTTAATACTAAAAAAATATCTTCTGGCTTACCATTTGCCAAGCCTAATCCAATTGCCGGTAAAGAAAAAGTAATCGTTTTATTCTCTTTATTTGCCTTTGCTCTTTTACCGATAAAAAAATCAATTACACTTGCCATGCCTTTGTAAAAAGCATCAACATAAAACATATCTTGCTTATCCCAATAAGTATATTGTGTATATAGATTCACAATGTAATAAGGTTTAGTTTTATTACTTGAAAAAGTAAAAGTCCCAAGCTTATTCTTATCTCCCTTTATGGTAGCCAAATCTGCTTTCCAAGCATCAGGAAATATCCTCTTGATCTCCTTTGCTATTCCTGCTCCCATTGTATTAAAACAATTACAACCCTGTATTAAAACATCGCTCTCAAAAGTAAAAATATCAGTGTTATACTTTATAATAAAATTTGACATACATTGCCCCATTATTTTCTTTTTTTCACAACCAGCAATATAACAACTTTAACTTCTTTTCCATTAACTTTTGCATAAGTTGTCAAAGGATGAACAGATGAAATTAAATCTATTACTTCCTTATCTAACCCCTTAAAATTTTTCCTTGCATTCTCAACCTCATCTGCAATATTAATTGCATAATTCAATGTATCACGAAGAGCAATAAGTTCTTCCTTGTCTAACTCAAAAACAAACTTATTTTCCATTTTCTCTCCTTCTTTATTTTCTGCGTAAAGCACACAACTTTCTACTCTACCCCTCTCCTATTTTGACAAGTATAACCTTACAAAAACAATTACCTATACTTTACTTGCTGTCTCTAAAATCTTTTGCCATTTCCGATCAGGATTTTTATTGAAATATTCAATAGCTTGCTCAGCTTTTTTACAATGAGGAATAAGAGAAATATTATAGTTTTGATCAACTATAATTTCTATTTCGCTGGGAACATGCAAGCCCCCAAAACTTTTTATATTATTGATTTTTTCAATAATATTACAATCACTTACTTTATTTATTTTATCTTGAAGCCTGATGAGGTCATTAAGCTTTGATTGCATCAATCCTCTTATGTTTCTAACATTATCCATACTATATTCCTCTGCAACTTCAAAACCATATTGTGTTCCCAAAATAGAGTCTTCTATGCTTTGGGAACTATCTAAATCAGCAGACATAAAAAAATCAAATGGGTGCTCATCACTTACCCTGTGAGGGTATCCATTTTGAAAAACCTCATCGCATATATGCTCTTTTATTATATCAATAACTATCATTATTGTTTCTCCTCTTTTTGATAATCACAAATTGCGAATTCTGCAAATTGTTCAAACGAATATCCATGCTTTTTGAAAAGATTAAACACTTCTTTGGGATAATCTTCTCTATTATCCTCATTGAAATCTTCTAAAGAAAAACGATTATGGAAATCTGCTTCAAAGTATTCTATTCCAAACTCCTCTATTGATTCCCCTGAAAAATAGCTACTTTCTACAATATTAACATCTCCATTTTCTACGGTTATTTTTACAAAGAAATCATTACCCGGTTCTATGTCAATCATTTCTCCATTTAGCTTAAATTCTTTACATACTGTTGTAAACCACTTATACGCACCGCTCCAAGGAGAACATGCACTAATCGTCAGTTCATCCTCAAAATAATCGACATTCCCCCTGTCCTCTTTGCTGAGATTCCATTTTGTCCCCCAATTTTTAACAGACCAGTCATGCCAATTTGCAGCTTCATATTTTTTCATAAATCTATCATGCATAGATTGTTTGATAGGAAGTGTTTGGACATACCCAGAATCCCCTTTATGTTTTCGATAAAATGCCGCTTTCTCTTTCCAATCTTTATTGGAAACAATACTAATCGGTGCTTGAGCAATTTTTAATGCTTTCGGCATTGTTGTGCTTTTTGATACCTCATAACCACCAATTCTAATCTTTTCTGCTAAATCTTTAACAACATCCTTTTCCCCTTGAAATTTATACCTTGTGTCACTCCAGTTTGGCATCTCATCTCCTTTTAATTTTTTACTCTATAATTATAGTAAATACCAAGAAAAAAGGTAACAATAAATGTAATAGATTTGCAGATAAATTTCTATTTTGTAAACGAGGCATTAATTCGACATTAACCTAAAAAGATAGAGATAGTATTTATAAGTTGATGAGGTAAGCTGTAAGTTTTCAAATATAATTAGAATTATTCAAATATACTTAGACTATTTTCAAATATATTTAGACAGCTTAAATAATATACTAATAATACTATTTAAGTTTAGATTGTCATATAGGACATATTATGCTCAATAATATATCTAAGCTTATAAATAACTCAGGGAAGAATCAGTTAGTTACCAATATCCAAGCAAACAAACCTCTTCTTGTTAAAGGATATTCTTCGCTTCGCATTCGGCATAATGCGGGCAAAATAACATCAATTACTTTTGATATTGGGTTTGAAGCAGAAAATAATCCTACTATATACAAAACATATTTTTTACAGCCGGAGATTTTAAATATTTTCCCTCTTTATTCAATACTTTACAAAGAAGATATATATTATTTAGGTGAAAATATATCAATGGAAATAAATCCTGTAAAAATTGATTATTCCATCTTTAAGGATATTAAAATCCCAAAAAGTATCAAAAATCAAATATCTGAAAAAATAAATATTAATGATTATCACAGTTTTGCAGTCTATAAAGACAAAAATACTGCTACTACATTAATTATTCCCTGTCTTGCTATAGGAAGTTTCTTTTATTTTCCAAATTCATATGTCAAAAGAGCTTTTGTAAATCAGGATATTTTGAATATAATTGATGAGAGTTTGAGTGATTGTAAAAATGGAGCGATATGTTTAAAATCAGGCGTAAAGTTTGACAGAAATACAGTAACGCTTTCATATCTGTATTATTGCAATATGTATTCAAAAAAATATTTCTATAATGCTTTTGCATATTATATAAAAAATAAGGTAAAAGAGGATAAGGATAAGTCATATTCTAATCCCGGTTTTAAAGTACCTCTTGCTTATTATGGATAAAAGTGTCTTTTGTTTTGATCTGTATATTCTTCTTTGTGTAACCCCTCTCCTTGCAAAGCTGCTCGACAACCTCATCTTTTAGATGCTCACTTGCCTTGCAAAAGGTCAAAACAACTTCTGGGTGATCGTTATCTTGGACTAATAACTGGAATGAATTATCCACTTTTTTTTAAATATCCACCCGATAGAAAGTTAATTTTATACTACAAACCCCATAGAATCATTAAATTCAAATACCAAAATAAAAATAAAATAAGCATAGCATTTTGCGAAGCAGTTGACTACTCCCTTACACTACAATTTTGACAAACAATCGCTACAAGTATCATAGCCATTATCACTATCTACTATATTTTTCATACAAGAAGCACACAAATATACAGTAACATCATGTATTTTCTCTACATCATCAAAAGCAGACAAATTATAGTTATCAAAATCATCTGTACAGGCGGTGTACTCTGAAGAATACTCTCCGTCAGCCTCTATCCCGCCAATTTGACCGATACCTACAAATGCCCCATCTCTAAACTCTACTGTCGCTTTAACAATGCTGCCATTGTAATTTCCTATTATGACATCCCCATTATATATTTCTTTACCGTTTTTGTCTTTTATACCTGTATATTGCACAAACATCTTAAAATCTTTTAATAGCTTTATGCCCATTCTTGTATCTATATAAACAGTATCCCCATCAGTATAAACATCTTCCCACCAAACTATTTTTCCTTTATTTTTACCTTTTAGAACAGGCGCCAAAGCTCTAAATTTTGTTTTACATGCAACCATTCCTTTTTCCTCTCTTGTAAGTTTATGAGTTATTGCAAAACATTTGCATTAATAGCTATACTGTCTTGAACAAGGTCATACTCAATTCCCCCATAGTCTAACAACTCCTCTAAATCTTTTTTGGTGAACTCAAAATTATCATCAAGCTTCTCAAATTTTGTAACTTCAACTTGAGAGTCATTCTCCTCAAATACACCGTCATATTCGGTAGTTACATTAAATTCGCCCTGAGCCAAAGCAACATATTTGTCATCCTCGATGACAAATTCTATCTTATATACCTCTTTTTTATAAGTCAACATCTCATCTCCTTTTAACTATTTATTTACTTCATAATTATAGTAAATATTAGAGGAAAAAGTAACAAAACCCTTAATTTCTCTTGTGGGAAAAACAATTATTAGTTAAAATCACAAAATGAATGTTGTTATAAAAAAATTAATTAACGAGAACTTAAAACTTTATGTGCAGCCTCTTTACAACACCAAAACAAAAGATTATGATATATACGAGGTATTATCGAGGTTGGAATTAAACAATGTGCTATACTCGCCTCCAATTTTTTTAGCCAAACAAAATAAAAAATATTCTCACTATTTAACATTATGTGTTATTGAAAAACTAAAAAAAATAATACCTTTATTCCCGGCAAACATTAAGTTTTCTATCAATGTTGAACTATGGGAGTTGTCAGATCCCATACTGTTAGAACACATTGAGACTGTTAAAAATAACCTCATCATCGAAATATTGGAATATGCAAGCGACATAGAATCACACCTGGATTATATCAGAAAATATAAAGAACATAATATTCTTATTGCACTGGATGATTTTGGTGCAGGTTCTACTTTTTCCACTTTTTTAACTGACTACTGCAATGACTTTAATATTTTTGATATAATAAAATTAGATAAAAGTATTATAATTAACGCGACTCAAAAAAATGAACAGATATTAAAATATATAGTAAGAATGATAAAGCAAAACAACCAAAAAATAGCAGCGGAATATATTTATGATGAAAAGATATTTCAAAAAATATCAAAATATGATATTGACTATCTCCAAGGATATTTTTTTTCCGAACCCGTAGATATAAAATTTTTTCTTGGTCGCAACAAGATGGAAATCTCGCATCAAGAAAATGTGGTAGATGAGGTGGGCTTTGTGGCTGCACTTAAACAAGCACACTTTTAAGCAAATCTCTCGAGAACGGGAAAAATTAGACAGATATATTATGGAATTCTGTCTCACTTATATTTTTAAATATATTTGACTGGTATGCCCCCCTAATATCATTTTCCCCGAATAGCTCACTATTTCTTTTAACTCTTCTTTAGTAAGACTCCCTGAAATATTATTAATAAGGTAATTTAGTTGCTCAAAAACATTGTGTAAATAGGCAGGGGTATTGTATTTAATATCATAATACGATGAAGGTGGCTCCATCTTGTCTATTTCAGCGTTGTAATTCTTGATATTCTGGCCTGACTGAATTATTTCAGTTGTCGCCTCTTCAAATTCAATAAATTTTCCCCTAAAGCCGTTATCAGACTTCATTAAAACAGACAATATACAAGGATCTTCATTTATGGCAACAGCGATATCAAATATATCTCTACTATTTCCCTTATACCCTCTATAATATATCTTTTTGGCAATTATTTCATCAATAGTTTCTATATTGAGTTCTTGCCCCCAAAGCTTTTCTTTTCTATAGGGAGACAATGAGGTAAAACCTCTTGTATCAAATATCTGAATTTTACAATCTTGATCTATTTTAAATTCTGTATATATATTATTTAGCTTAAAATCACCATTAAAGCCAATTTTTTTAAAACATTTCGACAAAGAAGAGCTCCATTGTCTTGGATTTAATTTGTCTGCATAGTTGTCTTTATCACTATAGATAAAGATATCTATATCTGTTGAATATCTATGATTCCAATAAAATCCGCTGAGAGCAGTTCCGCCACCTAATGCCATTTTATCATAAAAATCAAATTCTTTAGCTAATGCTATAGTAGCGTTAAGCATCTCTTTTTGCTTTGAGAAATCATAAGGCATCTGTTTGCTTTATTCCCCTTCGCTGTAAAATACTATTTACTGCTGGAGTCCGATATCGTCTATTTTTAATACCAATATTCTTTCTTGGTTTTATCTTTATATTAAAATATTCATTCCATTCTTTAGAAAGCAAACTTCTACCCAAAAAAGGCGATGTTGCATAAAGTCTTTTAATATCATCTTTTGTAAAATCATAATTCTTTAAAATTGTATCAATGTCCTCGAACTCAACTTCTTTGATAAATTTAGAAAAAATATACCTTTCATTTTTATCCAACAACGAATACTTTTCTTTAGCAAAAGTAGAGTTTATCTGCTCTTTTGTTACTTTATGCTTTTGAGCAATATTCCTGTTTAAAATATTTGGCAGTCTGTTGTAAGTATACATTTTCATATCCTTTCATGTAACAAAACCTTTATAATCTGCCATAATTATAACCTATATTCTCAAAAATTACAAAGAGCAATCATACAAAAAACTTTTTGATATCTATCCTCCTAAGTGTCTTGCAATACACTCAACAACATAAAAAAACACACTATAAACAACTCCGTCTCCGATAACCGCAGCTGCTTCGCTTCTGTTCTCAGGCAATATAAAACTATCAGGCAGATCCGCTATCCTTGCCAACTCTCTTGGAGTAAAAAAGCTTTTTTGCCCTTCTGTATTAATTAAAAAAGAGCTTGTTTGTCTGCTATAGTATCTTGTAGTCGGATGCCTAACCGCTTCTGATTCTTCATCTACAAAATGCATTACAAAGTTGTTGTTTTTTGACTTTTGTTTTTCTTCCCAACTCTTTTGCATTTGCATATCTGTCCACTCTCGTTTGTTATATGGAATTTCCAATATATCCTTAACTTTTTTTTGAAAAGATGGCTGCACCGGCAAGAACGAAAAGCCTTTTTTAATACTTGCAACCATACAAAGTCTTTTTCGATACGATAACGATCCAAAATCTTTGGCGGATAGTATTTTTTCGTTTATATAGTATCCCATTTTTTGCAAAGTAGATTTGAAGATAAAATAAGAATAACTATCTTTATATCCCGGAACTTCCTCAAGTAAAATAACCGCCGGTCTGATAGTGTAAATACCAAACAAAGCTAAGGCGGTATTGTCTCCGTCAATAGCTTTTTCCGCTTTCTTGCCTGTTGTGTTTGCTTTAGAAAACGGTCTGCAACTCGGAGTCATTGCTAAAACATCTATGTTTTTAAATTTGTTCCATTCGACATTTGCAACATCTCCGCACCATGTTAATACATTAGGAAAATTTTTCTCATAAGTTTCCAATTTTCTATCATCATAATCAATTCCGACTTCGATTTTAAATTTGCTATGATCATAAAAACATTTTGCAAGAGTACCGCCAGAGCAAAACAGATCCATTACTTTCCAAACTCTTTTGCTTTTGGC
>Ga0256829_1000461_pt1 | contig 41086 bp, 37 predicted proteins | sample 131447metaG_FD_185979 | JGI IMG/M metagenome (GOLD analysis project Ga0256829, IMG submission 185979) | Hydrothermal vent microbial communities from Lau Basin, Pacific Ocean - 131-447 | ecosystem: Environmental > Aquatic > Marine > Hydrothermal vents | place: Pacific Ocean: Lau Basin | collected... | reverse complement strand
AGCTTTATCTATTATGGCAAAGACCCAAGTGTAGATAAGTTACCAGAGAATAGTGGCGTTAATTACGACAAATTGCTAGCCGAGCTCTCTCAAGCAGAAGATAAGATAAAAGCAATAGAAAATACAAAAGATAAAATAGAAGATTTAGAGTTAAAAGATGCAATCGATAAAGCTACAATTAAAGCAAAAGATATACTAAAAACTATAGAGGAGGACCCGAAAGATATAAGGGTTGCTAGAAAATTTATGGTTGTCTATTTAGATGGCATTAAAGATGTAGTAGATAAATACAACTCTATCGAAGGGCATAATTTAGACGATAGCTATCGTGTTAGATTAATAGAGCTTCTTAACGATGCCTCTAACAGATTTAATAAAGAGTTAGATAGATTAAAATCTAATGATGTTTTTGATTTAGATGTACAGATTGATTCACTAAAACAACAATTAAAGAATTAGGAGATAATAATATGGAAACAAAAGTAAAAGAGTTAGTAGAAAAAACAGTAGAAAAAAAAGAGGCAACGCCACCAGCAGTTTTACCTGAAGAGGAGAGTAAACTACAAGAGGCTATGAACGAAATAGACATTAACGACAGAAATTCAATTATCTATTTTGGCTCAAAAGCTCAAGAGAAATTAGACGATATTTCTAATAAAATGTTAGAAGGCGTAAAAAATAAAGATACCGGCGTAACTGGAGATTTACTAAATAATATGGTAGCCACTATTAGAGGCTTCGATATAGATGAACTTAACCCAAACAAAAAACTATCTTGGTGGCAAAAACTATTTGGGGCAACAAAACCATTAGCTAAATTTGTACAAAAATACGAAGAGGTAAAAGACCAAATAGATGACATTGCAAATAATTTAGAGAAGCATAAATCTAAATTAGTTACAGATGTTGTATCGTTAGATAAACTTTATGATGCTAACTTAGATTACTTTAGACAATTAGAGTTATATATCCAAGCTGGTGAATTAAAGTTAAAAGAGTTAGAAGAGAAAGTAATTCCACAATATGAAGATAAAGCAAAAGATAACGATATGATGTCGGTTCAAGAGCTTAAAGAGATTCGTGGCTTTAGAGACGATTTAGAGAGAAGAATTTACGACTTAAAACTGTCTCGACAAGTTGCTATGCAAGCACTTCCTAGTATTAGACTTATTCAAGAGAATGACAAATCTTTAATAAATAAAATCGGCTCTACACTTGTAAATACTGTGCCACTATGGAGAAACCAACTAGCACAAACTGTTACAATATTTAGAAGCCACGAAGCAGCAAATGCTATAAAACAAGCTAACGATTTAACAAATGATTTACTCGAAGCAAATGCAGAGGGCTTAAGAGAGGCAAATGCCGAAGTTCGCCGCCAAATGGAGCGAGGTGTATTTGATATAGAGAGCATTAAAAAAGCGAACAATACACTTATAGAGACACTAAACGACTCAATTAAAATTACACAAGAGGGTAAAAAAGCAAGAGCAGAAGCAGAAGTGGAACTAGCAAATACAGAAAAAGCTCTAAAAGAGGCACTTATTGCAACAAAAGCTAAACAAGAGCAAATTGTAAAAGAGCCGACAACTAAAGCTATAGAGGAAAAATAATGGGACTATTTGGCTGGCTATTTGGACAATTTATTGATGTTATAGAGTGGAAAGACAATACACAAGATACTATTGTATGGCGTTATCCAAGAGGCGATAGCGAAATAAAATATGGTGCAAAACTTACAGTAAGAGAGTCACAAATTGCAGTATTTGTAGATAAAGGTGAAATTGCAGATGTTCTAACTCCTGGAATTTACGAGTTAGAGACAGACAACTTACCAATATTAACAGACTTAAAACATTGGGACCATGGATTTAAATCACCATTTAAGGCTGAGGTTTACTTTATAAACAGTAAACTATTCTCTCAAAAATGGGGAACTAAAAACCCAATTTTACTAAGAGATACAGAGTTTGATATTGTACGCCTTAGAAGTTTTGGAAGTTACGAATTTAGTGTTAAAGAGCCTAAAACTTTCTTAAGAGAGGTTGTAGGAACAGATGGACACTTTACCGTAGATGAGGTAGATACTCAACTTACAAATCTGATTTTAGCGAAACTGCCAACAATTTTAGCAGAACACGAACAATCTGTTTTGGATATGGCTAGAGATTATGAAAAATTTGGTAACTTCTTAAAAGAGCAACTACAGCCAGAATTTGATCAATATGGCTTAGAGTTAAATAGATTACTAGTAGAGAATATATCACTACCACAAGAGGTAGAAGAGGCGATAGATAAACGAACTTCAAGAGAGGTTAGTGGCGACTTAAACGAGCACTTAAAGTACCAAACAGCCGAGGGTATTAGCAAAGGTGGAACAGCAAGCGAAATGGCATCTATGGGTGCAGGTATGGCTATGGCTAACGAAATTGGTAAAAGTTTTAACTCTAGCTCTGCTACACCACCACAAGTGCCTACTGTTAAACCATTTTATATAGTAAAGAATGGTAAAGCAGATGGACCACACGATTTAGAAGTAATAAAAAATATGATTGCTACAGGGAAGCTAAAAGCAAATAGCTATATTTGGCAAGAGGGTTTAGAAGGTTGGGTAGAAGCTAAAAATCTTTTATCAGATTTTTTTAATACAACTCCACCACCGGTACCAAATGCATAATGAAATTTACTGCCCTACCCTTTAAATGCCCATCTTGCGGTAGCTTTATGGTGCACAAAATTAATAGTTTTAATTTAGTATGCACAAGTTGTAAAACTACGAAAGCTATAGATGCAACAGTTTATACAAGAGCAAAAAGATCTATTTATAATGCCCAAAACATACCAGCTAGTAGTGAAATAAAAGTTGTAGATTGCCCAGGATGTGGTGCAGATATAGAGTTTAAAAAAGAGCAAATATCTACATCTTGCCCATACTGCGAAACACCATTAGTTACTCAACCAATTAATGGTATTAAACCCTACTCTATTTTGCCATTTAGCATAGATACAGAAACGGCAAAAAAAACATTTAAAAACTGGTTAGGTAGTCTATTTTTTGCACCAAATAGTTTACAAAAACTATTAGATTTTGAGCATAAATTTAGACCAATATATTTACCATATTATAGTTTTGATAGTAAAACATTTACAAACTATAGTGGCGAACGAGGAGATGCCTACTATGTAGAAGTTCAAAGAGAAGTCTATATAGATGGTAAACCCCAAATTGTAACAGAATTGGAAAGACATATAAATTGGAACTATGTTTCAGGTTCTACAAATAGAGATTTTTATGATGTTTTAATAAATTCAAAATCTGATTTACCAGATATTGTTAAACAAGTCTCAAATTTTGACTTAAATAGATTAATGTTATATAATCCCGCATTTTTAAGTGGTTTTGATAGTTTTGAATATAATAAAGAGTTAGAAAATTGCTATCAAGAGGCAAAAGAGTATATGAATTCTGTTATACATAACGATGTTTTGTACAGTATTGGAGGAGATGAACAAAGAGTTCACTCTATAGATAGTAATTTCAATAATGAAGTTTTCGAAGTTACCATGCTACCAATTTGGATGAGTAGTTTTAACTACAAGTCAAAAGAGTATAATATTGCAATAAATGGAGTAACCGGCGAAATATTTGGAGAGAGACCATATAGTTACACTAAAATATTTATAACAATATTAATTGTTGCAACAATTATTTTAGGACTTTTTTATTTAGATAACAATTATAATAGTAATGAAACAATTAATTATATACACACCTTTTAGAGATAAAATTTAATAAGAACTTTAAACTAGTATAAAAAATAATCTAACTATTTTATGATTCAATTAAAAAAAGGCATATTAAAGAGCCTCTTTTTTATTATCTCCAGATGGTAATTTATCATTTTTTGCTTTTTCAAATTTATCATTAGATTGTTTTATTTTTCTATCTATTACTTTTGTAGATTTCTTGGCACTTTTTTCTTTTGTCGGTGCAGATTCATCTATTGTATTTAAACCTCTATCTATTGTTGTCTGTGGACCTAACAATTCAGGGTCACTCTCATTACTTTCTAAACTAAATGGCTCTGGCTTTAGTTTATACTTCTTTTCTACTGCTCTTATACCTTCTGTATTCTCAACAGGTGAAGAAGTATTAATATCTGATGTAACATTATTTTCTATCGTTTCAACCACTTTAACATCTGGTTTTTTAGGCTTTGGCTTAGGATGGGAGAATATACTACATCCACTAAAAAAAACTGATAAAAACAGTACACTTGCTACTTTAAAATACATTTATAAACCCCTAATTATCAAATTAAAGTAATTTTACTCGACATTTGTTAAATTTTGGATAAAATCTATAAAAATAAAAAGGAATTATATGAATATAATAGTTAATGGAGAAAAATTAAACATATCAAAAAATAGCACAATATCTCAACTCTTGCAAATATTAGAGATTAGCGATAAAGTAATGGCTGTAGCAATCAATATGGAAATTGTTAAAAAAGATAAATGGGATACACATCAAATAGAAGAAGGAGATAAATTAGAACTTCTTCATTTTGTAGGTGGTGGATGATAAGTCAAACCCACTAAATCTTTTTCTTCTTACTATCTTTATTTTTACTATTATTAGTAAGAGGGTTAGAACTTATAGTAGTTTGAGGACCTAATAATTCTGGATCTTGTTCACTATCTTCTATACTATATGGTTCTAGTTTTAATTTAACTTTATTCTTTATATGTTTTGCATATCTCTTTTTTCTTGAAATATTACTTTTTTGATTTTTTTCTATAGGTTTAACTTCAATTTTATCTGGTTCTGCATAAATAGGAGCTGTGGCTTTTGATGGCTCATAACTCTTTTTTATTTTAGATGCTTTACTACCTATCTTAGTAGTTTTACTCTCTCTATGCTTAATAATCTGTTTTTGCTTTTCAATCTGATTTTTTGCATAAATTCTCTGCTTGAGTCTGTCAATAATACATCCATTTAAGAAAAATGATATCAATATAATAATTGTAAGTGTATAAAATTTCAAAATTGACCCTTATATTTTATTTAATATTTTCTTTGTAATTATATTAATAAATATATTAAGTCAAGCTAAAATATATAAATTAAATTAGAGTTATTGAAAAAACTCTATTTATTAACTGAAGTTACGCACTATATACATTGATTTAACAGCACAAGAGGGTGCTTAATGTCAATAGCCTGTAACTTCAGTTATTAATTACAATTATAACTACCGCAATAGCAAAACCACCATCATGCGATATAGATAGTGATGACTCTATTATACTAAAATTACTATTTTCAAGTTCAAAATATGGCGCTTTGTTAATATTTTTTTTAATTGTTATATCTTTAAAGTTAAGCTCTTTACCAATACCGCAACCCAAAGCTTTAGCAACAGCCTCTTTAGCAGCCCAATATCCAGCAATAGACTCTACTTTTTTAAGGCTCTCTATCTCTTCGGCATTTAAAAATCTATCCAAAAATTTATTACCAAACTTCTCTATAGCCTCCTCTACTCTCTTTATACTTACTATATCTGTTCCAACTTTTATTGCCATTTTACATCCACTCTATAATTTTCTCTACACTATTTGCAACATAACATTTTACTTCGCTCTTCTCTATTGGTTTGCTAGGAATTACTGCGTGGCTAAAGCCTTGTGTTTGTGCTTCTTTAAGGCGTTGCATCATACCAGGCACATCCCTAACCTCTCCCGTTAAGCTAACTTCGCCTATAAATAGTGTTTTACTACTTATCTCTCTATCTCTAAATGAACTTAAAATTGCTGCAATTATAGCTAAATCTGCACTTGTCTCAGTAATTTTAATTCCACCAACAACATTTACAAAAATATCGTAAGTTCCAAGTGGTAAATCTAACTTTTTCTCCAAAAGAGCTAATAACATATTTAATCTATTTGTATCAAAGCCGGTAGAGCTTCGTTTTGGGTTGCTATATGCCGAAGTAACTAATGCTTGCACCTCTATTACTATTGGGCGAGAACCCTCCATAAGTATAGTAAGAGCAGAGCCAGATTGTAAGTTCTCTTTATTAAAAAATCGTTCGCTCATACTCTTTGCATCTCTTAGCCCACTACTATCCATCTCAAAAATTCCAACTTCGTTAGTAGAGCCAAAACGATTTTTAAAGCCTCTAAGCAGCCGTAAATCGCTATTTGTATCACCTTCGAAATACAAAACTGTATCGACCATATGCTCTAAAACTCTAGGTCCTGCAATAGATCCATCTTTTGTAATATGCCCAATAATAAATATAGGTATATTTTTAAATTTAGCTATTCGCATTAACTCAAATGTAATTGCTCTAACTTGCGTAACCGAGCCTGGTGCCGATGGTGTTTCGTTACTATATATTGTCTGAATTGAGTCTATTACTATAAAAGAGTAATCAGCTTTTTCTATCTCTTCTGCTACACTCTCCATACTTATTTCAGCTAAAAGGTATAACTTGTCACTATTAGCACCCAATCTATTACCCCTAAGCTTAATTTGAGATGCTGACTCTTCCCCAGACACATACAGAACTTTACTTCCCATATTCGATAAATTACCCGCAATTTTTAAAAGTAATGTTGATTTACCAATTCCAGGACTACCACCAATAAGAGTAAGTGAACCAGGTACAATACCACCACCTAAAACTAAATCTAACTCTTTACTTCCGCTACTAAAACGCTCAATATCTTCAGCTTTAATTTCAGTAATTGGCAGAGCCTTTGTTTTACTTGTAACTTTAGTCGAAGTTTTTTTCAAATATTCTATCTGCTCTTTGTTTAACTCTAACAAACTATCCCAAGAGTTACAAGATGGACACTTCCCAACCCAACCAGAAGTTTGAAACCCACAATTTTGACATTCATAAAGACTCTTCTTTTTTGCCATATGAAACTCCAGTTTTTTAAGCATATTGTACTAAAATTTTTTACTAATTACTTAGTTAAATATACCAATAAGGCATTTTTTTGAAATATATATTATGAATAATAGATTTTTATGGTATAATTTTGGCAATAAAATAAGAAAGGACAATATCTATAATATGTACCTAAGAATGGCTTTACTCTTTATATTTTTCAATATATCTTTTTTAAATGCGTATGATTTTGCACATTTTAAAGCCATTAGTTGGAATTGGTTAGCAATTATATTACTTATTTTGTTTTTTTTAGTACTTTTGCTATCTATTATTAGAGATTTTAAACGAAAGAAAAAAGAACTTAATACTATTTTAGTTCAAGAAAAGTCTAATAAATATGAGCAAAATTGCTATTTAAATGACATAAATAATGAAAATTTAAAAGCTACTAAAGAGTTAGGTAACTCTTTAAATGTATTAGATAGTTCTGATGATAAAAAAATTATTGAAACACTAATAAAATACCAAAAAGATATTTTTGCAAATACCCAAGAAGAACATATTTTTTTAAATATTGCCACTAATAAAAATATTGGTTCAAATGCAATATTTAATATTACAGATGCTCTACAAGAATTAAATAATCATGGTCTTTTAAAAAGAACAGAAATTAATATAACCGATAAAATAAGTTATCCTATTATAGCAAATAGAAAAGTAATTCAGTCTATTATATTTTTACTTATTAGATTACAAATCAGAGAGAATCATATAAAAAATCCAAAAATTCAAATACATTTAGATAGAAAAGATATATTACATATTTCTATACCAAAAGAATTAAAATTACAAGAAGAAATACTATATACTATCAATAATAATTTAGAACCACAATACAATAATGAAGATAAAAAATATTATGGTGTTTACCTATATTTACTAAATAAACTTTCAGACCGCATACAGGGAAATCTTGAAATAGATATAACAAATAATTCAAATTATAATATTTCCGTAAATATACCTGTTGATTTAGATAAAAAAATACAAAATATAAATGTAGATATTCGTAAAAAACTAAAAACTAAAAAATCTGCTTTAATAATATCTAGTAATATAGAAAACTCTAATAAAATAGAAGCTTATTTAAAAAAATATAACTTTACTACATCTGTAGAACTTAGCACAGAATTAAATAAAGAGATTCCTAATTTTCTTAATTTTGATATGGTTATAATGGATGCAAAACTTTATGAACCTATACTATCTGATTATATATTAAGTGTAAAAAAATATAGTGATTTAAAAATAATTGCTTTAGAAGAGAAAGATAAAATATATAATTATCAAGAAAACTTAATTGACTCAAAAGTAGGTGTAGATAATCTATATTCTAACTTAAATAGCACAATATTAAAGTTATATAGTAATGAACTTATTGAAGAAAAAAATATAATTAAAAATAAAGATAATAGTAACTCTAAAGATTTATCTATACCAAAAAGAAGCAAAATATTAATTGCCGATGACGATAGAACTAATTTACATATTTTAGAATATTTAATTAAACAATATAATATAGAAGTATATACGGCTAAAGACGGTATAGAAGCTCTTAAAATATTAGAAAAAAATAAAATTGATTTAATAATTTTGGATAGTATAATGCCAAATCTCGACGGATTTGAAACTATTAAAAAAATTAGAGCTAATGAATCATACAACTCTACTCCTGTCGTTATACATACTTCTTTTTCTCTAAAAAAGAATAGTATAGAAAGTATTTTTAAATTAGGTTTTGATTCTTATTTACCTAAACCATTTAATAAAAATGAGTTAAAAGCACTACTCGAAAGATATATTCCTATATCTGAACTAAAAACTCAAGAAATAATTCAAGATAAATTAAAAAATAAAGATGATTTAGAAGAGTTTCTCGCAATATATAGTAATAGTGACAAATTAATTGAAAGATATATAAAAGAGAATAGAAAAGAACAAGCTATATCTATATTAAAAGATTTAAAAAATGTTAGCAATAAAATAGGTGCTTTTAAATTTGCTAAAACTTTAAATCAAATTGAAGATAATTTATACAAGTCTAAAGATGTAGATAGTAATTTATTATATACATTATCTACAAACTTAACAAAATTAAAATCTAATATTGCTAAAAAATTACAAAATTAAAATATTGCAGCATAAATGTGAGCAATTAAGCCCTTAACTTAAAGGCAATGGGAATAACCCTAAATTCTATATATACCCATTCCAAAATTTTTTAGCAATTTCTTTCTAAGCCTCACCAAAAATCTCATCTAATATAGAGTTTACATAATCTTTTGTATTAAAATTTATTAAATCTTCTGGTTTTTCACCAACACCTATATAGTAAATTGGCATTTTAAGTTCATCAGCTATAGAAAGAATAGCTCCACCTTTTGCAGTGCCATCTAATTTTGTAATTATAATGCCATCTATACCTATCATTTCATTAAATGCTTTTGCTTGATTAATAGTAGAACTTCCTTGTGTACCATCTAATATCAAAAGCTTTCTATGTGGAGCACCACTTAGTGCTTTATCTGCTACTCTAACCATCTTTTTTAACTCTTCTGATAGATTAACTTGTGTATGGAGTCTTCCTGCTGTATCTATTATCACATTATCTATATTTTTTGCAATGGCAGATTTGATAGTATCAAAAACTACAGCAGATGGGTCATGCCCCTGTTGGGTAGATACTATTGGCACATTTAACTTAGTTGCCCAACGACTAAGTTGTTCTATTGCCGCTGCTCTAAATGTATCTCCTGCTCCAAGCATTACATCTTTTCCTTCATTTTTATATCTGTTGGCAAGTTTTGATATTGTAGTTGTCTTCCCCGCTCCATTTACACCTATTATCATTTCTATAAAAGGCTTATAACTATTTGAATCTATCCAATTAGCTTTATAGTCAAATATAGCAATTAGTGAGTTGTACAACTGTACTCTTGTTATATTTTCTGGAAGTTGGTTTAAAAGTTTTTCTACTAACTCATAATTAACATCTGCTTCTAAAAGCATATCTTCTAACTCATCTTTATCTATTTTGCTTCTTTTAGGTGCATCTTTTTTATTTTCTATGCCAAAAGCTTTTTTTATAAAACCAAACATTTAATCCCTTTTGATATAATTCATTAAATTTTTGCATAAATATATCTTTTGTTGTGTAAAGTAAATCTAATACATAAAAAGACAAATATACATTTGTATATATGGGTATTACCTATTATTAGATATGCCCATATGCAAAAAGTCTAATAACCGAATAACGAGATTATATCAAAATTATGGATAATTAAGTATGAATATAGCAGAAAAGAAAGCATCATTTAGAAAAACTGTTCTAAAGCGGTTAAATAATAAAAAGATAAATAGATACAAAAAAGATAAACTTATTACAAATAAACTTATGAAGCTTATTAAAAAAAACAAATATCGCAATATTATGCTATATATTCCATTAAAAACCGAAGTTAATATTACAGGCTTAATAAAACTTTTAAGAGAAAACCGATACAATTTATTCGTTCCTTTCATGGAAGACAAAAGTTTTAAATTGGTTAAATATAGATTACCATTAAAGAAAAAAAGATTTGGCATTAAAGAGCCAAAAAATTCAAATATTAAAGTTAAAAATATAGATTTAGCAATCGTTCCAATACTAGGTATAGATAAGAATTATAAAAGAGTTGGTTTTGGTAAAGGAATGTATGACAGATTCTACGAAAAATTTTCTAAAAACATAGGAGATACTCTATTTATATCCAGAGACCTCTATTTTACAAAAGAAGCAATTACTGATTCGTATGATATTCAAGCTAATTATATTTTATATACTAATAAAATAGAAATAAAAAAGGATTAATTTTTGTACCAATTAATAGGCGGTTTTTTAATATTAAACATTGGAATACTAATAGGATGGCTAATTGCAAGAGCTTTTAATAAGAGTAAGTTTAAAGAGTATGAACTAGAGGCTAAATCTAAAGCAGATATTATCAAAAATGAGGCTGATAAAATATTGCAAGATGCAAAATCAGAGGCTAAAGAATTGGAATTAAAAACTCAACAATTACATATAATAGCTGAAGATAAAGAACAAACTTTAGAGAGAAAAGCAAGAGAATATAACCAAAAAGAGCGAAGATTAGAAGAGTTAATAAAAGAGAAAGAGCTTGCATTAAAATCTATGACAGAAGCACTTGCTCATACAGCTTCTATGACAAAAGATGAAGCAAAAAAAGAGTTATTTAAAAAATATGAGATAGAGATAGAAGCAGAGTTAGCACAAATCTCTCGAAAAAAAATCAAAATCGCAAAAGAAAATATAGAAAAACAAGCCAACTATATGCTGGCAACTGCTGTAACAAGATATGCTGGTGAATTTGCTGGAGAGCGTCTAATAAATACAATAACACTGCCAACAGATGAGCATAAAGGTAGAATTATTGGTAAAGAAGGGCGTAATATAAAAGCTCTGGAGCAGCTTCTTGGTGTCGATATAGTAATAGATGATACACCAGGAGTAATACTTGTAAGTAACTTTAACTTATATCGCCGTGCAATAGCTACTGAAGTAATTAAGAGGCTTGTTGATGATGGTAGAATACACCTAGCAAGAATCGAAGAAACACATGAAAAAGTTCAAAAAGAGTTTGAAAACAAAATATACGAAGAGGGCGAAAAAATTATTGTGGATTTAGGATTATTTCCGATGCACGAAGAGTTAATAAAGCTAATTGGTCGATTAAAATATCGTGCAAGTTATGGACAAAATGCTCTTGCACACTCTTTGGAGGTTGCAAGAATATCCAAATCCTTAGCAGCAGAAATGGGTGGAAATGAAAAATTGGCACTAAGAGCTGGTTTACTACACGACATAGGTAAATCACTTACTCAAGATTTCGATGGTAACCATGTTGATTTAGGTGCTGATGTTTGTAGAAAATATAATGAACACCCTACTGTAATAAATGCTATATATGCACACCATGGGCATGAAGAGCCAGACTCTATAGAAGCTGCTGCTGTATGTACAGCCGATGTATTAAGTGCGGCAAGACCAGGTGCTAGAAGAGAAGTACTAGAAAGCTTTACAAAAAGAGTTAAGAACCTCGAAAAAATAGCTTTAAGTTTTAATGGTGTTATTCAAGCTTATGCAATTAATGCTGGGCGTGAGATAAGAGTATTTATAGATGCCAATAAAGTAAATGATGATGAACTTACTTTATTAACACATAAAATTGCAAAACAGATAGAAGATGAAATGCAATTCCCTGGTGAGATAAAAGTTAATGCAATAAGACAATCACAAGCAATCGAATTTGCGAAATAAGGAGATAAAATGAGAAAATTACTACTAAGTTTATTGGTTTTAATTAGTTTTTTAAATGCAAATGTTGTATTAGATACAAACTACGGAAAAATAGAGTTAAAACTATTTAAAAAAGCAGCACCGCTAGCAGTAGAAAACTTTACTAAGCTAACACAAAAAGGGTACTACAATGGTACAATATTCCACAGAGTTATAAAAAACTTTATGATTCAAGGCGGAGACCCGACAGGCACAGGAATGGGTGGTAGCTCTATTTGGGGTAAAGAGTTCAAAAACGAATATGCACCAAACTTAGTATTTGATAGACCATATCTTTTGGCAATGGCAAACAGAGGTCCAAATACAAATGGCAGCCAATTCTTTATTACAGTTGCCAAAACACCTTGGCTAAATGGCGGATATACAATTTTTGGCGAAGTAGTAAAAGGTCAAAAAGTTGTTGATACAATTAGCAAAGTAAAAACTAGTAAACCGGGCGATAGACCACTTAGAAAAGTAGTTATAAACAAGGCTTACATTAAGTAATGGATTTAAAAAGCCTTAGAGCCGAAAGGCTAAAGTGCCTAAATTGGAAAAACATATCTCCAATGAAAGAGGCAATAGATAGCATACCAGAGCCTATAGTAGAGAGTTACAGTTTAAGCGATGCTATAGAGATAAAACTAGAAAAAGAGTATTCAAAAGAGAACTTAAACAAAATAGAAGAGGTAGCAAAAACTATGCTACCTTGGCGAAAAGGTCCTTTTAAAATAGACTCTTTGTTTATAGATACCGAGTGGCGAAGCTACATAAAATACTCAATAATAGAGCCACATTTTAACTTAAAAGATAAAATAGTAGGCGATATTGGCTGTAATAATGGCTACTACTTATTTAAAATGCTTTCTCACAAACCAAAAAAACTAGTAGGCTTCGACCCATCTGCAATTACATTTATGCAGTTTGAATTTATAAACAAATTTATAAAAAGTGATATTAAGTATGAACTTCTTGGCATAGAGCATATAGAGCACTACGAACATAAATTCGATACACTATTTTGCTTAGGTGTCCTGTACCACCGAAGCGACCCAATAGGCTCTCTAAAATCACTACACAAAGCTCTAAATAAAAATGGAGAGTTAATACTAGATACATTTATGATAGATGGCGAAGAAGATATCTGCCTAACCCCAAAGACAAGATACTCAAAAATCCCAAACATCTACTTTATCCCTACAGTAAATGCACTAAAAAACTGGTGTTACAGAGCTGGCTTTAAAGAGGTAGAAGTAATAGCAATCAAAAGAACAGAACTACAAGAGCAGAGAAAAACAGACTGGATAAATTCTCAAAGCCTAGATGAATTCTTAGACCCCAAAAACCCAGAACTAACAGTAGAAGGCTACCCAGCACCTAAAAGAGTGTATATTAAGGCTATTAAGTAGGGTCGGTTTACCGACCGATTATCGTAAAATTGATTAAGAATAATTCATTATTGTTAATGCTCGGTAAACCGACCAAATTATTACAAAAGTATTAAAAATTGTTCATTATTATTAGTGGTCGGTAAACCGACCCTACTGACCACTAACCCCTAACCTTCCCAAACTTCAACTTTTCTATAGCTTCTGTAATATTATCTTGACGCATAAAGTGCTCGCCTACTAAGAAGGCATCGGCTCCTACTTTGCTAAGCTCTACTACTGTTTCGTGGTCGTTGATTCCGCTTTCGGCTACTATAATTTTAGAGTTTGGAATTAACGGTATAAGCTTATGGCTTAGTTGCATATCCATCTCGAAAGTCTCTAAGTTTCTGTGGTTAATACCTATAATATTTGCACCTGCAAAGATTGCTTTTACTAAATCTTTTTTATCGTGAACCTCCACTAAAACCTCTAAGCCTAAATGATGAGCGTATTCTTTTAACTCTTTTAACTCTTTGCGACTAAGAGCTTTTGCAATTAGTAAAATATAGTCTGCACCATAAACCAAAGCCTCTAATATTTGGTACTTATCTACTATAAAATCTTTTCTTAAAAGAGGAACACTTACATAGCGTCTAACCATACCCAAATACTCTGTACTTCCCTTAAACCAGTGTGGTTCAGTAAGAATAGATAGAGCATCTGCCCCACCCTTCTCGTATGCTTGTGCTATTGTCATTGGATCAAAATCTTCGCGAATAATACCTTTTGATGGACTTGCTTTTTTAACTTCAGCAATTATTCTATATGGATTCTCCTCGGTAGATTTTAAAGCCTTTGTTACATCTCTTGGAATAAATGGGTTAAACGACAGCGAACGCCCTAACCACTCTGCTGGAAAATCAACTTTTCTCTTCTCCAAATCTGATTTTGTTTTTCTTATGATTTCATCTAAAATATCTGCCACTATCTATCCTTGCAATTTTCTATTTTTTTAATATGTTCTAAAATATCATCTTCTTTAATTTTATCTAGCTTTTGCATATCAGCTGCTATCTTTTTAGCCTCTGCACATTTACCCACTTTATAGTATCCCCAAGCCAAAGAGTCTAAATAAAATAGATTTTTAGAATCTATTGCTACCGCCTTTTTAACCGATTCTATACCTTTTTCTACTTTGTAATTATAGTCTATCAAAGTGTATCCATAATAGTTATAATACATACCACTATTTAACCCAAGTTTAAAGGCTTTTTCAAATAAATTTGCCATAGCTTTTATAACTCTTTTATCGACAGCATTATACTTATTTGCAATTTCATAAGTCAAAATCGCTTTTTCGCCTATCCATTTAGGATTTTTAGTTTTTTCATATAATCCATCTAACAAATTAAAAGCTTTTACACTCTCTTGTTTAGATATATATAACTCATAAAGCAGACTATCATCGTAATGTGTCTGCTCTAGTAGTTTAATAAGAGAGTCGTAATCTTTTTCATAAAGATATAAGCTAATTAACTGTTTAATATATTTTTTATCTTTAGTATTAGAATAGAGTTTTTTAAAAACATATATAGCTTTATTGCTATCTTTTTTCAAATTTAAAAAACCTGCATATACCATATAAGCTTCGGTTGGTAATTTGTCTTTTTTTATCGCTTTCCATAGCAACTCTGACGCTTCTGTTTCTTTTTTTTGCTTATATAAAATTGATAATATACCTTTCAAACTTTTCCAACCGTGTTCTTTGTTATATATTTTTTTATACATACTTAAAGATTTATTATCTTCGCCTTTTAGAGAGTAAAGATAAGCCAATTCATACATAGTAGATACATCTTTTGTTGGCATATCCTCCATAACCTCGATAACCCCATCTGTGTTACCATCTTTAGAGTATAATCCACCTAGTAATTCATAAAGCTCTTTACTCTTCTTTTTACTAAGTACAACTTTCAACTCTTTAATTACATCTTTAATATCTCTATAAGCTAGTGAAGCATAAAAATATTCAACTAAATACTTCTCGTTATTAGTTAGTTCAAATAATTTTTTCCAGGCATTTGCTGCCTCTTTTGGATTACTATCTGAATAGACTAATGCTTTCATTATTAATGTATCTTCGTTCTGATTATCACCCGCATATATTAAATTGCTAAGTAGTAAAACTAGCAATATATATTTAATTTTTTTCATCTAATATTACTCCTGGACACTCTTTTATTAACTCTTCTGTATCGCTCTTAAATTGCGACCAAAAAGGGAAAGTTCTACACTGTTTTGGGCGTACTTCGTATATACTGCACATTCTTTTACTCTTGTCAAAAAATATACAAGCATAACCTAACTCTTCGTCTTTATACTCTTTTAGAGAGTATCGATTTTTTGCTCTTATAAGATAAGTTTTCGCAAACTCTTCTATACTTAGTTTAAGATGCTCTGCTATCGCCTCTATCTCTGGGTAATTTACCCAAATATAACCACTCTCTCCAATACAGCATGCCCCACCACAACTGGCACATGCAGATGAATCAAAACAAAAGTTATATCCCTCTTTTTTAATCACTAATAGCCTTTATAGAGTGTGTATTTGCATTTTTAAATGCACGGCTTGCCTCTGCTGTATATATACCATCTTCATTAAAAACAATCAAAGGTGGCATAATTTTACACTTTGCTTTAGAGCCTTTTCTAGCTGCTATCATAACAATTTTTGCCTCTTTATTAGCTTTTGGATGTACAAATTTTACAAATTCTGGCTGAAGGTTGCAACTCTTTAACTCACTCATTATATCATCTATCTGCCACGCATCGTAACAGAAAATAAAATAGCCTCTTTGCTTTAACATTTTAGCACTCTTAGCTATAAGTAAACTTAGTGGCAAATGGTGCTCGTATCTTGCAATATTTTTAGATATATTGGGGCTTTGATTATTATCTACTTTATAAAATGGTGGGTTAGAAACTATGTAATCAAATACTATATCTGGCTTATACTCTTGCAAAATTGTATGTTCAATTTCTACACTTAAACCATTGATTTCAAAATTTTTTACCGCATAGTTATACATCTGCTCTTGCTTCTCTACAGCGTAATAGTTTGCTTTAAAATCTTTAGCCAAAAGTGAGCTAATAACCCCAACACCACAACCAATATCCAAAACATTACCACGAATATTAAACTCTTTTGCAAAAGCGTAAAGAAAAATTGAGTCACTATTATAACAGTATCCATCGGGAGATTGGTATAAAAACAGCTTCATATGTTCTCTTTTAAAACTAAAGTTACACACTACATATAGTATATAAGCTCAGTTTTTTATCCGAATTATACCAACTTTTTGATACAATCGCGATATGAAGAGCGAAAACAGTAAATTAAATCCACCATCAACAGATTTTTGTACATTAGATTACGATTGTGCCTACTTAAAAGGTAGAAGTGTAAGAATGAATTATCGTTATGTATTTGACTCTAATGCAAAATTTAACACCACTGTCGTACAGAGAGGTTGGCGACGATTTGGAAAGTACTACTTTTACCCTATTTGCCAAGGTTGCAATGAGTGTAAAAGTTTAAGAATTGATGTAAAAAATTTTAAACCTTCTAAATCGCAAAGAAAAGCGATAAATAGAAACAAAGCGACAAAAATAGTCATCCAAAAACCAACTGTAACAGCACATCATATTGATTTATATAATAAATATCATAATTGGAAACGAGAAAAAGATGGCTGGAGTGGTGGAGGAATTACACCAAAAGAGTACTTAGAAAATTTTGCCGAAGGTCCATACAACTTTGGGAAAGAGGTACTATATTTTATAGATAACAAATTAGTTGGCGTAGACTTAATAGATATTGTAGAAGATGGCATAAGTTCTATCTATTTCTTTTATGACCCAGATTATGCACGCTATTCATTAGGTACATACTCTTTAATAAAACAGATAGATATTGCTAGAGAGTTAGGCTTAAATTGGATATATTTAGGTTATTGGGTAGATGGTTGTAAAGCTTTTGAGTATAAGCAAAATTTTAAACCTCTGCAAATTTTAGATGGCTTTCCGAACTTTGATGAAGAGCCACAATGGGTAGAATATAAAGGAAATAAGTAATATGAAAGTAGGAATTATAGGTTTAGGCTTAATGGGTGGTTCTTTTGCCCTAGCTTTAAAAAAGCTCTATAAAAACAAGGGTGAAAAGTTAGAAATTGTAGGAATAGACCACAACGACCAACACTGTATTGAAGCTCTGGAGCTTAAAATTGCAGATAGAATTACAGATGATATTAACGATTTATTAGATTTGGATTTAATAGTTTTAACTGTACCTGTAAATGCTATGCTAAAGATTATTCTCGAATTAAAAGATATATCAGAGCATACCACTGTTATAGATTTTGGAAGTACAAAAGAGTTAATTATAAAAGCCATTCCAAAAGAGATAAGAGCAAATTTTGTAGCAGCACACCCAATGACAGGAACCGAAAAGTTTGGACCAACAGCTGCCGATAGAAAGTTATATAGAGGTAAAGTAGTAGTACTTTGCGACACAGAAGAAAATGACCCAAAACATTTAAAACTGGCTAAAAACCTATTTAGAGAATTGGGTATGAAAATTTTTTATATGGGAGCAAAAGAGCACGATAGACACGCTGCCTATATTTCGCATATGCCACACGCTGTTAGCTTCTCTTTAGCAAATGCAGTAATGGCACAACAAAACCCACAAAGTATTTTAGCTATGGCTGGCGGAGGCTTTAAAGATATGAGCCGAATCGCCAAAAGTTCACCAAATATGTGGATAGATGTATTTAAACAGAATAAAGATAATTTACTAGATGCTGTAGATAGTATAAATAATGAATTATCAAAATTTCAAGAATTAGTAAAAAACGAAAATTGGGAAGAGTTAAGAAATTGGATTCTAAACGCCAATAAACTACACGATATTTTGTAAGCTGAAGTTATAATTGAACCCTCTGAATAACCTGGACACACATCAGTGAAGTTTGAGGGTGTAAGATTTAGTAAGAGATTTTCAAATCCTAGCCAAAGCTAAGATGAAGTAAATATCTTGCTAAAGATTGCACCCTCAAATTCCACCCGTAGGGCAACACAAGTTTCGCTTTAGATTAAGCTACTAACTTTTAAATTAACTAGTTAGTCCTGCAAGTTAGTAACTCAATCTAAAACAAAACTTGAGTTGCTGATGTGTGTCCAGGTTACTCAGAGGGTTCAATTATTATTATCGTACCAAATAACTTGTAGGGGTATGCCCTTGTGGCTACCCTGCACTTAGAGTAAAGTATTCTATTTACACAACATTCAGGGTAGCCATAAAGGCATACCCCTACAGTAAAAAAAATACATTTAATTTAAACTCTATTTCTTCTTTTTCTTAACTTTCTTAACCATTTTATTTAAAACTTTATCATTAATAACCACCTCTTTATTACCATTTGTAACTTCATATAAAAATTTAACCATCTCCTCTATTTTTTTATCTTCATCAATATGTGGGTATAATATATGCATTGCTTCTTTATAGCTACCATAAAGTTTTTTACCTTTTTTTATTTTTTTAACTTTACGATATCTTGGAATAAAGTATCCTATCAAAATACCACCTATTAACCCAGCTATTAAGGCAAATAGTATATTTTTTATACCTGAAATATTTTTACTGTACTTTCTTTTATAATACTCTTTATCAAAAAGTATATTCTCTATTTTATTGGTTTGTTCATTTTGCTTAATATTAGAATTAACTTCAATATCCTTAGTATTCTTCTTACCTATTATCGAAGCAATACCACCATTTAGCAATGATGAAATTGTTTTTGCTTTTTTTATAGTAATATTAATTGCATTACTACTCAAAATATAAATTTTGCGTTTGCTAGGACTATATACTTTTATTGAAACTTTTGGTATAGTAAAACTTTTTTTAGAAATAAATACATACTGTTTCTTATATGTGCTATATACTTTACCATTCTCAAATTTATGCTCTATTTTTGAATCTTTACCATATTGTGTAACATTTGGAATATCTATTTTTAAATCTTCGAAGTCATCTAAGTTTCCCTCTCCTTTTATCATTATAGTATAAGTTATTGGTTTAGATTCTTTAACAATATTTTTATCTACAAATGCTTTTATTTTATAATCACCTACTATATTAATATTATTTGGTTTATTAAATACTTGAACCATTATACTGTTAGAAGATATATTTTTCCACCTAATATCTGCACCAAAAAAACCAAATGGACTTTGTGCTTGTGGTGTCATTTGCATTCCTATTTTCGCCTTAGCTGGAGAAATAGTAAATTTACCACTTTTTTTGGCAGTTACTAAATATTTTAAAGACCTAACAACAGTATTACCTTTTTCTGTAATATCACCATCTCCTAGAGGTGTAACTTTAAAGCCTTTAAAATTTGGTGGTGTATATCGTAAATCTGCACTACTTGCACCTATTGGTTCTACTAATTCAATACTAACAATAAAAGGTTCATCTACTACAACACTCTTTTTAGAACTACTCATTTTAAATATAAAACCGTTGCTACTTTTAGGTTTATCATTTTGTAATACTTTTATCTTTACGCTATTGGTTTTATAAGTTTTACCATCAATAATTATATTGTATGGCTTAATTGTTAAGTTTTCAAGAGGTGCTATTGTGTATGTAATCGCTTTAGTCAATACATCTTTTCCAGCTAATTTTGCAACTGCTGTTGATACTCTTCTATTTTTAATACCATATCCTGATATATCTTTAATCAATGGCAATTGAACTTTTGAACTTTTAAATGTTTGAATTCCCAATACTACTTTTAAATCTTTTCCTGATTTTATTACAGTTTTATCAGTTTTTAACAATACATTTGGCATTTTTGCATCTACAAACAGTGTAAATATTATAGTTATAATATATAATTTAAATAATCTATTCATTCTCTTCTCCTACCATGGTTTTAAAGACTCATTTTTTATATCGCCTTCTTTAATTCTATACATTAGAACTTCTACTTTTCTCTCTTTTAAGCTACTGTTTAACATCTTTTTTAACTCTTTTTGTAGTAACTTTTTCTTAGCTAACTCTTTTAATTTTTTTAACTCTTTTTTAGATAACTTCTTTTTATTTTTCTTTTTAGACTTACCATTTTTCTCTTTTTTCTTCTTTTTATTTTTATGTTTTTTACTTTTTTGCTTTACTTTTTTTGGCTCTTGTAGTTTTTTAATTGCTAATGCCAAATTTGCCTCTACATCTTTATCTTCTCTAATTTTTAAAGCAGTTTTATATGCCAATATTGCATTATCATAATCTTGTAATTTAAAATAACAATTCCCCAAATTATATATTCTATTTAACTCATCCACTCCATTACCAAAAGCTCTTTTATAAAAAATAATAGCTTCATTATATCGACCAGCTTTATAATAAGTATTTGCCATATCATATCTGTATTTATTGCCATCTACACCAAAACTATTAAGCATTTTAGCAGAAGCATTATAGTCACCATCTCTATACAATTTTTCTGCTTTATAAAGTTTAGTAAAATCAAATAAACCAGCATTTAAAATTAGACTAAATATAGCAAATATAAATAAGACTCTATTTAGCATTTTTAAAGCCTTTTAAATTAATTTTTATATCTTCTAACTTGGGTGTAGAGATAAAAGATAAAAGCAATAAAATAACAGCTAATGTTAGTGGATAATAAAATAACTCTACTTTTTGAGAAATCTTAATGCTTTTACCACTTCTTACACCATTATTATCTGCTTTAATTTTATTTACTAAATGTGATACATCATTACTATAATCAGCCACTATATAATCACCACCACTTCTTTTTGCGATGTTACCTAAATATCTATTAACTCTACTTATAACAACTTCATCATTTTCTAAAATTGCTTTTCCTTTTCCATCTAAAAGCACTCCACCTTCATAAGTTCCAACTAAAATAGCATATAATTTAATTCCTTCTTGTTTTACTACTCTAGCTAACTCAGTAAGCTCTTCTTTACTGCCACCATCACTTACAATAATTGCAATTTTTTGCTTTCTATTTTTAAAAATATGCTTGAATGTATATGCTAAAGCTTTAAAATTTGTAGAATTTAATATATAGTTATCACTAATACCATCTAATACACTATCTAAAGTCTCTTTATCACTTGTAAATGGTGATACTAAAAATACACTATCCGCAAAAGTAAGCAACATTACATCATCTTTGGGTAACTCTTTAAATAGATTTTTTATCTTATTTTTTGCAAATTGTAACCTATTTGGATATCTATCTTTTACCCTCATAGAACCTGATATATCAAGGGCAACTACAATTTCTAAGCCACTTAATTTAACCTTTTGTTCACCCTTATCAATATAAGGTTCACTCATTGCAATTATCATAAAGAAAATTGCTAAAAAAAGTATACTATTTCTTATACGATTACTCAAACCGCTGCCTTCCACTTTAATACGCTCTAGTACTTTCTTGCTAAATACTCTCTCTGCACCCTCTTTATTAGTAAGCACCAAAAAAGCAAATATAATAAATGGAATTATTAATATAAAAAAGATATACGGATTTGCAAAACTCATTTAGCAACTCCTCTGACACTTTTAAAATAAACAAAAATTAAAAGTAAAATTATTGCCAGCATTAGTGGGAAATAATAGTAATATTTATATACTTTATAACTTGTACTCTTTATTTTACTTGTTTCACTTTTATCAATCTCTTTATAAATCTTTTTTAAAGCATCTTGATTTGTAGCCATAAAAAAATTACCACCACTCGCATTTGCTAAAGCTTTTAATTTAGGTACTTCCAAATCTTTATCTGTGCCTATACCAATTGTATATAATTTAACGCCAACTCTTTTTACAAATTTTACGATATCTGTAAATTTTGTACTACTCATATTATCAATACCGTCAGTAAGTAAAATTACTGTTTTACTTTTCGCTTCAGATTTTTGGATAATATAAAGTCCTTGAAGTAGAGCATCATAAATAGCTGTTCTCTTACCAGCAATTCCAACTTTTTGCTTATGCAGTATATCTCTTAAATATTTTTTATCAAATGTTAATGGTGAAGCTATAAAAGCACTACTTGCAAAGTTTATTAAACCAATTCTATCATTAGGTCTATCTTTTATAAATTTATCCACAACATCAATTACAACACTAAATTTATCTCTTGTAGGATTATTTAAATCAAATCCTTTCTCTAGCATAGAGCGGCTAGAATCTATTATAAGCATAATATCTCGACCCTCTTTTTGAACATTCTTATACTCAGTTACTAAAACAGGAGAAGCTAACGCTGTAATTATAGATAAAATAGCTCCCCATTTAAGAAAATCTAACCATCTACTTTTCAAAGATTTTTTACCAATTAAAATATTAATATATGGCAAATATATACTTAAACTCTTAGCAGGACATTTTATGATACAAAATGCAAATATAGGCAATAATAAAAAAACATAAGGAAATTCAAAACTAAATTGACTCATCACACACCTGCTTATATAGATTAAAGTAATTCAATGTATCTTTATCTACTTCATTATAATCTTGTTTATATTTATATTTATCTAATCTTTCCCTTAACTGTCTAAAAAGCTCTTTTCTTCTTCTATCTCGTGCTAATAACATACCATAATGTGTTGCTTCATAAGCTGCTTTTTTAGGATTGCTCCAATCAATTTTAGAATATTGAGTAAAGAAATACTTTTCACAACAAACTTTACAATGAGTAGAAGCATATTTATAACTTTTTTTAAATAAAATAAAAGCTAAAACAATGCCAACTAAGATAGTAGCAACGAATAAGAACATAGAGTAATCAGTAATTGCAATTAAAGGTTTAATATCGTGCAATTTATCCATTATGCCATTCTCTTTACAAGTTGTAAATATGCCTCTTGATGAGTAAATATCTTAGCATATCGTGAACCAATTCTTCGTAAATGTTTCAATAGTACTCTATCATTTTCTATTAATGCCTCTTTATATATTTTTATCGTCTTGGCATCTACATTACCACTAAACCTTACTAAATAACCAGGATCTACCAAACTTATATCGCCCAAAGGTTTTGGATTTTCTATAAAATGGTCTCTAACAATAATTACAAACAAATCATGCTTTTTTGCCAACAAACTTAAATTTATATCACCAACAAAATCGGCAATTAAAAACATTAACGACTTCTTCTTAACTCTTTTGTTTAATGTTTCTATCCAACCTTTAAAATCGGCAGGTTTGCCAATTACATTAAAATTGATAGCCTCTTCAATCTCTTTGTTTACTGCAAAAATCTTTTTTGTTGGTTTAGAGTGTCTATATAGCCTATCTGCATACAAAATATGGCTAAACAAATCCCTGTTTCTAATAGCAGAATAACCAAGAATTGCTAAAAGTTCAACCATATACTCTTGCTTCATTACAGTTGTACCAAAGTGTGTAGAGCCACTAAGCATTGTAGATACTACAACATTTAACTCTCGCTCTTCATTATATATTTTAACATATGGTTTACCACCAAGTTTGGCTGTTGTTTTCCAATCTATTTTTCTAACATCATCGCCGTAAGCATACTCTCTAAGCTCTGCAAACTCAAAGCCTTCGCCATGAAATGCCGAAATATTATTACCACTAAGTGAACCAAAAACTTGCTTTCTGGTTTTTAAATTTATCTGCTTTGCTTTTGCATTCATTATGGTATTGGCACCGCCGCTAAAACTTTTTCGATAATCATATCTTGCGTAACACCCTCAGCTTGTGCTTCGTAACTTAAAATTATACGGTGTCTTAAAATCTCTTTTGCAATATATGCTATCTCTATAGGCGAAACAAAATCTTGTCCCTTAATATATGCTACAGCACGAGCTGCTTTATACATATCTATACTAGCCCTTGGACTCGCCCCAAACTCTATATAATCTTTAATATTTTTTAAACCATACTTCTCTGGCTCTCTTGTTGCAAAAATTATTTCGATTATATACTTCTCTATCTCTTGGTCTAAATGCACTTCCATAGCCTCTTGGCGAACACGCATAAGCTCTTTTGCATCTGCAACTTTTTCTATCTTCTCAAAGCTATTATTAGATACGCGTCTTGCAATTTCTAACTCTTCGGCTCTTGTATTATATCCAACTACAATTTTCATTAAAAATCTATCTAACTGTGCTTCTGGCAACTCATAAGCCCCCTCTTGTTCAACTGGATTTTGTGTAGCCATAACCAAAAATGGTAAATCTAACTTAAATGTATCATCACCAATAGTAACCTGACGCTCTTGCATTACCTCTAACAGAGCCGATTGCACTTTAGCAGGTGCTCTGTTTATCTCATCGGCAAGCAATAAGTTGGTAAATACTGGACCCTTCTTGATTTTAAAGCTATTAGTAGTTGGGTCATAAATCTCAGTACCTATAATATCTGTAGGCAAAAGGTCAGGCGTAAACTGAACTCTTTTAAAATCTAAACCTAAAGATTTAGCCAAAGCATTAATAGTAGTAGTCTTAGCAAGCCCTGGCACACCCTCTAAAAGTATATGCCCTTGACAAATAAGCCCAACAAGCAGAGCCTCTACCATCTTCTCTTGCCCAACTACAACTTTATGTATCTCTTTTTTAATTCTATTAATAGTGTCCAATATTTGCTCCTAAAGATTCTAAAAAGTTATTACAATAATACAAAAAAATAATTAATTGATAATTAACACACAAATCAATTACACCATTATATCATTTTACTTACTAAACAATAAAAAAAATTTATAAAAATTTAAAAACATATAAACTATAATTATGTAGAATATAGTAACATAAGATTTGATTATAATATGGTATTTTCTTATTTTTTTTCTACTTTTAATCAAATTTAATTCTTATGATGCTATCATTCTATAAGTTAATCCAATAAAACTTAATAAATAACTTTTATTGAATAACTTCATAATTAAAGTTTAATAGCTGTGATTATACACAAATATCCTATGTGATAAGTGTATAATGCAACTAAAAGGAGAAATCTATATGAAACAAAACAACTACTGGTCTCCAGTAATTGCTGGTATTATACTAGGTGTTGCACTATTTGTAAGTTTTATAGTTGCAGGGCAAGGTATGGGTGCTAGTGGTGCATTTGCAAGAGCAACAGCACAAGCTACATTTACTATAGACCCATCATTTGCAAGCAATGCATACGCAGGTAAATATTTAAAGCATGGCAATGCACTGTTAAATTGGACTGTGCTAGAAGTAGTAGGTATCTTTATAGGTGGTTTAATAAGTGCTCTTCTTGCTAGAAGAATTAAACCAGAAATCACAAAAGCAAAAGGTTATTCATCAGGAAAAAGACTTTTCTTTGCATTCCTTGGCGGTATAATAGTAGCTGCTTCAACAAGACTTACAAGAGGCTGTACAAGTGGTCAAGCATTAGATGGTGCAGCAACTTTTAGTGTAGGTGCATGGATATTTATGCTTTCAGTATTTGGTGCAGGTTTCTTTTTCTCATTCCTCTTTAAAAAGCAATGGAAAGGAGTTGAATAATGGAGACAGTATTCCCACTATTTACAAACGGTTTTATAGATAGCCATATGAACTACATCTTAGCTGTAGTTATAGGTGTTGTTTTTGGTTTTATTTTAGAGCGTGGAGGCTTTGGCACAGCAGCACACATTGCTCCAGTATTCTATTTTAGAAGTCTAATAGTACCAAGAATTATGGTTACAGCAATAGTTACTGCTGCTACTTTAATTTTAATTGCATCTCTTATGGGCTATGTTGACTTTTCACAAATTTTTATACCAACTACTTACCTTTGGCCATATTTAGTTGGTGGTATTATATTTGGTTTAGGAATGGTAATGTCTGGTTGGTGTCCTGGAACTGCCGTAGTAGGTATTGCAACTTTAAAAATAGATGCAATATTCTTTGCACTTGGTCTATTAGTTGGAATGTTTTTCTATTTCGATATATATCAATATATAATCGACTTTGCAAACTCAGGAAACTTAGGCAAGTTTACAATAGACAAATTAGTTGGTGGAGATATTAGAATCTCTTACTTAGTAACTGTAGGAGTTTCATTAGCACTTCTACTATTTGTTTCTACAATGAAAAAAGTGATAGAGAAAAAAGGAGAAAATTAATGAGTAAAATTATTTCAGTAGTTGGTATAGTCCTTGTTGTTGCAGCAGGTGCATTAACTGCCGTAAGTGCTTCAAAAGAGGATGTTATAAAATCAAAAAAAAGCCTTTGTGCAAAATATACAAAAGATGCCGAAGCAGCATTAGCTAGCAAAGATTTTGCTAAAGCTACTAAATTTGCAAAACTTGCAATCAAAGTTGATCCAGAGAATAAATCTGGATATGCTGCTTTAACTAAAATTGCAGATGCACAATGTACAGGAAATGCACCAGCTACAAATGGTAATACTCCAGCTAAAGCACCTGCTAAAAAACCTGCCCCAGCAGCAGATGAGGATATGGGGTGCTAAGCACCTCTTACCCTATTAACTTTTTATAAATAGAATAAACATCTATTTACAAAAGGTTAATCTTAAATCTTGCATTATAAATTTACTTTAAACAGTAACTTTAATAATGCATGATTTAAGTATGAAACCTAATATATTACTATATTCTTAAGGAGAATTAATGAAAAAAATTATCGCAAGTGCAATTATCGCAAGTAGTGCTGCAATGGCAGTAAATGTACCAGCAAATCATCTTGTAGATGCTAGTTGGTTAGCAAAAAATGCTAAAGATGTAGTTATCGTAGATTTAAGTAAGCCAAAAGATTATGCAGCAGGTCATATTCCAGGTGCAGTTAATATCCCTAAAGGTAAATTCTTCCAAGGTAAAATGGGAGATATTGGGCATCTTTTAGATAATCCAGCTCAAGTAAAAGACCTTTTTGACAAAGCAGGAATCAATAACGATTCTACAGTTGTATTTACAGCTCATGTTAAAAAAGCTAAAAAGTATACTGATATGACAAGAGGTCTATGGACTGCATGGGTTTACGGTCTTAAAAATGTAGCAATTTTAAATGGTGGTATCGAAGCTTGGAGCGGAGACCTTTCTAAAGATGCTCCTGCAACTAAAGCTGGTAACTTCACACCAAAAGCTCTATCTACAACAGATGTAAAAACTTGGAGAGATGTTTACAGTGCACAAATCAATAAAGACCAACAAATTGTAGATGCAAGAGAGATGAAGCACTACGAAGGTAAAGATAACGATAAAAGACTTTTAAAGCATGGTCACATTCCAGGTGCTAAAAAAGTTTCTGCTTACCTATTTGCTAAAAAAGATGGTAATCTATTTAAATTAGTAAGTGCTGATGAAGCTAAAAAAATGATTAAAGATGATGGTGTAGATATCAATAAGCCAGTTGTACTTTACTGTAACACAGGTCACTTAGCAACTGGTACTTGGTTTGCTATGAAATTCTTAGCTGGTGCTAAAAATGTAGGTGATTTTGATGGTTCAATGTATGAATATACAAGAACAGATAACCCAGTAGAACAAGGGCAACCAAAATAATTTACACTTTCTCCCCTTGTGGGAGAATTTATGCTATACTTCCCTTTATGGAACCAATGGCTTTAGCCTCACCCTAACTTCTTACTAACAGGCAATTTATGAAATACTTTTTACTAGCATTTTTACTAATAAATTTACTACAAGCAAAAGAGTCTTGCCTAAATTGCCATAGCGATACCACCTCTATGGACAACTTCCACGATATTAAAACTATGGGTTGTGCCTCATGCCACGGCGGAGATAAAACAGCTCTTAACAAAAAGCAAGCCCACAAAAATATGGTTTTAAATCCTGCACGATTAGAGCATGCTAAAATTTTCTGCGGAAAGTGCCATAAAGAGATAGTAAATAGAGTTCAAAAATCGATAATGAACTCTATGAGCGGAGTTTTAGATACACTAAAATTTCAATTTAAAGAGACAAAACAAGTAACACAGAGTGGTGGCATACAAGAGTTAAGAGCAAAGCCAACTTCTAAGCAAAGCTTAGCCGAAGACCACTTCAGCAAACTCTGTGCCGCTTGCCACATAAACCAAGATGAAAAAATCTTTAAAAACTACACCCCAAGAGGTGGCGGATGTGTAGATTGCCACCGTGTAGCACCTGCTAAAATAACTACTACTGACAATCATGTAAAAATTATTCACCCAAAACTAAGTACTAAAATCCCTTCTAGCAACTGCCTAAAATGCCACAACCGCTCTAACCGAATAGGTTTAAGCTACTTTGGTAAATTTGAAAGCGAAGGGTATGGAACGCCATATATCCACGGTAAACTTAGCCACAAATTAGATAAATCAAGATTCTATTACGATTTGCCAGCCGATATACACCATAGCAAAGGTGGCTTAGACTGTATAGATTGCCACAGCGAAGTTGGTGTAATGGGCGATGGAAAAAAGCATTTACATATGGAAGACGCACTAGATATTAGTTGTAAAGATTGCCACAACCCAACCTTTAAGCCAAGTAGTAACTACCCAAAAGCAGCAATGCTAAGTGCCTTAAATGGCAATATTCCACTAGCAAAACAGATAGCCATTACAGCCAAAAAAGGCACACCACTTTACAATGTGGCAAAAGATGGCAAAAAAACAATAATTTACCGTAAAAGAGATGGCAAAAAATTTAATATCTCACAACTTAGCAAAGAGCCATACCATAATTCAAATATACACAAACGCTTAGACTGCTCAGCCTGCCACAGCAAATGGATACCAAGCTGCTACGGATGCCACGAAGTATATTTTAAAGATGGCAAACAGTACGACTGGATAAAACACAGAAAAACCAAAGGGCAGTGGATGGAGTTAAGAACTTATCTACGCTACGGGTCCCCTGCTCTAGCAATAGGCTATAACAAAAAAATAATGCCAACAGCCCCCGGATGCCAAGTGCTAACAACAATTTACGAAGGAGCTAAAACCACCCAACCATTTCACTCATTTGCATACGCAACATGGAGCCCACACACAACAAGCAAAGATGCAAGAGCCTGCATAGATTGTCACTTTAACCCACTAACATTAGGCTTAGGCAATGGCGTATTAGATATGAACAAAAGCGGTATAAGCTTTATGCCATACTACGACTCAAATAGAAGTGGCTTACCAATTAACTACCCAATAGATGCACTAATCAGTAAAGATGGCAAGCAGTTCCAAAGCTTCTCTCGCAACAACGCCAGAGGCTTTAACAAAAAAGAGGTAAACAAAATTGTTAATGCCTACAAATGCATAATCTGCCACGGCAAATACAACGATAAAATATATAAAGATTTCAATGCAAGCAAAAAGCGATTCAAAAACAAACAAACCCCTTGTGCCAAGGAGTTACTAAAATGAAAAAACTCTCCACCCCTCGTTCCCATGTTGCACATGGGAATGCATACCAAAAAACTACAATTTATGCAAAATTACCCAACGCCGTCATTCTGAGCAAAGCGAAGAATCTAACTAAAACAACAGTAAATAAATTCCTCACCAAACTCTCATTCCCATGTTGCACATGGGAATGCATACTTAAACAAAAACTACTTTCTACAGTTCTCCAATTCCCAAGATGGAATAAAAACTCAAAACCAACCGTAGGGTGCAGTGCCCTCACTGCACCAAAAACACCAAAGAGCAAACAACAAGGTGCAGTAAGGGTACTGCACCCTACAATACCTCTTTACACTCGTTACACTTGTTCCCAATCTCCAGATTGGGAATGCATACCAAAACATAAAGTACCAACAAACCTAATAAAATCCATAATAATATCAACCCTACTACTAACAACCCTAAACGCCAACGATTGCACTAAATGCCACGCAGGTAAAATGCAAGAGTGCAAAGCAAACATCCACTTCACCCTAAAAAAAGCAATTAATATAACCCGTAAAACTTTCGGCATTAAAGATAGCAATGTAACCTTGCAAACCCTACCAGAGCCACCAAAAACAATAAAAGAGCCAAAAGATTTAGTAGATGATATGCTAAGAAGAAAATGCCTAAGATGCCACTTAACAAGCCAAACCATAAATCCAACTAAAAACCTCTGCCTAGCCTGCCATAACTCTCACAGCAACAAAGCCGACAGCTACAAAGCAAAACCAACGCAAGCCAAATGCCTAAAGTGCCACAACGGCGAATTTATAGGCACCGATTACTTAGGCAAATTCCCCCACGATTACGACAAATCATACCGAAGCCCAATAGACAAAAACGGCTTCTACCCAAATGCTAAAGATGGCATAGATTATCACTTTTTAGCCGAAGATATTCACCACCGAAAAGGACTAACTTGCATATCGTGCCACAACAAAACAGACGGCAAAAACTGGCTAAAACCAAAATGCACCTCGTGCCACAAAAACTTAAGCCCAGCTAACCATAAAAACTACCACAGCAAACTCTCATGCACCTCGTGCCACGCAAGCTGGATGGTAAACAGCTACAACTTAAATATATTCAGAGACGACACCCCAAACTACAAACAGTGGAAACGCTTAACAATGCAATACGACCCAAAACTAGAAAAATTCCTAATAAACGCATTTAAAGCCAAAACCCCACCCCCACCAAAAATGCCAGATTACCTAGACAACAAAGAAAAAGAAGGCATATGGTACAGCGGCTGGAAATTCAAACGCTGGGAAAACTTTATACTTGTAAACTCCAAAGATGGCAAAATAGAACTAGCCAAACCAATGTTCCAATACAAACTAAGCTACAAAGATAAAAACGGCACAATGGTATTTGATAATGTAGACCAAACCAACGGCAAAAAACTAGAAGCCTTCCTAATAAAACACCCACACACAATCACAAAAAAGCCAAAATCCTGCGAACAATGCCACAACAACCCAACCCTATTTAATAAAAACCAAATAAACAAACCACTATTCCAAGGCAAGTTAATAGACGCAACCCCACTAAACAAAAAACAGTTAGAAAAAATGCAGTCTAAAAAGTATAAGATAGAGAGAGCTAAGATGCTATTTAAGAAATAGACTATTAGCAACAAAAAATAATATCACCTATTGTAGGGGCAATCCCTTGTGGTTGCCCGTTAGCCTAAATTACCTAGAAACAATCAACTCCAATAAAACAATATAAACATAACATATAAAATTGTTAGCAAACATTCATAGCCATTTAAACTAATGGGCAGACACACAGGTCTGCCCCTACGGAGTGAAACTTTCTTAATTATTACCACTTGTAGGGGACGACCTATGTGTCGTCCCGTTAATTTAAACTACAAACAAATCAAAAAACGCCTATATGCACAATTTGAGATTTTCGGAAAAAGAGATTTATTTAATTGTAGCGTTATAAACCTGAGTTCAATGGAGTAGCACAGCCACAGAAGCCTAAAAATAGGTAAGATTTTTTAAATCAAATTCGCAGGACTAGCTTTTGAGATTGTGAAAAAACCTATAATTTTCCGGAATCGGTGGCTTTAGCTCAATGCCAATGAATTAAGAATTTTTTGGTGTGGTAAGGGTACCACACCCTACGCAAAATTTACTTTTTACTGTAGAGTGCAGTGCCCTCACTGCACCTTTAAGGACCTAATTCATTGGCATTGGGCTTTAGCTCCGAACTTTAACACCATAAAAGCGTATTATTTTGCGAGGCTAAAGCCATCGATTCCAAGATTTTATAAGTTTTCTCACAATCTCTTTGCTAATTCAAGAATTTTATTTGAGAAGGATTGCCTATTTTTAGGCTTCCCTTTGGACTTTACGAGGTTTCCCATATACTTAGACATATTTTTTCGAATTAGCATAGCTAGTCCTTCAAAAATATGTCGTTGTCTATGACAAACCTTGTAAAGCTGTGGCTATGCTACTCCATTGAACTCAGGTTATTATGCAACTGTCTGAAGCCGATAGGCTGAGTTTTGCATTTTTAACGGAAATTAAAAAAATATCCCGAAAATCTCATCTCTTGTGCGATTTTTTTCTGAAGAAATTTTTGCTACGCAAACCGCATTTGCTAATTTTGCTTCGTTTTTTTCTCTTGTGAAGTGAAGCGGTGGCAAAGCCATCACTCTCTTTGAGAAAAAAATGAAGAGAAAAAGCTAATATTGAGTTAAAAGTTAAGAAGTGAAATTGTATACTTAAGTGGATGCATTGCAAAATACAATTTTGCAACGAGAGAAAAGCTGGAGCGTTGGGACGAGATAAAGATAAATTAACAACTAGGTGAACTATGGCAAATAAAGTTCCTTGCATGCTCTCATATTACCACTGTCACAAGCTTTCTTAAAGAACTTTTTTGCTTTAACAATATCTTTTTTTAAAAATTTACCTTCTTTGTAAATAACACCTAATTGATAACAAGATTTACTTTTACCTCCGTTGCAAGCTTTAGTGTATAGCTCTTGAACTTTATTATAATCTTTTTTAACTGTTATCCCAAATTTATACATAAGTCCTAAATTATGACAACTGCCAAAATCTCCACCTTTACAAGCTTTAGAAAACAATTTTTTTGATTTAATAAAATTTTGTTTTACTCCTTTTCCTTTAAAATACATTAAACCTAAATTATGACATGCTGTTACATCATCATTATCACAAGCTTTAGCAAAAAACTCTTTAGCCTTTAGATAATCTTTATTTACTAGTTTTCCTTTTAAGTATATTGCACCTAAGTTATAACAAGCTGAATTATTCCCTCCAGCACATGCTTTACTGTATAACTCAATTATTGTAGAATAATTTTTCTTGATACTTTTTTTAGAACTATATAATATTGCAAGATTATAGCAACTATCATATATACCATTGTTACAAGCTTCAGTAAGAAAATATTTTGCTTTACTAATATCTTTTTTTACTCCTCTTCCTAAAAGATATACATTACCTAAGTTATAACACCCTATATATGAACTTCCCTTACAGGCTTTAGTAAATAAGTCTTTAGCTTTTTTAAAATCTTGTTTTACTCCTAAGCTTTTATAGTACATGAAACCAAGATTTAAGCAACTTGCTGCATTTCCTGCTTTACATGCTTTAGTAAATATGTCTTTTGCCCTTGCATAGTTTTGTTCTGCACCTTCTCCTTTTTCGTACATAAGACCTATATTATTACAACTTAAAACCAAACCATCATCACAGGATTTAGTAAACAACTCTTTTGCTTTTTTATAATCTTTTTTGACACCCTCCCCCTTAAGATACAATAAACCTAAATTATGGCATCCATTAGACGAACCATTATTACATGCTTTTTTATAAAATTCTTTTGCTTTTTTATAATCTTTTTTAACACCTTCACCTTTGTAGTACATTGCACCAGTATCTGAACATCCAAGTTTCATACCACCATAACATGCTTTAGTAAAGAATTTAATAGCTCTTGAAAAGTCCTGTTTTACTCCTTGACCATTATGATAATATGTTCCAAGATTATAACATTCATACGAAATACCCATACTACACTCTTTTTTAGCCTCATCTATATCATTTGCACTCAGTAAACTACATATAGATATTACAAATATTAGTATTTTCACTTAATCTCCTCATATATCAACTTTAACTTGTTCCCAAATTAAATTTGGGAACAAACTTCAACAAACCCCAACAAACCACACATTAAAACAATAAAACCTACCCCCGCAAATACTCCAATGCAGTAGCAATAACATCATCGCTATCTTTAGTAGGAGAGTTTAGTATAACTCTCTCTTTATCGCTATTAAATTCAACAAAAACCCTCTGTTCATAACTAGAAACCTTTTTAATATTTTTCTCGTTTGCTAAAACTTTTACTACCATTAAATCTATAAATTGTTTTGTCATTTTATCTAGTTTGCCAAAGCGGTCTTCTATCTCTTCTTCTATTTCATACACCTCTTGTATAGTGCCACATTGCGATAAGCGGCGGTATAGCTCTAGGCGTAGGCGGTCTTCGGTTATTAGCTCGTCGCTCAAATAGGCATCTACTGATAGTTTTAGCTCTACACCTTTGCACTCTTGGGCTTTTCCGCTTAGGGTGCGGATGGCGTCTTCTAGCATTTTTAGGTATAGGGAGTAGCCTATCTGTTTAATGTGTCCGCTTTGAGCTTCGCCTATTAGGTTTCCGCCTCCTCTTATCTCTAAGTCGTGCATTGCTAGTACGGCTCCGCTTCCTAAGTCGCTGTGGCTCTCTAGGGCTAGTAGGCGTTTTTTGGCGTTGTCTTTTAGCTCATCTTTGTTGCTTACGAAGTAGTAGCAGTACCCCTCTACCGAGCCACGCCCTACTCGCCCTCTTAACTGGTGTAAGTCGGCAATTCCGAAGTTTTGGGCTCCGTCTATTATTATTGTGTTGGCATTTGGCATATGGATTCCAGATTCAACTATCGAGGTGCTTAGCAGTACATCGTACTCGCCTTGCTCGAATTTTAGCATCTCTTTTTCTGTTACTGTGGCTGAGATTTTAGAGTGCAGAACTGTTAAGCGTAAATCTGGCATCTCCTCTAGCAGGGCTCGTTTTTTATCTTCGATTGCGGCGATTGAGTTGTATACATAAAATACCTGCCCTCCTCGTCTTATTTCTCTTCTTATAGTCTCGGCTACTGCTTTTATATCGTAATTTTTAACAAATGTTCTTACACCTTTTCGGCTAACTGGTGGCGTAAATATTTCGCTAAATGTTTTTATCTGCGACATTGCCATATTTAGAGAGCGTGGAATTGGAGTTGCCGACATACTAAGCAAATGAGTGTTTATTGTAAGCTCTTTTAGTGCCTCTTTTTGCTTTACCCCAAATTTATGCTCTTCGTCGATTACAACTAAGGCTAAGTTTTTAAATTTAGTTCCAAGTAGGGCATGTGTGCCAACTACAACATCTAGTGTACCGTTTGCCAAACCCTCTATTACTGCTTTTTTATTCTTTGGGGTTGTAAATCTATCTAGTTTCCCTACCTTGATATCCCACTTCTCTAGTCGCTCTTTTAAGCTTTTAAAGTGTTGCGAGCTAAGCAGAGTTGTAGGTGCTATAATTGCACCTTGGTAGCCGTTTTTAACTACTGCAAATAGTGCATTCATCGCTACTTCGGTTTTACCAAAGCCAACATCAGCACTTAGTAGTCTATCCATTATACGCCCACTACTTAACTCATCTAGCATATCTTCGATTGCTTTTAACTGGTCGGCAGTGTGGGTAAAGCCTGCATCGTTTAAAAAGGCTTGTTGCAAGTTTCTATCTACTACAATCTTTATACCTTTTTGCAGGGCTCTTTTGGCACTTATCTCCATAAGTTGGCGTGCTATGGCAAATAGTTTCTCTTTTACTTTACTCTTTAGCTTTGCAAAGCTGGCTTTTCCTAATTTGTCTAGTGCTGGCAGAGTTCCGCTAGATGCTACATATCTGTCGATTACCTCTAAATTCTCTACTGGTATATAGAGCATATCTTCGCCTTGATACTCAATAGCAACAAACTCTCTAAACCGCCCCAAAACTTCGCGTTTCTCTATGCCTTTAAAGATACCAACACCGTAATTTTCGTGTACTACGTACTCGCCTATTTTAATCTCGTCTAGTATTAGTGTTGGCTTTTTAACTCGCTTGCGTTTTTGCTCTCTGTTTAGCGAAAGAATTAACTCTTTTTCACTTACTATATTTAATATGCCATCTATATATTTAAACTTTAAATCGGCTAAATTAGGTAGGGAACTGGCTCTAACTTGACTCTCGTTTCTTGAGATTATAGTAATTTTTTTGCCCTTATGGCTCTCTATAATTTTATTTATATTTATAACTTCTAACTCTCTATACTCTTTTGGCTCACTTAGAGTTTTTGTGCTAAAGCTTGTTTTATCAATTAATGGAGAAGATTCGCTATTTAGAGAGTAAAACTCCTCTATCTCGCTTATTAGCGAAGTTCTAGCTAACAGATGCTCATACTCTTTTAAGTAATTTTGTGCCAAATTTGCCAAAGTCCAAAGCCCTAAAGAGGCTACATCTTTTACAAAACTATCGTAAGGGCACCGCTCTACTCTATCTTGCAAGCTCTCAAACTCTTCGGCATTTAGGGCTAAAAATGCTGGTGCTATCTCTATGCTATCAAGTTCTTCTTTCTCTCGCTTTTGAGTAGATACATCAAAATATCTAAGCTCCTCTACCTCGCTATCAAAAAGTGAAACTCTTACAGCTTTTTCCAAATTGCTTGGAAAAATATCGATAATATCACCACGAAAACTAACCTCTGTTGGGGCAGATACAACATCTACAAAGTTATAACCCCAATGGTATAGCTTTTGCTTTAACTCTTCTAAATTTAGATTATCGCCAAAATCTATAGTTAAGCTTTTTAAATATTCAGCCTTTGGCAGTGGAAATGTTAGCGTTCTAAAAGGTGCAATAAGTGTTGCTGAGCCAAATTTGTGAAAATCTTTTAAGGCACTAAAAGCTTTAGATATATCTGTTAAATAACTTCTTGTATCATCACCCGGCAAAAGCCTAATATCTGGCAATACAAAAGCTTTTTTATCTAAATAGTCATATACAACCTTTGCCTGCTTTGCCTCTTTCTCATCTGCTACTACTAAAATTTTTGTGCTGTTTTTACTCTTTAAAAATTCAAAAAGTGCTGCCTGATTCATATTTGCCTTTGTTCTATAATTTTTTATATCGGAGTTAAAGCCCAATGCCAATCAACTAAGAATTATTTGATAGAGTTATGCTTGAAGTGAAAAGAATATTCACCAATGCCGTCATTCTGAGTGAAGCGAAGAATCTAACTTAAAAAGTAGAGATAATTTTAGCTTTACAGCCGTTTAAACTAGATTCTTCACATCCGTTCAGAATAACAGCGATGGCAATATATCTCAATACATCCTAAATCCCATATCCTGCACCCTAAATCCTACACCCTAACAACTAACCCCTAACTTGATACTCTTCAAAAATGCCTCAACCACATAAAACGAGCCAAATACTAAATACTCTTTACTATCATCTAACTCGCCATTAAAGTAGCTGTAGTTTAGCTCTAAACTATCTAATAAATTCTCTATCTCTTTTAACTCTGTTGCTCTTTGTGTTTCTATTTTAATTATCTCTACATCTTTAATTTTAGGCTTTAAAATATCTAGCGTTTTGCTTAAATCTTTATCGCCTAAGATATTAAATATTAGTGTTACTTTGCCCTCTATCGCTTTAACTATTGCACTTGCAGCTAATGGATTATGCCCTACATCTATTGTAACATTAGGCATTATTTTATAGAACCTGCCAAATAGTTTTAAGCTAGCTAAATCCTCTACTTTATAATTAATACCTAAAATATCTAAAGCAAATGTTGCATTTATAATATTTTCTATTAAATAGTTTGCCCAAGCGTTTTGTTTGGCTATCTCTAAAATTTGCTCTTCTTTTTTACAATCTAACTCTTCGTAAAAGTAAAGTTTTGCTCCAATATCTTTGGCAACACTCTTTGCAATATCATAAACCTCTTTACTATTTTGCTTAGCAATTAATGCTTTACTAGCCATAGCTTTTAGCTTAGTAGTTGCAATTTGTTTTAAATTCTCACCCAAAAAGTCGCTATGGTCAAAACCTATTGGCACTACAACTGTCAATTCGTAATTGGCTACACTTGTAGCATCAAACTCACCACCTAATCCTGCTTCTACTACTTGCAAATCTAAATTTTCAAATAAGATAAAAGCTAAAAGTGCCTGATACTCAAAATAACTAAGAGACTCTGCCATCTCTTGCCCTAAAAGCTTATAAAGCTTCTCATGAGCAATCTCTAACTCTTCATTAGTAGCAAACTTGCCATCTATCCAATAACGCTCTTTAAAATCTAAAATATGAGGTGAGGTGAAGTGCCCTACCCTTAAGCCTGAAGAGCTAGCCAAATGTGCTATAGCTCGTCCTGTGCTACCTTTTCCATTCGTGCCAATTAACTGCACCCTCTTAGGATGCGAAATTCTATTTTTAATAAGTTCGTATGCTTTTACAATTCGTGTAGGGTCGAATTTTGTGTAGTATATTGGTTTAGTAGTTAATAATTTCTGTAGAGTTTTCATTGCTACTATTTAAATCCATATTGTCACCACTTTGTGCATTATCATCATCTACTACAACTAAATTAATTAATGGTTTATCTTCATTTCCATATATACTGTTATCAGAATTATCTATATTTGTTTCGTTTGAAGTATTTGTATCTTCGACATTATCTATTTGAGTATCTTGAAAACTATTATTTTCTTGCTTAGTTATATTATTATCTTTAGATTCACTATTTTTTACTTCATCTTTCGAGTATTTTTGTCCTCTTTTTATTACGGCTAGAACAAAGTTATCTAAAGCTTTCTTTATTGCAATTTTTGATGCTTTATCTTTTGCAACTTGACTTACACTAGATTCGGCTTTAACACCAACATATTCACTAGAGACTATGTTTTTACTCCAAAAACCTTTTTTATCTTTAACAGCAAATTCGATTGCTGCATTTATACTATATCTAATAACATTACCGTTCTTATCTTTTGTTACAGGCGTAGTATTTATTGTATAACTATTTACAAGTATGTAACTTTTTGCTTTGTTTACATTTTTTGTTGTCGATAGGTTTAGTCTGTTTATAGCCATTCTTAAAATTTCATCTTGTAAGTACTCACCTGTGCTTGGGTCTTCTGGGTCTATTTTAACCTTTACTAAAACTGGCTGAGCAAATATATCTTTTGAGTATTGAGCAACTGGCTGATAACCGCCACAACCTATTAACACTAAACTAAACAAAAAAGCAAAAAGTATTCTCATTTTATCCCCTATCTTACAACAAAATTAACCAATTTATTTGGCACAAATATCTCTTTTATTATCTCTTTACCATCTATCCACTTAGCTGCTGCCTCTTTTGCAACTGCAATAACTTCATCTTTACCTAAGCTTGCATCTACATCTATTTCAGCTCTCTTTTTACCGCTAATTGTAATGGCATAAGTTATACTAGATTTCTCAAAAACTTCATCTTTAAGCTCTATTTTACCTTCTAAATTCTTAAGGTTAAATAGCTTCGAGCTAAGTTCATAAGAGATGTGCGGTACAATCGGCTCTAATAAGTGTAAAATAATATACATACCCTCATCCCACACATCACTGTTATCTTGTTTATCTAATGCATTCAATGCTTCCATACATGCAGCAATTAGTGTATTGAATGCAAAAGTGCCATCGTAAACTTCGTAACCCTTCTTTAGCGCTTCGTAAACTTTAGCTCTTGCCTCTTGCTCTTGTTTATTTAATGCTTTATGCTCAATACTTGGCAAAGTGCCAGAAGTAACTTTTTCTCCTCTTGAGTATAATTTTTTTAAGAATCTATAAGCACCCTCTACTGCACTATCATTCCACTCTAACTCTTTTTGTGGAGGAGCTGCAAATAGCATAAACAGTCTTGCAGTATCAGCACCAAAGGCTTTTACAATCGCCTCTGGGTCAACTGTATTACCTTTAGATTTACTCATCTTAGCACCATCTTTTAGCACCATTCCTTGAGTCAATAGTCTCTCGAATGGCTCATCAACATCGCAATAGCCTAAATCTCTTAACGCTTTAGTAAAGAATCTTGCATAAAGTAGGTGCAATATTGCATGCTCGATTCCGCCAATATATTGGTCTACATTCATCCAATATTTGCAATCTTCCTTATCTAGTGCCATCAGCTCCCATTTTGCTGGGTCTAGCGTATAGCGAAGTTGATACCAACTACTCTGAACAAATGTATCTAGCGTATCAGTCTCACGCAGGGCATCTGCTCCACACTTAGGACATTTGCAATGCTTCCAAGTTGGATGAGTATCTAGTGGATTCCCCTCGCCTGTAATCTCTACATCATCAGGTAGTGCGATTGGCAAGTTCTCTAACTTCTCTGGTACTAAACCACAACTTTTACAATGCACAAACGGAATTGGTGCTCCCCAATATCTTTGGCGACTAACTCCCCAATTTCTTAGCTTATAATTTGTAGTGCCTCTACCTAAACCTTTGCTCTCAAACAGTTCTATAACTTTAGCTTTTGCCTCTGTGTTTAGTGTGCCTGTAAGCTCATCGCTATTTACCAACTTGCCCTCGCCTGTATATGGCAACTCGCCACCATCAATTACACGAACTATTGGTAAATTATACTTAGTAGCAAACTCGTAATCTCTCTCATCATGTGCAGGTACTGCCATAACAGCCCCACCACCATAACTTGCAAGCACAAAGTTAGCCACCCATACAGGCACCTCTTTGCCAGTTAATGGATGTATTACACTAATTCCTAAAGCATACCCCTCTTTATCTTGTTTAGCACGCTCAA
>Ga0256829_1000460_pt1 | contig 41218 bp, 44 predicted proteins | sample 131447metaG_FD_185979 | JGI IMG/M metagenome (GOLD analysis project Ga0256829, IMG submission 185979) | Hydrothermal vent microbial communities from Lau Basin, Pacific Ocean - 131-447 | ecosystem: Environmental > Aquatic > Marine > Hydrothermal vents | place: Pacific Ocean: Lau Basin | collected... | reverse complement strand
CGCTCAGAGGAGGGGTAACTGGCCTAAGACCGGGCCAGAGGGGTTAAAAACCCGTTTTAGTTTGGGTTTTAATGAAGCCCCTCAAACCTTCCCGAGTTTGGCGAGGGGTTAAACCGTTGGAACCCTCACCTTTCAATGCAGGGAAGAGGTCAGTCCTAAATAATTTGCTCAGAAGTAAACTAAGCTCGGGAGGATCTTCCATGATACTCGGAATCCACGACGGCCACGACGCAGGAGCGGTTCTCATAGACGGCGGCAAAATTTTCGCTGTGAACGAGGAGCGCTTAAACAGGGTGAAGAAGTACCGCGGCTTCCCTGGGCTGAGTATGAAAAAGGTAATGGAAATGGCAAATGCCTCACCAGAGGATGTTGAAATCATCGCCATCGCTGGCGTCTTTAGAAAGCTCTCCCGTCTTAAAGAGCTCGAGGCTAACCTGAGAGCAGTTTTTGGAGATGACTTCAAGAGGAAGGTTCTCTTTGTCGAGCACCACCTAGCTCACTCCGCTTCCGCTTATTACACCTCGGGCTGGCGAAATGCCCTCGCGGTGAGCATAGACGCAGCAGGTGACGGGCTGAGTTCATCGATCTACGTGGCAAGAGACGGCGAAATGGTTAGAATAGCACAGAGCACTTACATCGACTCCCTTGGCGACTTCTACGCTTCTATAACAGAACTCCTCGGATTCAAGCCGATGCACCACGAGGGCAAGGTGATGAGTTTAGCCGCATACGGGAGGCCAAGCTACGATTTGAGCGGTATACTCGAGTTGAACGGGTTGACCTTCGACAACCATCTCGGGGTTATTGGCGTTGAGGCCACGAGAAAGTTAGCGGAGTTCTTTGGATATCCTCTTCCTAGGACTAAAGAGATAGCAAACCAGATGAAAAGGGGAGGCTTCAACGGCGAACTTCAAAAGAAAGCCATCGAGATAGCCGCCAGTGCACAGGCCCACCTTGAAAAGCTCATTAAGGAGCTGGGCCTCGAACTGAAGGACCATGGTCTTCCAGTGGCATATGCCGGTGGAGTGGCCCAGAACGTCAAGGCCAACGCAACCCTAAGGCACCTCCTTGGGGACGAGAACCTCTGGGTCTTTCCAGCCATGGATGACGGTGGACTGGCCTTCGGTGCGGCGGTTTTCGTTTGGGCACAGATGAAGAGGCTGGATGGAAAGTGGGAGCCATTCAAGCTGGAGCACGTTTATCTAGGACCTGCCTATGGGAAGGATGAAGTGGAAGAGTTTCTGAGAAGAAAAGGGCTTGAGTATGAGGAGGTTGATGTTCCTTCCTTCATTGCGGACGCCCTCACAGAGGGAAAACTCGTCGGTTTCTTCCGGGGGGCGATGGAGTTCGGCCCAAGGGCACTGGGCAACCGTTCGATTCTGGCAGACCCGCGCGATAGCAACATAAGAGAGAGGCTCAATGTCGCGTTGAGGAGGGACGTTTTCCAGCCCTTCGCTCCCTCAATACTCCGGGAGAAAGCTGGGGAATACCTCAAAGACCTAAACGGCAATCCAAACGAGTTCATGACGATGGGCTACACCGCGAGCAGGAAGTTTAAACAGGAAGCACCGGCAGTCATCCACATCGATAATACAACAAGGCCCCAAGCGGTTAGGAGAAAAACAAACCCTATGTATTATTCAATAATTAAAGAATTCAATAAAAAAACTGGCCTCGGTGCGGTGTTAAACACCAGCTTCAACATACACGGTGAGCCGATAGTTTGCTCGCCGGAGGATGCGCTGAAAACTTTCATGAAAGCCGAGCTGGACGTTCTGGTGATTGAGGGATATGCCGTGTTCCAGTAGAACTCTAAGAGAATCAGGCAGATTTTGAGGGGGTGTGGGGGACGTTCCATCCCCCTCAGAAGAGCCACTGGTTCTCAATGCACTCGTCGCACGGTGGCTTCTCACCGGCTATAGCCTTGAACTTCTTGTAGATGCACTCCGGCAGGCCGAGGGGGCAACGGTCAGGGGTAACACCCGGCCTCACCTTGGTCGGGTCGAGCTTTATCTTGATGAAAGCTTCGTACTCCTCGACCTTCTTCCAGGGAAGAACTTTGGCGCCGTAAATTACTAGGTCGTCAAATATCTTCGCGTAGTCGCCGACAACCGCGTTTTCCTTGAGGATAACGTTCTCCCCTACTACCACGCCCTCTCCGAGGATAGTGTCCTTCAGCTCGGAGCGCTCTTTGATAATGTCATTCCCAATGAGTATTGAGTGCTTAAAGTATGCCCTATCCTCAACGATCGTATTGGGGCCGATGTAGGTGTAAGATTTGATCTTAACACCGTGGCCTATCTTGGCTCCTTCATCGATGTAAACCGGCCCCTGGATTTTCACGTCCTCTGGAACCTCTGCCGTTTCCTTTATTACCATGTAACCATTGTCCTTTGCTATCTCGTCCATCGCAATCTGGTGGGCGTAGAATAGGTCTGTTGGAGTGCCCAAATCGACCCAGTAGTACTCGCGCGGCATCTTGTAAGCATAAACCCGACCCGCACCAACGAGTTTCGGAAGGACGTCCCTCTCAAAGTAGACCTCCTTACCCTTCGGAATCTCCTCAAGGATTTTCTTGTTCACGACGTAGAGTCCTGCATCCACGAGGTTTGTCTTTGGTCTGTGTGGCTTCTCCTCGAAGTGGGTCACCTTTCCTTCATCATCAGTCTCAACTACACCGTAGCGCTCCGGATCATAGACTTTGGTAACGGCCACCGTCACAAGCCCGTCGTTCTTTTTGTGGGCGTCTATAAGCTCCTTGAAGTTGAAGCTGGTGAAGACATCGCCGTAGATAACTAGGAAGTCATCACCCACGTAGTCCTCAACGTTCTTAAGCGCACCTCCAGTTTCGAGCGGCATTGGATCATTGACGAAGTGTATATCCTTTGGATAGTCTGCCATCTTCTCATCTATGAATTCCCTTATCTCACCGCGCATGTAATGAACCGAGAGTATGACTTCGTCTATCTCCTGAATCTTCTCGAGACTCTCGAGGAGGTACTGAAGGTTAGGCTTTCCGAGAACCGGGATCATCGGCTTTGGTCGTGTTGATGAGAGGGGCCTTAAGCGGGTGCCGAATCCACCTGCAAGAATAACTGCCTTCATGATATCACCATCTCTATTTCGACCGGGGGTTTTATATATTTTACGGCTATAAAATATATAACCGGCCGGTTACAAATCTAACCGGCGGTGAAATTTAATCCTTAACCTTGAATTCAATTATCTTTAAGTTCCCAGACTTCCGTGGGACAAAGCACTTGCCTCCGCAGATTTTCTTCATTGGGCAGGTTTCACAGGCGGGGGAGGAGCCCTTCTGAACCTCCTCAATGTAGCCAAGGCTCTTTAGTATCTCTATCGCGGCCTCAACATCCTCTTTTTTCATGTTCAGTTCACGTGCTATCTCATCCGGTGTCTTCTTGCCTTCCTTTATGAGATTCAGCACCTTTTCTAGTGTGTTCAACTTCACCACCCCAGTGCAATTCCTATATGCCATAGCAGGATTCCCACCACCGAGGCCACGGTTATCATGTAGGCCGTTGCCAGTGTCGCCCACTTCCAGTTGCTCTCTCCCTTTATGGCACCGATGGTGGCTATGCACGGAATGTAGAGCGTCGTCACTGCTAGGAGCACGTAAGCCTGTAGGGGAGTCATCGCGTTCCTTATGGCCGATTCACTGCCGTAGAGTACTCCATAGGTTGATATGACGTTCTCCTTAGCTATGATTCCAAAGAGCAGGCTCACTGCGGCCTTCCAGTCGAGACCCATTAACCGCATAAACGGCTCGAAGAAGTGCCCTATCTGCTCGGCGTAGCTCCTCCCGGTTCCAACGGGGGCTGGGTAGTTGCTGAGGTACCAGATGAATATTGCCCCGAGCAGGATAACCGTTCCAGCTTTCCGGACGAACTCCTTGCTCCTCTCCCATGAGTGGATGAGCAGGCTCCTCCAGCTGGGTATAAGGTATTCAGGAAGCTCGATGACGAAGGGACTGCTCTCCCCTGAGACGAAGCGGCTCACGAGCCATGCTGAAGCGAGGGCAACCGCGAAGGCCAACATGTAGATGCTCACCGCGACGAGGGCCTTTTCCTTACCAAAGAATATGGCGGATATGAAGCTTATAACGCTCAGCCTCGCGGAGCAGGGGACGAAGGGGTTAACGAACATGGTTACTAACCTGCTCCTCTCATCGTCCAAGTTCCTTGCTGACATTACCGCCGGAACGTTGCACCCGAGACCGAGTATGAGGGGGATTACCGCCTTCCCCGGGAGGCCGAATCTCCTGAGTATCCCTTCCATCAAAACGGCCACCCTCGCCATGTACCCAAGGTCCTCAAGGAAAGTAAGGACGAAGAAGAGGAGGAAGACGAGCGGGAAGAAGCTGAGCACCATTCCAACGCCGCCTATGACTCCGTCCACTATAAGACCCCTAAGGGCTCCGTTGGCTATATGCGGTGCCAGCCAGTTGCCAAAGAGGGTGAACGCATTAGCCAGCCAGTTCTGGATTGGCAAACCGACGGCGAAGGTGAACTTGAAGACACCGTAGAACACCAGGGCTAGGGCTATGAAACCGTAAACGGGGTGGACGAGGAGCCTATCAAGACGGTCGGTAAAGTTATCCCTGGAGGCCTGGCCATAGCGCATGAACTCGTGGGTTAAGCCGTCGATGAACTCGTATTTCTGGCCGGCTATGATGAGGTCCATCGCCTTTCCGTAGCGCTCTTCCACCTCGTTTATGTGCGTCATGACGCTCTCAAGCCCTTCCTCCCCGAGGTAACGTTCGACAAGCTTTATAACCTCATCATCGCGCTGGAGGAGCTTTATCGCCAGCCATCTAAGGGGGTACTTTGCGGCCAGCTTTGTCCCCTCCAGAACCCGGGAGATGTGCTCTATCTCCCTCTCCACTTCAGGGTCGTAGTGAGGGATTATTGGAGTTTCCTTGATTTCACCATGGGCCACTTTCTGCGCTATTTTCTTGAGTTCATCCAGTCCCATACCGTCTTTGGCATCTAGTGGAACGACCGGAACGCCCAGAATCTTGGACATCTTCTCGATGTCGATCACGATGCCCTTCTTCTCCGCCAGGTCGATCTTGTTGAGGGCGATGACCATGTTCCTGAGTCCCATCTCAAATAGTTCCATTGTGAAGTAGAGGTTCCTCAGGATGGAAGTAGAGTCCACGACGTTCACAACGACGTCGGGGTTTCCATTGAGGAGGAAGTTTCTAGCGACGAGTTCGTCAACTGAGTGGGCGGTTAGGGAGTAGGTTCCGGGAAGGTCAACGACGAGAAAGCGCTCACCCTTGTAGTCAAAGGCTCCCTCCTTCTTCTCAACGGTGACGCCAGGCCAGTTACCGACGTGCTGGTGCATCCCGGTTAGGGCATTGAATATCGTTGTTTTGCCGACGTTGGGATTTCCCGCCAGGGCAATAACCTTCATGGCCATGTTATCACCACCTTAAACTTTCCTAACGAGTATCTTGGCAGTCATTCCCTTGCCAACCGCCAGCCTTGTGTTACCTGCCTCCACAACGACAGGGCCAAACTGATGCTTCTCAAGGATCCTTATGATAACCCCTGGAGCAATACCCATGGCGTAGAGCCTGCTCCTCAGTCCTGAACCACCAGCTATGTTAACCACGACTCCTCTTTCCCCAGGTCTCAGTTCAATTAATGGCACAACCATGTTCATCACCGTTAGGCTTTCCTAATCCTAATTCTGAGTTATTTAGAGGACCTTAAAAAGCTTTGGTGAGCCTAAGGAATCTCTCCGGTTCGGAATTCAAAATCTAGAGGTTCTAAGGTATTCCAGTTGGTGCGCTTTGAAAGTTCTGAAAAAGTATTTAAGGATTTGGAGATTATCTAATAATCTAACTGGAGGTGTGTTGTTTATGGTAGAGATCCCACCTAAAGAACCTAAGAAAACATCCTTAGGGATGGATGAGAACGTTGAGGGATTGCTGGCATATCTCCTTGGTGCCCTGACTGGGGTAATCTTCCTAGTGCTTGAGAAGGACAGCGATTTCGTCCGTTTCCACGCAATGCAGTCAACGATATTGTTCATAGGGCTCTGGATTCTCCAGGTTATCCTTGGGGCAATATTCTGGCCGCTTGGAACCCTTGTGGTGTTCATCGAATTCGCCGTGTGGGCTTTTGGCATGGTAAAAGCCTACCAGGGTGAACGCTACAAGTTTCCATACATTGGAGACCTCGCTGAGGGGTGGATGGACAAAATCTGAGCCCAACTTTTTAAAGGCCTGTTTCCTTTTTTCTACATGCCTTCGGTTGAAGATGCTGTAAGAGAACTTCAGAGGTTCTCGCGTGAGTCAGGGATAGATAAAAGGCAAATCCTCATCATGTTCTCAGGCGGAAAGGACAGCTCACTAGCACTCTACTTGCTCAAAGAGGCCGGTTTAAACGTCTCGGCATTGACCTTCTTCCACCGCTGGAGCTGGGGGGAACCACTGAACTGGGCAATGAGATTCACCAGAAAGCTCGGTGTCGAGCACTTTCTGGTCGACATAACGGAGGGCCTCCTTAGGGAGGCAATGGGAAGGAAGGGACCGGTCTGCATTAACTGTAAGAAAGCCATGCTCTGGAACGCCAAGTGGTTCGCGATAAACAACGGCTTCGACATCCTTGTCAAGGGCGACAACGCCAACGACAAAATCATAGGTGCCCTACTGAACCAGTGCAAAGGAGATATAAGGCTCTGCAACATCCCAAAGATTGGAATGCCCATACTGAGGCCCCTGATAAAATACACAGCCGAGGAGGTAAAAGGCCTCACTGAAGAAGCTGGCATAAGACCATACCGCATGTACGAGCACGCAAGGAGACGGCAGTGGCGCGAGGGCTGCCCCCTTCAGTACATAGACCGTGAGGAGATTGTAACGGAGAAGTTGATGGATCTGGTTTATGGGGTGAACTACAAGGTAAGTAGGATAGCCAGAAGGAAAAAGGTTCGCGTCAGCGTCCGCGTTCCTAGCTTTGAGGTGATGTGCTGGGGCTGCGACGAGGAAACGCTCCATGAGGTTAAGTCTGTCATTGAAAGGTTTAAATGATGGTCTCAAATTTTTGAATGGTGATGATATGAAGGTTACGTGCACACCCAACCTGTGCTCATTAACACACATCGGGGCGAGGGAGAACAACGAGGATAACTATGCCGCTGTTAAGCTCAGTGATGCCTACTACATAGCGGTCGCAGACGGTATGGGCGGACACGCCGCGGGTGAGGTTGCCTCCCAAATGGCCGTTGAAACCGTCACAGGTTTTATCCGGGAGAACTACAGGACTGAAATGGACTGGCCCCACCTAAAGTTCCTTCTAAGGCTCTCCCACGAGCTTGCCCACTCCCGGATAATCGAGAATGCCGTTGGCGAAAGGATGGGAATGGGGACAACTCTGATCTCCACCATCATAAGGGGCAATGAGGTCTTCGTGACCAACACGGGAGACAGCAGGGCGGCCCTGATAAGAAGGGGCAAAACCGTCGCCAGAACAATCGATCATTCCTTCGTCCAGAGGCTCATTGAAGAGGGCCAGATAACCGAGGAGGAAGCCTTTGGACATCCCGCATCGAACTATATCACCAGCGCGATAGGCGGGGGAAAGCCGCTCCGAGTTGACCTCTACCACTGGCTGGCGAAGCCAGGGGACGTGCTCCTCATGAGCACCGATGGGCTGCACGACTACGTCCGCTGGAATGAGGTAGAAGCGCTCTCAAAGGGAGGAAGCGCCCGGCAGATAGCCTTTACCCTTCTCAAAAGGGCCCTCGGTGTGACTAGGGACAACGTCACAATAGCCGTCTGGAAGTGGTAGGATGAAACTCCCACCGGGAAAGCTAAGGAACGAGGTTTTAAAAGAGGTAATCTTCCCAAACCTCGGCGTTGAGGATGCCAGAGTGGTCTACGGGCCAAGGGAGGGCTTTGATTCGGCCGTTTTAGAATACGATGAGGAACACTACCTTGTGATTGCCACCGACCCAACACTAGGCGTTCCAAGGGAGGCCTTCGGTTTCTTCATCTACCACTTTGCCGCGAGCGATGTGGCGGTTTTTGGAGCCAGACCGAGGTGGCTCGTCGTTGACCTTCTCTCTCCTCCCGGAACCTCCAAGAGGTTCTTAGAGGATGCGATGAAGGCCCTGAACGAAGAGTGCAGGTATTACGGAAGCACAATAATCGGCGGCCATACCGGCGTTTACCCGAGAGTTTCAGAACCCACAGCTACCACCACGGTGATGGGCCTTGTTAAAAGGGATGGGCTTAAGCTCCCGCTCGCAAAACCTGGCGACAGGATAGTCGTGACGACCAAAGTTGGCCTTGAGTTCGCGGTCTCGGCGGCATATTTTAAGGAGGAGGAACTTTCGAGAGTCATATCCAAGAAGGAACTCATGCGCCTTAAGCGTTCCTTTTACTTTGAGACCGCCGTTTTAGATGCGCTGGTTGCAACACCCCTCGTCAGGGGGATGCACGACGCAACTGAAGGCGGCTTAACGGCCCTTCACGAGATAGCGGACAACTCGGGCGTTGGCTTTAGGGTTTATGCCGAGAATTTAGTCATTGACCCTCTCGTTAAGAAGGTTTTGGACTTCTACGGGCTGGAGCCTTGGAGCGTATCCTCGACTGGGACGCTGATAGCAATAACCCCTCCAGAAAAATCTAATGAGCTAATTACAGAGTTAAACAGAAATGGAATCTTAGCGTTTGAGATAGGAGAGTTCACGAAGGACAAGGAGAGGGTTTTAGTTAAAAATGGAGAGGAGAGACCGTTTCCGGAGTTCAAAGAGGATCCCTATATAGGGTTTTATGGGGTATAGGTACAACTCAGATATTTGACCCCAAGCAGTAGAAAATCTCACTTCACCCTGAATCTCAGCAGAGCCGCTAAACCGCCCAGAGCCTTGAGCTTCTCCCCTCCCTCGTGCTCCGAGCTGATAACCACAACCTCGCCGCGCGAGTAACGGACGGCATCCATTAGTCCTTCTATCTTACCCCTGTGCTCTCCTTTAAGGAGTTCATCAAGCACCAAAAGTGTCTCAACCGCCCCGTAGTTTGTCGCCTCCTCAACCTCTTTAAGGCCGTACGCTGACAGGCCATTGTTCCTCGCGATGTTCTCGAGAACCCTCTCGACGAGCTGTATCTCCCTCGCAACGCGGTTCTCGTGGTAGACCTTCTCAACAGTCCCGCGTTTTATGACCTCGTAGATGCCCGTTCTTCCGGTCACACTAGTGTCTTCGATGACGACCTTCTTTGCCAGCTCAGGGTAGCTCTCGCGCAGGAACTTGTGGAAGTCCTCCTTGACAAAGCCGGGGCCGGCAACAATGGCCTTTTCGACGTTCTCGCGGTTCATTATCTCTCCCATAGTTTTTGCAACGTCGTGGAAGAACCTTTTCTCCTCGCTCTCACGGTCGGTGTTGTAGCGCTTCCCACCGAGGTTGTGGTGTATGCTGTTGAGGAGTTCAACCCCGTACTCTCTCACGATCGCCATATCTGCCTCACCGTCGTCGATGACGACTATCATCACCCTCGCCCTTTTGGAAGCCTCAACGGCCTCATTTAACCTTTCTATGTGGTGCTCCTTCCAGTGGGGCTTCTCTATCGTTACGACCGTTCCCTCTTCAATCGCTATCGTGTGATACTTGCCGAGGGGAACATCCTCCCTGCTAGCGTAAATTATTGGCCCCGTAACCCTAACCTGGTTGGCAAACTTATGGAAGTTTATCTTCTCGGCTTTAACGCCGAGGAAGACCGGGATGACCTCGACCTTTTCAGCACGGAGTGAGTCGCTCCTCTGGCTCTGCTTGCGGAGAGTTTTGGCATAAACAACGTCACCGGGGTCAATTATATGATAAAGGTGCCAGAGATCATCCAAAGTCTCGGCCTTAACCTTCATCTTGCCCTCCCTGACGTCCTGGTGGATTATCTGCACCCTCTTACCCCCCTAGAAAGAATGGAGAAGGCGTTTAAAAAGATGATAGTTACATAAAGCCCTTCATCATTCTGAACGTGTTAAGCTTGTATTTGATCTCAATGTGCCTCATTCCAAGAGTGCGCATAAGAAGGGAGTTTGCCTTGGCTCCCATGCGCATTATTTCGTCTCCCCGGTACTTTATTATCACCGTCTTGCCCTGGGATGCAAGATCCTCAGCGTAGAGCTTCATACTGTTTATCATCTTCTTTTTCTCTTCCGTGTCATCCTCTTCCGATCCCATGAGGGGTGAAATCACGGCCATCAACTTCCTCATCTTTTCCGGGTCGTGGATGTCCATTATGACATCCTCTCTAGTTAACGTAAAAGAGTCCTCTCCAACTGATATCGTAACCGAACCGCTGTGGATAGCATTCTGGAAGTTTAGTAAGATTCTAAAAAGGGAATGAATGTCCATGGAACCACCGCTTCATCCCTTTTTGAGAGGCTCGACCCTGAACCTTACTTCACCGTCCATTTTGAAATCTCTGAAGCTCATCCTTACCTCGTTTTCGCTCAGAACCTGCAATATAACTTCCACAAGCCCCAGCCCAGACTTTGAGATACTGGACATAGAAGAAAAATTGATTCCAGATTCGTTCATCTTTTCCATTCCCTCTCCAATACCGCTAACCGACACGGTACCACCCCCTTTTTTCTAACGTTCTCTTAGGTAAACTTGCGACAGAGTGTTTTTAAAATTTATTGAGAAGAGGTTAGAAAAAGGGTCAGATAAGTTCCCTTTCCGTCTTGGTCAGCCTTCTCGCACCGTTCTCCGTGATGACTATAGTGTCCTCTATGCGAACTCCACCAAACTTCGGCAGGTAGATGCCCGGCTCGACGGTTACCACCATTCCGGGTTTGAGAAGCGTCTCGTCAAACTGGCTCACCCTCGGCCACTCGTGTATCTCCAGCCCAACGCCGTGCCCCGTTGAGTGAATAAAGTAATCGCCGTAGCCGTACTCCGCTATGACGTTCCTGGCGATGGTGTCAATCTCCTTTGCTGTTATTCCCGGTCTTGCCGCTTCGACGCCCTTTTTCTGGGCCTCGAGGACGATCTCATAGATTTCCCTCTGCTTTTCATTTGGCGAACCGACGACGATTGTGCGCGTCATATCCGAGTGGTAGTGCCTGTAAAGTGCCCCCTCATCGATAACGACGAGGTCGCCCTTATCTATCCTCTTGTCGCTTGCTATTCCGTGGGGTAAAGCGGAACGCCATCCGCTTGCGATTATTGTGTCAAAGGCCGGCTTCTCGGCACCGTTCATCTTCATGACGTACTCCATCTTTGCCGCTATCTCCCTCTCGCGCTTGCCCTCGCTTATCTCCTCCAGAGCGGCCATCATGGCCTGGTCTGCTATCCCACAGGCGGCCTCAATCATCTTTATTTCCTCGGGTGTCTTGATTATGCGAAGCTCCTTGATAACCTCGTCCACGGCTATGAAGTCCTCGACGCCAGCATTCTCTTTGAGGGTCTGAAGCGTTGAAAAGCTCGTTTTTCCCTCTATACCAAGTTTCCTGAGTTTAAATGAAGAAAGTCTCTCGTAAAGCTCTTTTCCAGTCTTAAACTTCTCAACTGGTACCTTCGATGTCCTCATAGCTTCCTCGTATTCAAGCTCCGGAACAATGAAGACCGCGTCGTCCAGAGTAACGACGAGGTAGCCCCCCAAGACGGGGGAGGAACCTGTAAAGTAGAAGAGGTTCTCATGGGACATCATGAGAACACCGTTGAGTTCCTTTTCCGCTATAAAATCTCTGAGCTTTTCAATCCTCATCCACACCACCGCTCATAGTTGGCAACTGGGGATAAAACCCTTTCGGGCGGAAGCATTATAACTTCGGACGGCCTTATCCTTAAACATGGCAGTTTATCTCTTCGACTTCGATGGAACACTTGTCGACAGCACCGGAGCGGTGGAAAAGGCCCTCAGACTGGCCATTGAGAAAACCATCCCTGCCGTGATTGAGAGCGACCTCTACGACGAGTACTACAAGGCTCTCTTCCTATTCATCAAGGGCAAGCTGACCTATCAGTACCTAGGTGTCATACACGAGCTCGTAGCCCAAGGCACGATACACGAGTATTACAAGCTGATGCCTAGGTACATCAGGGATTTCCCGTTCGCGAGACAGCTTGTGAAGACGCTTAGAAAGCGCGGTCGCTACGTCATCAGCTTCTCGGGAGAACACACTTATCCCGGCGGCAAGGTCATATTCATGAAGAAAACGAACTGGTACGACGAGTTCGACGAGGTTATAACCTTCAGGGGCACGAAGGACATGCTAACGAAGTTCCAGACCCTTAGGGAGCTTTATCCCGATGAACCCTTTGTCTGGGTGGATGACAGCCCGAGCAGGTTTACCTACATCCTCGACGAGAACACCCTCCTCATCCAGAAAGCCTCCCCCCACAAGAGCGATGTCGCGCTCCTCTTCGACAGGCAGAACTTTATAAAAATCAAACCCCTCCGTGAGGTTCTTGAGATAGATGAGGGACTGATGGACTTCGAGAACAAAACTTAAAAATTGAGAAGGAACCATCAAAACGGCAGGACTCAGGAGAAAGGTGCTCATCCTTCCTACGCCAAGACAAAAGAGCATCAGGACAACAATCACATGATTATGAAGCCTCTCAGGATAGACGACGGGAACGAGGCGTCGAGGCTGACCGGCAGGAAGATGTTCGGAAAGGTTCTCAAGCCCCACGGCAATCGCGGCGAGGTCAAGGCCTACTTCAGGCCGGGCCTTCCTAGTCAGGCCCTTGGGGACTACGTTGAGATTCTCTAATCCAAAACCCTTTAAACACCCCACCTTTTCTTTTCCAGGTGAGAGGATGGAGTTCGTTGAGGTGAGAGAAGGTCTAGCGAGGATACTAGTTCCAAGGGCGGAGAGAATATACGACGCTCCCGTCTTCTATAACCCTGTGATGTCTCTCAACAGGGACATAAGCGTCTTAGCAGTCAAGCTCCTCCACTCTAGGAGGGTTCTCGACGCACTCTCAGCAACCGGAATCCGGGGTATCCGCTACGCCCTTGAAACTCCTGTGGAGGAGGCCTGGCTCAACGACATCAGCGAGGATGCCTTCAAGCTCATACTGAAGAATGTAGAACTGAATCTCGGCGTTGATGGCAAACAGCTTGGCGAAAAACGAGTGGCCTTTAAAGGTGAGAAAGCCCTCGTGGTAAACCAAGGCGACGCCAACAGGCTGATGGCCGAGAACTTCCGCTACTTTGACTTCCTTGACTTAGACCCCTTCGGCTCGCCGATCGAGTTTCTTGACACAGCTTTGAGGAGCGTGAAGCGGAAGGGTGTTCTGGCCATTACCGCCACAGATACCGGTGTCCTCTGCGGAGCCTACAGACATGCTTGCCTGCGCAAATACCTAGCGGAGCCGATAAGGGGAGAACTATGCCACGAGGCAGGGCTTAGAATTCTAATCGGAACCGTTGTTAGGTACGCGGTCAAGTACGACCTCGGCATTGATGTTCTATTAGCTTACCACCGTGACCACTACTTCCGGGCCTTCCTCAGACTGAAGAGCGGCGCGAGGAAAGCCGATAAAAGCCTTTCCCAGCTCGGCTATCTGTGGCAGGGGGAGAACGGAGAGTTTGAGTACTCAGAGGGGGTTTTACCGGAGAGACCAAAGGCACACGGTCCCCTCTGGCTTGGTTCACTGAAGGAGAAAGAATTCGTTGATAGGCTACACAAAGAAGCCAAAAACCATCCCCTAGCCCACAAAAAGACCCTCCAGTTCCTTGGACTCCTAACCGAAGAACTGGACGTCCCGTTCCTCTATGACACCCACGCCCTAGCGAGGAGAAATGGCCTGCAGGCAAGAAAGCTCGCGGCAATGATTGAAATCCTCTTGGAAGAGGGTTACAGGGCAACGAGGACGCACTTCTCACCGAAGGCGCTCAAGACGGACGCGCCCTTCGAGGAGGTTCTTGGTGCCTTAAGGAGGCTCCAGTAAAAGGGAGAGTCATTGGAGTCAGAGGCCAAGAAGTAAGTGCAAGGCTGTTTTCAGTGGCTATTTTAGGAGGGGGTACTTGGGGAACATCAATCACACGACAATACTAACCAAAAGAAGCTCACACCTTTACGTGCTTCCACTTCCCCCTTCTGAAGGCCCACCAGAAGAACCCTGCGGTGATAAAGGTCTCGAAGCTCATCGCTATCCATGCCGCTATGACGCCAAGCCCCTCAAAGTGAATCGGCCCCACTGTGAAGCCGAAACCAAGGAGGTAAGCCGGCACTATTCTAAAGAGGAGCTTGTTGATGGCTGTTATGTACATCGGCGTCTTCGTATCTCCAGCTCCCCTAAGGGCACCGCTGAGAACGAAGAGCCAGCCGAGCGGAACCTCACTTGTCCCGACGATTATGAGGTAAATACTGGCCAGGTGAAGAATCTCCGCATAGTGCGGATCCGCTGGGTCAATGAAGGGCATCACAAGATAACGCGGGAAGAAGACGATGATGGCGGCCATCACACCCATGAACAGGCCAACCATCTTGAGGGCCTCGTAGACGAAGCGCTCCGCCTTCTCCGGCTTTCCTTCGCCGAGGCTCTGACCTACTAGAGCGGAGGCGGCAACGTTGAAGCCGAAGGCGGGCATGTAGGCTATGCTCTCAACGCGCAGGCCGACCTGATGAGCGGCCAAGGCCACCGTTCCGAAGCGGGTGACGATGCTCATGTAGAGGAAGCTGTAAAAGCTGAAGAGACTCCTCTCAACCATCGTCGGGAGGCCTATGCGCAGGATTCTCTTCGCCATCTCAGGATGGAAGCTCCAGCTTGGTCTAAACGTGAGAACAAGCCTTCCGCGCCAGAGGAGGTAGAGGACTATCAACATTGATGTTGTTATCCCTATTCCAGATGCCCAAGCGGCTCCAACCGCCCCAAGCCGCGGGAAGCCCAGCTTTCCGTAGATCAGAAGGTAGTCAAAGACGGCGTTGATGATGTTCATGAGAATGCCGAGCTTCATCGGGGTTCTAGTATCCCCCGCCCCCCTTAGGGCGGAGTAGGCGGTGAAGCCGACAAATCTCACCGGATAGAAGGCAAAAACGACCTTGATGTAGGCGTAACCAAGTTCAACGACACCCTGTTTGGCACCCATTATCCGCAGGATGTCAGCCCCGAAGAACCAACCGAAGAGCATGACCGGGATTCCAAGGAGGAAGGCCAGGTAAAGGCTCTGCTCCAAGGCGAGAATGGCATTGGCATCGTCTTTTGAGCCGATGAAGCGGGCAACTAAGGCAAGCGTTCCGGTGGCAACTGCCGCCATTATCGGCATCATAAACCAGCTGACCTGGCCCCCGAGTCCGACCGCGGCGATGGCGAGGGCACCGAGGTGGCCGACCATTATCATGTCCACTAAATTGAGCAGCGTTTGGGATATGTTGCCAGTTATGGCGGGCCACGCTAAAGCCCAGAGCCTTCGCTGGTTCTCGTTGAGGTGAACCATTAAAACGCCCCTCTAAACGGTTAGAGAGGAGTCTATGTTAATAAGGGTTGTGGTACGGTCGGTTAGAAAAGACCCAGAGAACCAGCGAAGAAAAGGAAAGGGGTCAGTACTTGAGGTTCCTCTTCTTCTTCCACTTGTGGGACCAGCTGTACTTCCTCATGCGCTTGCTTCTACCGAAGCCGCAGGCGGCGCAGTAGCCCTTCTGGACGTTGAAGGCGCGCCTTCCGCAACGCCTGCACCTAATGTGAGTTGGAGTATGGTTCCTCTTGCCCTTCGGCTCCGTTCCGGCTCCCATCGTATCACCCCGCTAATCTCACTCAAGCTCAACCGGGGAGATAGCCAAGACGTTGTCTCCCCTGATGACGATTTTACCGTACCTCTTAACCTCCTCACCGTCGCTTATGAGCGATGCATCGGCGAGGACGACGTTCAGGTGGATGTCGTAACCGATGAGCTTGCCCCTGAACTCGGAACCCCTCTTCAGGAGCACGAGGACATCCTTGTCAAGGGACTTGTGTATAACGTCAAGTGGTCTTTCCGCCATTTTCACGCACCTCCAAACAATCAAAGCTCATAGCGATAACTGGGAAAACGGTTTATAACTCTTTCCGTCCGCGGGATTGAGGCATTCTCCAAAACCTTTTTATGAACCCCCCCTTACTCAAGTCTCAGGTGGTGAGCGATGGAAAAAAAGCCCGATAAGTATGAAATCTTGCAGGATTTGATGAGGAGGCGGGGCTTTGCCTGGGGCAGCTTTGAAATCTACGGCGGTTCACGCGGATTCTATGATTACGGTCCGCTCGGGGCGGCTATAAAGCGTAAAATCGAGCGGAAGATAAGGAAAGCCTTCCAGAGGGAGGGCTTCTTCGAGCTTGAGACACCGGACATAACACCGGAAAAGGTCTTCATAGCGAGCGGCCACATCGAGAAGTTCGTCGATCCGATAGTCGAGTGCCGGAAATGCGGCGCCCGCTTTAGAGCAGATCATCTCGTTGAAGAAGCCCTCGGAATAGACACCGAGGGAATGAGCGCTGAGCACCTTACGGAACTCATTAAGGAGCACAACATACGCTGTCCCGAGTGCGGCGGCGAGCTTGGTGAGGTCTGGTACTTCAACCTCATGTTCGAGACCAAGATAGGCCCCTATGGAGATCAGAAGGGCTACCTAAGGCCCGAGACCGCCCAGGGTATCTTCGTCAACTTTAAGCGCCTTAACGCCTTCGCGAGAAACAGGCTCCCCTTCGGCGTCTTCCAGGTTGGAAAGGCCTACCGCAACGAGATTTCACCGAGGAAGGGGATGCTCCGCCTCAGGGAGTTCACACAGGCAGAAGCGGAGATATTTTTCAACCCAAAGGAGACCGCTCATCCCCACTTCGACGAGGTTAAGGATGAGGTTCTCCTCCTCTACCCGATTGAAAACCAGCTCAAGAACCTTGGAATGGTGAAGATGACGGCCGAAAAGGCCGTGAAGAATGGCTACGTCATGAACACCTTCTTCGCCTACTACATGGTCATGGTTAAGAGGACGCTCCTCGACATCGGCATCCCCGAGGACAAGATACGCTTTAGACAACAGCTCCCGGAGGAGAGGGCACACTATTCGAGGGATACCTGGGACGCTGAAATCTACAGCGAGCGCTTCGGCTGGGTGGAGTGTGTTGGGATAGCCAATCGTGGCGACTACGACCTGAGCAGACACCTGCGTGAGAGCGGGACCGACCTTACCGTCCTCATCCACTACGATGAGCCGAAGATAATCAAGCACCTTAAAGTGAACCTCAACATGAAGCGCGTCGGTCCGAAGCTCAAGAAAGATGCCAAGAGGATAAACGACCTCATCCAGGGCTGGGGTGAGGAGAAGAAGCGCGAGCTGGTTGAGCTACTCAAGAAGGATGGCAAGGTTGAGATAGAGGGCTACGATCTTGAAAAGGATGACTTCATAATCAAGGAGATCAAAGAGAAGGTCACCGGCGAGAAGATAGTGCCCCACGTTCTTGAGCCGAGTTTTGGCATCGACAGGCCCTTCTACCTGCTCCTCGAGAACTCGCTGGTTATTGAGGAGGATAGAACTTACCTCAGGCTCAAGAAGGACATGGCGCCGATAGAAGTGGCTGTTCTGCCCCTCGTTGCTAAGGAGCCGCTCAAGGGCATCGCCTACGAGCTCTCCAGAACCCTTCAGAAGGCGGGCTTCATAGCGGTTTACGACGAGAAGGACACCGTTGGGAGGCGCTACATGCGCTACGACGAGATAGGCACGCCGTATTGCGTAACTGTTGACAACCAGACGCCAGAAGATAACACGGTTACCATTCGCGACCGCGACACGAGGGAGCAGGTGAGGGTTAGCATAGCGGAGCTTCCTGAAAAGCTGAGGGAGCTGATTTTCAGGGGTTAATCTACATTTACCCCTATTGATTATTCATGAATTCCCTAAGGATGAGAACCCAATGCCAAATCCTCTCACAAAAAAAGAACTTCTAAATCTCATTAAACTTGTACGGGAAGCTTTTGGGTGTATATCTGAATTAAAAAGTAAGAATGATTTGGCTAGATGGATACAGTATCCGAAGGTGCCCTCCATATTAAGTGAGTCATTGGTTTTCCATTTGGTGCGGGATCATATATTGCCGCTCCCGATAGAGGACGTGAGTACATTCAAATTTAGAACTAAAGAAGGGGATATCCTCTTTGAAAACGGGGACGATATGATACACGTCGAAGTTAAAGCTACTGGAAAAAGCAAATTTCAATATTTGGGAGAGAAGGACATTAAAGCGGATTATTTAATATGGGTAAACTTTGAAGATTTCTTTGAGAGAAAGGGCGCCAATCAAGTTAAAATAATCACTTTTGAAAGAATAGGCAAATATATAACATCCCCTAGAAAAATTACACTGTCAAAACTTAAAGAAGAAACAAAGCAGTCAGGTATACTGTGCATCAAGATTGACATAATCAAGTATTTGGAAAAAACCCAGAGTTATACTCAGAGATACCAGTCAAAAACAAGCAGAGGCCGCGTTTAGACCTAAGCCAAGTCCGCCCCCAAGTTGTTCTCACAATTCTTCCCCGCTCATCTTTTCTCAGTTGACTGCAAAAGTATAAAAGGTCTGGGCTGGAGATGGGATTCATGTCGCGGAGAATCCACCTCATCTACAAGCGCATTCCCAACCGCGTGCTGGAACGAGACGACGAAGTGGTTGCAGATTTGGACAACATAATCATTGCCAGATCCAGCTTCTCCGGTATGCTCACCCCACTCAGGGTGAACGGTGTGAAAGTGATAGACAACGGCTATGGAATGGTGTATTTCGCCTTCGTCGGAAAGAACTATGACATCCTCAAGGTCTATGATGAAGAAGAGAACTTTAAAGGTCTCTATGTCGATGTTCTAGCATACACCAGACGCGATGGGGACACTCTGGAGATGCTCGATCTATTCCTGGATATCTTCATCTTCCCAAATGGAGAAGCCTTCCTCCTCGACGAGGATGAGCTTGAAATGGCCCTGAACTACGGGCTGATTGACAGGGAAACCTTTAACTTCGCCTATTCAGTGGCTGACGAACTGCTCGAAAAGCTCAAGCGCGGTGAGTTTCCGCCTCAAATCGTGTGGGAGTACGGGTGAGGGGGTTGAGATGGAAGAGGTCCTTAAGGAGACGAAGGAGGGGACTCTTTTACTCGTCTATGTCCAGCCAAATGCGAAGAAGGACACGGTTGAAGGCGTCGATGAATGGCGCGGCCGCTTGAAGGTTAAAATCAAGGCCCCACCCGTTGAGGGGAAGGCGAACAAGGAAGTGGTGAAGTTCTTCTCGAAGCTGCTCGGAGTGGAGGTCGAGATAGTGAATGGGGAAACGAGCAGGGAGAAGGATTTATTGATTAAGGGGATGAGCCCGGAAGAGGTGAGGAAGAAGCTCGACCTCTGAGCTCAGCGGTACTTCATGAAGAGCATGTAGAAAACCGCCCCCCGCCAGGAGGGCCTCGAGACCAAAGCAGTAGAGGGAGATTTTTCTCTTTTGCCACACTGTCAGGGTGCAATTCCCCGTGAACAAGCAACATGCCCTCTGGAAAGAAAAAGGAGGGTTAAAGTTCTAGTCTCCCTTCAAAGGTTATCACGGCCTTCCCGCCGATCCACGGCTGGTCCCCTTCGAATTCAACGTGAACCCTGCCCTCCCTCCTTAGAGCGTGCCCCTGCTCAAAGACGTACCTGTCTTTTACCAGCTTCCCCGTGAGCCTTAGATAGCCGGCGAGAATCCCGCTGGCGGTTCCAGTTACCGGATCTTCCGGAACTCCAATGGCAGGAGCGAAGAATCTTCCTGCGGCATCAAACTGGGAGTCAAGGGTATAAACGTAGACCCCGATTATCCCGTTTTCCCTTGAGAACTCGGCGAGCCTCTCCATATCCGGCCGGAGATCCATCAGCTCCTTGAACGTCGGGATGCCAACGATGCCCTCGGGTGTCCCCGTCGTCATCGCAAACGCTGGCCCCGCAAGGTTATCTGATCCCAAGATTTCTTTCAGTGCTTCCAAGTTCAACTCGCCGAGGACTTCGGGCTTCAGCTGCTTGAGCCACACCTTCCCGTCTTTGATGAGGACGTCGATCTCACCAGCCCTGGAGAACATCCGGTTGACGCCCTCGGGCGCCATGCCGAGGCACCAGAGCAGGTAGAAGGTAGCAACCGTCGCGTGGCCGCAGAGGGGAATCTCGTCCCCTGGGGTGAAAAACCTTACCCTGAACCCGTGTTCCTCAAACCATACAAAAGCAGTCTCCGAGAGGTTGAGCTCGCCCGCGATGGCCAGCATAGTCTCCCTGTCGAGCTCTGGACAGTCGAGAACAACGGCGGCTGGGTTCCCTTTGAACGGCCTGTCCGTGAAGGCGTCCACCTTAAAGGCCCCACATTCCACAGCGTTCACCAGGAAAAATTAGGACGGGAGCAAAAAAGGGTTGTGGTCTCACTTCAGAATCCCCAAACTCATGTTCGTCTTCCTTATACTCCCCCATTTATCCGCCAGCTCAAACATCGCCCTTATTGCGTCAACGTTCTCAGGAACCACATCGCTCTCCTGGTGCACCGCCTGGATGTAAAAGAGCCTGTTTCCGCGAATGTTTATGCTCTCCTTCCAGACCGCTATCTCGTAGAGGTTGTTCCATTCACGGTGCAGGTCGCGGGCAAACTCTATAATCTGTGCCGTGCTGTCGAAGCCCTTCTCCTTCTCGAAGAGCAGAACGCGCGTAGTGTTTTCGAAGATATCAATGACGTCTTTCTCAGTCAGCGGCTTCTTCAGTTCAATCATTATGCTATGGACGTGCATTAATGTTGTCGGCACGATGAACGCGGAGGTCTCAATGTTTATCGGAAGAACCGTCTGGACGTCCGGCCCGTGGTGCGATGGAACTATAACGCTTGGCGTTATGGCATTTATCGGGCCGCGCTTGGAATCGTTAGGGTCTGCGGCGCGGCGTATCATCACGGCGTAGGCGTAGTCTATGTACTCCTGCAGGGCTGAGAGCGTTCTGGTCAAACCGGTCGTGTTGCAGGAAACGACGCGGACGTAGTCTTTCCCTATGGCCTTCTCGTAGTTGGCTTGGGCAACGAAGGAGACCTCCGCAGTTGAGGCCTTTTCGCCGCCCTCGAAAACCGCCTTCACACCGGCCTTCTCGTAGAGTACCTTGTTCTTCACCCCCATTCCACCGGGAGTTGCATCGACGATGACATCGACCTTGTTTAGGAGGTCTTCCAGCGTTCCAGAGGCCTCAAAGCCTACCTTCTCGAAGCGCGGGAGGAACTCCACGCTCGCGGCGTATATCGGGATGCCAAGCTCCCTCGAGCGGTAGGCCTCGAAGTCTGGCTTCGTCTTCGTGACGCCGATGAGCTTCATATCATCCTGCCTTGAAACTGCGTAGGCGACGCGCTTCCCTATCGTTCCGTAACCGTTGACACCAACCTTGACCTTCATGGAACCACCGGGAATTTTACGACGGTAAAATACTTAAGCCTTGTTTTCACCGGCGGTGAGAGGGAATGTTTTTACGGAGTTTGCCGTATAACTAAATGGGTGATCCCCATGAGAAAGGGGAAAAGACCCTTTGAAAGGCCCCTCCTGTTACTCGGTGAGGCCATCTCCCAGCCTGACACATTCAACAGACAGTTCTTCGAGTGGAACGGGCTTTTGAGGTTCTCGCGGAAGAAGCGCAAACTCTCTTCGCCCTCCGTCTGAGGGGAAGGTTTAAAGCGTTCTCTCCGAAGGTTCTTCGGTGGTGGCCATGCTAGCTGAGGTTCTGACGATTGGGGATGAGCTTTTGACAGGAAACACAACGGACAGCAACTCCACGTTTATAGCAAAGGGGCTCACGGAGAGGGGGTATTGGGTGAGGAGAAAGACCACCGTTGGCGACGACGTTGATGAGATAAGTGCCGTTATACGCGAGATCCTCAACAGAAAACCGGAAGTCCTGGTCATAAGCGGCGGCCTCGGTCCGACCCACGACGACGTAACGATGCTGGCCGTTGCTAAGGCACTCGATAGAAAACTTACCCTCTGCGAAGAGTGTCTTGAGAAAATTAAAGGGTTCTACGAGCACCTGTACGGAGAGGGCTACATAGATGATCCCGAACTCAACGAAGCTCGCAAAAAGATGGCCTACCTACCGGAGGGAGCTGAAGCATTGGATAACAGTGAAGGAGCCGCTCCCGGGGCTTATATAGAGCAGGAGGGCGTTAGAATCTTTGTTCTACCTGGAATGCCCCGCGAGATGAAGACGATGTTTGAAAGGGGAGTTCTCCCGAGACTTGGCAGGAGAAAGTTCATCCAGAGAAAGCTTTTAGCGGAGGTAACTGACGAGAGCAAACTGGCACCGATTCTCAATGAAACCCTGAAACACTTCAACGTCAGAATTCACTCCTCACCAAAGGGATTCGGAAAGTACATCGGGATAATCCTCTTCGGCGAGAGCAAGGAAGAGATAGAACGCGCGAAGGCCTTCATGGAGGACAAAGGGATCCGCTTCGAAGAGGGCTGGTGAAAGTTCAGGCCTTTACTAAACGGTGATTGTTATGCTCCCACAGGAAGTTCGCTCTATACTTGAAGAGATGCGGTCCGAGAGGATAAAGGGTGCGAGCTGGCTGGCTATGAAGGGGGCGGAAGCTTACATCGCCCTCGCAGACATCCTTGAGGGAGAAGAGCTGGAGAACGCGTTGAAGGAGATGAAAACCGAGGTCCCGGCGATTAACAGAACCATAGCCTCACTCTACAACCTCTCCCGATTCATCCCCGTGACCGGAAATCCCGAAGTCGTGAGGGCCAAAGCGGAGGAATTTCTCCGCCTCGCAGAGGAGGCCAAGAGCGAGATTGGGAACATCGGAAGCGAACTTATCGATGAAAACGAGGTTGTTATCACGCACTCTTTCTCCTCGGCCGTTCTGGAGATTTTTAGGGTGGCAAAAAAGAAAGGAAAGCACTTTAAGGTAATCCTCACCGAGAGCGCGCCAGACTATGAGGGGATAGCTTTAGCTGGAAAGCTGGAGGAACTCGGGGTTCCCTTTGAAGTGATAACCGACGCCCAGCTCGGCCTCTTCGCGGAAAAGGCGACGCTCGCTCTAGTTGGAGCGGACAACATCACAAGCGACGGTGCAGTGATCAACAAAGCGGGCACGTATCCCCTTGCACTAGCGTGCCACGACAATGGCATTCCCTTCTACGCCGCGGCTGAGAGCTTCAAACTCCATCCAAAGCTTACCTCGGGGGATGTGGAGATCGTCGAGAGGCCCTACGCGAGGCAGGGCTATCGCGTCAGGAACTTCCTCTTTGACGTGACCCCGTGGCGTTACGTTCGGGGCGTGATAACGGAGCTTGGTATTCTGGTACCCCCAAAGGAGATATAACGGCAAAAGCGATGTGCCGCATTCCAAAGCAGGAACAGGAAACAGAAATCAAAGAAGAGGGAAAGTTCACTCCCCGTGGACAAGCCAGAGGAGCGCTCCCCTGATGGAGGGCCGGTTACTCTTAATGTACTTGTGGTGGTAGATGTCGTCCAATCCCCTGCTGGAGCAAACGGCCATCCTTCCGCTCCCGGTCGCCGTAGTGATGGGCTTGCTCCCTGTTGTGCAGAAGGGCTTCCATCTGCATCAATGGGATAACCATCTCCAGGAGTGCTCTTCGGCATCCGCAAAGCCTAAAAGCTGCGGCCACTAAACCCCAAAGGTGGTCAAAATGTCCATTACAACCAAAACCGGAGATAAGGGTTTAACCGGCCTCTTTACCGGTGAGCGCATTGCCAAGTATTCCCCCGTAATGGAAGCCAACGGGACGATAGACGAGCTTGACAGCTTTCTCGGCGAGGCGAAGCACTACGTCCCCGAGGAGATGGCGGAGACACTGGAGAAGATCCAGGTTCAGCTCTACGGCATCATGGGTGAACTCGCCAGCAAGGGGAAGTACGTTAAAGTTGGTGAAGAAGAGGTTAAATGGATGGAGGGACTCATAACAAAGTACGAGGAAGAGTTCCAGATGAAGGCCTTTGTCCTGCCCGGTTCCACAATAGCGAGCGCCAAACTGGACATCTGTAGAACGATTGCCAGAAGGGCAGAGAGGAAGGTTGCCAAGCTCGTCCTCGATTACGGTTTCGGCAAAAATGCATTAGTTTACCTCAACAGACTGAGCGATCTGCTCTTCATAATGGCCAGGATCATTGAGAAGAGGGAAGGAAAAATCAAGGAAGTTAAGTGAGTCTCGTTCCATCTTACCCCTTCTCTTTTGCCCCGATTTCCTCTTCTCCAGTGAGGATTTTCCGATATTTAACCCAGTAGTAGAGCACCACCGCCCCCATCCCTACCCACAGCACAACGGAGACCAACCAGGCGGGATAGCGGTCGAGGAGCGGGCCGACGGCTAGGAGGCCTAGGGGGCCGGCAGCGTGCATCAAAACCATCATCGCCGACATGACACGCCCCCTGACTTCCGTTGGAATCGCGCGCTGTATCTTGGCGTTTATCGGCACACTTTCGAAGGCCTCAATCGCCCCCCAGAGGACGTTCACCCCGGCGAGGAGAAGGAACGCCGTGTCCGTGGTGAGGTTCGAGGAGGGACTTATGAGCCACGTGAAGATCAGTATCATGATGCCGTCGAAGAGCAGGGCGTGGAAGAGATACCTTCCGGCTTTTCTGCCGAACTTCGCCGCTATGAGCGCGTTCCCTATTAAAGCTCCAACCATGAAAGCGCTCTCCTGGAGGCCGAACTGGTAACTTGAGAACCTCAGTATCTCCCTCATCGCGTAGGGCATTAGAACGGCCCCAAATGGCTCGGCAAAGGTTATCATGAATATTGCAAAGCCCATGAGCGTCCAGAGGTAGCGGTTCGAGCGGAGGAATGCTATGCCCTCCTTTATGTCGGAAACGACTTGACCGAGGCTCTCAAGCTCTCTCGCCTTCCACTCGTACCTTATGAGGATCTCAAAGAGGCCGGAACCGAAGAAACTCACCGCGTTCACGAGGAGAGCAATGGGAATACCGCCTATCGCATAGATAAAGCCCCCCAAAGCTGGCCCCACAAGACGAGCGAAGATGTTAAAGGAACTTGTTATGGAATTGGCCCGCTCAAGCTCATTTGGCTCGACCAGATCCGGAAACATCGCACCCGTTGACGCACCGAAGAAGGCGCCCATCGTGGCCATTATAACCTGGACAATAAGAAGCTGGTAAATACCGATGAAGTTGAAGGCTAAAACGCCGAAGAGTAAAACCCCGCGCGCAAGGTCGAAGCTCACCATGAGATGTTTCCGGTTATAGCGATCGCCGATTACGCCCGCGAAAGGCATGACGAGCATAGCCGGTATCATCTCGGCAAGGATGAAGGCGGTCATCATTCCGCCACTATGTGTCCGGTCAAGAACGTAGAGTGGCAACGCGACGTCCTGAACCGCCCATCCCACTTGCGAAACGAACCTCCCTACGGCAAAGAGCCAGAAGTCCCTGCTGAGGCTCAAGTCATCACCTTCCCTATCTTCTCACCCACCCTCATAATGGTTTCGCCGAAGCCCAGGTAATAGAAGACCGCTATGACAAAGCTAACGGTCGAGAGAATCCCAACCAGCTCGTAAACAGGGATCACGTTGAGGAGTGGGCCAATAAGGGCCATTCCAACCGGAGTCGTCGCCATAACGGCAGTCTCAAATGCTGAGAAGAACCTTGAACGCACCTCGTTCGGAACCGCCTTCTGGAGCTTCGTGAAGAGCGGGACGTTCACGAGAGTGTTGAAGAGACCGAAGAGAACGAACGTGACTATAAGAATTGGGTATGCTATGCTCCTGAAAGCTGGATACGCCGCCAGGACGAGGAGGAACATCACTGAGAACTGGAGAAAAGCCGCCTTGAAGAAAACCCCTTCGGAGCGTTTCTTCAACTTTCCTGCTATGAGAAGGTTCCCGGCCAGGGCTCCAAGGGTTGCAGCGGTCTCTATACTCCCGAACTGGACGGCTGAGAGACCTAGAATGCTCCTTGTCAGATAGGGCAGGATGACGGCAAAGATTGGATTCAGTAAGGTGTTAAGAATTACCGCGAGGCTGACGAGGATTAGCAGCCCCTCGGAATTTCTTATGAACCTGAAGCCCTCAATCATGTCCTCCCAGACCTCTCTGGGGCTTGAAATTTTCCTCGTTTCCCAGCGGTACTCTATCAGCATCTCAAAGAGGCCAGAACCGAAGAAGCTCATCGCGTTTATGAGGATGGCGAGCTTTATCCCTCCAAGTGCATATATCAGCCCGCCGAGAACCGGGCCGACTATCCTGAGAACCTGCCCTCCAGATCTCAGGATGGAGTTTGCCTGTGCGAGCTGTTCTTTCCTCACGAGGTCGGGGAACATGCCGCTTATCCCGGCCGAGAAGAAGGCTCCAAGGATGCTCATAAGAACCTGAACGGCGAGGAGTTCCCGGATTCCGAGCAGGCTGAAGGCCAGAACGCCGAAGAGCAGAATCCCTCGAGCTATATCGAGGCCGTACATGAGCCTCTTCCTGTTGTAGCGGTCGCCTATGACACCGGCTATCGGATTGATTAGCAGCCTCGGGATTAGCTCGGCCATCACGAATGCGCTCATCACCGCTCCGCTGCCTGTTTTGTCGAGGACATAAAGAGGAACGGCCACATCCTGAATCACCCATCCAGCCTGTGATATCCACCTTCCCACAGTGTAGAGCCAGAAGTTCCGTCCGAGGGCCTTTAGACCGTTGAGCATCCATACTAACCCCCCTCAGTTTTACCATAATTAAGTATTTATGTGATTAATGGATTAAATAAAAACTTAGAGCAGTTCCACCCTCACGTCTCCGTTGACCGTACTCACCCTCACCTCATAGTCACCGGTTCCTATAACGGGGTTCTCGGGGTCGATGTTAATGAACCTAACATCCCCGTTAACCCTCTTCGCAAGTATCCTTGCATCGCAGAAGTCCGTGAGGCGGAGAGTAATGCCACCGTTAACGCAGCTCAGCTCAACGTCGTCCTCAAGCTCATCGATGATAACCGTAAGACTCCCGTTCACTGTGGATGCCTTTAGGGGGCCCGCGATCGACAAGTGGGCCGTTATTCCTCCGTTCACTGATTTTAGGAATTCTGTCTCACAACTTTCCAGTGTTATTCCTCCATTTACCGTGACAACCTCTTTGAAGCGCACGTCCTTTCCCCTGACGGTTCCAGTAACGTTGTTGAGGTCAACTACTGCGTTCCTTGGTATCTTCAGCAATATCTCGGCCCAGCTGTCCTTTCCAAGGTGGTTGAAGAACTTCCTCCTCGGTTTTTCCACCACTGTAAGGGTTCCGTTCTTCAGATCCGTTTCCACCCTAACATCGTCCCCGTGGAGCCTGTACTCCAGCTCGACGTACTCCTTATCCCACCCTTCAATCTCGACCTTACCTGCCACGGCCTTTATCTTGACTTCCTTCACGTTTTCAAACTTCATTCTCTCACCTCACGTATTCCATCAGCTCGTCAAGAAGCTCCTTCACCCTCTTGTTTAGCAGGGTTCTGTCTATTCCGAGGCCTTCTATCAGCTCGGCGCTCTGCTCCTCGACTATCTCCTTCGCTTTTCTGACGACCAGTTTGTACGCCTCACTGCTCTCGATTGTGTGACTCTTACCCCCGACTCGTATCCTGACGGTGCCGTCCCTGGCAGAGATGACGACGTCCTCTATCTTTACCCTTGCGCGTCCTCTACCAACGGTCACCGAGACATCCCTAGAACGAAGGGACACAGCTTCCCCAAGGCTCAGAACCTCGTTCCCGCTCCTGTAGGTAACCCTCTCGCCCTCGACCTCGATGGTGTACTCGTCGGTCTGTATTCTCAGCCTGTTCCCGACCTTCGTAAGCTGGAAGCCGTTGGTGAGTTCTCTGATGGTGAGCATCTCACCGGGCGGTTTCTCGGGGTTCCCCTCGTGGATGTGTATCGGTCCTATCTTTACCTCCTCCCCTGTCGGGGTGCTTATGACTTCCACGAAGGGCACCTTCACGTACTCAAAATCTTCTCCTTCGTAGACCTTTACGAGGCCGAGGTCGACGACGCTGGCCTTGTTCTCATCCCGGTAGAGTCTGTCCGGGTTCAGCAGCGGCTCCACCGTCGAGACAAACGCCGGGTCTGGGGTGGTTTTTCCGCCCGCTATGTTTTCCCCGATCCAGACCGCGACCGGTGCGAGGAGTCTCTTCCGCACCCTCCCGAGGGGTGTCCCGGCATCGACCTCAAGCTCCCCATCGAGAACCCAGCCAACGTGCTTCCTCCCGAACCTAACGGGGTAGGCCTTCCCGCTTCCCTTCAGCTTCACGTCTCCAAAGTCGGCTCCGGCGAACTCATAGGCTTTCCTTTCAACCTTCCACTCGAGCCTCCTCTCGTCGAATTTCGACAGGAGTAGACCCGCTAGGGCAAGGACGACGGCGTAGGCGAAGGCCGTCCCATCGTAGGAGCTTAACCTATCACTCATCCCCAGCCACTGGCCGAAGAATAGGAAAACGCTCGTCCACAGGAAGGCCTTGGCGAGGGCGAAGACAACCCCGCTGACCGTCACCCCGAGCCATTTGCCGACGCTCAGCAGTTCAAAGGCGAAGATGAGCGCTATTATCGCGTAGACCATCTGATCGTTGTAGGCCTCGATCCTCAACGGGCCTTTGAATAGCCACAGCAGGAGCAGGAGTGCGGTGAGCGCCTCCAGATACTCCGCGAGCTTAAAGCGCGGCCCATCGTTCCGTATGGCCCCATATTTCCATTCCCATCGAAAACTCATTCTTCCACCTCCTCAAGGGCAGTGATTATCTCAAGCAAGCGCAGAAACAAACGTCCGTTGGGTGAAATCTTGTATCCGTCCCCTTTTCTCACCATCCCCGTCTTCGTGAGGAGCTTCAAATGGTGCGAGACGGTAGGGCTCTCAACCCTAAGGGCCTCCTTTATCTCCTTGAAGCCCATCGGCCTCTCCGAGAGCATCTTGAGTATCCTTATCCTGTCCGGGTTTGCGAGGGCCTTGAGGGTCTTAGCCGCTTTCTCCTCGTCGAGTTCCGGAAGCTTTCCGCCCTCAAGCTTTCTCCTCAGACGGGCCTTTATGGAGAGCATGACCTCGTCCACGGGATTGATATTCTCCTCTAGCACCTCCAGCCTCTTCTTCAGCTCCTCGAGCTGGGCCTTCAGGTTGTTCTCCATGCTACCACCGGGTACATATTTCTGTAGTACATTTTTCTGTATTTAATTGGGATGATTGGTATATAAAAGTTTATCGGTTTAGACTAAGGGTGCCCATTCCTCCCTATGCTCAGCATGTAGGGTACGTTAAGCCCGAACGATTATAGGATCGTGAAGTATGAGAATTGTGGTGCTGAAACCGATAGGACGTTATCGGCTCTTGGAATGTTCGTTTGAGAGACTCAAAGATGTGGGGAGTTCCCTTTCTCTCAGAAAGCTAGCCAGTGAAGACGAGGCTGGAAGATTATCCGCTACTTTTGAAATAATCGTAGCGGATAACAGAAGGAGAGAATCCAATAACCACAGACTTAAAAATTGAGAAATCCAAAAGGGAGCAGGTTATCATTCTTTCTTCAAAAGCTCCGTCTCGATTGCCCTTATCTCCCCATCGAGTATATCGCGTATCTTCTTCAGAAGCTCAAGGTACTCCCCAATGGTTTCCCTGTTCATCTTCCTTTCTTCCCCCATGGTTTCCAGCTTCTTCTTGAGGGCTTCGTGGTAGTTTGCCGCCATGTAGAGAACGCGGAGGGCCAAATCATTCGAGGTCTTGAGGTATTCTATGCCCTTTGGTGTCAGGCTGTACTTTACCCTTCGAACCCTGCCACGGTACTCTTCCCTTGGCTCTAGGAGACCATCCTCAACCATCTTGTTTAGTATAGTATAAAGGTTGCTGTGGCTTGGCTTCCAGAGGCCAACTGCGAGCTTCTCAAGCTCCTTCAGTATCTCGTAGCCGTGTGTCTCACCCTTCAGGCCAACTATAACGAGTATTATATCCTTTAGTGGAACTGTGAAGAGCCCTTTGATGATTCTCCTTTCAACATCTTCCTCCATGATCATCACTCATGTCTAATAGTTACACCAAAACCCTTATAAATGCATCTGTTAACGACATGTCGAACTTAGACATGTTTGAGATTGCAGTATTGAAGATTAACATAGGTGATGACGATGGCGTGGAATGACTGGATTGTAAAGCACTCGAAGCTCATCATCGCCCTCTGGGTTGTTACCATAATTCTCGCCACACCGCTGGCGATGAAGCTTAGCAACGTCACCAATTACAGTATGAGCCAGTTCCTTCCAAAGCACGTTGAGTCGGTCGAAGTTCAGGATAATATGACGAAGTACTTTCCCAGCTTTGCTCAGAACAATAATATGACTTACATAATCATTACCAACATCAATGTAAGCAGTCCTGAGGCAAAGGAAGCATACGAACGGTTTAAGGTCGAAGCGAGCCCCTACGGGAGCAACTTCACCTCTTACTATGATGCCATTGATATGCTCCACAATGAGTCTTACGAGATTGCCCTCAACCTCACGAAAACCACGGCCAACCTGACAGGGGTGCTTTACAACTCTGCGATAAACGCGAGCGATGCCTATGGGATAACGCTCACTCAGATCGAGAACCTCAGCAACCAGGTTAAAATCCTGAACGAGACCGTCCCCGAACTTGCCAGGGTATACCTTTCGCTCGAGAATAACCTAACTGTGCTCTACAACCAAAGTCTTGCCCTTAAAATGGCCCTCAATCAGACCGATACAGCATACGTGGAACTCCATCAGAACCTGACCAAGGCAAGCGAGCAGTTGAGGAGTTTGAACTCCACGATAGCGGGACTGAACGTCGGTCTCTACAACCTGAGCGACAGCTATGCCAAAACGTACCTTGGCACGATTGGAACCTACGACGCACTCGTTCAATCCGGAGCCTATGAGATGGGACTCAACAACGCAACGGCTCAGGGAATTGCCATCCAGCTGGGCGTTCCGGTCGAGTTTGTCTATGTGGTTTACAATGCGACGTATCCTGCCTACTCGATCTATGGGGCAACTGCCATAACCGACGGCTTCCTGGCCAACGTCACGAAGGGGATAATCCTCAGTCGCATAAACGAACCAATGCAGAAGAACCTGGCCGAAGCGTACTCAGTTGCCTTTTATCATGGTGTCACAACCTTTGATAAAGAGATGGGGGGCAACTACACCCTTACCCATCTCGGGAAGGACGCAGCTAAACCCGTCAGCGAGATAGCGAATAAGTCCCTTGAGAACCTCCCGTTCGTCATTGAAGAAGCTGGAGGAAGCTTTGAGGTTCCAGGATTCGGGGAGGTTCCAGCACAAACTCTAGCATACATTACCAACGTTTCCGTAGGTCTGGGAAGAAACCCATCGCCTCCTAATGTGGAGAACGCGACTATTGGAGTGGCCAAAGTCCTGATGAAGGGCAGTCCCCTCTTGGAGATGCCGAACGCCGGGAGGATACTCAGAACACTTCTCGTTTATGGCCCTACACGGGGGCTTGAAACCAACCTGCTCGCCAGTGCACTCAGGAAGAAGCTCTCAGGGGAGCTACCTGACCAGATAGCCAAAACCGTCGTTGGTTTTGATCCAAACGCCACGGGCGTTCTAACGAGAAAGCCAGAGACTCTGAAAGCGGCCACGGTTTCACTTCTCACCAAGATACTCAAAGAGAAGGGTGTTGAGCTTCCGGGGAGTGTTATAGGTGAGGTCTACGACTCCAACGGAAACGTCACAGCGATAGCGAAGGAACTCCTGATTCAGAAGACTTCCGAGAGAGTGGGAAGCGAGAAGGCGGCCGAGATCATAGTCAACGAGGTCCTCAAGAACCCATGGGAGCTGGTCAAGGGAACCGGAGTAAAGGAAGCCGTCAAAGAGATAATAACAAGCCTCGCCGGAAACGCACCGGTAGACATTGGGAAGGTTGTGGACGAGCTTTATGCCGGTGAAAGCACCAAGGAAATAGCATACGGCCTGTTCGAGAAAGGTGTCAACGAGAAACTTGCCAACGTTACCGCCCCAGAAGACGTCAAGAAGACCCTGAAGGGAATAATGCTGGCCGTCGCCGGGAACTATCCTATGAGCGACTCTCAGATTCAGGCTCTAGTTAAGGAGAGAACCGCGGGACTGGTTGGAAAACTCGTTGGGAAGATCAACCTCGGCGTCCCGCTCCACGTGAACACAACCCAGCTCGTTGAGGTAGCCTTCAGGTTTAGGGATGACCCGGGGAAAATAACGAGGGAAGATGTTAAACCTGTAGAGGAGCAGGTTTACCCGTCCGTTTATGGCCTTGCGAAGGACTATATAAGCATGCTCAAGAGTCCCAACAACACCACAATGCTGGTATCGATGGTTCCAAAGGACACCAGCGTAACAAACGCCAAGGAGCAGAGCAGGATTCCCTACGAAAACACACTCAAGGCTAAAGAGGTTCTATTGAAGGAGATGAGGAAGCACTTCCCGAAGGCCGAAGCATACATCAGTGGAACGCCGGTTCAGACCTATGAAATGATACACTACGGCAAGGAAGACGACAGCAGGACCACAAAGTTCAGCTTCATAGGGGCCTTGATAGTGCTCTTTATAATCCTTGGGGCAGCGCTTCTAGCGACGCTCCTACCCTTCACAGGTGTTGCTACCGCAACGCTCACCGCTCTGGGGATCCTCTACATGCTCGCGAAGGGCGACGTGATAAACGTTGGAAGCTGGGCGCAGACGATCACCGTGACGACCGCACTCGGTCTCGGTATAGACTACTCAACTTATTACCTTCACCGCTTCAAGGAGTATCTTGCAGAGGGCTACGATCACAACAGGGCCGCGAGTGAGGCATTGAAAAGAACAAAGGACGCCATACTCGCAAGTGCCTCCGTTGATGCGGTGGCCTTTGCAAGCTTCATGCTCGCCTGGGAGTTCCCAATATTCAAAGAGATGGGTATGATAGCACCCATAGCGGTGTTGGTCGTCTTCGCCGCCAGTCTGACCCTCATACCGGCTATAACCGCCCTCATCGGAGACAAATCAGCCTTCTGGTGGCCGAGACACATAGGGCACGTTAAAGAGAGCGACGTCCACAAGGAAAGCAGAATCGCTAGATGGTCGGTCAAACACGCCAAGGCAGTGTTACTCATATTCCTCCTCCTGCTTGCTCCGGCAGTTTACACTTTTACCAACTTCAACGGGACACACGACATCAAGCTGTTCCTGCCAAAGGACAGTGAAACCTACCACTTCCTTGAAATAAGTCAGAGCAAGCTCGGGGCCGACGTGATGGGTGCCACCTACGTCCTGATTAAGTTTAACCATAACGTCACCAATAGCGACCTTTCAACAATCAACGGAGTAGTGAGGAACATCGAGAAGATAGACGGCGTTAAGCACGTCTACACCGTGACCCAGCCTTATGGAAAGCCCGTAAACACTAACCTGAGCCAGCTCAAGGCCATAGGTGGTGGTAGATACCTCTCGAGCACGGGCAATATGATCCTCATCGAGGTAGTCAGCAGGTACCAGTCAACGACCCCCCAAGCCCACAGGATAGTTAGGAGCATTAGGACCCTATTGAAGAACTACGAAGCCAGCGGAAAGATAGCAAAGGGCATGGTGGGCGGCGGTGCAGCTTTAGACCTCGACCTCAGCAACTTGATCAACAATATATTCTGGCACAGAATCCTGCCAGTAGCGCTAGTGCTGATGTTCCTACTGCTTATACCAGCGCTCAAGGGCATTCCCGCTGTTATTTCGACGATGGCAACAGTCGGCACTGGGGTGCTCCTCAGCATAGCAATATCAACATGGCTCTTCCAGAAGCTCTTTGGACAGGAGATCATGTGGTTCCTGCCGCTGATGGTGTTCATCGTGCTCATGGGAGTGGGCATAGATTACAACAGCTTCTACCTCGTCAAAGCGAGGGACGAGTTTGAGCGCCGCTCCCCCAAAGACGCCCTCGTAGTTGCGGCAGGAACGATAGATCTCGTTGTCATCGGCCTAGCAACGGTGTTAGGAACCACGTACGGTGCATTGATGACCAGTTCGACGTGGGGGACGAGGGAAATAGGCTTTGCACTTGCCGCAGGAGTGCTGATAACGGCAACCCTCGCCGTTTATTTCCTCGGCCCGGCGATGATGGGTCTCTTCGGCGAGAAGGCCTGGTGGCCATTGCACAGGACCAAGAAGAAGGAATGATGTCCCGACTTCCTTTCTCTCTTTGTATTAATACTCGACATCCTTTTAAACGCTGAGACCCTCGGTTAAACCATGAACATCATCGAGATGCTCGCACTAATCGGGTTTGGATACCTCCTGAAACTCATGGTTAGGAAGGAAAGACCCTTCGACTGGCTCCGCTTCATCACCAATGATATCCTGCTGGCCTTCTTTGTCTTCGGAAACGTTGCGAGCAAAGATTTGGCCTATCTCCTCAGCATAAAGACCGTTTTCCTTTACGTCTTCCTGATAATCGCCATAAGCTTCTCCACCTCTTATCTCTACGGTAGATTTGTACTCAAAAACAACCCCTGGGCCGGTGCTCTTATGGTGCTCTCGGTTTATCCTAACACCGCGGCTTTAGGCTTTCCAATAGCGAGCCTCTTTCTGAAGGATATAACGCCGGCTATCCTATACTCAACTACCAATTCGATGATAGTGATTCCAATTGTTACATTTATAGCAGCCCATTACTCGAGCGGGGGAGCGAACGTTGGGGACAGTCTCATGAAAGCCCTCAAGTTCCCTCCAACATTGGCGAATCTTCTAGCCCTTGGCCTCGTCATCGCTGGGATCAGTCTCCCCAACTGGTTCATTGGGCCTTTAACGACAATCGGCTGGCTCAGTATCCCGCTCCTTCTCATCTACTTCGGCTCGAGGATAACGTTGAGGGCCTTTGAGATGAGAAAGCTCCTCGAGGTGGGGGCTTTTCGAATAGTGGTTCCTTTCATTTTTGTTTTCCTTACTCTTCACTGGGCGAGTAGAAGCGTCCTCTACTCCGTTTTGGTGGAGGCGAGCATGCCACCGGCCATAGCGGCCAACGCGATTCTGGCGCAGTACAGGCTCAAGGCCAATGAAGCGATAAGCGTTACCTTCGTACTAACCCTCTTGGTCATTGGACTCTTCGTTGCCCTAAGGTTCATGACTGGCTTAGGTTAATCTTTTAACTCCATCCATCGTTTTAACCTTGGTGATAACATGGAGAGGGTCGTCGAAATTCTGCGCGAAATACTTGAGATACCTTCGCCAACGGGCTACACGAAGGAGGTTCTGGAGCACATTGAGAAGAAGCTCAACGAAGCGGGGATAAAGACCTACTATACAAACAAGGGTGCCCTGATAGCGGGAAACCACCCGGAGCCGGAGCTTGTGGTGGCGGGTCACGTTGACACGCTTGGAGCTATGGTCAAGGGGGTTCTCCCGGACGGAAACCTGAGCTTCACGCGCGTCGGAGGGCTTCTCCTCCCAACGTTTGAGGGCGAGTATTGCACAATAATAACCCGCTCCGGGAAGCGCTATAGAGGAACGCTCCTCCTTAAGAACCCGAGCGTCCACGTGAACAAAGATGCGGGGAAGAAGGAGCGCACTGAGGAGAACATGTACATCCGCCTTGACGCCGAGGTTGAAAAGAAGGAGGACACCGAGAAGATCGGGATAAGGCCAGGTGACTTCATAGCCTTTGACCCGAAGTTTGAGTACGCCAACGGCTTCGTTAAGGCCCACTTCCTCGACGACAAGGCGAGCGTAGCGGTTATGATCGACCTGATGCTTGAGCTTGGAGCGGAGAGACTGGAGAGGCTCCCGGTGGCTTTCTTCTTCTCGCCCTACGAAGAGGTGGGGCACGGAGGTTCTGCCGGCTATCCCCCGAGCACGAAGGAGCTCCTCGTGGTTGACATGGGCGTTGTCGGCGACGGAGTTTACGGTAAGGAGACTGCTGTTTCAATAGGCGCAAAGGACTCCAGCGGCCCCTACGACTACGAGATGACGAGCAGACTCATCGAGCTGGCCGAGAAGAGGGACATCCCGCACGTCGTCGACGTCTTCCCCTACTACGGCTCCGATGGTTCCGCCGCCCTCAGGGCCGGCTGGGACTTCCGCGTTGCCCTCATCGGCCAGGGAGTCCACGCGAGCCACGGCATGGAGAGGACTCACGTTAAAGGCCTCTTAGCGACCAAAGAGCTGATAAAAGCCTACATCGAGGAAAAGTTTGGGCTTTGAGTCTCTGTTTATCTTTCCTATCGAGGCCTTTAATACATTCCCGTGCGGATTATTTCCACAAAAATAAAAGGCTAGAAAATTTGAAGCCCTCACTGCGGGGGACCCCCAAAGCCCACGGAGGCCTCAGGGGATTTGGGCTTTGATCATTTCGTTTTGGATGCTGTTAAACTGATTGAAAAGTACACTAAATACGTCATAGTCAGTGGGTACGTCACCATACTCCTTGGGCGCTCAAGGGGCACCGAGGACGTTGACTTTGTGATTGAACCCCTTCATAGGAAGGAGTTTGAACAGCTGTGCAGTGAAGCACTGAGAAGCGGATTTGAATTCCTGAACCCGGAAGACTGCGGTGGACTCTATGAGATGCTCCAAGAAAAAATGGGCATTAGAATGGCTAGGAAGGGTGAGATAATCCCCAACGCAAAAATAAAGTTTCCCAAGGATACCTTCCATGAAGAGGCTTTAAAGAAACACATCCTCACTGTGCTCAACAATGATGAAATCTACGTCTCACCACTCGAGCTCCAGATAGCGTACAAGCTCTACCTGGGGAGTGATAAAGACGTGGAGGATGCATTTTTCCTCTACGAGCTTTTCAAGGAAAATCTCGATCGGAGGCTCCTCAATGGGTACGCAAAAAGGCTCAAAGTTGAGGTTCCATTCTAACCGGAACATGGAGGAGAGGCTGGCTGGCCTTCATAAGGCTCTACGTCAAGAGGCTGAAGGAGAACCCGGACGAGGTACTCAAACAGCAGGTCAGGCTCGTTGACTCTTTTCTGAAAGCCGCGAGGAACTTCCCACTCACAAAGGGGGAGTACCTCAGGCTCAAGGGGGAGCTGAAAGTAAAGAAAAAAGCTTAGGCCTCACTCTATCTTGGCTCCACACACCGGGCAGAACTTCGCTCCTTCCGGGACTATGTGACCGTTGGGGCAGCGCTTTATCTCGTGACCGCAGTAGGGGCAGAAGCGGGCGCCCTTCGGAATCGGCTTCCCACAGTAGGGGCATATTTCCTGCCCCTGCGCCGCAGGCCCTGCCGGGGCGGCGGGCTGGGCTGATTGCGCCGGGGCCGCTGGAGGAACTCCGCCGCCGGCATATTGCTGTGCAGGCTGGGCCGGTTGAGCGGGCTGCATGAGCTGGGGTATCAGGACCATGCCTGTCCCGACGGCCGCGCTCCCGCTCTTCCCGAGCTCTGCCGCGACCTGCTTTGCAGTGTCCATCTGCATTACGCTCTGGGCGTTGCCCGTCTGCATTATCCAGAAGAGCCTCTGGCGCCACTCGTCGGTCGTATTTACTCCCTCGATTTTGACATCGATGAGTTCAAGGCCGAGCCTGCGGAAGTCCTCGATGAGCTTGACCTTGACCTGCGTGCTCACCATGTCGAGGTTCTGGAAGAGGTCAACGATTGAATAGCTTGAGAGGTGCTTCATCATGCCCTCGTTGAAGTACGCCCTGATGAACTTGGTGACGTCGGCGGTGTCGTAGAGACCCTGGCCGCCAACCACTTCCGTTATGAAGAGAACAGGGTCTGCCACTTTGAACCAGTAGACGCCGTAGTACTTGACCGGGGCAAGCTCCTTTGTCTGCGTCCCCCCACCGTATCTCCCCTGGAACTGCTTCATGCTGACAAAGATGACCGTCGCCTTGAAGGGGCTGTTGCTCCCACCGACGAGCTTGTAGAGGAGCGGGAGGTTCTGGGTCGTCAGGGTATGTCTTCCCGGCCCAAGGACGTCGTAGATTTTCCCGTCGCGCATGAAGACTGCCACTTCGTACTCGTGGACTATAAGCTGTGCGCCCCATTTTATGACCTCGTTTGGGTACCTCCAGATTATCTCGTCTTCTCCGGGGTTCACCCATTCGACTACCTGCACCATCTCACTCACCCGCCGCGAAACTCATCCTCTTGTCCAGGACCTCCTCGAAGGAGTTCAGCTTGTCGTCGAGGTCGAGGACGGCCATGCCAAGGGCCTGCGGGTTGGCAATCCCCCCGTTGATGGCCCCGACACCGTCCCGTATTCCCTCGGCCAGCTCTATCATCTTCGCGTCGTACTCGATGAGCTTCTTTATCTCGTCTTCCCTGAACTTTATCCTGTCGAAGTAGCCCGCGTAGCCGGCCTCAGCGTGCCTGACCCTGCTCTCAAGGGGCATAAGCTTCTTTCTCATGGTGTCTATCGCCACCAGCTGAGGGCAGTTGACCATCGCACAACTCTGCAGAGAGCGCTCCATCTCACGCCGGGCCTGTGCGAGTACCTCGGCAACCTTGCCGCGGACGAGCCTGTCGTCCTCCCTCAAAAGCTCCTTCTTCTTGTAGCCGTGAAAGCCCGGAATAACGAGCTCAAGCTTTTCAACTATCGAGGTTTCCTTTCCCATGATACCACCTCCCCCATCACAGGACCCTGAAGTAGACGTTGCCCCTGTCCGTCTTCATTACCTGACTCACCGTCCTCCTGCCCACGGAGCCCCTCACGAATATCCCGGCCCCTCCAGCCGCGCCTGCGACGAGACCGCCGATGACTCCCCATGCGGTGCTCAGGGCGGCGGAGGCGATGAGCCCCAGCAGAACCCCGACTCCGATGACACCGCCGCCAAGGAGCGTGGCCTTCTTCCTTGCCCCAGACATCAGCGGGTACTCGCCCCGTATCACCCTCCCGTCGGTGCCGTCAACGAAGTTCACGAAGGTCTCCCCTCCGTACTCATAGTGGACTTCCCAGAGGGGGTAGTGGACGAGACCCTGGAACTTGACGGTGAGGTCAAGCTCCCCCGCGCTGCTGCCCTCCTCGCTGGCCTCTTTCCTGAGGGCGCTTTCAAGCCGTGAGTGCGCTATCCCCTCCGCCTCTTCCCTCTTCATCTCCGGCTCGTGATACTTCCCCTTTTTGACGGTGGCCTCGTCGAAGAAGTGCTTCCCCCTAACCGGGAACGGGTAGTTCATCAGCAGGGTTTTGAACGGCGATCCTACCGGAATTCCGAGGAATTCCACTTCCTCAACGCTCTCCTTAACCCTGCTCTTCCCGTGAAGGTAGAAGAAGTAAACCGGAACCCAGTAGAGCTCCTTCTTCAGAACCTTCGCGCCGGTTATGTCCGCGGGGGCGCCGTACTGCCTCGAGAGGAACTTGAGCAGCAGCCCGGCGGGATCCTTCTTTATGGGTGGGAAGAAGAAGTGCTCCTCCTGAACTTCCGAGCCCGTGTGGATGTGGAAAGTGGTTCCGCAGTAAGGGCAGGTCGCCACGCTCACCGTGTCGGGAACCTTAAACGTTGCCGAGCATGTGGGACACGTTACCTCCATCTCCCTCACCCCAGAACGCCCTTCCGCTCACGCTCAACGCGCTGGCCTTCGAGGGCCTTGCTTCCAGTGAACCAGCTGAGGGCCGCACCACCGCCCATGGCCAGAACCGCGAAGATGGAGGAGCTGGCAAAGGTCGCCGCTCCAAAGGCTGCGACCAGTATGCCGATCCCGGCACCCGTGAGGTACTGGGCCCTCCTGAAAATGTTCATCGGCTCCGTTGCCGCAACGCCCTTTCCGTCCCAGCCCGCGAAGACGACGTGGAATATCGAATCGCCGTAGCGGTAGTAGACCGTCCACATCGGCAGGAGGAGCAGCTTAACGTCCTGCGGCTCGTCGGCGTGGACATCGAAGCGCTCTATCCTGTCCGACTTTGCTAGGAAGCGGTTCCTTATTATGTCGATTGCATCCTCGCGCATCGTGAGGACGGCGTGCTTTTCATCCATCTCCGTGTTCAGGATTTCGAGCTTTATCCTGCCCCACTCACCCTCCTCCAGATCGAGGAGTCTCTTCCCCCCCGGCAGGGTCTTGGAGAAGTGGGTTACCAGGTCATCAACCCCGAAGCTCTTCACCTGCCTCCTCGCCGAACCGAGGAGCCGCATATCCTCGTCCACCTTCTCCGTGTAGTGCCTTTCAACGGTGTGACAGTGGGTGTTCCCCTTTGAATCAGTATGACACTCCTCCTCCCGCTTCATGTAGCGAACCGTACCGTAAACGTGGACCTTTCCGTTCCAGTATGGAGCGTAGTGCCCCTCGATGTCGACGACCTGGAGGTCTTCCTTTATCCTCTTTAGATCGAAGTCGTGCTCGACCCTGTCCCAAAAGGCTTTGGCTATGGCGTTTTTATCTAGGGATGGGACGATGAGAATGCCCTCTGTCTTCAGGTTCCCGCTGATGTGGTTCGGAAAACCGCAGTAGGGACATACCGCGACTATCGTTTCCGGCGAAACCTCAAGCGGTGCACCACACCGCTCACACTTAAAGCCACCTTCCTCCATGGAGACCACTCTATGATATAAACGGTGTTTATCTATTTAAGGTGTATTGTTAGAGGGGAATTTGCGGGAAGAGAACTGCATCTAATCACTTCACCGCCATTTTAAATCTCTTCCCGCAGGTTCTTCACGAGCCTCAGAAGCTCCCAGAGGTCGCTTACATAGTAGTCCGCCCCCTCTACCTTCCCAAAGCGAACCACGTTAACGGTCTTTAAGCCGGCTCTTTCTCCGGCGAGAACGTCGTGAATGCTGTCCCCAACCATCCAGGCTTCATCTGGCTTCAGATTCAGCGCTTTAAGGGCCTTCTCCACGAGGTAGGGGTTCGGCTTAACGCCGTCGAGGTTTGAGTAATCTTTCCCATAGACGGCGTCGAAGTAGCCCTTCAGATTGGAGATGTCAAGAACGAACTCTGTACACTCCCGGGAGGCGTTGCTGACCGCGGCGAGCTTTAGGCCCAGCTTTCGGAGCTCTTCGATGGCGCTCACATCGGGAAATGCCTTTATTCTGCCAAGCCTCGCCATCTCTCGCCGGTAGTTCAGATTCACCACATCCACAATCTTCCAGAACTCGACGTGATCTATCCCAAACCTCTCCACGTAGCTCCGTGGGAGTTCACCAGTTACGGTCTTCCTGTAGGTCTCGTAATCGAGTTCGATGCCGTGCTTCCTCAGCTCAGGCTTTACCCACTCCTCATACCACCCGCGATGATCGTAGCCCTCGTAGTAAACAAGTGTCTCGTCAACGTCGAAGATTAAACCCCGGAGCATGACCATCTGAGAGGGTAGGGAGTGGGGTTTAAAA
>Ga0256829_1000459_pt1 | contig 41226 bp, 45 predicted proteins | sample 131447metaG_FD_185979 | JGI IMG/M metagenome (GOLD analysis project Ga0256829, IMG submission 185979) | Hydrothermal vent microbial communities from Lau Basin, Pacific Ocean - 131-447 | ecosystem: Environmental > Aquatic > Marine > Hydrothermal vents | place: Pacific Ocean: Lau Basin | collected... | reverse complement strand
ATTTATACTTGTATTTATTTCTTTTTATTATTATATAGATGCTTCTATTTTTTATAAAATTTTAGGTGAAATAATGTATACCTTCAATGATTTTTATTATAGAGATTCCAATTCTATTATTCATATAGAATTAACAGAACAATTTAAAAATTTTTTTATTTATAATCAAAATTCTTACACTATTATTAATGTAAAAAGGATTTTATATAATGAAATTGAATATAAAAAATTGCTTCTTTTGAAACCTTTTATTGAACAACATATGAATACACATTATTATATTTATTTAAATAATCATAAAACTTTTTACGATTATTTAGTTGGGGTTTATATGGAATCCATTATAGAGATAAAAAGTATTTTCTATTATATAATTTTTATTTTGGTATATAAAATAGTAAAAAAACAAAAGAATACAATAAATAAATGGTATATTACTTAAAAAAGAATTATGTAATACATTTTTTAAATAGTTATTATGAATTAAATATGATAATGTGAAAATTATAATATTAATTCATAATAAATAAATATTATTACTATTAGTTCATAAAAAAGTAAATCTATAAATGAAATGTTCTAAAATACTTGTATTTATTATGATAGAATAAAATGCAGTATTAAAAAAAAAAAATTCTTTAGACAAAATCGTTATACCTAATAATAAAAGTATCTGTAAAAAGTTTAAATTTACAATAAAAAAATTAATTGTATATTTTCATTTAAAAAGTTGTACAATTAAAATTAAAAGAATTAAAAAATCAATGTAATAAAGGTTTAAAGTCATAAAATTTACATCTTAATTTTAGTTTTTATAATCTGTATACGAATACTGTTTAATACCCAATAAAAATAAATTAATATTAATAAATAAAAAAGTACTAAAAAATAAATCCATAACGAATTAGGTAAAGCTGCACCTATAGAGGTGACTGTAAAAGATTGGTGATAAGTGTTTCACCAAAAAGAAAGTAATTTCCAAAAAGGAAGTGTTATTAGTATAATAGCTAAAATATATTTATTATTAATAGTATTTTTTACATATACAAAATAAATAAAAAGATAAACAAGTAAAATTATTAAAATTAGATATACTTTATTATCAAAAAAAACAATATTACCTCATGAAAAAATTCCTCATGAAATTCCAGTTACTAATGAAAAAATTGAAATTATTATCCCAAAAATAGCATTTATTTTTAAAATAATGATTCAAATGTGTAAATCACTAATTAAATGTAAAAGCAATATTATTATAGTAATAAAATACAATAAAAAATTATATGTAGCAATAGTTGAATGTAAATAAAAAAGAATATTATATTCTTTTTGTTCTTTTAGGAAAATAGGGCTCATCAACAATAAATGAGTTAAAATACTAAATAAAGTAAAAATAAGTATATTAAAAAGGGGTTTAATATATAGTAAGAATCTTGTAAAATGGCTATTAAAACCTATAAACATAAAATTTAATCTAGAAAAATAAAGCTTGTATTCGTTAGAATGTTATTATTATGGTATGATTTTATTTGAATAGAATTAATAGAATACATATACACATAAATACTATTAATAACATTTAAAAAGTATTTATCTAAACCATTAAATGGTTCATCAAATAAGTAAAGTTTTTTAATTAAAACTCAATTAATGCAAATTAAATAAAATTTTTGAAAACCATATGAAAGGTTTTTAAATTGAGAGGTTGTTTTTTTAAAATTAACTATTGTAATAATATTTAAAAATAAATTATTACTCCAATTTAAATAAAATAATAAATGTAATAAATTAAAATTTTTATTTGGTATTAAAAAAGAATCACCTAAAAAATTTAATAAACTAGTTTTACCAGAACCATTTTTACCTTTTAAGATTAAATTTGTTGCATTTTTCAAACTAATATTAATGTTTTCTAATAACAAACTATCAATTTTTTTAGTAGTAATATCTTTTCTACATGTTAGAATAGAACTATGGTTAGTTATATAAAACATTTTTTTTATAACTTATAATCTTCGTTGCTTTTTCGGTCTACAACCATTTTTTGGGTAAAAAACTTCAGAAATTATTGTAATTAATTGGATATTAGAAGCCATTAATGTATTCAAAACAATTCTTTTACCTTTACAAATCCCTTTGAAAATCAATTGGAAATATTTTAAATCTGTTTCTTTTGAAATTTTTAGGGATAAAATTCTAATAACTTCTTTATAAGTCATCATATTCTTTCTATTAGATTTTTTATACCCAACTGTACCAGGTGATTCAGAAAATAAAACATCTCCATTGATGTTAGTGACACTCGCAATAAAATTGTTTCTTTTTTGTGTGATAATAATTTTACCTATTTTAGTAATCTTATTTATATGTTCAATTAAATTATACTCTGGAGTATTATTTTTATTTGCAATGAAATTTTTTTTATACATGAATTAAATAATTCTATATTTTTTACGAGTCTGTGCATTAGTTGATGTACGTTGACCTCTAACAGGTAGATTGTTTTTATGTCTTATACCTGTTAAATTCATAATACCAACTTTTTTATGTATATTTTGTCTCCTTTCTGATAAAATATTTTGATTTAATTTAAATTTATTTAAAACTAAGTTTAATTCAAAACTATTATTTAAAAGAGAAAAATTTTTTTTAATATCTTTTAGTAAAGTTTTAGGTGATATACCAGCTTTCATTATAAAATTAAATGCCCTTGAACTATTTACCCCGGTTATTTTTTTTAAAGCATTATAAACAGTTATCTGATTATAAGAATAAATTTGTTTTAAATCTTCATTTAAACTTTTTTTTAAAAAAATATTTGATTTAAATAATTTTACTTTGTCTTTATACGAATTATTTATTTTTATTTTCATTTAGATATACTATTCTTTTTTACCTATTTTTAGTTTAATTGTTTCATTAAGGAATCTAATACCTTTACCTTTATAAATATCTTTAGAACGTAATTTTTTTAATTCTGAAGTTGTAGATAATAAAGTTGTTTTTAAATGACTTGTTATAAATAAATAAGTACCTTCAAAAGGTTTTAAATAAATCTGATTTTTCATTTTATATTCAATTGAATGACTATAACCTAAAAAAAGATAAATAGAATCATTTCTTTTCAAAATTTTATAACCAACACCCCAAACTTGTAAAACGGATAAGAACCCAGTAGAAACAATGTCTATGTACTGTTTTAATAAAGATAATAAATTATGATACCATAATTTATAAGTAGAATAATTTTTTTTATTCATATATATTGTTAACCTATTTGAAATTTTATTATAATATTTAATGTTAATACTATTAATATTAAAAAAAAGATCTTTTGTTGTACCGTCAAAAATTGATTTTTTAATAATACCAAAAGGTCCTTTTATAATTAAACTATTGTTATTTAAGTATACAATTACATTACTTGGAAATAATATCGAGACATTTACTATTTTAGACATAAAAAATTAATTTCAAATTATTTGGCATATTAGCTCGCCACCTAAATTAAGAGATTTAGCTTTAGTATCAGACATGATTCCTTTTTTTGTAGATAAAATAGAAATACCAGCTCCTTGATTTAATAATCGTAATTTACTTATTTGTATAAAAACTTTATTACTTGGTTTAGATATTCTATCTATTTTTAAGTTATTGATTTTTAAATTTATAAAAACTTTGATTATATTTTTTCCTACTAAAAACCCAGTAATTAGAGATTCCTTTTGTAATAGTTTAAGAATCATTACATTTTGTTTTGATTTTGTACAAATTACAAATTTTAATTTATTTGTAATACCATTTTTTATATTATTTAATAAATTTGAAATAATATCCATAATTTTACCAACTATATTTAGAATAACCTGGAATTTCACCTAAAGAAGCATGTTTTTTAAATGTGATACGTGACATTTTAAATTTACTATAAATGGATCTAGATCTACCAGTCCAAATACATCTATTTGAAATTTTTGTTTTAAAACTATTTTTTTTTAAAGAACTTAATTTTAAAAGTAAATAAAATTTAAATTGATAATAAGTATTTGATTTAACTAAATCTCATTCAGTACTAAATAAATTTTTTTGTGTTTCTAATGCTAAAAGTAATGATTTATATAATTTACTTTTAAATTCATTTTTTTTAAATAAAATTCTTTTTTTATTGTCTAATAAATTACGTTGTACCATATTATTTTATATATTATATATTATATATTAAAAGGGAATTTTAAATGGCTTAATAATAAATTTATATTATTAGAAAATTTATACCTAGATGATACATTTTTTTGTTTTAAAATAATTTCTATTGTATAATTTTTGATTAAATTGACTTCTTTTAGTAAAATAGGATCTATTTTATTTATATTATGTATGTTTAAAAATAAAATATTTTTATTTTTAGAATTAAAATCCATTAATCTACTGAAATCAACAGTTTTAAAGTATTCATTTATTATTTTAAAAAAAAATAACATTAAATTTTTTTTTTTTAAAGAAACTTTTCCTGATAATGAATCATTTTTTCGTATACCACTTAAAACATTATCTTTTTTACTTTTTAATATAATTGGTTTTTGATTACTAATAAATTGAATTAAAAATAAAACAGTTATTAATTCGTATGGACTATTAATAAATTTATTTTTTATTAATAATTCTACTGAAGTAATGTTTTGCGGTAGGAATTTTATATTAATACAATTTGATTTTGCAATTAAATTGTAATTTATACTTCTTAACTTATATTTTGTAATTATATCCATATTTAAACAATACCTTCAGCAATAGACAAGACTTTTGACCAACCTTTTTTTCTTAATTCTATTGGCACTACACCTAAAACTCTTGTACCGATAGGTGTTTTATTTTTATCTAATAATATAACATCATTGTGCAAAAATTTTAATTCTGTTCCATCTTTACGTTGCATTTCTTTTTTAGTTCTAATAACTAATGCAAAATAAATTGTATGTTCTTTTATCCTTTTTAAACGATGTTTGATTTTTTTTACTACAACTACTAATATATTACCCATTCTAGCAATACTTTTAGGTTTGAAATAACCTAATAGTTTAATACATAAAGCATATTTTCCACCTGAATTATCCGTTACACGTAAATACGTACCATGTTGAATCATATTAAAATATATTTTTTATTATTTTTGTTTTAATAGATAGACTATTAGAAGCTAAATGCAATGCCCATTTAATTTGAGTTATATTATTTTCAGTACATTTAATTTCAAATAAGACCATACTTTTTTTTGTAGGTAAAGCTCAATAATCAATCATCCCTTTACCTTTACCCATTCTAGTAGCTAATGGTTTTGCTGTTATGCCTAAAAAAGGATTAACTTTTACTACTAAAGTTCCTTTTGATTTAATTCTTTTTAAAATATTTCGTTTACAAGATTCCAGTTCTTTGGAATTTAAGTACTTATTTTCTAAAGAAATCAAACCAATATTACCAAAATGTAAAATAGAAGATTTCATTTTATTTTTATTTTTAATTAAATGATTTTTATTTTTATATTTATTTGTATATTTCATAAAAGATTTTACATTAAGATAAGTAACTATTAAAATAAGTAGAAATAAATTTTTTAATATCAAATGTTTCATAAAACTTTGATACTTTTAAACCATAAATACCATTCCTAGTTATTTGAGTTTTAAAATCATAATCAATGTTTAAATCGAAACTATTTTTCATTGTTTTTCCAATTTTATATGTTGTAACATTAGAACGCGTTGATTTACTTGAAGAACCTAATCTACCAAAACCCACTATTTCAAAACCTTTTACTATATGTATAAACTGTTTATTAATTGTATTAGCATCAATAGAATTGATTTTTGAAGTAAACGAGTCTTTTTTACAAAAAAATTTATTAGATTTTTTTAAATAACCTAATAGATCTATAAAGGAATTTTGTAAATTATTATTTAATAAATTCTTTTGTCGAATTAAACTACTTTTACAAGTAGATTCCAAATTGTTTTTATAAAAATATGAAATATTATCAAAAAAAATAGGATTTTTAATAAATAAAAAATTTTTTTTTTTTTTAACAGTATTTAACTTAGAAATAAAAAATTTATTCGAGTCATTTATAATTGAATCTTTAACATGGGAATTCAATAAATTATTACTTGTTAATTTTAAATCTAAAAATTTAAATTGGAAATTCCAAATAATTTGATTTAATTTCATAAAAAAATTATCTATTAAAGAAAAAGAATTTATATCTTTAAAAAATATTTTTTTATCTTTATATAAAGACATTAAATTAGATTGTATAATATTTTGTTTAATTCTTTTAATCTTATTTAAATAAACTAAATTATCCCCTAATTGATTTTTAATCAAATCAACTGGATTCAAAAGTTGTCTTTGGTGACGTCTTTTTTTTAAACTTTTTTTTAAAAAAGTACCAATATCTTGTGCATTAATATTTTTCCTTTTGGTAATAAAAATTTCCCATTTTATATTACTATTAGAAGTAATTTTTGAAATAATTTTATTCAAATAAGGCAAATTATAACGAATAATTAAAAAATAATAATAACGCTCATTTAAAAATAAATTAAAAATATTTTTAGGGTTATTGTATTTAAAATTAACAATCTTACTAAATCTTTTTTTCACTAATTTAATGAAAGATGTTTTTTTTGTAACAGGAATAGTTAAAAAATTTTTTTTAATACCATGGTTTTTTAGATTAGTACTTAAAATAGTATTAAAAGTTACTTTATTATTTAAATAAATAAAAGAAGTAGTTTTTCTTAATTTACTAGAAGCCATTAAACTATTAACAATTTTTTTTTCTTTTAATAAAGGTTTATCTACAAAAGATTTAGTAGTAATAACTCCTATTTTTAAAGAATCTGGCTTTCTTTTTTTAATTTTTTTTAAAATAGCTTTTTTTGGAAATAAATATGAAATTTTAGAATTTAATTTTATAAAATTAAATCTATTATTTAAAAATCTAGTATATTTTCTTTTAGAAACAAAAAAATTAATTGTAAATAATCGTAAAAAAGAATAAGCTTTTCGTCTTTTTCGGGATAATTTCTTTTTTAAAAATAATTTTGAATTTAATACATTTGTTATAGTTAAAAACTTAAAATTATTCAAATTTCTAATTAATTTTTTTTTTGTTTTAAGTCTAAAAGATGTTTGCTTGTTATATCTATTATTAGATATAATAGCAAACCTAGCAATAGAATTAAACACAGACCTAAATGTATAATTATTTATTGGCTTATGCATTATATTAAACCAATAATTCGAATATCTAGTAAATCTAGGATTTTTAAATGCATTTTTTGAAAAAAATAATGTTATTTTTTTCAAACTATTATTTTTCTTGTTCATTTTTAATACACTAAAATTTTTAATGAAAAAAAAAAATTTAATTAAATGTGAAAAAGAATTCTTTTTTCCTACATGTTGATTTAATAACATATAATTAAAATATGTCTTGAATTTCACGGAAAATTTAAAAAAATCCTTATGACTTTTATGTATAATATAAAATTTTTTAAATTTAAATCTTTTTCTTGTAAAAGATTTGAATTTAAATTTTAAATCAACTAGATCCTTATAAAAAACATTAACTTTTAAAAAAGAATTTGCTTTTGAAAAATTTAATTGCTTATGGTTTAACATAAAAAAATTACAAAATAACTTATTATTTTTTAATACTTTGTATAATACATTTTTTTGCAATTTAATTACAGGTATATACTTAATTATACTTTTCTTATTTAAAAATAATTTTTTTTCAAATAAAAAATTATTAGTATAAACATTTTTGTCTTCTATAAAATTATTTTTTTTTAATGCAAAACTAACTAAATCAAAAGAATTTATCTTTTTAATTCCATTATTTTTTTTAATTTTAAAATTATTAAAATGTCTATAATTTAAATAATTTTGATTAAATTTTCTATTCAACTGTAAATATTTTCTACTTAATAAATTAAATGGTGTTTTAGTATTTAAAAACCCATCTATTAAACTTATATTTAAAAATATCTTTAAATCACCTGAATTACTTCTATCAATATAAATATTAGAAACTGAAATATTACGTAAATAAAAAAAATTCTTAATAAACTCTTTTATTAAAATATCCTGTTGTAAAAAATCATTGAATTTAGATGGATTATACCATAAAGAAGTTCAATTCTTTAATTTATTTAACCTAAAACTTGTTGGATGTACTTTATTCCCCATAAATATTATCTACCTTTTTTTTCTTTTTTTTTTTTTTTTATTGTGTCTACACACTACCTTACTAAATGAGAATTCACCTAATTTAGAAAAAAAATGTTTTTTTGTAACATTCAAATTAATATATTTTTTACCATTATAAATACTAAAACTACATCTTTCAAAAAAAGGTAGTATAGTAGATGATCTACTCATAGTTTTTATATGATACTCTTTAATATTCCATTTATTATTTAAATCAAGTTTTTTTTTTTGTTCCCAATAATAAAAAATAATACTTGGAACTTTAGCTAATAACTTACCATCACAATAATGTTTCATATTTAATTTCAATTAAATTTAGAGTAAAAGGACTCGAACCTTTAATACCTGGCTTCAAAATCCAGTGCCTTACCTATTTGGCTATACTCTATGTATAAAAGGGCGAATAATGGGATTCGAACCCACAATACATAGAACCACAATCTACTGCCTTACCATTTGGCCATATTCGCCTTATTTTTTTTTTACAACTCCTTTTGTATATTTACCCCACCGTGAAACAGAAGGTCTACCACCAGAAGATTTACCATTACCACCACCATGTGGATGGTCAATTGGATTCATTGCAACACCCCTTACATGAGGTCTTTTCCCTAACCACCTGTTTGCACCTGCTTTTCCAATATTAACAAATTTTTTTTGGCTTCCAGAAATAATTCCTATAGTAGCAGTACTTTCATCATCAAAAAATTTTTTTCGACCAGAAGAAAATAAAACTAAATTAGTACCATCTTTTTTTAAAACTAATTGACCATACATACCAGCAGCACGTAAATATTTTCCATTTGAATGTACATGTTTTTCACTTATATTTGAAATTATTGTACCTACAGGTATATTGCTTAATTTTAAATTATCACCTATATTAATCATAGGTTCTAGTTTCAAACTTGATTTAACTATAGAACCCTTCTTTAACCCTTCATTTTTTAATATATAAGAAAAAGTACCATTTTCATATTGGATTAAAGCAATTGATACATTTCTATTCGGGTCGTATTCAAAATTTACTACTTTAGCATTAAAATCAAAAAAAATTCTTTTAAAATCAATGATTCTATATAATTTTTTATTACCAAAACTTCTATGGTAACTTACTAAATTTCCATTAGAATTTCTAAATTTTTTCCGATTCAATGCTCTAAAAAAAAATTTATTTGTAGTAGATTTACTAATTGATCTATCTAATACTATTACACGACCTCTAATACCAGGGGAAGTTGCTTTATAACGTTTAATTATAATTTCATCTAATTTTGACATATTATTTTGTAAATATGAAATATAAAATACAAAGGAGGGACGAATCGAACATCCATCATTGACTTTGGAAGACAAGGTTCTGCCATTAAACTACTCCTTTAGGTTTTTTTAAATACTCTATTTAAATGTAACCCAAAAACATTTTTTTTGTTTTGATGTTTTACCATTGTTCTTTTTTACTCGTTCTATTTTAGAGTGTACTTTAAAAATTTTTTTACTGTACATATCGAATAAAAATGTTTTTATATCATATTTAGAATGACTAATAGGAGATTTCATCTTTATATATAAAGATGAAGTACTCTTCCCACTATAAAACATTTGTAGGTTTAAATTAGGAAAGTCTATTTTATTTATCTTTTTTAAAACAGGTTTTTTACTCATAAAGAACTTTAGTTTTTAAATTGTATTTACAACTAGTTTTTTTTACTACATTATTTATAAAATAATAAATAAACATGAAAATATCTTTATTATAAATTTTAAAAGATAAACCATAAGAATGTATACTATGATTAAATTGTTCTCGTGATTTCTTAGCTACATGAGGTGACTTTAAAACAGTAATTAATGTATTCCTTAATGGAAATGTTATTTTTGATATTTTTAATTCATTTTTTGTAAAAAATGAATTCAATATTGAAATAATATTAACAACTACTTGATCTATTATTTTAAAATCATAATAAGATAATTTTAAAAATATTTGGTATTTAAATGAATTATTTTTCATACTTTAAGAATACTTCTACTAAATAAACTTTTTACGCAATATCCCTTATAGGAATTGAACCTATGTTATAGCTGCGAAAAAGCTATGTCCTACCACTAGACGAAAGGGACTCTTTTTGTATACAACACTAATCTAGTATTGTTTTTACAGTACCAGCACCTACAGTCATTCTACCTTCCCTAATAGTAAATCTTAATTCATTTTCTAAACAAAGTGGTTTAAATAACTCTACTGTTGCTTCAATAGTATCACCTGGATTAGCAATTAAACAATCCTCAGATAAAATAATTGTACCTGTAATATCAGCAGTCCTAAAAAAAAATTGTGGTCTATAACCAGAAAAAAAAGGTTTTGGTCTACCACCATCTTCTTTTGAAGAAACGGAAATTCTAGCTAAAAACTTACTATGTTGTGTATATGAACCTGGTTCAATCACTACTTGACCTTTTCTAGCCTCATCTTTCTTAATACCTCTAACTAGAATAGCTAAACTAACTCCAGCTTCTGCTTTCTCTAAATTAGATTTAAACATTTCCAATCCTGTACAAGTAGTTTTTTTTAAGTCCCCAAAACCTAAAATTTCAACATCATCTCCTACTTTAATAGTACCTTTTTCAGCTTTACCAGCTAAAACTGTTCCTCGACCAGAAATAGAATAAATAGTTTCAATTGGCATTAAAAAAGGTAAATCAACTAATCTTTCTGGTTGTACAATGAAATAATCCACCACTTCCATTAATTGTTGTATAGACCTAAAACCAATAGAAGACTTTAAATCCTTAGCTTCTAATGCTACTCTTGCAGAACCATATATAACAGGAGTTTCGTCTCCATTAAAATTATATGTAGTTAGTAAATCCCTAATTTCTAGCTCTACAACATCAACAATATCCTTATCTAAAATAGCATTATCCATTTTATTAACAAAAACAATCAAAGATTCAATACCAATCTCTCTTGCTAATAAAATATGTTCTCTAGTTTGTTCTTGTGGACCATCAATCCCTGAAACAACTAGTATAGTACCATCCATAACAGACGTACCTGTAATCATATTTTTTACATAATGTTGATGACCTGGGCAATCAACATGTGCATAATATCTATTAGCAGTATAATAATCAATCTGTGTATTCTTAATAGTTATACCCCTAGCTCGTTCTTCTGGTGTTTTATCAATCTGATCAATTTGAAAGTTTTTAGTAGTATCATTCAAATTAATTGCTAAAACATAACTTATTGCAGCTGATAATGTTGTTTTACCATGATCAACATGCCCTATAGTTCCTATGTTACATAATTTTTTTGACATAAATTATAAAATAATTTAAAATATTTTTTTTTATTTTTAGTGAAATAGTTTCTATATAGTATATATATATAAAATAAAATAATTTTTCCAGCCACAGGTTCCCCTACGACTACCTTGTTACGACTTCACCCCAGTCATTTTCATTAGTCTAATTTAAAGACCTTATTTCAAATAAAAATATATTAAAAGAATAATTTTTATATAAAAATAGGTGTACAAACACAAATAAATTTACAACTAAATAAAATAAGAACTTAAATTTCAAATAACAAAAACTTCCATGGCGTGACGGGCGGTATGTACAAAGTTCATATATAATATTCACCGCAACGTTCTTATTTGCGATTACTAGCGATTCCAATTTCATGTTCCCGAATTTCAGAGAACAATCCAAAATGCGATATTTTTTAAAGATTAACTCCGAATTACTTCATTGTTACTCATTGTAAATATCTTTGTAGCACATGTGTAGCCCAATTCATAAAGGCCATAAAGACCTGACGTCATCCTTTTTTAATCTTCTTTATTCAAGAAGCTCTTTTTAAATATTCACCAATACATGGTAACAACCAAAAAGAAGGGTTTCGTTTGTTAAAAGGAATAAACCAAATTTCACAATACAAACTGACGACGGCCATGCAGCACCTGTTATAAATAAATAAACTAAATAATTATTATTTAATATTAATTTATAATACAAGAATTGGTAAGGTTTTACGCGTTGTATCGGATTAAACCACATGCTCCACCGCTCTTCTGAACTCCTGCCAATTCCTTTGAGTTTCACCCTTGCGACCGTACTACCCAGGCGGAATATTTAACGCGTTAGCTTATTTACTAAATTTAGTATTTAATAAAAAATATTCATCGTTTACAGCATAGACTACCAGGGTCTCTAATCCTGTTTGCTCCCTATGCTTTCGTGTCTCAATGTCAGTTATACCCAGATAATTGCCTTCGCATTCGATAGTCCTTCATGATATCTAGAATTATTAACTCTCCACCAGAAATACTATTATCCTCTATATAACTCTAGTTGAATAGTTATAAAACTAATTTTAAATTCAATGTAAAATTTCAGCTTTAACTTATTCAACCACCTACACACCCTTTACGCCCAATCAGGTCGAATAACACTTGCCCCTCCCGTATTACCGCGGCTGCTGGCACGAGATTAGCCGGGACTTCTTTAATAAGTACTGTCATTATCATCCTTATCGAAAGAGTTTTAGATAAATCCAAAAATCCTCATGTAATATAGCTAGATCAAGCTTTCGCTCATTGTCTAAAATTCCTCACTGCTGCCTTTAATAAAAGTTTGAGCCTTATTTCAATCTCAATGTGGCTGTATATCCTCTCAGATCAGCTAAGAATCATTGGCTTGGTAATCTATTATATTACCAACTACCTAATTCTACAGAAGCTAGATAAATAACGATAAATCTTCTATTAGAATTATTTCACATAGATTCCAATGAAATCTAAGGTAAGTTATTCTAAATTATTTGATAAATTCTTCTGCATTACTCACCTGTACGCTACTTAAAAAGTAAAAATACTTTTTCGTTCAACTTGCATGTGTAAAGCCAATTACTAGTGTTCATTCTGAGCCAGGATCAAACTCAAATAAAATAAAAATTATATGAAAATACAATTTTAAAAATAATATCCTACATTAAAAAAAAAATTAATGTTGCCAAACTAAATCTACTCCTAGATCACTAAATAAAGACATTGGGACTTGAACCCAAAACCCTTTGGTTAAAAGCCAACTGCTCTACCGATTGAGCTATGTCTTTTTTTACTTAAAAACTCTTTAAAATTAAAGATAAAACTGCAAACAAAAAGTAAAAATTGAATTACTAAATAACTTACATAAATAATTTGGAAAAATTCCCATTAAAACAACTAAAAGAGATAAACAAATATAATAACTTACCTCATCTTCTTTTAAATCAATAAATAAAGATGTATAATTTAATGTTGTAGAACCAAAACAAATTCTATTGTATAACCAAATAGAATATACAACGGATAGTAAATACCCAAAAAACATGAAAAGTAATATCGAAGGATTTAAAAACTCAACTGATGAAAAAATCAAAACCTCACTAATAAAACCACCTGTACCAGGGAAACCAATATTAAATAATATAAATAAAAAAAAAAATATACTAAATAAAGGCATATAACTTACTAATGAACTATAATAAAGAACTATTCTAGTATGAAATCGTTTATAAAGAGAACCAATTAAAATAAATAAACCACCTGCTACTAAACCATGATTAATCATCATCAAAATAGCCCCTTCAATACCATAATAATTAAAACTAAACAGACCTAAGATTATAAAACTCATATGAACAATAGAAGAATAGGCAATAATTTTTTTCAAATCAATCTGACTTATGATTGTATACGATATATAAATTATAGCTAAAATACATAAAACATAAACAAAAATAGAAAAAAACTTAGTAGCAAATGGAAATAAAGGTACTAAAAACCTAAACATACCGTAAGTACCTAATTTTAATAACACACCAGCCAAAATAACAGAACCAGTCGTAGACGCTTCAACATGTGCCTCTGGTAACCAGATATGGAAAGGGAACATAGGTGTTTTAACACTAAAAGAAATAAATAAAGCTAACCATAAAACCAATTCAACTTTAAAAGGAAGCTCAATCAAATATAAACTTCTAATATCAGTAGTACCACAAATAGTATATAAATAAACTATTGTAAATAATAAAAGCAAAGAACCAAAAACTGTATAAACAAATAATTGATAAGTCGCTCTAATTTTTCTATTTCTACTACCCCATATACCTACTAATAAAAACATAGGAATTAACACCCCTTCAAAAAAAACATAAAACCACATTAAATCTAAAACAGAAAAAGAAAGTATTAAAAAAAATTGTAATAAAAAAAAATAAGATAAATGCGTAGTTAATTTAAAACTAATTGTTGTCCAACTTAATAAAATACAAACCACAATTAAGTAGTTTGTTAATAAAATCATTAAAATAGAAATACCATCTAAACCAAAAACTATATTTATGTTAAAAAAAGTTTCCCACACAAATTCAATAGTATACTGAAAAATTGAAGAACTTTCATTATAATAATAAACTAGTAAACAAGATAAAACTAGAGTAATTTGGGATAACCAAAAAGAAAATTCCCATATCAAACGTGTATTACTTTTTCTAGATATAGTATTAAAAAAAATAATAAAAATAAAACCTAAAAAAGGTAGAATAATTTGTGATAATAACAAAATATTATTATTTTTAATGATAAATAAAAACGAATCAAACAAATTTAAAAAGTAAGAATAAACTGTTGAATTTACTGTAACTAAATTTTCAAACAAAAAAAAAAAAATATAAATATAAAAAAGAACTTATAATTAAAACTGATTAACTAACCAATAAAAAATATAAAAACTATTTAAAAAACATAAGACATTTACAAAATTAATTGTAACTTACGACGTATTTTATACGTAAATACAAGTAACTAAACACTATAAAAATGTAGCACTAATATAAACGATTGTTAAACCTATTGCTATATATAAATAACCTCTGTAGCTCATCATAAAATTAAAATAAAAAATATTTAAAATAAAATACTATAATCAGGATATAAAAATAAATGACTATAGATAAATAAATACACAAAAATCCAAACAACATCAACAAAATGCCAATACCAAATTGCTAACTCAAAACCTAAATGATCCTTATAAGTAAAATGATGTTTATTCATTCTAATATAAGAAACCAATAAAAATATAGTACCAATAATAACATGTACACCATGAAAACCAGTTAACATATAAAAAATTGAACCATATATACCAGAATTAATACTAAAAGGAGCCTCTAAATACTCTATACCTTGGAAAACACTAAACAATGCCCCTAGTAAAATAGTAATTAATAACGCTGTCTTAGCTTGTTTTGTATAATCTTTTGAAGGAATATACATTGAATAATGTGCCCAAGTAACAGTAACACCTGAAGTTAACAAAATAACTGTATTCAATAGAGGCACCTCTAATGGATTAAATAACTGTAAACCTACTGGAGGCCAAATAGCTCCAATGAAAACAGAAGGTGAAATAGCATTTGCAAAAAAAGCCCAAAAAAATCCAATGAAAAATAAAATTTCAGTGAATATAAATAACAACATACCAAATCTAATACCTCTTTGTACTGATTCTGTATGATGCCCTTGAAAAACACCTTCTCTACCTACATCTCTCCACCAAAAACTAGCTACTAAAACTAATAATAAAAACCCACTTATTAAAAAATAGCCTCCATATAAATATGAATGCATATATAAAACACCTCCAGTTGCCATAAATAAAAAACCAAACCCTGCAAAAAAAGGCCAAGGACTATTATCTACTAAATGAAATGGATGTGCTTTAACGTTTGTAAATTTATTTGTTAAAATATAATCTTTATTTTCCATAAAAAATTTAAATACTACTTAATTCTAACTCCAATAGGTGTTTCAGCGAAACAATGACTTTGAGGTGGACTGAATGTTTGCCACTCTAAAGTACTTGAAGACATTCTATTCAAAATCAAATGTTTTTTAAAATACCAATTTAAAAACATATTTACATTAGTATTATTTTTAGATGTAATTTCATTGTTATCAAATACCTCAGATAATAATGTAATTGTATATTTAGTTCTAAACATTAAAACTTCTACAAAATATCTAGCTGTTTTTCTCCAATTAAAATTCCAATCAATAACTGACCATCTAGGTTCTTTTCCTGAAAGAATTCTCCAAACAATGTAAAAAAATACTACTAAACCTAATAAAGTAATAAAAGAACCTACTGAACCTACTTGGTTCCAGAAAATATACACATCAGGATAATCTGGTATTCTTCTAGGCATACCAGCTAAACCTACAAAATGTAGAGGAAAGAATGTAACATTAACACCAATAAAAGTTAACCAAAAATGTAATTTAGCATACGTTTCTGAATAAGTATAACCAGTAATTTTACCAACCCAATAATAAAAACCTGAAAAAATACCAAATAACACACCCATAGATAAAACATAATGGAAATGAGCTACAACATAATAAGTATCATGTAAAGCGATATCAATACCACCATTAGATAACATAATACCAGATAAACCACCAATCAAGAATAAACAAATTAAACCTAATGCAAACAACATTGGAGCTCTCATAACAATTCTACCTCCCCAAATAGTTGCTAACCAACTAAAAATTTTAATACCTGTAGGAATTGCAATAGCCATTGTAGCAATTGTGAAAAAAACTCTTGTATCAATATCCATACCAATAGTATACATATGATGAGCCCATACATAAAAACCTAATAACCCAATAATAATAATAGCCCAAACCATACCAACATAACCAAAAACAGGTCTGTTACTGAATGTAGAAACTACACTACTCACTAAACCAAAAACAGGTAAAATTAAAATATAAACCTCTGGATGACCGAAAAACCAAAACAAATGTTGGTATAAAACTGGATCACCTCCACCAGCAGGATCAAAAAATGTAGTATTAAACTGTCTATCAGTTAATAACATTGTAATACCCGCAGCTAAAACAGGTAAAGATAAAATTAACATAAAAGCTGTAATAAGAACAGCCCACACAAATAAAGGTACTTTAGACCAAGACATTGTAGGTGTTCTCATATTAAAAACTGTAACTACAAAATTAATTGCACCAAGTAAAGAAGAGATACCTGCTAGATGTAAACTAAAAATAGCAAAATCTACTGAAGGACCTGAATGAAATAAACTATCACTTAATGGAGGATAAACAGTCCAACCAGTCCCTGCACCATCACCTACTAAAGCTGATAGTAATAATAATAATAATGAAGGAGGCAACAACCAAAATGAAATATTATTCATTCTAGGGAAAGCCATATCAGGAGCACCAATCATTAATGGTAAAAACCAATTACCAAAACCACCTAAAACTGATGGCATTACCATGAAAAAAACCATTAATAAACCATGAGCTGTAATTACTACATTAAAAGCATGACCATCAGCTACTACTAAGAATTCTCCTGGAGTAGCCAACTCCATTCTAATAATAATTGAAAAACCTGTACCAACTAATCCAGCAAAAGCACCGAAAATTAAATACAATGTTCCAATATCTTTATGATTTGTTGAAAATAACCACTTTGTAATATAAGACATAAAAAAATAAAATTTAATTACTTAAATTAAAAAAACTAACACCAATCTAACACACCTTTCTTCCATTCATAAATAAACCCTAAAGTTAAAATGAATAAAAATAAACTAACAACCCAAAAACCAAAAAAATGAAAAGTAGGCAAACTAACAGACCATGGAAATAAAAAACTAATTTCTAAATCAAAAATAATAAATAAAATAGCAACTAAATAAAATTGTACATCAAATTTACGTAAACAATCATTAAAAGGATTAAAACCACATTCATAGGAAGATAATTTTTCATTCGAAATAACAGAAAACGAAACTAAATTAGATAACAACATAATTACTACTGAAAGTAAAAAACTAAAAATAAAAAAGAAAAATATAATTAAATAATCCATAACCTAAATAAAAAAAGCAAAAAACTAATTAGATAATAAAGTTTCCCAACCAGAATTATAATACACATCTGAATGATAACCTAAATAACCTTTAACAGATGAAAAATAATACGCATAACTAACCATTTCAATAGCAATAGGCATATAACCATGGTCTACGCCACATAATTCACTACATTGACCAAAAAAAGTACCTTCATATTTAGAAAAAATAAAGCACTGATTTAATCTACCAGGAATAGCATCAATCTTAATACCAAAAGCAGGTACAGCAAAACTATGTATTACATCAGCTGAAGTAACTAATAATTGTATATGTGTTCTAGCTGGTAAAATTAATCTATTATCTACCTCTAGTAATCTTTTCTCACCTCTATATAAAAGATCATAATCTTTTAATAAATAACTATCAAAAACATCCACATCTAAATGTACACTATCAAATCTATCAAAAGACAATAAATTTTCAAATTGCATATATCTAGAAACATCCCCTGAAAAATCAATATCTAACCAAAGATACTTATAATTAAAAGGTTCAAAAGCTCGTTCTACCCAATTAAAAGGTAAATAATAATTATATGTAGCATTGATATCAAAAGGATCAAATGAATCTATAGCTGTTACCTCTTTGCTAGTAACAAAACTTAAAACATTCGTTGCAAAAAATTCATTTTCATTCTTAACTTCTGAAAAATCTACAATATAACCATAATTATTAACATCATTCAAAACTAATGTTTCCATACTTGACTTATCAGTAATAGGTAAAGCTAATACACTGTTTAAAATCGAATGAATTAAATTATAATGATTCCATTTAGAAAATAAATCATTATAATTTGAAACTGTCACACCAAACTTTTCATAAACCCATGATTCAACTACATAAGGATACCACCTCTTCATTATACCACTTTTAATAGGGAATTTTATAGTCTCAAATAATTCATCTTTAGAATCATAAGTACCACCTAAACTAATATAATTAATATGCCCTGAATCATTTTCATAAGTCCAATACCATTGATGACCAATAACTTTAACAATCACTTCTGGGTGAACTCTTTCTTCAATTAAGTATAATAATACTAATGAAGGATAACCAATAAAGAATAAAATAGCAACTGGCAATAATGTCCAAAAGAATTCTACTACTTTACTAGTAAAAAATTGTTTATTCTTATAAAAAGAATAATAAACTGGGTACTTATCAGAAACAGTAGCAGTATCAAAACTAGTATCAATAAAATTAATAACTGTCCAAGCAATAATCCAAGTCATAGCAATTAATAATATTAATTCTACGAAAATAATTGTATTATAAACTCTCAAAATACTCTCTGCAACTGATGTTGCACCATATGTTAAATTTACAAAATCTGATCCATAAAAATCAAATACTTTATCTAAACCTAATATAGTAATTAGATTCCAAGTACCATTATTTACAGCATCAAATAATCCTACTGAAAAATCATAAAAATTTTTTCCAAAATTATCCATAAATTGAAAAACTTTATAAAAAATAAAATTTAAAAAATGTCTATCTATTAATAAAAAAATAAAAACAAATAAACAAAAAAACCACCTCCCAAAATTTTAAAAATAAACAAAATAAATAAAAAAAAATATAATAACCTATATTAAAATAAAATAAATTTATTTCTAAGTAATATTGGAATCGAACCAATACGCTTTCGGTGTAAACGAAATATCCTGCCATTAGATGAATTACTTTAAAAAAACAAATCATAGTAACAATTTTAAATAAACTGTTTTTCAAAGAACCTAATAGTTTTTTAAAATACTTCCCAACACACACAAGCTACCTAAAAACTTTTTTATTAACTAATTTTATATCCCAATGTAAAAAAAGAATTCAAAATATATAAAATAACTAATAAAAACAATAAAAATACTAAAATAAAAAAAACAAAATAAACAATTGGAATAAAAAAACTATTTTCTAACACAAATAAAAAAACTGCATTAAAAAAATAACTAGATAAAAATAAAACAGCTACAAAATAAACTGCAAACCGTTTAATAATTGAAACCATTGCTCCTATCTCACTTCTAAATAAAAAAATATTACTATTATTCGTATTAGTATTATATTCAAATGAATCTCTTAATTCATCCTTTGAAAAATCATTCAAAAACCCTTTAAATTCTACATTAAATAACTTAAAATCCATATAATAAAAAAAACCACTAAAAAACTCCCACACAACTCCCCAGACTAGATTCGAACTAGTAACATTTTGATTAACAGTCAAACGCTCTACCATTAAGCTACTGGAGACTACTTTGACTTTAAAATATATATAACCAATTTAACTTTATGCAATTAATTTACTATAAGTATACTCACTGAAACTAGAATTAAAAAAATTAATATATAATTTAATTAAATTAAGTACATAAGATAAATAATAGAAAGTACAACCATATAAATAAGATTTCATTAAAGAAGATTTTATCTCAATTTTAAAAAAACCTAGAGAATCTACAAATGATTTCGCAACTAAATTAATAAATAATAGAATTAAATTTTCTAATATATTCATATCAAAATTTGGAACATCATCAAAAAAACCTTTTATACCAGCAAATAAAGTTAATAACAAATCTTCTAAAATAAGAGGTACATACTGAGGTTGTTTTAAAACTTCAGTTAAAATAGCACCTCTTTTTAATTGATTTCTAGTAGCAGCATCTAAATCTGAACCAAATTGTGCAAATGCAGCTACTTCTCTATACTGAGCTAACTCTAATTTCAATGAACTAACAATTTCTCTACAAGCAGCTACCTGTGCAGCAGAACCAACTCTACTAACAGATAAACCAACATTAATAGCTGGTCTAATACCTTGATAAAATAACTCTGCTTCTAAGAAAACTTGTCCATCAGTAATAGAAATTACATTAGTAGGAATATAAGCAGAAACATCTCCACCTTGAGTCTCAATAATAGGTAAAGCTGTTAAAGAACCTGCACCACAATCATCCGATAATTTAGCAGCTCGTTCTAATAATCTAGAATGTAAATAAAAAACATCCCCTGGATAAGCTTCTCTCCCAGGAGGTCTTCTTAGTAATAAAGACATTTGTCTATAAGCCACAGCTTGTTTTGATAAATCATCATAAACAATAATACAATGTCTACCACTATTTCTAAAATATTCTCCAATAGTTACTCCAGTATAAGGAGCTAAAAATTGCAATGGAGCTGCTTCAGAAGCAGTAGCTGCTACAATAACTGTATAATCTAATGCTGAATATTCTTTTAATAACTTAACAATTTGAGCTACAGTTGATCTTTTTTGACCAATAGCTACATAAACACAAAAAGGTCTGTGACTCTCTTCTTCTGTTCTTTGTCTAATAATTGTATCAATTGCTACAGCTGTCTTACCAGTCTGTCTATCACCAATAATAAGTTCTCTTTGGCCTAACCCAATAGGAACTAAACTATCAATAGCTTTCAAACCTGTTTGCATAGGTTGGTGTACTCCTTTTCTCTGTAAAATACCAGGAGCTTTTGTTTCTGTTTCTTGTTTATAGTTACAATTAACTAATTCACCTAAATCATCAATAGGTTGACCTAATCCATTAACTACTCTACCTAAAATACCCATTCCAACAACTGTTTCTAAAATAGTATTAGTTGGAACAACAATATCACCTGCTTGAACAGATTTATTAGATGAAAAAATTACAGCACCAGTAAGTAATTTTTCTAAATTTAATACCAAACCATAAACAGACCCTTCAGATAAATTCTGATTCAATTGTCTAGATCTTTTATTAAAAACTAATAATTCTCCTAATAAAACATTTGAAATCCCTTTAATAGTAATAATACCATCAGCAGAAGTCCAAACAATACCTTTTTGGTAATTTGCACCATTATTTTTATTTGTATCTACACTTGACATAAAAAAAAATTAATAAAAAATATAATAAAATTAAACTGAATGTACTGATAACTTATCAAAATTATCAAATAAAACAGTAACTAAAATAAAAAATAACACCGTAAATAACCTACTAAAAAAAATAAAAGGCTCACTCAAAGCACAAGCACCTAAATAACCTAACATTAACAATGTAAATAAAAATAACCAAAAGATTAATTTATTTCTTCTAAACCCAACAGACCTAATTAAATTAACACTACTACTACCTAACGCAAAAAAAGTTACAATGAAAGCTGCTAAAACAACAACACCTCCTAACTTATCTGGAATACAACGTAAAATTGCATATAAAGGTAAAAAATACCATTCAGGAACAATATGAGTAGGTGTTACTAAAGGATTAGCTACCACATAATTATCAGGGTGCCCTAATAAATTAGGGAAAAAGAAGATAAACATTGAAAATACAATAAAAAATAGGAAAAACCCTACTAAATCTTTCACAACAAAATAAGGATGAAAAGGTACATAATCATACTTAGACTTAACACCTAATGGGTTACTTGAATGACCTAATTGTAAAAATAATAAATGCAAACCAGCAAGAGCCACTAAAATAAACGGTAATAAATAATGCAAACTAAAAAATCTATTTAAAGTAGGATTACCTACAGAATAACCACCCCACAACCATTGTACTAAATCACCTCCTACAACTGGAATTGCAGAAAATAAATTTGTAATTACTATAGCAGCCCAAAAACTCATTTGTCCCCAAGGTAAAACATAACCTAAAAAAGCTGTTGCAATCATTAAAACTAAGATTAACATTCCTAATGTCCAAACCATTCGTCTAGGATACGCATACGAACCATAATAGATTCCCCGGAACATATGAGTATAAACAATTAAAAAGAACATTGAAGCCCCATTAAAATGTGTATATCTCAATAACCAACCATAATTCACATCTCTCATAATATGCTCAATACTATTAAATGCATAATCAACATGAGGAGTATAACTCATTGCTAAACACACACCAGTAATAATTTGAATAATTAAGCATAAAGCAGCTAATGAACCAAAACCCCATAAATAACTAATATTTACAGGAACTGGATATCTATAAACATTTTTTCTAAAAAAACTATATGCATTAGTTTCTAATGCATTATTTATAAAATTAAAAAAACCATATCTCATAATATATAATATAAAAAAAAAAAATCCTAACTACAACTAAAAATATTATTTATATAAATAATTCTTCAAGCATTAATAAGCCATTCATCTAATTCAATAAGGGTTAGGTGACATTTTTATTAATTATGGTAATTAGAATTCAAAAAGAGCTTATAACTCAGTTGGTTAGAGTGTACGCCTGATAAGCGTAAAGTCAGTAGTTCGAATCTACTTAAGCTCATTGTTCTATTATATTTAGATTTCAACCGTCCAAGACAGTTTAAATTAGAATTGTTCCAATTCATAGAAATCAAAATATTTATAAAAATTATTCAAATAATACCGAATATATAAATTATACCCTAAAACACTAGTTTTTTCTAAAAAACTAATACAAGTACTAAAATTTAAATAATCATTAAAACTTAACAATAAAATTGTATTATAAAAATAATTCTCTTTCGTTAAAAAAAATTTATCTGTTTTTTCATTTAACTTATTTAATAAAATTAAATCCAATTCTACTTTCTTAGACCTAGCTTTTAAAACTTCGGCCATTCTAGGAAAAAAAAATAAATAATTTAATGAATACAATGTTAAAAAAAAAACAAAAACCCATACTATCTCATTACTATAAACTACTAAATCAAATTGAGGCATAAAATAACTAACTAAACTGTTCTAAACTTATAAAAAATAAAATAATACGATCTGTATAAAAAATTTAATTTAATAAATAAATGTTTTTTCATTATAAAATAATAAACATCATTCACTAAATTCTCAAAAGTACTAATTAAATTATAATTTTCCTTTTTAAAACTATAGTTATAATAAAAAATAACTAAAAAATTAAGACCTTTTAAATAAGATTTATAAATCTTATGAAAAACTCTTTTCCTAAGTAAATCTAAATTTAAATTATAATAAATATAACTATACTTAGCATCAATACTATACTCAAATAAAAAAATTTCATTAACTAGATCTTTTTTTAAATTAATAAATAAATCTTCTATTGAAGATGACATCGAATTTCTAACAAAAAACCCAAAACCAATAAAAATAACTAATAATAAAAATTTCTCATTTAAAATAATAACCTCATTAAAATATAAACCAAACAAAACTAATAATAAATATAAATTAAACTCTTTAAACTTCATAAACTAATGTGAAAAATTAACACTTTCTTCTATATAACTAATAGTTAATACAGCAAAAACATAAGCTTGTAAACAAGCTACACCTAACTCCAAACCAGTTAATAAAAATAATATTACTATAGGAGCAGCACTTAAAAAAAATAAAAACCCTCTTGAACATAACATCATCCAACCAAAAATAGCTAAAATCTTAAATAAAGTATGACCAGACATCATATTTGCAAAAAGTCTCACAGGTAAACTAATTACCCTAATCATATAAGATATTACTTCAATAACAACCAACAAAGGAGCTAACCACAAAGGAGAACCTTCTGGAAAAAAATGACTAAAAAAATGCTTTTTATACTTAATTACAGCAATTAAAACAAAATAAATAAAAATCATTAATGAAAAAGTAAATGTTACTATAATTTGACTAGTTAAAGTAAAACTATATGGAATCATCCCCAATAAATTACTAAATAAAATAAAAAAAAATAAACTAGTAATAAAAGGAAAATATTTATTTGAATTTCTAATATCAAAATTAACTTTTAATAAACCAAAAACAAAATCATATAACAACTCAATCACTCTTTGAAAAGGATGTCCGACTAATTTAGCATTAGCTAAACCATGGTTAATTAAAAGATAAATAGTTAAAATAACTAAAAACCCAAAAATAAAAAAATTTGTAATAGAAAAATCTAAACCATTAAAATATAATGGAACTAAAATAAAAATACTAAACTGTTCTAATGGATCAAAAAACATACGAACAAAAAAATTAAAAAAAATAACACCTTACTTTCCCTACCAACCTATCCTAATAAAACTATACAAAATAATAACAGACTTACTTAAACCAAATTGAAAATCTGTATATAAATCTGGTAAAACATTAAAAATTATAGGTAAATAAATCGTTTCCCATGGATATAACCTAATAGGTTCAAAACAAAAACATTGTTGTTTATTAAAATAACCTTTATACTCCGAAGGTAATATATCTACCAAAGCAATAGCTGTAACTGAATTATCACATTCATTACTTATACGAATTGTCCTTAAAATTGGTTCCCCTATATTACAAAAACCATCCTTCAAATCTATTGCACAATTTCAAGGCAAATCGTCACTTATATTAATATAAAAATTAATACGTAAAATTAAATTATCTTTTAAATCAAATGATTTATTAAAAAAATCAAAATCAAATAAAAAATTTCAAAATAAATTGAAATACTCAGTATTTCTACAAATAAATTGGTAAATAGGTGCTGTTAAATAAATAGAACCTAAAACCAATAAAATTATTATCACACAATATGTTGCAACTAAATTTATATTTTTATTATTAAACATTAAAAAAAAATGATGTCCACAATTTAAGATATTAAAAAATTTTTAGTACTAGTAAACTTACAATATTACTATTATTACATAACTAGCCTATCAACGTAATCATCTTTTACCTTTATAAAAAAAGAATTAGTTTTGAGAATATCTTCTTACTTAATATGAATTCAGTAATTATATTATTAGTACGTAGCTACTCAACTATGCCTCTGAAAAGACAATTGATCCACCATTGGTACCACTTTTCCGGTCCTCTCGTACTAAGAAAAGTTCCTCTCAATTCTTTCACACTAGTGGTAGATAGGGACCGAACTGTTTCACAACGTTCTGAACCCAGCTCACGTACCACTTTAATCGGCGAACAGCCGAACCCTTGGAACCTGGTTCAGCTCCAGGATGTGATGAGCCGACATCGAGGTGCCAAACAACTCCGTCGATTTGAACTCTCAAGAGTTATTAGCCTGTTATCCCTAGCGTACCTTTTATCCGTTGAGCAATAATTTTTCCACACAATATTATTGGATCACTATAACCGACTTTCGTCCCTGTTAGATTTGTAGATCTTACAGTCAAGCAAACTTTTACTATTACATTCTACAAATAGAAAAATCTATTTTGAGTTTACCTTTGTACACCTCCGTTACTTTTTAGGAGGCAACCGCCCCAGTTAAACTACCAACTAGACAATGTCCTAATTACAAACTTTTTGTAATATAGTTAATTATACAGAAATAAAAGAATGGTATTTCACTGTTGTTACAAATAAAATGAACAAAAAATACATTTGATATTTCAAGATTTAAATATATAAATAATTTAATATTAACTACCATTTATTCTACACATTTATTCTGCATATATCATGCCTAGCTATAGTAAAGGTGCATAGGGTCTTTCCGTCTAGCCACTAGATCTTCGCATCTTCACGAAGAATTCAATTTCACCGAGTTGAGATTGGAGACAGCAGGGAAGTCGTTACACCATTCATGCAGGCCAGAACTTACCTGGCAAGGAATTTCGCTACCTTAGGACCGTTATGGTTACAGCCGCCGTTTATTGTGACTTATAGACTTAGCTGATAAAATTAAACTTTATAAATACTAAATCTGATAATCGTACAACACCGGGCAGGTGTCAGACTCTATACATCATTTTGCAACTTAGCAGAGTCCTGTGTTTTTGATAAACAGTCGCTACCCTCTTTTCTGTATCACATAATACTAAATATTTTACTAATCAATACTATGTACTCCTTATCCCGAAGTTACGGAAGTCAATTTGCCGAGTTCCTTCAATCTCATTCTCTCGATCACCTTAGTATATTCTACCCATCCACCTGTGTCGGATTTGGTACGGTCTTTATTATATATATAAGTATTTTCCAGAAATGGCATTTTTAAACTAATAATCCAATTAATTATCTTAAACATCTTAAAAAAGATATTCAAATTTAAATAATAACCATTTAAAAATCTTATAAGGATTAATTTTACTCATCAACCTTAGTTTTCACTTACATTTTAGAGACCGACTCACTGAAGTGCAGATTAACTTAACACTTAAACCCTTGGATTTACGGTGATTATGTTTCTCACATAATTTAACGTTACTCATGTCAGCATTATTACTTTACATAATTCCATCATATTTTACAATATAACTTCAATAATATAATAAACATTCTACTACCACATATACTACTAAATATAGTATATATTTGTAATTTCGGTATGATACTTAGACCCTATACATCTTTAGTGCATAAAACCACATATTTTACCAGTGAGCTGTTACGCTTTCTTTAAAGGATGGCTGCTTCCAAGCCCACCTCCTGGTTATCTTAGGTATTTCACATCTTTATACACTTAGTATCAATTTTGGGACCTTAATTAACAATCTGGGCTGTTCCCCTTTTGACTACCAACCTTATCGCCGGCAGTCTGTTTGCCTTAATATCATCTGATTACCATTCAAAGTTTAAATAGGTTTGGTAAGATAGGTTTATATCCCCCTAGCCTAAAAAGTGCTTTACCTGTAACAGAGAACTTAGACACTCTACCTAAATAGATTTCGTAGAAAACTAGCTATCTCTAAGTTTGATTGGCCTTTCACCCCTAATCACAAGTCATCCCAGTATACTGCAACACACACGGGTTCGGTCCTCCAATGAAAAAAACATCTTCAACCTGCTCATGATTAGATCACCTAGTTTCGAGTCTATTAAATTCAACTACAAACACTTACTAATTAACATATTAAGTTTGCTAAATTTAATAACTTGCTGACCCATTATACAAAAGGTACGTTGTAATATTAAAAAATACTTCAACTGCTTATAAATATTTGATTTCAAGTTCTTTTAAAATTCCTTTAAGAATGCTTTTCAACTTTCCCTCACGGTACTATAATTCACTATCGGTCATTAAAAGATATTTTAGTTTAATAAGTTGGTCTTATTATATTCAAGCAAGATTATACATAACTTACCCTACTCTCAGTAAATAAATAACTATGAAAAAAAGAAATACAGGACTATCACCTTCTATGGTATTAATTTTCCAATTAATTTAAAGTCTTTTTCATAATTTTTTATAAATATTTACAAAACTAAAATCTGTTTTCGCTCGCCACTACTAACAGAATCTCTTTTGATTAATTTTACCTTCGGTTACTGAGATGTTTCAGTTCACCGAGTCTCTTTTGTACAAAAAAATACAAAATTATTTTAATCAGTTAACTGTATAAAATAATTGATATCATCGATATTAAATATATTATTAATTAAATCTCCATCAATTTTTCGAAATAAAATCGTTTATAACTCTTTTAATGCCAAGTTATCCATCAAATATTCTACTATATACTTATAATTGTTTGAACATCTGAAACAATATTTAATTTTTTTTATAAAATAAATTAATTCTATTCTTATAATTAGCAAAAACCTGCTTTGAAATAGATTGACTTCTTGAAATAGCACGTAGATCAGTTGTTTTTGTTAAAACAATTGCTCCAACCATTGCTAAAAAAAGTACTACTGCACAAATAATAAAATAATACCATTTATATGCATAAATACATTCAGAAATACTATTAATTAAATCTGACTTGTATAAAAGATTAAACCAATTATTAATAAAAATATAATTTGAAGTTGCAATTAAACTCAAATCTGTATTATTAAATAATTGGAAATCTAAAGTAAAAAACACTTCCATAAAGAAACACAAACAAATAAACAAACCTAATGGCATATATCTGTACATAGATTCTTGTATTAACACGATTTTTATATTCATCATCATTACAACAAATAAAAATAATACTGCAATAGCTCCTACATAAATAACTAAAATAATGACCGAAATAAAATCAATATAATACAATAAAAGTAGTGCAGCTGTATTAAGAAAAACAAGTATTAAATATAAAATAGAATAAACAGGGTTTTCAGATAAAATAACAAATAAAGAATTTAAAATTATCAAAAAACTAAATAAAAAAATTAAAAATTCCAATAAAAAAATATTGTTGTTTGTTTGCGTAATTCAAATTAAATTAATCATAAAAATTATCTATATAAAAATTCTGTATTTGTAGCTAAAGAAAGTGTTTGTTCCCATCTATCGCCATTAAGTAATAATTTTTCTTTATTATAAATCAATTCTTCTTTATTTTCTACTGAAAATTCAAAATTAAAACCTTCAACAATTGCATCTACTGGACAAGCTTCTTGGCAAAAACCACAATAAATACATTTAGTCATGTCAATGTCATATTTGATTGTTTTTCTACCACCATCAAATCTAGAGATAGTTTCAATTGTAATTGCTTGAGCAGGACACACTGCTTCACATAGTTTACAAGAAATACATCTTTCTTCTCCATTACTATAACGACGTAATGCATGTTCGCCTCTAAAACGAGTACTTAGAACCCCTTTTTCAAAAGGATAATTTAAAGTTACTTTTTCTTTTAAAAAATAGTAAAAAGTAATAGTTAAACCATTTAATAATTCAATTAAATATAAAATTGAAGTTGAATTTGTATAAAACATAAAAAATTTAAAAAAAAGAAACGGAAGTGAGACTCGAACTCACGACACTTGGTATATGAAACCAATGCTATAACCTCCTAAGCTATTCCGTTTTAATTTGAATTTGATAGGACTTGAACCTATATTGTTACCGTTATGAGCGGTACGTTTTACCGATTAAACTACAAATTCAATTTATAATATAAATTTCATTTCCCAAATAAAATTCATATTAATTAAATACTAATTATTAAATATAAGAATAGATAATAAAAAGATATTAAGGGGGGGGGGGCTAATATTATTTAACCACTCTTTAAGGAAGTCTTTTATTTCATTAGAAATACTAAGGCTTCATTTTCTAGCAATTTTGTATAACTCTAATTCCAATTAGTGAAATATTGTTTAACTGGAATTTAGTATAAACTGTTATACCATATAATTTTTGTTTGATAGTTATAGTTGTTATTTCAAATAAATTCTTACGTTTTTTAAAATTAACTATAGTACCTTTTGTAGTGATTAATTCTAATCTATTTTTTAAAAACCTATACCAATAAATCTGAATTATATTTTTTCGTTTGAAAATTGGGTATATTATATTAGAATTAAAATTAATTTTATTAGTTTGTTTAATTATTTTTTTTAAAAACATAAAAAAAGTCTTATATACAATAGAAAACATTAGTATTTATCGTAGAGTATCCTTCTAACCCAATTATAATTCCTGAATAGATTCATACAAAACCTAGTGCTAATGGAAGGAAAACTTTCCAACCTAATTTCATTAATTGATCAAATCTAAATCTTGGGTAAGCGGAACGAACTGCAATGAATAGGTATAAAAAAAAACACAGTTTTAATCCAAACCAAATTCAAGCTGGGATAATAGATCCAAAGCCAAGCCACCCACCAAAAAATAATATAATTGTAAAAACAGACATTAAAATAATATTAGCATATTCGCCTAAAAAAAATAAAGCAAAACCCATTGAAGAATATTCCACATTAAAACCAGCTACTAGCTCAGCTTCTGCTTCAGGTAAATCAAATGGTGCTCTATTAGTTTCGGCTAGTATAGATAGAAACATCATGACACTTAGTGGCCACATTGGAATACAATACCAAACATATTTTTGATGCATCACAATATCTGTTAGGTTTAATGAACCTGTATAGATAATTGTTGTCATTAATATTAAACCAATCGATACCTCATAAGAAACCATTTGAGCAGCTGACCTTAATGCTCCTAAAAAAGCATACTTAGAATTACTCGACCAACCAGCGATTATAACACCATACACACCCAAAGATGAAACTGCAAATAAAAATAATACTCCTATATTCAAATCAGCAGCAACTACCCCAAAATCCATTGGTATAACAGACCAAGCTGTCAAACCTAATGTCAATACAATAATAGGAGCTAAAATAAAAATAAAACTACTAGCATATTTAGGAACAATATCCTCTTTAACTAATAATTTAAGTGCATCCGCAAAAGGTTGCAATAAACCTAGAATACCTACAACATTTGGACCTCGACGTCTCTGCACAAAACCAATAACCTTACGTTCAATTGAAGTTAAATACGCAACACTTACTAACAAAGGAACTAAAATAATTAAATACTTTACTACAATATGTAAAAATAACAATAAAAAATCTACCATAAAACTAATGTGTTTCTTTTAAAAAATAATTATACGACATGCTTAAATTATTTGAACAATCTACCATTGTCTTTGAAGAATTTGTAATCAAATTTGTTCTATAAAAATCTTCGAAAATAGAACTATAAATAAGTTTATTTAAAAAAGCATCATCTGTTGCAAAAAAACTAAGTGCAGTATGACCAACTTCTTTTTTACCACTAACATTTGAAACTAAACTACGAACTAACTCATTTATATCCATTTGTTCACTAAAAATATCCTTATTACCACTAACAGTACCCACACATAAATTATTTTTTAAAAAATATAAAAAACTAACTAAAATTTTAAAAATATCACTATCTTTTCTAGAAGATTTAGGAGATGTAAAAACAACTGAAGTTTCCTGTAACAAATTATATACATTTATATAAAAACCTTTTTTTTCAACAAAAGACTCACTCGGTAAAATAAAATCCATTTTAGAAAGAATCTTAGAATTACCGTGATGACCATGATAAATATTTATACCACTTAAATCTATATCCTCAATAATATTAGAAGTATTTAAAAAATAATTTAAAGTATTTTCTTTATTCATCAATCTTTTTTTTTCATAGATATCAACTCTATCATTAATACTAACATCAAATAAATTAACGATAGAACTAACACCAATAAACTTATAACTATCTGAACTAACATCAAACGTATTCTTATTAGAATATACACTTTGTCCTAAACCTATATTAGCCCAACCAACAAAATTAGAAAATGTTGATAACATAATACTTTTTACATTTGAAGTAAAAATACTTTTTTCTATTATAGAATTTAACCGATTAAATTCATTTAATAAAAATGTAGTATTATTAAATAGAACCAGTAAATTAGTCTTACCTATTAAAGTAAGAAAATTGTTTTTACCTGAAAAAAGCTCTTGTAGAATAGAATAATTATTACCTAAATGAATTAATGGGAATGTAGAATCAAAATATGTTCCTATTAAAAAATTAGGTTTACCTGTTTTTAAATATTTTTTACGTAATTTTAAATTCAAGATCGGAGACTCTAAACGTAAATTCATCCCAACTAATAAAAATTGATCAAACTCATCTAAATAATTAAAATTATTATCAAATGTATAAGTTGATACAAAATCATATGAAATATCATTAATAATATATTCATCATTTAAACTACTACTACCTAAAAAATTAGTTATATTTTTCAATAAAAACATTGAAGACAGGTCTACTTCCTTACTTGAGAATGTATTAAACTTATCACATTCAAAATTAAAGTTACCTAAAATATTGAACATTTTAAATAATACCTGATCCCAAGTTGAAAAAAGTAATGCACCTTTTTTTCTCACCATAGGTGCTCCTATACGAGAAGTACTCAAACCATCAAAAGAAAACCTTACTTTATCTGAAATTCACTCTTCATTTAAATTATCATTCGAAATTGGAGCTATACGTACTATTTCTGAAAATCCAGTATCAATTCTAATATTACTACCTACATTATCAAAAATATCAATAGATTCTATACTACGTAATTCCCATGAACGACTTGTAAAAGCTCCAGGCTTAGAAGTTAGTGCTCCTACAGGACAAAGATCAATTAAATTACCAGATAATTCACTAACTATAATCTCATCTAAATAACCTCCTAATTCCATAGACTGACCCCTTCCCATAACACTTAAAGTACTATTACCAGAAACTTCATCTAAAAACCTAGCACACCGAGTACAATGTATACACCTAGTCATAACAGTTTTAATAAGTGGTCCACATTCTTTATCTAAAACAGCTCTTTTATAATCAAAAAAACGTCCTTTATCAGTACCATAAACTAAAACTTGGTCTTGTAAATCACATTCACCTCCCTGATCACACACTGCACAATCTAATGGGTGATTATATAATAAAAACTGGCTAATACCTTCCCTTATTCGTCTAACTAATTCAGAATTAGTAACTATAACATTACCATCTGCCACTTTCTGAGCACAAGAAGCTACAGGCTTCTGAATACCATACACTTCTACTAAACACATCCTACAATTACCAGCAATGGATAACCTATTATGAAAACAATAACGAGGTATTTCAATACCCAAACCCATACAAGCTTGTAAAATTGTTTGTGTTTTTAAATTATACACTACTGTATTATTAATAACATTCCTAACCAAATAACTATATTCCATAAAAAAACTATCTATCTACTTCTCCAAAAACAATATCCTGAGTACCAATCATCGCAACTACATCCGCCAATAAATGATTTTTAGTCATAAAATTCAAACTTTGTAAATGCGTAAAACCAGGAGCATTTATTTTACATCTATAAGGTTTATTAGACCCATCAGATACTAAAAAAACTCCAAATTCACCCTTAGGAGCTTCAATACCTACATAACAATCACCCTTAGGTACAGCAAAACCTTCACTATAATACTTAAAATGGTGTACTAATGATTCCATAGAAGTTTTCAATTCTGCTCTACTAGGAGGGCTTATTTTATTATCTTCAACCATTACAGCACCATTAGGCATATTATTCAAACATTGATGAACAATTCGAACACTTTGTCGTAACTCTTCTATACGAATTAAATATCTATCATAACAATCCCCATTCTTACCAACAGGTATGTCAAATAATAATAAATCATATATCTCATAAGGCATCGATTTACGTAAATCCCATACATGGCCAGAACCACGTAACATTACCCCTGAAAAACCCCAATCTAAAGCATCTTTAAAAGAAACTACTCCAACATCAATCAATCTTTGTTTCCAAATCCGATTATTTGTTAACAATTCTTCAATTTCATCTAACCGAACAATATACTGGTTTATAAAATAAAAAATATCATCACTTAAACCCAATGGCAAATCCTTAGAAACACCTCCTGGTCGTATATAAGCTGCATGTAATCTAGCACCACAAACTCTTTCATAAAACTCCATTATTTTTTCCCTTTCTTCAAAATTTCATAATAAAGGTGTTGTAGCCCCAACATCCAATGCATGAGTCATAATACTCATAATATGATTTAAAATTCTAGTAAGTTCACTAAAAATAACCCTAATATATTGAGCTCTTAATGGTACATCAATATTTAAAAGCTTTTCTACAGCCAGAGAATAAGCATGCTCCTGCACCATAGTAGACACATAATCTAACCGATCAAAATACGGTAATGCCTGTAAATAAGTCTTATGCTCAATTAACTTCTCCGTTCCTCTATGCAATAAACCAACATGAGGGTCTGCTTTCACAATCAATTCCCCATCTAGCTCTAACACTAAACGTAAAACACCATGAGCAGCTGGATGTTGTGGTCCAAAATTTAAAGTGAAATCCTTTAAACTTGTGAAATCCATTAAATTTTCTTTTGTAACCTTACTATCTTCTAACATAAACTACAATTTTTTATATAAATAACCTTCCAAAAAATAAAAAAACTTCAAAAAAGAATTGGAAAATTGTAAACCATTAGACAACCAATAATTTAATTGAGTGAAATCTATTGCAAACAAAAAACCTTCTTTATTCAACCCTTTCTTCTCTCGTATAATATATCCAATACACAACTTAGGTTTTAAAGCCAGCTTTGTTTTAAAAGTAGGTCGTGTTGTAGTACCAGAAATACACACTTTATAACCATTTCTAATCTTTTTTAAATATAATTTAACCATAAAACAACTAGCTTAAAATTTTCTTATAACAATTTAACAATATATCCCTAAATAAAAATAATTTAATAGAATTAGATTGTACGTTACTAAAATCTAAATCCATCCCCCAAGGAGTTTTATAATTATATAACCTGAATTCTTGAATGAACTTAACAGGTATATACTTAACCTGTTCTGTTTCCATATCAAATACCATTTCTACATAACCAGACAAAGGAAAATCTTTTCTCAAAGGAAAACCTTTGAAACCATAATCAGTCAGAATTCGTCTCAAATCATTATGATAATTAAAAAATACTCCAAACATATCCCAAACCTCTCTCTCATACCAATTACTATTACTAAAAATAGCAGTCAAAGAACCTACTCTATCCAATTCTCCTGTATAAAAACGAATATTCAATCTAGCAGCAAAATTTAAACTTAAAAATAGGTAACATAACTCAAACCTATTTTTTCTACTCAAATGATCAATACAAACAATATCAACTAATACCTTAAATAAAGATAAACTATGATCTCTTAAAAATAAACTCATTTGCCTTATAAAATGATAGTTAATATCAAAAAAAAGTTGATTTTTTTCAATCACAACTTTATGTACATACCTAGGAAACATCAAAGATAAATACTGTTTAAAAAAATTTACATAATTATTATACAACATACAACAACATCTCTAACTATCTATACCAAAAATCTAAAGACTTACTATAATAAATCTTTTTTTGTAATTGAATTACCCCATACAATAAAGCCTCCGCTGTAGGAGGACAACCAGGTACATAAATATTAACAGGAACAATCTTATCACACCCTCTTACAACACTATAAGAATAGTGATAATAACCACCACCATTTGCACAACTACCCATTGAAATTACCCACTTAGGATCCGTCATTTGATCATATACTTTCCTCAAAGCAGGTGCCATCTTATTTGTTAATGTACCTGCAACAATCATAGCATCAGATTGACGAGGACTCGCTCTAAATAATAAACCAAACCGATCAAAATCATATTTACTTGCAGCAGCCTGCATCATCTCTACAGCACAACAAGCTAAACCAAATGTCATTGGCCATAATGAACCTTTCCTAGCTCAAGCTATTAATTTATCTAATTTATAAACAACAAAATCTAATTTATTTAACATTCAAAATACTTTCTAAATCATTACTCATTTCACCACTACTATATGATTTTAAAATAGACAATTGAGACTTACAAATACTTTGCAATGAAACATGTCTATTAGACACTTTATTAGATTTTATTTTACTTAACTCAAATAATAATTTAAATAAATCTTTTTTATCTAACAAAGATACATCTTTAAATAAAAAAAAATTTTTAATAAAAAAAGAACTGCTCGGTTCAAATAATTTAAAATTAACCATTTTACCATTATCAACACTAAAAACACAACTAACTTCAAAACCTTCTTTAATAAAAAAAGAGCTGGCTTCAAAATAATTTGTAAAATCCCTCAAATTAATACCATATTGACTCAATGTTGGAGCAATACCTATATTTTTTTTTGCAGAACCTCCTAACAGCATTCTCAATTTAATATTAAATAATTTTTTTCTTATAACAGATAATTTTACCATAAAACCCTAAAAACTAATTTTTACCTTGTTTCAATGATTCAGCACCAGAAACAATCTCAATCAATTCAGTTGTAATACTAACTTGTCTTGACATATTATACATTCTAGTCAAATCATCTAATAAATCATTTGCACTAGAAGTTGCATTATCCATTGATTGCATTCTAGTTGATTCTTCGCTTGCTTTACTATTTGTAACTGTATAATATAATAACGATGTTAAATAAAAAAATACTAAACTTGAACTATCAACATCATCATTAGAAATGCTTTTTAATGCTGTTAAATCAACATTTTCTTCCACTAAATCAGTTGAAACAGAAGAAACAAACTTATTAAAAACTACATGTAAATTCTCATAACCATTTAATGTAAATAATTTACTTAATTTATTACTAACATCTACTAACTCAAAGAAAGAAAAACCTTTTTTGAACACATTAGAAAAAAATAAACTAATCAAATCTTTTTTAGAAGCACCTAAAATTTCAACTGACTTACCTCCAAGAGCAATTAACCCAGCATTAGAAGTTACAGATGTATTTAAGTTTAAATAATATTTACAAATACTTGAACTATGTGAACCACATAAGCCCTTATCTGCTGTAACCAATAAAAAAGAATCTAATGTTGATTCTACTTTTTTCTGATTAGCAATACCACTATCTGAAACCATTGAACTAACAACTTCATAATACTTATTAGCTAATGCTAATTTTTCCATAATAAAACGCAATTTACTAGCCGAAACCATTTGCATTGCTTTTGTAATCTTTTGTATAGATTGTACACCTTTAATTCTTATTTTTAACTCTTTGATTGTCATAAAAACTTATTAAAATTATAAAACTAATATAAATTTTTTATTAAGACGTTTATCTTGTAAAAATTTTACAACGCCTTTTTTTGAACTAACTAAATTATAGTTCTTACTGAACTTAACCCCTTTTCCAGGAGTAAATCCCAACTTATTACCTAATACTAAGATATTTCGATTATTAACCTTTTTTAAAGAACTAACTTTCAAACCTAAACTTTTAGAATTTGAATCTCGTCCATTCTTAGACGTACCTCCCGCTTTCTTAGTAGCCATAAATATATAAATATATAAAATAAAATAAAACTTTAAATAAAAAATTGTGGTAATAGGACTTGAACCTATAATTTTAGAATATGACTCTAACTAGTTACCATTTACTACATACCACTTTAAACTTTTATTACAATTAAGCACATTAACGGGATGTGGCGCAATTTGGCAGCGCGCTTGTTTTGGGAACAAGAGGCTATGGGTTCAAGTCCCATCTTCCCGAGATTAATTATTAATTTTATTTAATAAATTAATAAAGCTTAATAAAACACTAAAAGATTTATAATATAAATTAAATTTTAAATTAGATAATTCCCCTACATTAGATAAATCAGAAAGCATCTTTAAATCAGATGAATTCCAATAAACAGAATTTATTATACTACCTAATAAGAAAATATTTTCTTTTTTAACTAAATCATTATTCTTTAAAAAATAATGTAGCTCAAATAAACTACTAAATTTAACCATTAAAATCCCTTTATTTAAAAATAAATTTTTTACAGAACTGAACCTATTTTTATCTGAATCCAAAGAAACTTGTAAATTTTTCAACACAATATTTAAATATTTAGTATTAACATTTAAACTATTGGATTTTAGTTTATTCATCTCATTTATACCACCATCAAATTGTTTTAAAAATAAAACAAATTTGAAATTATCAGTTAAATAATTAACTAGATTATTTTGTAAATAAACTTTTTTTATTGTATTACTTCCTATTTTTAACATAAATACATGTAAATTTTAAAATTTTAAATATACCAAATGATTGACTAGATAACATAATGGTAATGTGTTAGATTGCAAATCTATTTTATAGTGGTTCGATTCCACTTCTAGTCTTTATTTAAATTAAATAAAAAATCATTCTCTATTGTAAATGGTTTTACTCTACCTGAAAATAACAAGTAGTCCAATTTATAGGTAAAAAAATTCCTACGCTCTTTATACAAATCAAGTATAAAATTTCGTCTCTTTCTTTCAAACTTTTTTAAAAAAAATTTAGAATTATTTCTATTAAATCGTTCCCCTCTTAAAAAAGACCCTGCTATTACCTTATTAAAAAATACATTATACTTTGATTTATAAGACTTACCAAATAACCTAATTATATTTTTATTAAATAAAAATATTGCATCTTCTTTACTATAAAAAGTGAAAATAGCTTCAAATAATTTAGTAAAATAATTTTGAATATACTTAAATAAATTATTAAAAGTACTGTTAGTATTATTATTATTTCTAAAAAAATAATAATAATATTTTAATAATATACCATAAATAATACATAAAAAAATAGTTACTTTCTTATCTAAGTTACTATTCCTAATTAGATTATCCACTCTATGTCTATTTAAATTATTAATAGATTTACTATTTAATATTCTATACTCCAATAACTCATCAGAAGAAACAATAACCCTTTGATTACTTACTAATTTATTATTAAAAAAAGATTTAAAAAAATTATTATAAAAAAAAAGTAATTTTTTATTAGAAAAACCTTTTTTTTTAAACCTACCTAAAGAAAATATTCCAATTTTTTTTAAATAAATTGAATTTAAATTATTAGATAAAAATTTCTGGATAGTATAAGTCTCTTTTTTAAAAATAGTTTTCTTTAAATATAAATTTTTCTTATCTACAGTGGATTCATTCAAAATAGAAAAAACATTTGTATTTAAATTCTGATAAGCTTTTTTATTAATTTCTTTGTAATCTTCAAAAATAATACTAGAATTTATTAAAATATAAATCAACGATAAAAAAATTCTTTGTTCTATTCCTAAAACCCTCCTATTAACTGTATTTTTAAATAATAAACTATTATTACTGTAAAAAATTTTTTTCAATAAAAAATCTTTATTTTCAATATTAATAGAAGAATCTTTAGATAAAGATAATATTTTACGTATAATATTTTTAAACTGTTCTTCAGTATTATATAACTTAATTTTATAATTATCTCTATTAGAAATAGTTTTCACTTCTATATTAAATACATTTAATAAAATACTAAATATTTTTAATAAAATAGAAAGAGGATTCTTTCCAAAAGAACTTATATATAAACTACTTAAAACATTTGAAACTATATTCTCAAATTTAAATTTTTTCCCTTGCTTTAATAAAACAGTTGAAAATAAATTCAATAATCTACTTTTATATACAAAACTAATACCAGAAACTACACCACTCTTACCAATTATTTTAGCACCTTTATATTCAGATAAAATACTATAATTAAAAGTATTTACTCTATTACTAGTACTATTACTTAAAACATGGTCTCTTACTAATGAAGTATTTAATACTTTTTTTTTATTTAAAACACTGAAATCTAACTTATTATTATGTAAATATAATAAATAAGAATAAAAAATAGAATTATTATCTAATTTTAATACTAACCTTGAAGTATCAACAGAAAAAATTTTATTTAAAAAATTAAATTTCAATGTATCAATTTTATTACTATTATCTAAACAAAATAAATAAAATAACTTATTAAATAGGTATTTTAAATAATTTAATTCCAATTGTAATTCTAAACCTATATTAATAATATTACTTACTTTTATAAAATCAATACTGTTCTTTATAAAACCAAATAAAACATCAAAATAAATTTTATTTACCATTAAAACACCTCTATTTTGTATTAAAGAATTAAAATCTTTTTTATAAGCCGTAGTATATAAATAACCTAAAAAATCATAATAAATATTTAAATCTTTTTTCAAATAACTAAATAATTTTTTTAAAATAATAGTAGTATCCTTTAAATTATTATAACTTGAAAATAAATTGAATTTACTATAATAAGTATTTAAAGAAATAACTGTACTATTCTTAATATTATATTTCAACTTGAAAAATGTATTTAAATAAAATTTAAAGGTATTATATTTCAAATTTTTAAATTCAACTGGAAAAATTTTAAAAATTATTTTTTTATTTTTACCACTTAAAGTATTTTTAAACCCTATATCTTTAAATAACCAATTATTTTTACCTCGTATAATACGTATACTAATTGTTTTATTACTAGATAAACTAATTTTTAGAATTAATTGTTTAAATCGTTTAAGAAGGTCTCTACAATACTTTAAAAAAAAATTATCCTTCTCTACTACCACACTAGAATTCTTTTTATATGTACCTAAAATAGGCACATTCAACGAACCCACATTATAAACTAATCTATTAGTAGAATAAGACAAAAAATTTTTATTATTTAATACATTATT
>Ga0256829_1000458_pt1 | contig 41270 bp, 32 predicted proteins | sample 131447metaG_FD_185979 | JGI IMG/M metagenome (GOLD analysis project Ga0256829, IMG submission 185979) | Hydrothermal vent microbial communities from Lau Basin, Pacific Ocean - 131-447 | ecosystem: Environmental > Aquatic > Marine > Hydrothermal vents | place: Pacific Ocean: Lau Basin | collected... | reverse complement strand
CCCGCCCCGCCCCGCCCCATTCACACGGCACTGGAAGGCAAATCCAAAGAAGAGCAACGCTCGCTGGTCAATCGTCTGATTTCCCGCATTCGCGGCCTCTGAGGGTTTTCTGCCCCCCCCGGTATCATCTCAACGGTTGTTTTTCCCCGAGGCAGCGGCTTTCCCTTTTTCAACGATCCTTTGACCGAGGAATTATGCCATGCAGACTGTAAAAATTGTGGTGACCGGCCCCTTCAACGCAGGCAAAACGGCCTTCATTCAGACCGTCAGCGAAATTGACGTCGTCGCGACGGAGCGCAAAATTACCAGCGAGGCCGAAAGAGTCAAAGATACAACCACCGTTGCGATGGATTTTGGCCGCATTACCGTGGATGAAGACCTGGTGCTCTACCTCTTCGGCACCCCTGGCCAGCGTCGCTTTGACTTCATGTGGGAAATTCTCTCTGAAGGCATGCTGGGGTTCATTGTGCTGGTTGACAGCACCCGCCCGGAGACCTTTCGGGAAGCCCGCAGCATCCTGGAAACCTTCCGCGCTTATGCCCCTACCCCTTACGTGGTTGCCGCCAACAAACAGGATATGGACGATGCCTGGGAACTTGACGATATGCGCATTGCCCTCCGGCTGGATACGCACGTCAAGCTGTTGCCCTGCGTGGCCACCGACAAAGAATCGGTGAAAAAGGTGCTGCTGGAATTGCTGCTCAGCATCATGGAAGAAATTGAGGGCAATCGGGCGTGACCGCCTGGGTGTTCCGGCCGCCCCTGCCCGCGAGAGCAGAAAGCGCGCCCAGGCGAGGCGGCGCTGCCGCGGCGGGCGCGCCTTCCCCCTCATTTTAGAACACCGAGGCCGTTGTGTCTTCTATTACCACCGATCAGGGCGTTGTTCATTACGAGGTTTTCGGGCGCGGCAAACCTGTGATTTTGCTGCATGGCTGGCTCGGCTCATGGGGCGTGTGGCAGGAAACCATGGCCTACCTGGGGCAGTATTACCGCGCCTACGCGCTGGATTTTTGGGGGTTTGGGGAATCCGGCAAAAAGCGCGACTCTTACGATGTTGCCGACTTCGTCAGCCTGGTAGATCAATTCATGGAACAACTCGGCATCAGCCATGCCCCGCTGGTGGGGCACAGCATGGGGGGCACGGTTTCCCTCAGCGTGGCCATCCGCTACCCCGAGCGCGTCAGCCGGGTGGTGGTCATTGGCTCTCCCATTGACGGCAACTCCCTTTCCCTCCCCCTCAAACTGGCCGGTTACCGCCCCATCGCCTTCCTGGTCTATCATCAAATGACCCTGCTCAAACTGGGCATTCGCCTGACTTCACCCCTTATCTCTAAAGACCCCCGCTGGCCCGAAATGATGGACCGCGACCTTTCCCAAACCACGCTGGAATCTTTCCTGCACAGCATTGCTTCCTTGCGGCGCACCAATTTGGAACCCTCCCTTTCCCAAATCCGGGTGCCGGTGATGGGCATGTACGGCAACAAAGACGTCATCGTCAACCCCCGCCAGTGGATAGCCCTCAAACGGGGCGTGCCCCATGCCGAAATTGTGCGCTTCAAAGAAGCCGGGCATTTCATCATGCTTGACCAGCCGCATGCCTTTGTGGCGTCCCTGCACGCCTTTTTGGAAGGCGCCCATCCCGACCTGGCCGAGGTACCGGAAACATGATTTTCTCGCCGGCAGCAGCGGTTGTGGATGTGCATGTTGCCAGGGCATGGCAGGAAGCCGTGCGCGAAATTCTCGGGCCGGCAGATTTCCTGCCCCAGGCGGAAACCCCGCTGCGCCCGTGGGAAACCCTGCTGCCCGCCCTGTGCGCGCATTACGGCGAGGCGGCCGGGCTGGGCATAGGGCTGCGGATTGGCCGCGCCTTTGCCCGCCAGATGATTCCCCATCTTGCCGAAGAAAGCATCTTCCAGGCCGCGGCGTTTCGTTTCCTGCCGTGGCCCCGCAAAATGGCCACCGGGCTGCACCACCTCGCAGCGCTGACCTCCGCGTGGTTCGGCCTGGCCGTCCAGATAGAAACCCTGCCCCGCGCCATGCTCTGGCATTCGCAGCGCTGCCCCTTCGCACCCGCCCACCCCGCGCAAGCCTTCCGCTGCACCCCGTGGGAAGGCTATCTGCAAGAAATGCTCTACTGGCTGAGCGGCGGGCGATGGTTTGCCGTGCGCCCCGCCGACGATTTCCCGGCCGCGCTCTACATTCCGCAGCACCCCCTGCACTGAAGCGCCCGGGCGCGCTTCCGACAGCCCATGCTCAAAATCATTCTGCGCGACGACCGGCATATCCCGCCCTTCAACGAACCGGCACGCGACTTGCGAATTCACAACAAGCCGCTCTGGCTGGCCCAGCGCGATGTGCTGACGCCCTACGTGGAGCGGGAAATTGAGATCCGCGCCGGCCGCCGCCTGCCGCCGGTGCGCGAAGAAGCCATTGTTTATCGCGACAACCTTTTCTTTGACGAATTCTACATCCGGGCTTTCCTGGAAGCCGCCCGCAAGCGCGGCCGCCCGGTGCAGGCCGCTTTGGCGGCCGATGACCCGGCCTTCCGCGAACACGCCCTGCCCCTTTCCGTCTCATACACGCCTCAGGGCGACCTTTACCTTGCCGACCTGTGGTACTACCCCCACGGCACCGCCACCGATGAAACGCCGGAGCCGCTGGTCATCGACCTGCAGGCGCGGGAAATCGGCTATTACCACGTCCCGACTTATATGGCCACCGAGCAGGGCGACCTGGTGTTCCAGGTGCCGCTGCGGGCGCTGCTGGCCATTGACAGTTGGGTACACATTTTTATTGCCGATGTGGTCTTCGGCGTTTTTGCCCGCGGGGCGCGCTTTGAAGCCCGCCTCAACCGCGACCCGTTCTTCAAACTGCGTGTGCTCGCCAAAGCCATGTACGAAGGGAAGCAGGTGCTCTCGGCTTCGCCGCTGGTGGTTGTGGGGCGCAACGCCGTGATCGACCCCACCGCCGTCATCCACGGGCCCACCCTCATCGGCGATAACGTCACCATCGGCGCGGGCGCCGTGGTAGATAACTGCATCATCGGCGATAACGTCAACATTTCCCAGGGCTGCCAGCTGCTGCTCTCGGTCGTCGGCGACGGCGCCTTCCTGCCCTTTCGCGCCGCCCTTTTCATGACCACGCTGATGGACAACAGCATGGTGGCCCAAAACACCTGCCTGCAAATGTGCGTGGTAGGGCGCAACACTTTTATCGGCGCGGGGACCACCTTTACCGATTTCAACCTGATTTCCGCCCCCATCAAAGCCCGCGACGGCCACGGCCTGCTGCGCGACGCCAACCGCCCGGTGCTCGGCGGCTGTGTGGGTCACAACTGCCGCCTGGGCTCGGGGCTGGTCATTTACCCCGCCCGCATGATTGAATCGGATGTCGTTTTGGCGGCCTCGCCCGAACGGCGGGTCATTATGAAAGACGTCCCTTACGAGGAAAGCGACCACCACCACCTTCGCGGTGGGCACCGCCATCCCCGCCTTTACCCCCGCCCGGGCGAACAAAGTTCGCATTCCTGGTAGCCCCGCGCAGCCTTCCGGCCCCGACGGCCCCCTCCACCAGACCATCACCCTTGCAGCGCCGCGCTTATGGATACTTTTGCTTTTATCATTCACCCCATTGACCCCAAACGCGATGTCAGCCGCAAGTTCCCACTTTTGGGGCGCATCCTCACCGAGCGGCAAATTGACTTTTTTTCCACTTTCTTCCCGCCGGTTTACATTTCCGAAATTACAGGCATCGTTTCTCAGGCCACCGGCAAAGAAATCAAAGGCTGGTTCATTGCCTGCCCCTACACCCCGCGGCGGATGCTGGAACTGCCCGAGCGGATGGTGTACCGGAAAATCATCCAGACCGGACGCCTGGCCGAGCGGCTGGGCGCCAAAATTTTAGGGTTGGGGGCATTCACCTCGGTGGTGGGCGATGCCGGGGCCACGGTGGCGCGGGCGCTGGACGTGCCCGTCACCACCGGCGATTCCTACACCGTAGCCATTGCCGTGGACGCCGTTTGGGAAGCCGCCCGCCTGATGGCCATCCCCCCGGCGGAAGCCACCGCAGCCGTGGTGGGGGCTTCCGGCGCCATTGGACGGGTTGCCGCGACCCTGATTGCCCGCCGCGCGGGTGAGGTATACTTAATGGGACGGCACCGTGCCCCCCTGGAAGCCGTGCGGGAACGCATTGCCGCCGACGGCGGCCGGGCGCGCTTGCGCGTCAGCACCGAGATGCGCGACCTGCGCCACGCCCAGTTAATCCTGACCGTGACCAGCGCCTTGGATGCCGTGATTGCCCCCGAACACCTGCAGCCCGGCAGCGTGGTTTGCGACGTCGCCCGGCCGCGCGACGTTTCCGCCCAGGTGGCTGCCGCGCGCGACGACGTCCTGGTCATTGACGGCGGCATGGTGGAGGTGCCCGGGCCGGTCGATTTCCACTTTGATTTCGGTTTCCCGCCCGGCAAGGCGTATGCCTGCATGGCCGAAACGATGGCCCTGGCCCTGGAAGGACGTTTTGAAGACTACACCGTCGGCAAAGAGATTTCCCTTGCCCAGGTGGAAGAAATTACCCGCATTGCAGGCAAGCACGGTTTTCGCCTGAGCGGTTTCCGGTCGTTCGAAAAACCGGTCACCGCCGAACACATCGCTCGGGTGCGCGCCGCAGCCCAGAAACGGCGGGCGTCGCGAGCAGGGAGGTAGGCTATGAGCAAGGCTCGCATTTTAGTGGTGGAAGACGATTTGGACATCGCCAACATGCTCCAGATCTACTTCTCCAGCCAGGGCTACGAGGTGGAACTCGCCCCCCGCGGCTCTGACGCCCTGGAGAAAACGCGCCAGAGTATGCCGCACTTGATTGTGCTGGATATCATGCTGCCGGATATTGACGGCTACGAAGTGTGCCGCCGCCTCCGCACCAGCATCCGCACCAGCCATATCCCGGTCATCTTCCTCACCCAGAAAGACGAGCGCAGCGACCGCCTGCAGGGGCTGGAACTCGGCGCGGACGACTACATCACCAAGCCCTTTGACATTGAAGAACTGCGCCTGCGGGTGCAAAACGCCATCCGCCGCGCCGAACGGGAAAGCCTCACCGACCCGCGCTCCGGCCTTCCTGCCGGGCGGCTGATTGAAGAGCAACTGCGCCGCATCATCCGCACCGACGGCTGGGCGCTGATGGATATCCGTATCAACTACTACGACGCCTTCCGGGAAGTGTACGGCTTCGTGGCGGCCAACGACGTCCTCCGCTTCACCGCCATGCTGCTCAATGAAGTGGTTGACGAACTCGGCACGCCGGAAGACTTTATCGGCCACCCGGGCGACGAAAACTTTGTGGTCATCACCACCGAAGAAGCCGCGCCGGCCATCCGCGCCCGCCTGAAAGAGCGCTTTGCCGATGAAGTCAAAAGCCATTACAACTTCATGGACCGTGAACAGGGCTACATCACCGTGGAAGAAGACGGCGCCCCCCGCCAGGTGCCCCTGATGACCCTTTCCATGGGCATCGTTTCACCTTCTCAGTACCAGTTCGCCGACATTCGGGAAATCACCGAACTGGCTGCGGAAGCCCGCCGCAAAGACACGCCCACCGAAAACTGACCTTTCACCCCTCACAAGGGGAAGGCAATGTTTGGAACCGAAGCCGTTGCGTTAGGCATTACGCTGACCCTTATCGGCGCGGGCCTGTGGCTCGTTGCCCGTACCATGACGCAGCTGGGGGAAGCCGTGACGCGCGGCGCCATGCCCCTTGCATTACCTGCAGATGCCACCTTTGCCCACCTCCAAAACGACGAAGACGCCGTAGTGGTTGTGCTGGCCGGCGGTCGGGTGGGTTATCTCAACGCCCGCGCCCGCGAATGGTTTGGCCTTTTGCCCGAAGACCAGCCTTCCCTGGAGTTCCTTGCCCAGCGCATCCGCCCTTCCGACGAATTCATCCGCCTTTCCGCGGCCCCGGGCCGCGCACGGCTCACCCTGAGCACCCGCGCCCTGGAAGGCGCCTCGTTTGCCGTGCCTTCCCCCGAAGGCGTGGCGCTGGTCGTCACGCTGCGGCCGGCGCGCCTGATGGCAGCCGCCGGCGAACAGACGGCGCAAGGCGCACCGCCTTCCGAAGCCCTGAAAGTTTTGCTGGAACTGGGCGAGCAAATCGGCAGCCGCCTTGACCTGGAAGAAGCCATTCGGGCCGTGGCCGAGGCCGTGGACCGCCTGCTGCCTTCCGATGTGTTGGAAATTACCCTTTGGGATGAACGCCACCAGGGGCTGGTGCCTCACCGCTACATGGCGACCGGCCGGGGGGTGGAAGCCGTCCCTGCCCCTGCCCGTTACGCCCCCGATGAAGGCCTGACCGGCTATCTGGTCGGCCGGCAGCAGCCGCTTTTGCTGGACGATATTGACCGGTACACCCCCGTGCCGCCGGCGGTGGACCGCCGCCGCCACCCGCTGCGCGCCTATATGGGCGTGCCCCTCAAAGTGGGCGAAGAAATGGTGGGCACGCTGGAAGTGGCCTTGTTCTCGCCCGCCGCGTACAGCCGCTCGGATCTGGAATTTCTGGCGCTCATCGGGCGGGAAGTGGCGCTGGCGCTGCACAACGCCCGCCTGTTCAGCGAAACCCGCCGCCGTCTGGAAGAACTCCGCAGCCTGGCCGGAATTGCCCGCTCGGTGGGCGGCGCGCGGCAGGTTGAGGAACTGGTCGGACGCATTCTGGAAAACATCCGTCCCCTCCTTCCGGCCGAAATGCTGGGCTTCCTGCTTTACGACGAAGTCCACCGCACCCTGGCGGCGCAATGGCCGTTTGTCGGCCTTCCCGAGGGTTTTGTGGCCGCCTACCAGACGCGCATTCCGGCAGGCAGCGAAGCCGAAGCCCTGCTGCTGGCCGGTGAACCCCTGACCACAGAAGAAGCCGCCGCCGATGCCCGCTGGCAAACCCTCGGCCTGGATGAACTCAACCGCACGGCGGGCGTTCATGCCAGTGTGCTCTATCCTCTGACCACGGGCGAGCGCTTCCTCGGCTTCTTGCAGGCGGCCAACAAGCCCGATGGCAGCCCCTTTGGCGACGACGACCTGCAAGTGCTCACGCTGATTGCCGCCCAGGTGGCCCCCCTGCTGGAAAACGCGGTGCTCTTCCAGGAAGCCCGCCAGCGCGCCCGCCGCGCGGAAGCCCTCCGCCGCATTGCCAGCCTGACCGCTTCGCCTGCCACCCTGGATGAACTGTTCAAATTCTCGCTGGTGGAACTGGCTCGCCTGGTCGATGCCCGCTACGCCGCCGTGTTGCTGCTGGACGAACACCAAACGCAACTGGCCCCCCATGAACCTTCCCTGTTTGGCATTTCGCCCGAAAAAGCCCGCGCCATTGGCACCATCCCTTCCAATGCCCCCGATTTCCCGCTCACCGTGACCCGTTCCGGGCGGCCTTTCCTTTCCGCCGACCTGACCACCGACCGGCGGGTGATTGCCGCGTACCGCCCCCTGCTGCGGGCTTTGGGCGATGTGCGCTCGGCCATTGTGGTGCCCCTGCAGGCGCACGGCGAGAACATGGGCGAAATTTTGCTCGGCCACCCGCAAACCGGCCATTTTGACCGCAACGACCTGCAGCTGGCCGCCGCCACCGCCGCCCAAATGGCCATCGGCGTGGAGCGCCAGCGCCTGCTCGGCCGCAGCGACGCAGCCCTGCGCACCCAGGTGCAGGAACTGAGCACCCTCACCCGCCTCAGCCGGGAACTGGCGGCTTTTTCGTCGTTAGAACAACTGCTGGCCTATGCACATGAGCAAATGGTGGCGCTGACCGAAGCCGACTGCGGCCAAACCATGCTGGTGGCTGCCGGTGCCAACGGGGGCTGGAAGGTGCTGCACCACACCGGCGGGCCCTGCGAATTCCATTTTCACCCCCTGGACCACGCCGCCCTGGAACACGGCACCCCGGAGCAGGTGGCCGACTACCGCGTGGCGGCTTACCCCCAGCCCCATGAAGGCGTGCGGGCATCCCTTGCTTTGCCCCTGCGCTATCAAAACACCCTCGTCGGCGTGATCCATCTGCACAGCCGCCACCCCAACCATTTCAGCGGCGCGCGGCAGCAATTCGCCCGCCTTCTGGCGCAACACATTGCCCTGGCCGTGGGCAGCGCCCGGCACGCCCAAAACCTCTTTCAGGAAAACGTCGCCCTTCAACGGCAGGTGCGCGCCCTGCACCTGCTGCAACGCTATTTGCAAAAAGCCCATCCCCTTGAGGCCCCGCGCGAGGCCGTGGAGGCCTTTGTAACCCTGGTGCGCGAAGCCCTGGGCTTCGACGCCGTGCTGCTGACCCGCCTGGACGAGAACGGCCATTTGCAGCCGGTGGCTTCGGTGGGCATGGAAACCCTGCAGCCCATCCGGTGGGATGACCTCAGCCTGCTGCTGGAAGACCGTTTTCAACAGCACGGTGTGTATTTCATTCCCCAGGAAGAACGCCCCCGGCTGCCTGCCAGCCTGGCGCTGCCTGAAATTTCCCGCCCGATGCCCGCTCACGCCGACGCGCGCACCTGGCACCCGCGCGACCTGCTGCTGGCCCCCCTGCGTACCACCCAGGGCGAGCCGCTGGGGCTGCTCTACCTTGATGCCCCCAGCGACGCCCGCCGCCCCGATGCCCCCGCCCAAGACATCCTGCGCCTGTTTGCCGCCACCGCGGCCTGGCTGCTGCAGGTGCAGCACCTGGCCGATGAATGGGAAACCGACCGGCAGCGCCTGACCGACCGCGTGGCCGAAGCCGAAGCGGCCGCCCGCCAGGCGCAAAACAACATCCCCCGCTGGCTGCACAAAGACCTGCAGCAAACCCTTGACCGCTACGCCCTGGCCCGGCAGGCCGAACGGCTGCGGATTAGCCTGGAAATCACCGCCCTGCTCAACCGGCAGCCCAGCCACACGGCCGTGCTGCAAACCCTCGGCCGCCAGTTGATGGAGCGCTTCGGCTTCAACTACGTGCTCATTGCCGAACCCACGCCCTTTGTGCCCGGCGCAACAGAAGAAGGCGGCGTCCGCCTGCTGCAAACCTTCGGAGAACTGCCCCCCGCCCTCAAACTGGATATGCTCCTCGGCCAGCGCAACCCCCTGGCCGAAGCCTTCCACCAGAAACAGGTGCTGGTCGTTTCCGATATAGACCGCACCCCCGAATGGCAGCGCTCACCCCTTTTGCAGCGGCTGCAGGCGCAGAGCTTTGTCGCCTTCCCTGTGCTGGTGGAGCAGCAGGGCAGCCAGACGCCCACCGTAGATCACATCGTGCTGGCGACTTCCAGTATGCCGACCCCTTCCTTCACCGCTCAGGACGAAATGATCTTTGACCTCGTGGGGCGGCAGGTGGGCATCGTGCTCCAAAACCTGGATTTGCTGGCGCACACTTCCCGCCGCCTGCAGGAAGTGGACCTGCTGCTGACCTTCAGCCGCCAGCTGGGCGTGCTGGACCCCAACCGCATCCTCCAAACCCTCATGGAAAGCACCCTCAGCGCGTTGCAGCACGCCCACGCCGGCTTCGTGGCGCTGTGGAATGCCGAGCGCGGCGAACTTCAGCCCCAGGTCGCCGGCGGCTATGCCGATGCCGGCGCCATGCTCGCCATCACCTTCCCGCAAACCAGCCTGCCCGCGCAGGTGATGCTGGAAGGCCGCCCGCGGCGCATTGGCGAACTGGACTTCGCCGCCGCTTACCCGCTGGCATCAGACGCCCTGACCGCTTACCGCCGCGCCACGGCCGACCGCATCCCGGTTTCCAGCATGATGGTGCCGATCCGCGCCGGCGAGCGCCCCCTGGGCGTGATTGTGTTAGATAACTTCAACACCACGGCGGCCTTCACCCGCGAAGACCAGTCGCTGGTGGTGTCGCTGGCCGGGCAAACGGCCCTCACCCTGGAAAACGCCCGCCTGCTGCGCACGGCCGAGCGGCGCGCCTCGCAACTGCACGCCCTCGCCGGCGCCTCGTCGGGCCTGGTGGCGCGCAGCCTTTCGCTGGAAGAAGTGGAAACCTCGCTGCTTGAACACCTGGCTGCCGTGCTGCCCTACGACGGCGGCACCCTTTGGCTGCGGGAAGGCAACCGGCTGCAGGTGCGCGACGCCCGCGGCTTCCCCAACGCCGAAGAACTGCTCGGCATCACCATTGCCGTGGAAGACAGCCGCCTCTTCCAGGAAATGCTGGATTCAGGTCAGGCGCTGGTTGTGGAAGACACCCACGCCGACGACCGCTTTCCGGCGCCGGAAGCCGTGCCCAACCGCTCCTGGCTGGGGCTGCCCCTGCGGTTCAAAGACGAAGTGCTGGGCGTGATTGCCCTTGAAAAGCAAGAACCGGGTTTCTTCACCCGCGATTGGGTTGAAACGGCCGAAACCTTTGCCGGGCAGGCCGCGGCCGCGCTGGGCAACGCCCGCCTTTACGAAGAAGTGCGCCGCCACGCCGAAGAACTTGACCACCGCACCCGCCGTCTGGCGCTGGTTTATGAAGTGACCGCCGAACTTTCCGCATCGCTCGACCCGGCTTACATTGCCGAATACACCACCCGCCGCCTGCACGAGGCGCTGGGCAACCGCGCGGTTTCCTTTGTGCTGCTGGAAGACGAAACCCCCACCCTGCTGGCCACAGCCCCCGCCCCAAAAGAGCAGCCCCTGCCCCAAACACTGCCCTTTGCGCCCGTTTTTGCCCATCTTGCCGAAAGCCTGGGCGTGCTGGCCGATGCCGACGTGCACACCGAGCCGCTTTTGCAGCCGCTGGAAGCCTTCCTGGCTGCACGCGCCCCCAAAGTCACCGTCGTGCCGCTTCCGGCCGGACAAACCCTCTTCGGAACGCTGTTCATCCACCTGCCCGAAAAAGCGTCCCTCACCGGCGATGAAATTGAACTCGTCCAAACGCTTGCCAAACAGGCCGCCGTCGCCCTCCAAAACGCCCGCCTTTACGCCGCCAGCCGCCGCTTTACCGAAGAACTGGAAGCCCGAGTGGCCGACCGCACCCGCCGGCTGCAGCAGGAACACCACCGCGCCCAAACCTTGCTGCGCATCATCACCGAACTTTCGGCCAGCCTTGACCTTGACCAGGTGCTCAACCGCACCCTTGACCTGCTCAACGACGCCCTGAGCGCCGAGCAAAGCAGCATTCTGCTCAAACGCCCCGACGCCCCCACGCTGTTTCTGCGCGCCGGGCGGGGCTATGCCGAACAGCCGCCCCTCGGCGGCCGCCCGACCGATATTTCCGCCACCGATTCTTTCGCCGGGTGGATCATCGCCCACAACCAGGCCGTGCTGGTGCCCGACCTGCAAAAAGACCCCCGCTGGCGCAAAAAAGACCACGGGCTGCCGATTTCCCACCGCAGTGTCATCGGCGTGCCGCTGGTAGTGGCGCAGGATGTGCTCGGCGCCCTGCTGCTCTTCCACTCGCAGCCCCATCACTTCACCGACTACCACCTTGACCTGGCCTCTGCGACCGCCCGCCAGGTGGCCGTGGCCATCAACAATGCCGAACTCTTCAACCTGATTCGGGAACAGGCCGAACGGCTGGGCGGCCTGCTCCGCCAGCAGGAAGTGGAAGCCAGCCGCGCCCGCGCCATTCTGGAAGCCATTGCCGACGGCGTCCTCGTGACCGACCGAAAAGGCGTCATCACCCTTTTCAACTCTTCCGCCGAGCGCATCCTCGGCCTGCCCGCCGGGCAGGCCCTCAACCGCCCGCTGGAACACTTCGTGGGCCTTTTCGGCCGCGAAGGCCGCCAATGGATGGAAACCATCCACCACTGGTCTGCCGAACCGGAAGGCTACCGCGATCAGGAAGTGGCCTACGAAGAGCGTCTGGAACTGGAAGACGGGCGCGTGGTTTCCGTTCACCTGGCGCCGGTGTTCTACCGCAAAGATTTCCTGGGCACGGTGTCGGTGTTTCGCGACATTACCCACCAGGTGGAAGTCGACCGCCTGAAATCGGAATTCGTGGCCACGGTTTCCCACGAACTGCGAACCCCCATGACCGCCATCAAAGGCTATGTGGACATTCTGCTGATGGGCGCGGCCGGGCCGCTCACCGACCAGCAGCAGAAATTCCTGGAAACCGTCAAAAGCAACACCGAGCGCCTTAACCTGCTTGTCGGCGACCTGCTGGATATCTCCCGCATTGAGGCCGGGCGCATTTCGCTGGCGCTGGAAGCGGTGGATCTGGCCGCCCTGCTTCAGGAGGTCGTTGCCGAGCAGGCGCGGGTGGCAAAAGAGGAAGGCCGCAGCATGACCTTCAGCGCGGAAATCCCCGCCGATCTGCCGCCGGTCTACGGCGACCGTGAACGCGTGCGGCAAATTGCCGAAAACCTGGTGGAAAACGCCTACCGCTACACGCCGGAAGGCGGCCGGGTGGTGGTGCGGGCGCGGCGCGCCGGCGACGCCGTGCAGGTGGATGTGCAGGATACAGGCATCGGCATTCCGCCGGAAGAGCAGCCGCGGGTCTTTGAACGCTTCTACCGCGGCGAAAACCCGCTGGTGATGGCCTCTGCCGGAACCGGCCTGGGGCTGTCTATCGTGCGGACGTTGGTAGAGATGCACGGCGGGCGCATCTGGCTGGAAAGCAGCGGCGTGCCCGGCGAGGGAAGCACCTTCTCGTTCACGCTGCCCGTTTTACCCCCCGAACTTGAAGATTCTGCTGGAGAGGCATGAGCCATGGCAAAAATTGTCATTGCCGAAGATGAACGCGACATCCGCGACCTGATTACCTTCACGCTGCAATTTGCAGGGCACGAAGTGGTGCCCACGGCCAACGGCGCCGAAGCCGTGGAGGCCGTGCGCCGCGAATTGCCCGATATTGTGCTGATGGACGTCCGGATGCCGCGCCTGACCGGTTATGAAGCCTGCCGCCAGTTGAAAGCCGATGAGGCCACGAAAGACATTCCCGTGGTGTTTCTCTCGGCCAAAGGGCAGGAAAGCGAGGTCAAGGAAGGCCTTGCCGCCGGAGCGGTGGATTACATCCTGAAGCCGTTTTCTCCGGATCAGTTGACGGCCCGCGTGGCCGAACTGCTGCAACAGGTTGGCCGCGGCTGACCCTTTCCTCATCCGTCCGAAGGTGGCCCCATGAGCGCCATTATTATCAAAGACCATATCGTGCATTACGAAGTTTTGGGACGCGGCCGCCCCGTGCTCTTCCTGCACGGGTGGGTCGGTTCGTGGCGCTATTGGGTGCCGGCGATGCAGGGCGCTTCCCAGCGCTATCGCGCCTATGCGCTGGATTTGTGGGGCTTTGGCGACAGCGACAAGCACCCCGAACATTACACCCTCGCCGCACAGATTCACCTGCTGGCGGCCTTCCTGGAAGAAATGGGCATCGGGAAAGTCGCGCTCATCGGCCACGGCCTGGGCGCGGTGGTAGGCCTGTTCTTTGCGCTGCAATACCCGCTGGCCGTAGACCGCATGGCCATGATCGCGATGCCGAGCACCGTGGAAGCCATTCACCCCCGGCTGCAAAGCGAACCGCCGGAGCGCCTGGCTTCCTGGCTGCTCACCCCTACCCTTTCAACGGAAACCGCCCGCAAGGAAGCCCCGAAAACCGACCCGGCCGCCATCACGACCTCGCTGGCCGAAATCCGGGCAGCCGATTTGCTGGCCGAAGTTTTGCGGGTGGAAGCGCCGTGCCTGCTGGTGCACGGCCGCAACGACCCCCTTATCGGCCTGCCGGCCGAAGAGACCCTCGCCCGCCTGCCGGCCAACATGCACCAGATCGTCTTTGAAAAATCGGGGCATTTTCCCATGCTGGACGAACCCAGCAAGTTCAATCGCCTGATGTCCGATTTCCTGCTGCTGGAATCGGGCGTCAGCCCAAAGCAATTGCAATTGAAAGAAGAATGGAAACGGCGCGTGCGCTAAGGGGAAAACAGCCTCCGGCGCGGCTTCGGCAGGTTGCCGGGGGGGCTCGCCCGGCATTGGCCCGATGGTGGTTACTCCTCGTCGGGCTTTTCTTGTGGGGCGGGTGCGCGGCGGCGCCGCGCCGCGGCACGGCCACACCCTGGTTGCCGCCGACGCCGGCGCAGACGGTTTCCCCCGCGGCGTCGGCAACGCCTTTGCCGCTGCCAACGCCTTCCCCCCTTGCGGCCACCGCTGCCCTCTCGCCCGCGCCAGCCTTCACCGCCACGCCGCCTGCCGCCGCCTGTTTGCGCGCCGGCGGGAACCTGGTCCGCGCCGCCCTGCCTTCCCGCTACCTGACCTACAAAATGCCGGTGCTGGTTTACCTGCCGCCGTGCTACGAGCAGCAGCCCGACCGCCGTTACCCTGTGCTTTATCTCATCCACGGCCAAAATTTTGACCAGACGCAATGGGCGCGGCTGGGCGCGCCTGCCGCGGCCGACCGCCTGATCGCCGCGGGAGAAGCGCCACCTTTTATCATCGTGATGCCCGGCGAGCGCTCATGGGAGCAGCCCCGCAACACCGGCTGGGATGAAACTTTTCTGCAAGTGCTCATGCCGTGGGTGGAGGCTCACTTCCGTACCCGCAACGACCGCCGCGACCGCGCCATCGGGGGGCTTTCCCGCGGGGCATCGTGGGCCATTCACCTGGGGCTTTCCCATTGGGAACTGTTCGGCAGCATTGGCGGCCACAGCCCGCCGGTCTTCTGGGAAGACGTGCCGCACATTCGTGCCTGGCTGCAGGGCATCCCGCCGGGCAAGTGGCCGCGCATTTACCTGGATATCGGCGATGCCGACCAGCACCAGATTACCGAATCGGCGCGCTGGTTTGAAGGGGTGTTGACGAAGGAAGGCATCCCCCACGAGTGGCATTTCAACGTCGGCCGGCACAACGAAGCCTATTGGAGCCGCCATGTGGAAGCCTATCTTCGGTGGTATGTGGCTCCGTGGAAAACCGAAGGCCGATAAGGCCGCCCTTTGCGCGCCGCGCCGTTTCTCTTTATCGGTCTTGGCAAAGAAAAGCCCCATCGGTTGCGCCAACAGGCACCGATGGGGCGGGTTTTTGGGCTTGTGGGGGCGGCCGGGGCGTTTAGCCGCGGTAGCCCAGCAGCCGCAGGCCGTTGAGCACCACGAGCACGGTGCTGCCTTCGTGGCCGACCACGCCCCACGGCAGGGTAAGCCCGGCGCCGAAAGCCGAGGCCACCAGGAAAACGATGACGCCCATCGCGAAGGTGAGGTTTTGCCACACCACGCGGCGGGCTTTGCGCGCCAGCCCGATGGCGTAAGGCAGATGGTGGAGGTTATCGGCCATGAGCACCACGTCGGCGGTTTCCAGGGCCACATCGGTGCCTGCGCCGCCCATCGCGATGCCCACATCGGCCAGTGCCAGCGCGGGGGCGTCGTTGACGCCGTCGCCGACCATGGCCACGGCGCCGTACTGCTTTTGCAGGTGTTTTAACACCCGCACTTTGTCTTTGGGCAGCAGTTCGGCATGGAATTCGTCCACGCCCACTTTGGCCGCAATGGCCGCGGCCACCGGTTCGTTATCGCCCGTGAGCATGACCACATGCCGGACGCCTAAGGCGTGCAGTTTCCGGACTACTTCGGCGGCTTCGGGGCGCAAGGTGTCGGCCACCGCCACCAGGCCCAGCCAGCGCTTTTCGGCGGGGCGGTAGGCGATGACGACGGTTTGCCCGCCGGCTTCCAGGGCTGAGGCCTGTTCGCGCAGGGGGGCGGGCAGGGAGATGGCGCGCTCGTGGAACATGCGTGCGTTGCCGACCCAGAGGGGCGCGCCATCTACCGTGCCCTGCACGCCCTGCCCGATGACCGCCCGGAAATCGGCGGAGGGGGGGATTTCCAGGCCGCGCGCCCGGGCGGCGTGGGTGAGGGCGCGGGCAATGGGGTGTTCAGAGCGGGCTTCCAGAGCGGCCACCAGGCGCAGCAGGTCGTTTTCGTCTATACCTTCAGCAGGATACACGCCCTGCACTTGCGGCTCGCCCACGGTGAGCGTGCCGGTTTTGTCGAAGGCCACCACTTCCAGCGCCGCGGTGCGTTCCAGGTGCGCGCCGCCTTTGAAGAGCACGCCTTTGCGCGCCCCGTTGGCAATGGCCGAGAGAATGGTCGCCGGGGTGGAAATCACCAGCGCGCAGGGGGAAGCCACCACCAGCCAGGTCATGGCGCGGTAGAAGGCGGGGCTGAAAGGGGTGTGGAACGCGAGGGGCGGCACAACGGCCAGTAAAGCCGCGCCGCCAAGCACGAATTTGGCATAGCGGCGCTCAAAGGTTTCCAGCGCGCGCTGGGTTTTGGCTTTGGCTTCCTGCGCTTCTTCCACCAGTTGCACAATTTTCGCGAGGGTGGATTCCTGTGCCAGGTGGGTCACGCGCACTTCAACAGTGCCTGTGGTGTTGACGGTGGCGGCAAACACCTTGTCGCCGGGTTCTTTGAACACGGGCACCGATTCGCCGGTGATGGGCGATTGGTCCACTTCGGTTTTGCCGGCCACCACTTCGCCGTCAATCGGGAAGCGCTCGCCCGGCCGCACCATCACCACATCGCCGAGGCGCAGCCGCTCGACGGGCAGGGTTTCCCAGCCGTTTTCGGTTTGGACGGTGGCGGTGGGGGGGCGCAAATCCATCAGGCTTGCAATGGCGCGGCGGGTGCGCCCCAGGGCATAGGATTGAAGGGTGTTGGACAGCGAGAAGAGGAAGAGCAGCACTGCACCGTCGGCAGGCTGGCCCACAAGGGCTGCTCCCAAGGCGGCCACGACCATCAGCAAATCCACGTCTATTTCCCGCTCGGTGAGCAGCAGTTCAACGCCGTCCACGAAGCCGAAATAGCCGCCCGCAGCGTAAGCGAGCACGAAAAGCGCGGTGGAAACCCACGGCGGGGCGGCCAGGCGGGCGGCTGCCAGCGCCCCCAGCAGCGCGGCCAGCGTGGTGACGGTCAGCAGGGTTTCCCAGGTGAGTTTGTTCCAGCGGGGGCGGGCTGCTTTTCGCGGGGGCCGGGTGATGGCTGCTTCGGCTGTGGCCTGCAAAGGGGCGCGGCGGGGCAGGCGGGCCACCAGCGTGCCGTCCTGAAGCACCACTTTGGGGGGCTGGCCGAAAAAGCGGGTCAGGTCGTGGGTCAGGCGCGCGGCGCAGTCGTTGCAAGAGGCGGTGCCTGCCAGAGGGCAATGTTGGACGCGTTCCCAGGCGTGATGGGCGGCTTCCTGCGCGATTTGCCGGGCCTGGGCGTCTTCCAGCCGGCGCGGGTCGTAGGTGATTTGCAGGCGGGCGCGGTCGTAGTCCAGCCGGGTTTCCAGCACACCGTCGTAGCCGATGAGGGTATCGCCGACGACGTCGGTGCAGCGCCCGCGGGGGAATTCGTCGGGGTGTTCGTGGGTGCTCATGGCTCTTTTGCTTCGGCTCGCTGGCAGTCTGGGCAAAGGCCGTAGTAAACGACACGCGCGCCAAAGATGCGGAAGCCGGTGTGTTCGGCGGCCTCCTGTTCCAGTTCGGCGACGGCCTGGTGAGGAAGGTCAAAGATGCGGTGGCAGCGGACGCACACCAGGTTGATGTGCGGCGCCGTGTCGGCGTCGTAGTGGGTGGTGTCGTCGCCGGCATCGCCGAGGGCGTGGATGGCGCCCAGTTCTACCAGCGCGCTGAGGGTGTTGTAAACGGTGGCAAGGCTGAGTGAGGGGTATTCCGGCTTCAGGGCGCGGTAGATTTCCTGCGGGGTGGGGTGGGTGTGGCTGCCTGCCAGGTAGCGGCAGATGGCCAGCCGCTGCGGCGTGAGCCGCAGGCCGGCCTCGCGCAGCGCTTCAATCAGGCGCTCTTCGGGAACTTCTGTGGTGGGAGGAGAAAGGTTCATGGCTTTTCCTTGTAATTCTATCAAGGTTAGAGCAATTATAAATTAGAATCCTTCAAAAAGCAACCCCTTTTTGGGCTGGTGATTACCCAAAACTCGGAAGAAGGGTGATCTCACCCCTCCCCCAAGCCGCCTGCGGCGGCTTTTCCCCCTCCCCTCCCTTACAAAGGGAGGGGAGGGGGAGGCCCCGGCGGGGCGGGGGTGGGGAGAGATCTGGGTAATCACCGGACATTTTGCCTTGCTGGAAACGGCAAAAACGGCTATACTTACGCCCGTCGTGACCCCTTTTCTCTTTCAGGAGGAGCAAGATGCGCAAGAAACTTTTCGTTCTCGTTGCCATGCTGTTGATTGCCGTGGTGGCGCTGGCTGCCTGCGGCAAACAGAGCACGGCAACCCCTGCCCCGGCCGCCACCCAGGCGCCCGCGGCAACCGAAGCCCCTGCCGCGACGCAGGCGCCCGCGGCAACCAAGGCCCCTACCAAATCTGCCGAGGTTGACTGCACCAGCCCCGATGTTTTCTGTGTGGGCCTGGTGACCGACGTTGGCCAGATCGACGACAAATCCTTCAACCAGTCGGCCTGGGAAGGCGTCAAAGAGGCCAAGGCTAAAGGCATTGCCGACAAAATTGATTACATTGAAACCACCGATGCCAAAGACTACGCGACCAACATCCAACTGTTTGCCGACAACGGCTACGACGTCATCGTGACGGTGGGCTTTGCGCTCGGTCAGGCGACCGATGAAATGGCTCAGAAATACCCGAACATCAAGTTCATCGGCGTTGACCAGTTCCAGGCCAAGCCGGTGGCGAATGTCGCGGGCCTGATTTTCCACGAAGACCAGGCCGGCTTCCTCGCCGGTGCGCTGGCGGCCATGCTGACCAAGACCAACACCATTGGCGCCGTGCTCGGCACCAACCTGGTGCCGCCGGTGGTGGCCTTCAAGGAAGGCTACGAACACGGCGCGAAGTACATCAAGCCCGATATCAAAACCATCTCCACTTACCACCCCGGCGGGTTGGATAATGCTTTCACCGACCCCGAATGGGGTGCTGCGACCGCCAAACAGGCCATGGACCAGGGCGCAGATGTGATCTTCGGCGCGGGCGGCAAAACCGGCAACGGTGCGCTCATTGAGGTGGCTTCCGCCGCCAAGTCCGGCAAGGATGTTTACTGCATCGGTGTGGACACCGACCAGTGGCTGACCGTGCCCGAGGCGCACCCCTGCCTGGTGAGCAGCGCGATGAAACTGATCACCCCCGGCGTGTTTGACCTTATCCAGAAAGCCAAATCGGGCGATTTCCCCAGCGGCAATTACTATGGCAAGACCGGCCTGGCGCCCTTCCACGACTTTGACGCCAAGATCCCGCAGGATGTCAAAGACAAGTTGAACGAAATCCGCAAGGGGCTGCTCGACGGAAGCATCTCCACCGGCTACAAGCCCGGCGGGTAATCATTCCCTCGGATAAGCAAAAGGCCTGACGGGCTTTGCCCCGTCAGGCCTTTTTTGTTCCCGCCCTATGTTGCTTTCGCCGCCTCACATGAGCTACCACACCAGCCGCGGCCGTCCCGGCCCGCCCAGGCGCACTGTGGCCGGGTCGGCAGGCCACACGCCGGGCACCGGTTTCCCGCAGCGGGGGCAGGTGCCCTCTGCCGTGATGTGGTATTCCTCAATCACGTAGCCCCAGCGCCGGATGAGCGGCGCCCCGCAATGGGGGCAAAAGGTGGTTTCGTATTCCCCCACATGGCCGGGCAGATTGCCTGCATAAACAAAATGCAGCCCGGCTTCCTGCCCGATTTCGGCGGCGCGAATCAGCGTTTCCACCGAGGTGGGGGGCGGGTCGGTCATCTTGTAATCGGGGTGGAAAGCCGTGACGTGCCAGGGAATGTTGGGGGAAACCGAGGCGATGAAACGCGCGGCATCCATCAACATGCCCAGGCTGTCATTATAGCCGGGGATCACCAGCGTGACCACTTCTACCCAGAACCCCATTTCGTGCGCCGAGCGGATGGTATCCAGCACCCGATTGAGATTGCCGCCGAGTTTGTGGTATTCCCGCGGGTCCATGGTTTTGAGGTCTACTTTGTAGCCGTCCAGCCAGGGCTTCAGGAATTCCAGCGCCTCCGGCGTGGCGTGGCCGTTGGAAACAAAGACCGTTTTCAGGCCGTGCTGTTTTGCCAGGCGGAAGACGCCGACCGCCCACTCGCCGGAAATCAGCGGCTCATTGTAGGAAGAAGCCATCGTAGAAGCACCGGTGCGCAGCGCCGCCTGGACGACGGCTTCGGGGGTGATGCGGCGGACGAAGCGGCCGGCCACGTTGGCCGCCGGGTCGCGCATGGCCTGCGAGGTGAGCCAGTTTTGGCAGAAGGGGCAATGCATGTCGCAGCCCAACATGCCAAACGTGAGGGCATCGGTCCCGGGCATGAAATGATAGAAGGGCTTTTTTTCAATGGGGTCGGCCTGCAGCCCGGCCACGTAACCCCACGGCACCATCAGTTTGCCCCCGCGGTTGAAGCGCACCTGGCACGCCCCGCGCCGCCCCGGCTTGATGACGCACCGGTGCCCGCAGGCCAGGCAGCGCACGCTGCCATCATCCAGCGGTTCGTAGAGTTCCCCTTCGGTGGTCAGGTTGTCAAGCAGTTCTCCTAATGTGCTCATGGCGTACCTCCTCTGCAGGTGCAGGGACGGCCGTTCAGTGCATGCCGTTTTGCCACAAGAGGAAATCGCGCAAGATAGAGCCGCCCACGAATTCCCGCAAAAGGGAATCATCGGGCACCAGCGCCGTATCTACGGGCACAAACCATTCCAGCAATGAAAGCAGGCGCTTGGCTTCAATGTGTGCCGGGGTGTGGTGGGGCACCTGCAGCAACAACGGGACGGCGAACGGCTTGAGCACCGCCAGTTCGTAGACCAGCGCGGAGTTGAACATCACATCGGCCTCTTCCTGGAAAGGGAAGATCCAGCGTTTCTCGCCGCGGCGCACGGCTTCCCAGCGGCCGATGGTGTCTTCGGCGGTGTAGCCGCGGTCGCGGGCGTCGCGCACGATGCGGCGAATGAGGCGCGTATCGGTGGTGGAAACCCGATTGTGGCAATCCAGGTTGAGTTGGGTCAGAGCCGAAACGTAAATGCGAAAGGTCTGCTCGCCCGGGATGCCCGGCAGCAGGCGGGGGTCCAGGCCGTGGATGCCTTCCATGATGATAATCTGCTCGGGGGCCAGCTGAATGACTTCCCCAGGCTCGCTGCGGCCTTCCTTGAAGTTGTAATGCGGCAGCTGCACTTCCTCGCCGCGCAGCAAGCGGCCGACATCGGAAGCCAGCCGTTTTCGGTCCAGCGCGTCAATGTGTTCAAAATCGTAATTCCCGTGCTCATCTTTGGGCGTTTGTTCGCGGTCCACAAAGTAGTTGTCCAGTTCCAGGGGGAAAGGTGAAAGCCCGTGGGTGAGCAGTTGCACCGCCAGCCGCTTGGAAAAGGTGGTCTTGCCGGAAGAAGACGGCCCGGCAATCAGCACCACCCGCACCTTGTCGCGGCGGCGGGCGATCTGACCGGCGATGTCGGCAATCCGCTGCTCGTGCAGGGCTTCGGCCACCAGCACGATTTCCCGAATGCGGCCGTTTCCCACGGCATCATTGAGGGCGCCGACGTTGTTGATGCCCAGCCGCCGCAGCCAGTCGCCGTATTGCTGGAAAGTGGTCAGCAGTTTGGAAGGCCGCGTCATCGGCGGCAGTTGGGTGGGCTTTTCGCGCTGGGGGAAGCGCAAAATGAAGCCGTGCCCGGCCAGCACCAGCCCAAACCAGCGCAAACGGCCGGTGGAAGGCACCATGTAGCCGTGGTGATAGTCCAGATAATCACCGAGGCGATACACCGTGAGGTAATCTTTGGTGCGGTGGCGCAGCAGGCGTACCTTATCGCCGTGGCCGTGCGACCGGAAATAAGCCATGGCTTCATCCAGCGGCATTTCGCCGCGCACAATGGGCAGGTCGGCCGCCACGAGTTCCCACATGCGGGCTTCCAGGCGCTGCAGCGCCGCTTCGTCCAGCGGCGGGGTGGTGCGGCAGAAATAGCCGCCCGAAACCACCGAATGATCCACGGCCAGGCGCCCGTTGGGGAAAAGTTCGGCAAAGGCCACTTCCAGCAAAAACACCAGCGAGCGGCGGTAAATGCGCATCCCGTCGGAATCGGCCAGCGTGACCGGCTGCACGCGGGCTTCCAGCCGGATGGGGTACGTCAATTCGTGCAACTCGCCGTTGACCACCGCCCCCATCAGCGGCGCGGGGAGTTCGTCGGCCATCAATTGCAGGAAATCGCCCACCGGCGCGCCGCGCGGCCCGGCAATCACCCGCCCATCGGGCAGGTAGATTTCTACCTCCGGAGAAGGTGCAACGACGCGGAAATCATGCTCGGGCATACTTGCCTCCTTTGACTGACGCGCGGGCCTTTGGACGCTCCAGCCCGCCCGCTGCCCGGAAGAGCCCAGGCTGCATTTTTATTGTAACACCGCGGCGCGTGTGGTATATTCCCCTCATGCGCTTCCGCCGCTGGACTTTTTTGCTCTTGCTTCTGCTGGCCGCCTGTGCGCCCGCAACGGCCACGCCCGCCGCGCCGGCGCCCCCCACCGCGACGCCCACACCCCTGCCGAAGCCGGTGGTCGTGGCGCTGCCTCAGTCGCTGGCGCCGGTGCGGGAAGCCCTGGAGACCTGTGCCCATGGCCTGAACGTCCCCCTGGCGGTGTTCTCGCAGTCCCAGCAAGCCGCCCCGCCCGGGACGGCCAACCTCCGCCTGTGGTGGGGGGAAAGCCCGCCCGAGGGCTGGCGCGCTTTCCCGCTGGGCCGTGAGCGGCTGGTGGCAGTGGTGCCCCGCGGCACCCCTGCCGCGCCCGCCGAGGCCGACCTGCGCCGCATGGTGATGGGGCAGGTTCAGGTCTGGAGCAGCACGCAAGGCACGCCCCCGCCCGTGGCGCTCTGGCTGCCGATGCCCGGCACGGCCGCACGCGCCAGGCTGGATGCCTGGCTTGGGGCCGCCCCTCGCCGCGGCGACGCTTCCCTCGCCCCCTCTCCCCAGGCCATGCTCACCGCCGTGCAGGACGACGCCGCCGCGCTGGGCTTCCTGCCCGCGGCGTGGCTGAGCGCTTTCCCCAAAGCCGCGCAAAAGGTGCGGGCGCTGCCAGTGCATCCTCCGGCCTGGGAAGCCCCCGTGCTGGCGCTCCTTCCGCGCCATGCGCCCGCCACAGCCGCGGCGCTGGCGGGCTGCCTGCAGCAGGGCCCGGGGCACGCCTGGCTGCAAAAGCACTATTCCCCTTAAACGCCCAGGCGGCGCGTGGAAGTTCCCACGCGCCGCCGATCCTGCCCATAAAACGGGGGAGACGGCAATTACCCCTTCACGCCGCCTGCCGTCAGGCCTTCTTCCAAAAAGCGTTCCAGCACCAGGAACAGCAGCACCACCGGCACCGTCATGATGGTGGAAGCCGCCATCACCACATGCGGCCGCGGGCTGGGGTCGCTGAAAATGGCCTGGATCTTGATGGGCATGGTGAACATCTGGCGGCTGTTGAGGAAGACGAAGGCATAGAGAAACTCGTTCCACGCAATCATGAAAGTGTAAACGAACACCGACACAATCGCGGGGATGGAAAGCGGCAGCGTCACCCGCCAGATGACTTCCAGCCGGTTGCAGCCGTCAATGAGCGCCGCCTGCTCAATTTCGTCGGGAATGGTGCGGAAGTAATTGGTGAGCATGTAGAGCGCCACCGGCAGCGTTTGCGCCAGGTAGGTGACGACCAGCACGCCGAGGTTATCCTGCACTTCAAAACCGACGGCGTCGCCGATTTTCGCCAGCATGGCAAACAGAGGGATGATGAGCAGCACCCCTGGAATGAGGTACACCGCCAGCACGCCGTTGAGCATCAGTTCCTTGCCTTTGAAGCGCAGGCGGGCAATGGCATACGCCCCCAGCACGCTCAAAATCACGGCAATCAACGCGGTGGGCACCGAAACCTTGATGCTGTTGACGATATTGCGCCCGAAATCCTGAAAATGCGGCGCGCTGGGGTCAAATAATTCCTTGTAGGCTTCCAGCCGCAAGGCATGGGGCACATACACGGGGTGGCGGCCGGCGATTTCCCGCTGGGTTTTGAACGAAGAGGAAACCATCCAGTAAAACGGGAAGAGCACCCCCACCAGGAAAAAGGTCAGCGTGAGCAGCCAGATGATCTTCCCCAGGTTCATCCGCCGCGCCATGTAGGTCAGGATATTTTCACGGTCGCGCATGGGGGCTCCTCCTCAGGCTTCCTCTTCGGAACGCATCACGAAGCGCAGGTAAACGGCAATGAACACCACCAGGAACGCCACCAGAATCATGGCAGCCGCCGCGCCGCGGCCGAAGTCGCGCAGGCGAAAACTGAATTCGTACACCAGAATGGGCAAAACTTTGGTGCCAAAACCGCCGCCTGTGAGCAGGAAGATGTCGTCAAATTTGTTGAACGTCCAGATCAGCCGCAGCAGGAAAACCGCACCGAGCACAAAGCGCAGTTCCGGAATGGTGATGTAGCGGAAGCGTTCCCACACATTGGCGCCGTCCACCTCGGCGGCTTCGTACAGGCTTTTGTCGATGGCCTGCAGCCGCGCCAGAATCATCAGCATGGCAAAGGGGAAATAACGCCACGCATCCAGCAAAATGACCACAATGAGCGCCAGGCCTCGCTGGGAAAGGTAAGCCATCGGCGCGTGGATGACGCCCAGGCGCATCAAAAGGTCGTTCATCACCCCCGAAGGGCGCGGGTCCAGAATCCAGCGCCAGACGAAAGCCACGCTCACGATGGGCGCGACGTAGGAAAAGAGGAACGTCGCCCGCACCAGCCCGCGGCCGCGGAAAGGCTTGTTCAGCAGCAAAGCCGCCACCAGCCCGCCGATGAGAGCCAAAAGGGTGGCGCTAAACGAATACACGATGCTGGTCAGCGCCGCGCCCATGTTCTGGATGCTGTGGTACTTGAAGGCAAAATCGGTGACCACGCGCTTGTAGTTTTCCAAGCCGTTGAACGGCGCATGGAAGACGTCGTTCAGGTTATGCAGCCCCACCGCGTGGAAACTGATCCAGATGCTGAAGAACGCCGGAAAGATGACCAGCCCAAAGACGATGATCAGCGTTGGGGCGAGCAGCGCCCACCCCAGCCGCGCCTCCTGGGCGCGCAGCGACCGCCAGCGGGAAACCACAGACATAAGCCACCTCGGTAAAGGCGAAATGGGCCTGCTCAACTCGGCAGCGAGCCGCAGATTCTGCAGAAGCCGAGCCACAGCGTTTCCTGAGGAGCACAACGGACGAGACAACGGGGCCGGCAAAGCGGGTTTGTGGCCGTAGTTCGTGGCGGTGTTCCCTGTTGCCGCGCACATCCACCGTTCTCTGCGCCATCCGCAGCCCGTTTTGCAAAAGCCCGAGCAGGGGCGGGGTAAAAAAGCCGAGGGATGGCGTTCACAACGGCCATCCCTCGGCAAGGGTGGAACGGCTACTTCTTCTGGTTCTTGCGGTCGGCGTAAAGTTGCTCCACTTGCTGCTGAAGCCACTTCGCGCCTTCGTCGGGCGTCATGCTGCCTTCCAGTGCGATGTTGCTGATGACCTGCGGGATGAGCAGGCGGCCTTCAATGTCGCCGATGACGGCGCGTTCGGTGGCGTTGTAGTCGGGGCGGAAGAGCCAGCGCTGCATGTGGTCGTAGCCGTTGGCGATTTCATCCAGCGTTTCGGGGCTGTAATACTTGAAGTATTTGCTCAAGCCCTTCCAGCCTTTCACCGCGCTCTTCAGCACCGGCACCTTGCCGAACGGCGCCAGGGCGAGGATATCCTGGTAGTTTTGGCCGGTCATAAAGAATTTGACCACATCGGCAGCCACCGGATCGGCGCCTTTCATGATGCCGAGGGTAACCAGCTGGCCATAAGTGGCCTGGCCGTTGGGGCCCTGCATCACAGGCGCAAAGCCGGTCTTCTTCGCCAGGTCGGGCACGGCAATCTGGATGTTGCCGCCGCCCTGTTTGCCGGAGCCTACGACCAGGTCGTCCATGATGTAGGTGGAATAGAAGAGCATGCCCGATTGGTCAAGTTCGTACATTTCACGCGCCCCGCGCCAGTATTGCGGGCCGGGGGCGGCGCAGCGCTGCAGGCCGGTGTAGAACTTCAGGGCTTCCACCATGTTGGGCGAATCCATCGTGACGTTGCCTTGCTTGTCAAACGGCCAGGCGTCGTTCGACATGGCAACCTGTTCAAACACCTGATGCGGGTAGTTCTGGCCGGGGTCGGTGGGCAGCACCAGAGCATACAGCAGGTTGCCGGTGCCGGGCAGTTTGTCGCAGGCGGCGTTGATGTCGTCCCAGGTGATGGGCGGCTTCAGTCCCAGCTGGTCAAAAATGTCTTTGCGGTACCAAATGGCCTGGATCCAGCCGTCGTAAGGCACGGCGGCGTATTTGCCGGTAGAGGGGTCGGTGACCATCTGCAGCGGGCCGGCGCGGAAATCATCTTTGCCAATGGAATCAATGGCCTTGCTCGCCAGGTTTTCGTCCAAAATGCCATCGGCGGCGAATGCGGCCACGCGCTCCACGCCCATGCGCACAATGTCGGGCAGGCGATTGGCGGCCTGCGCGGTGGCAATCCGCTGGCTGATGGTGGCTTCGTCAATGGGCACGATGCGGATTTCCACATCGGGGTGCAGTTTCATGTAGCGGTTGGCGACTTCCTCGTACCGCTTGACGCGCTCTTCTTCGTTGTCGGTCGTCCAGAATTCAATCACGTGGGTCGGTTTGGCCTGGACTTCTTTGGTTACGACAACCTGCTGCGTCACAACCTGGGTCACGACTTCCTTGACCTCTTTGGTGACGACGACCGTTGCCGGCGACTGCTGGCCGCAGGCCACCAGGACCATGCTGAAGACCAGCAGCAGCCCAAACAGGGCATAGAGTTTGCGTTTCATCTTGCTTTCCTCCTTAGAAAAAGCGACTGAGGTCAGAAAATTCGGGTAGGGCACACAACAGGATTTTGGCGAGGGCACCTCCTCAGGGTAGCGTGGATTGCCGCACAACGAACTCGGGTTTGAGCAAAACCTGGCGCTCGGCCAGGGGCATGCCTTCTACCAGGTTGATCAGCATGGAAGCCACCCGTTTGCCGATTTGGTAAATCGGCTGGTGGACGGTGGTCAAAGGGGGAAAGGTGTGCTGGGCCAGGGGAATGTCGTCAAAGCCGCTGATGGCGATGTCGCTGCCGATTTTCAAACCCTGCTCTTGCGCTGCCCGCATGGCGCCGATGGCCATCAGGTCGTTGCCGCAGGCAAGGGCGGTGGGCGGGGAAGGCAAGGCCAGCAGCTCCCGCGCCAGGGCATAGCCGCTTTGCTCGGTCAGCGCGCCGATGCGCAGGTAGGTTTCATCCAGCGCCAGGCCGCGCTCGGCCAGCCCGCGCCGGAGGCCTTCCAGCCGGTGCTGGGCAAACATCAGGTCCAGCGGGGGGGAAAGGTAGCCAATGCGGCGGTGTCCCAGGTCGGCCAGGTGGTGGGCAATCTGGCGCATACCTTCCACGCCGTCTTCGTCCACGTAAGGGAAGCCGTCGGCATCGGCGGTGCGCCCGAAAGCCACGAACGGGAAGCCGATCTGTTGCAGGAAGCGGATGCGCTCGTCGTTGGCGCGGGTGCGGATGATGATGAAGCCATCCACGCGCCGCCCTAACGCCGCCTTGCGGTAAGCCACCATTTCTTCTTCTCCGGGGGCGCGGGTGGAAAGCAGCAAATCGTAGCCCCGCTCGGCAGCCTGGTTGCCAACCCCGGCGACGAATTCGCTGAAAAAGGGGTCGGAAAAGCGCGGCCCAAACGTCGGCAAGATGAGGCCGAGGGTTTCGGCGCGCTGCTTCTGCAGGCGCTGCGCCATGACGTTGGGGGTGTAGCCCATCTCGCGGGCGACGCGCTGTACCAGTTCGCGGGTTTCCGGCGCGACATCCGAATAGCCATGCAGAGCCCGCGAAACGGTCGTCACCGATTTCCCCACCCGCCGGGCAATGTCTTTGATTGTGACCGCGTTGGCCATGCTGCCTGTCCTTTTGGGCTGATGGACGGGGCGTCCCGCCTTTTCCAAAACGATTTGGAAGCGCATTTACATTATAGGGAGAGTGAGGGCCTTTGTCAAGCAGTGAAGAGCACCCAAAGGTTGTGGGGAACACCCTCACGGCCGGGGGCAAATACCTGCCCCCGGCACCCCCGCATTCCCGCTCCACCCCGGCCAAACGCCGAAAAAAAGTAATTGCCTACCCAAATCGTAGCGCTGGCAATGCGAGGCGTGTTTTCACACCGCGTTTTTCTTTGGCGCCGCCGCCGCTGCGTTGACCCCACCCCCATCCCCTCCCCGCATGCGGGGAGGGGAGCAAGGGGAGGGGTATGGCAAAGGCGCAGCACATCAAGACGCCTGGAGGGCACCCCAGCGTAGGCAGTTACAAAAACAGGCCCTCGTAAGGCGGAACGGCGTCCCGCCCTGCAACATTTTAGTGCGCCGGAGGGTTTGTTCCGGCGAGTCTTGTTGCCATTTTATGGTACAATTCCCAGAACTTACCAAATGGTAACTCTCCGGCAGGCGGTTTTGCGTACGCCCTCCTGATCCGGTATGACCGGCAGCAGCAGGGCGCTTCCGGCGCCTGCCAATCAACGCACGGAAGGAGCAGAGAGATGAAAAATCGCAACCCTGTGCTGTGGGTGCTTTTCCTCGGCGTGCTGATGGCAGCCATTGACATTGCCATCATCGGCCCGGCGCTGCCGGCCATTCGCGACGGTTTTCACACCACCGACCGGGCCGTGGTGTGGGTCTTCACCACTTATTTGCTCTTCAACCTCATCGGCACGCCGCTGATGGCGAAACTTTCCGACCGGCTGGGGCGGCGCGATGTGTATATTGCCGACGTCCTGCTGTTTGCTGCGGGCTCGGTGGTGGTGGCGCTGGCTCCTTCGCTCACATGGGTCATCGTGGGGCGCGGCATTCAGGGCTTCGGGGCCGGCGGCATCTTCCCGGTGGCTTCGGCGGTCATCGGCGACACCTTCCCGCCCGAACGCCGCGGAAGGGCGTTGGGCATCATCGGTTCGGTCTTCGGCGTGGCTTTCCTCATCGGGCCGATACTGGCGGGGGTGGTGCTCAAGTTCTTCTCGTGGCACATGCTTTTCTGGGGGCCGCTGCCCTTTGCTTTGCTGCTGATTCCGGCCGCGTGGCGCTGGCTGCCTTCCACGGGCAAGGGGGGCAAGGGGAAAGCCGACTGGCAGGGCATGCTGCTGCTGGCGGCCTTGCTCAGCAGCCTGGCTTATGCGCTCAATCAGTTAGACGCTGCCCATCTGGCGGAAAGCGCCCGCTCGCCGCGGGTGGCGGGGTTCCTGCTCCTGGGGGTGGTGCTGCTGCCCGTGCTGGCGTGGGTGGAACGCCGCGCCGCTGACCCCATCATCCACCCGAGGCTGTTCGGCGGGCGCCAACTGGTGCTGGCCAACGCGCTGGCCTTCGGGGCCGGCGTGGTGGAAGGCAGCATGGTGTTCATCCCGGCGCTGCTGGTGGCGGCGTTTGGGGTCAGCGAGTCGAAGGCCAGTTTCATGCTGCTGCCGGTGGTGGCCACGCTTTCCATTGGCGCGCCGCTTTTCGGCCACGGGCTGGATAAAGTCGGCTCGCGGCGGGTCATCATGTTGGGCACGGCGCTGGCGGCCATCGGCACGGCGATGTTGGGCTTCCTGCACCTGAGCACGGCTGCGTTTTACACGGCAGCCATCCTCATCGGCTTTGGGCTTTCGGCGCTGCTGGGCGCGCCGCTGCGCTACATCATGCTGGCCGAAGCCCCGGCGGAAGAGCGCGCCTCGGCGCAGGCGCTGATTTCGGTGATGACGAAAGTCGGGCAAATGCTGACCGGCGCGGTGGTCGGCGCGGTGGCCGCCAGCATGGGCGGCGGCGTGGCCGGTTATGCCGCCTCGTTCCAGGTGCTGGGCGGCATCGCGGCGGTGCTTTTCCTGCTTTCCCTGCTGCTCAAACGGCGGGAAGCCGAGCAGGCTGCCCAGCGCCAGACGGCCTGAAGCCCGCCCCGGCGCGTTCCCTTTCGTGAGCATTTTGTTAAAACCCCCGGCAAAGGGAAGACGGCTGGTATAATTTGTCAACAGTGATGGACATCTCTCAACAGCCCCGCCCCGCTGCGGCGGAGGGGCGTTGTTGCCACTTAAGCGAACGGAGGTTTCTGTGAATACACCCCCTCGGAGCCGGGCTTCTACCCTTTACCTTTTCATCATCCTCGCCGTGGTGGCCGTGCTGTGGTACAGTTACGCCGGAAAAAGCGGGGAGCAAACGCCCCTCTACCTCAACCAGGTGGCTGCCGACCTGCACGCGGGCAAAATCGTCCGCATGGTGGTCAAAAGCACCTCGGTAGAGGTCATCTACAAAGACGGCACCAAACGCAATGCCAACATCGAGCCCGGGGAAGGCTTCCTGCGGCAGTTGCGCGACCTCGGCGTTTCTACCACCGACCTTGCCCCCGACCGCGTCAAACTGGATTTCCAGCCGCCCAGCATCTGGCCCGACATTTTCACCGGCCTGATGTATGTGCTGCCCATCATCCTGGTGGTGGCGATGTTCTGGTATCTGATGCGGCAGAGCCAGGGCGGGGGCGGCGGCGCGCTGGCCTTCGGGAAATCGCGCGCCCGTATGTTCACTGGCGACCGCCCCATGGTGACTTTTGACGACGTGGCCGGTGTGGACGAAGCCAAAGAAGAATTGCAGGAAGTCGTGGAGTTTCTGAAAGAACCCGAGAAATTCCTCGCCCTCGGCGCGCGCATCCCCAAAGGGGTGCTGCTGGTGGGGCCGCCGGGGACGGGCAAAACCCTGCTGGCAAAAGCCGTGGCCGGGGAAGCGGGCGTGCCCTTCTTCTCCATCTCCGGCTCGGAATTTGTGGAAATGTTCGTCGGCGTGGGCGCCAGCCGCGTGCGCGACCTGTTTGACCAGGCCAAGCGGCACTCCCCCTGCATCGTGTTTGTGGACGAAATTGACGCCGTAGGCCGCCAGCGGGGGGCGGGGCTGGGCGGCAGCCACGACGAACGTGAACAAACCCTCAACCAGTTGCTGGTGGAAATGGACGGCTTTGACAGCGACACCAACATCATCGTGATGGCCGCCACCAACCGCCCCGACATCCTCGACCCGGCGCTGCTGCGCCCGGGCCGCTTCGACCGCCGCGTGGTGCTCGACCGCCCCGACATGCGCGGCCGGGAAGCCATCCTCAAAGTGCATGTGCGCGGCAAGCCGATTTCCCCCGATGTGGATTTGAAGGTGCTGGCGCGCTCCACGCCGGGCTTCGTGGGCGCCGACCTGGAAAACCTGGTCAACGAAGCCGCCATCCTCGCCGCCCGCCGCGGCAGCCAGATTATTGAACAGCCGGATTTTGAGGAAGCCATTGAGCGGGTCATCGCCGGGCCGCAGCGCAAGAGCCGCGTCATCAACGAAGACGAAAAGCGCATCGTGGCCTACCACGAAGCCGGGCACGCGGTGGTGATGCAGGCACTGCCGGAAGCCGACCCGGTGCACAAGGTTTCCATCATCGCCCGCGGTATGGCCGGCGGCTACACCCTCACCCTTCCGGAAGAAGACCGCACCCTGATGTCGCGCCGCAAGGTGTTTGCCGACATGGTCGGCCTGATGGGAGGGCGCGCCGCGGAGGAACTGGTGTTCGACGACATTACCTCTGGCGCTTCCAACGACTTAGAGCGCGTCACCCGCCTGGCGCGCACCATGGTGATGCGCTGGGGCATGAGCGATGACCTGGGGCCGCTGGTCTATGGGAAGAAAGAGGAACTGGTCTTCCTCGGCCGGGAAATCGCCGAACAGCGCGATTACTCGGAAACCATCGCCGAACAAATCGACGCCGAAGTGCGCCGCCTGGTAAACGAAGCCTATACCCAGGCCAAAAGCCTGCTGCAGAAATACCGCGACAAACTGGACGCCGTCGCCCAGCGGCTGCTGGAAGAAGAAACCCTCTCGCGGGAGGAATTTGAAGCCATCTTCCCGCCGCCGGTGCCCAAGCGGGCCACCCCCAGGCCCAAAGGCAGCGCCGCCTGAAAGAAAGCGCAGGACTTGGGTTCACGATATCCAATCTGCCACCTTAACTCACGTTACGCAGCAGTGATTGACAGGCAGCAATTTCACCCTATGAAACCGTTGAACATTCGGCCTTTTCGCCCTCACCACTCCCTCTTCGCGGCGGCTCGGCCCCCTCTCCTCTCCCACTGGGAGAGGAGAGGGGGCGCGCAGCGGGGGTAAGGTGAGGGCGCTTAGATATGTGGATACTCAGCTGCGTAACATGAGACCTTAATTGAGATTGACGTTGCGTTGGAATCAGACGACTCTCAGAACATGACGAATATCGATTTTGGGCGCACTGCTTCGGACTACGCTCGGCACCGCGCCGGATTTCCACTCGTGCTCTTTCGCCGGTTGCAAACTTTTGCCATTGGCCTCCCTAACCAACGAGTGTTAGATATTGGTAGTGGCACGGGGAGCCTGGCGCGCGGATTTGCTGCCAGCGGTGGGCAAGTCGTTGCGCTTGACCGAGCCGCGCCGTTGCTGCTGGCGGCTTGCGAATTGGCCGAGAAAGAAGGGGTAAAATTAATGCCTGTAAGGGCTGTGGCTGAAGCATTACCTTTAGCAGCAGCCGTCTTTGACGTGGTCAGTGCGGGACAGTGCTGGCATTGGTTCCAGCGGCAGCAGGCGGCAGGAGAAGTTTTTCGGGTTTTGCGGCCCGGCGGAAAGCTGGTCATCACTCACTTTGACTGGCTGCCTCTGCCCGGCACTGTAGTTCAGGCTACAGAAGAACTTATCAAAACCTATAACCCTGCCTGGGCTGATCTTCCGGTGCTTAAACTGTCAGGCAGTACCGGTATCTATCGGGATTGGTTTATTGACGTGGCTTTTGGGGGATTCGTGGATATTGAGAGCTTTTCGTTTGATGTGGAAGTGCCGTACAGCCATGAAGACTGGCGAGGGCGTATACGGGCAAGCGCCGGCGTGGCTGCTGCAGGTCTTGCTTCAAAAACGATAGCCGCGTTTGATGATGACCTGGCTCGTCTGCTACGCCACCGTTTTCCTGAGGAACCCTTGCGAGTTCCTCACCGCGTTTTTGCTCTTATCGCCCACAAACCGATGAATTGAAAAATTGTGGGGAACTGTTCAGCCCGGGCAAGGAGAAACCACAGATGACGCAGCTTCCACAGATTCGCACCGCTTGCAACCCCAGAAAGCACAGAAGCGTCGCAGAAAACACAGAAGTTGACTTTGCGTCTTTGTTCCCTTTGCGCTCTTGGCGTGATGCCGTTGTAACCTTTGGTCTCCTGTGTGCCTCGGCGTTTTCATCGCAGGTGGGCTGAACAGTTACAAATTGTGGGGAACTGTTCAGCCCTGGCGAGGAGAAACCACAGAGATTTCACAAATCACAGCACAAAAACAGAAAATCTCTTTGCGCTCTTTGCTCCCTCTGCGTCTCTCGGCGTTTTCCTTCCCTGGCAATCTTGATGGGGTTTAGGGCTGGGTGTCAGCCGTGGGGGCGAGACGGCATCCCGCCCTACATTGCCTGCCCCAAGTAGGCTGAATGGATGCGCGAAAAAGGCGCGTGACCAACGCCACGCGCCCTGAAAGCATCCTTTTCCGGCCTTTACGGCCGCCGCACGACAAAGTTGTCAAAAAGGATATCGGTGCCTTTGGTGTCAAAGGTGCCTGCCAGCAAACCCGCATCGCCCGAGGGGGCCAGGCTGCCGTCTTTGACGGTCATGATGCGCTTGCCGTTTACGGTCAGGGTGAGCACATCGCCAATACAACTGGCCACCAGGTGATAAGTCGCATCTTTGCCCTGGGGCAGCTTGTCCGAAGGCACCATTTTGCCTTCTTTGTTCAAAAGTTTCTGCTCCCCGTTGACCACTTTGCCAATGCCGACGTAGCCGTCGCTGCTGATCACGAAGTAATAATAATTGTCGGCGTCTTGATAGCGGCAGATGATGCCGAAATCGTTGTCTTTCGGGCCGCTGTTGCGCACGGCGTCTACGGCGACCACAATATCGCCGTCAAAGTTCTTGCCGGGGTTGGCCCAAATGTCGGTCTGGCTTTCGTTCACCAGGATGCGATAGCGGCCGTCCACGTAATCGGTCAGGCTGCCCGTGGTGTCATCCTTCACCCGGTCCCAGCCGCTTCCCGGGTCGGAAAAATCATCCTGGAAAAGAATTTTGGCCTGAGGCGTGGCCGTGGCAGAGGGGCTTCCCCCTGAACCGCTGCCGAAACTGAAACTGCAGGCCATCAGCAGCACCACAAGGGCGGCCAGAAAAATCCACAAACGTTTCATTTTTTCACTCCTTTTCTCATCATGGGAGGCGCGCCGGCCGAAACTTTTGCAGCGTGCATCCGAAAGCGCCGCGCGCCGGGCAGGGAAACAGGCTTTGCACGTTTGTATTGTAGCATAGCCGCCAAAAACCTGCCGTCGGCACGCGGCGCGCCCGGCATCGGCCAACGCCGACGCCTTTGCAAAAAGCCTGCAAGGCAAGCCCGGCAAGCGAGGCCTGAGGATGCCGCCCTCCGGCAAACCCCGCGCGGGAAAGCGCGCCGCAGGGGGTAAAGTGGGTGCTTTTCTCCCCAGCAATCTTTTTGCCTCCCGCCGCGGCGCTGCGCGCTGCCCTACAATTTGAATTCCATCGGCACCTGGGGTTTGGGCGGGTGCAGGCGGCGTTCAATTTCCCGTTCCAGCGTTTCCTTGTCGGGAATCAGCCCCCGGGCTTCCCGCTCCCGCTGGCAGGCCTCGCAAGGGCAGAGTTTCCGCAAATAATCCCAGTTGTAGATGCCGTAGTGGTGGCCGTCTTCCCAAATGATGTTGAAGCCGTAATTGCCCACCGGGTCAATGGCCTTGATGTGGGTGCGGGGCGAATCCTCTTCGGGAAGGAAGAAGACCACCGGGTCGGGGTCGTGGTGCATGTTTTCGTGCCCTCCCGCGCACTCGGCGCAGGGGCAGGCGTTGCGGAGCAGGGAAAAGGAGTACACGCTCACGTGGCCGTCTTCCCAAACAATGGTCAGTTCGGCCTTCTTGCGGTCGGCGGTAATGCTGGCGGGTTTGATCATCGTGGTCATTGCAACCTCCACGGGGAAAATCAGGGGATTTTTGCTTTTGGGGAAACCGCGGCGCTGGTGAGGGGGTTTTCAGCCGCGGGGTAAGACCCCAGCAACTTGAGGAAAGCCGCCCGGGCCAGCAGCCCGACCAGCGCCTCGGCGCAACGCGGCTCCTGCCAGGCCCCCTCGCAATCCAGGTAGAAGACGTAATGCCAGGGGCGGTTGCGGCGGGGGCGGCTTTCCAGTTTGGTCAGGTTGAGGCCGCGGCGGGCAAATTCGTCCAGGCAGGCCACCAGTGCGCCGGGGCGGTGCGGCACAGCAAACACCAGCGAGGTTTTCATGCGCGCCTGCGGCTCGGCCTCACCATAGCCGATGACGAAAAAGCGCGTGACGTTCCACGCCCGGTCCTGCACATCTGCGGCCAGCACCTGCAAGCCGTAGATTTCGGCCGCCAGGCGGCTGGCCAGCACGGCGACGCCGGGCTGCGGGGCGGCGGCGAGGTCTTTTGCGCTGCCGGCGGTATCATACCACGGCTCGGCGCGCCAGCCGTGGGCGGCGAGGTAATCTTCGCACTGCGCCAGCGCCTGGGGGTGCGAGCGCACGGTGTGGATGTCTTCCAGGCGCGTGCCCGCGGGCGCAAGCAGATGGTGCCGCACCGGCAGGTAGATTTCGCCGCTCACCCGCAAATCGTGGGCCAGCAGCAGGTCGTAGGCCTTGTTGATAGAGCCGGCGACCGCGTTTTCTACCGGCAGCACGCCGAAATCGGCGCGCCCGCCTTCCACCGCCGCAAAAATCTCTTCAAAAGAACGGCAGGGCAGGGTCTGGGCTTCGCCGCCAAAGTGCTGCCGGATGGCTTCTTCGGAATAAGCGCCGTGCTCGCCCTGAAAGGCTACCGTGGTCATGGCTGCTCCTCCTCGCCGCGCCGGAAAGCGGCCAGTTGCCCGGCAATCCAGGCTTCCAGCGCCTCCCAGTCCACCGTTTGCAGGTGCAGTTGGTCGGGGCGCAGTCTGGCGGCTTCGCCAAGATAGACATGCACGATTTCATCCTGGGCTTTGGTGGTATTCCAGTGCACCAGCACCCGCACCACGCGCGGCATCTGCCCCGGCACGTTCATCTCGTGCCCGCACAGCAACGGCACATGCTTCCATCCCAACTGTCGGGCCGCCAGGGCGGGGAATTCGGCGTTCAGGTCGGGAGTGGTGGTCAGGGTGGCGCTGGCTACATCTTCGGCGCGGATGCCGTTGAGGTGAATCATCAGCGCCAGCAGGCGGCGGGTTTCCCGCAAGATGGCCTCACGGGTGTTTTCGGGCACGGTGGTGGCCCCCCGCACACCACGGCACATCAAGGGCATGGCAACCTCCTGGGGGTTATGCGGCTTCCAGCACCCGAAAGCGCACCACGGGCAAGGCGCGGCCAATGGCTTCCAGGCTTTCGTCGCTGCCGTCGTAAGGGTAGTGCAGCAGCCGGACCAGTTCACGCAGGGCCGTGGGGTGCGCTTGGGCATAGGCGCGCAGGCGTTCCAGCGCCTCGCTTTCCGGAAGCCGCTCCGCGTACGCCCGGTAACGCCGCCGCCCCACCTGAATGCGGACTTCCGGATGGTGCATCACGTTGCGGAACCAGTGCGACCGCTCGCCAAACCCCGAAGCCACATAATAGGCCCGTGGTTCGGCATCTTTGCCGATGATTTCCAGCACCGCGCGGCGCACCTTGCCGCTTTTGCGCCCGGTGTGCTCCAGCAGCAGGAAGCGCTCGTTGAGCAAAAAGCCGAGGTGCAGGCGGTAAATCCATATCGGCAGCCGCCAGGGGATGGCCTTCAGGCCGCGCGGCGGGGCAGGGGTATGGACAGTCATGGCTTTCTCCTTCCAAAACCTGCCAGGCGGGCAGGAATGCCCTTGTTATAGGCGCACAGGCGGCAAAAGTCAAGTAGAATTGGGGTGCAACCTCGCTCGCGCCGCCAGGCGCGCACACTTCACCCAAGCCCCCCGGCGGGGCGCCCCTCCCCCCAGGCCACACCATGCCCTCTGACCTTTCCCCCGAAACCTTTGCCCAGGCCGTGGCCGCGCTGGAAGCCATCCGCGACGGCCTGGATGTAATGACGGCCATCAAGCACCACCCGCTGCCGCGCGGGCTGTTGAGCAAGAGCGCCTTAGTGGCGGCCTACCGCCGCCTGGTGGAAAGCGGCGCGTGGGAAGCCGACCATGACCTGCTGGCGCGCATCCGCCTGAAGCCGGTGCGCTCGCTTTCGGGCGTCACGGTGGTCACGGTGCTCACCAAGCCCTACCCCTGCCCGGGCGAGTGCATTTTCTGCCCCGACGATGTGCGGATGCCCAAAAGTTACCTGCCCGACGAACCCGGCGCGCAGCGGGCGCTGATGCACGCCTTTGACCCCTACGCCCAGGTGCGCGCCCGCCTGGCCGCGCTGGAAGCCGTCGGCCACCCCACCGACAAAATTGAGCTGCTGGTGCTCGGCGGCACGTGGACGGCTTACCCGAAGGATTACCAGACGTGGTTCATCCGCCGCCTGTACGACGCCCTCAACGCCGACGACTGCCCTGCCGCGTGGCAGCAGGAAGGCGAGTGCCGCGCGCCTTCGCTGGCCGCCGCCCAGCGCCACAACGAGACCGCCCGCCACCGCAATGTGGGGCTGGTGGTGGAAACCCGCCCCGACCACGTTTCGCCGGCTTCCCTGCGCCGCCTGCGCGAACTGGGCGTGACCAAGGTGCAGGTGGGCTTCCAGAGCATGGACGACCGCATTTTAGCCCTCAACAAGCGCGGCCACACAGCGGCAGACAACCTGCGCGCCGCGGCGCTGCTGCGGGCGGCGGGCTTCAAAATCGTGGCGCACTGGATGCCCAACCTGCTGGGTGCCACGCCGGAGAGCGACCGCACCGATTTCGCCCGCCTGTGGCAGGGCCTGTGCCCCGACGAACTGAAAATTTACCCGGCTCAACTGCTGCCCGGCACCGAACTCTACGAAATCTGGAAAGCCGGGAACTACACCCCCTACACCACCGAGGCACTGGTTGACCTGCTGGCCGACGTGAAGGCCACCGTGCCGCCCTATTGCCGCATCAACCGGGTGATCCGCGACATTCCCTCCACGCACGTGGTGGCGGGCAACAAGCGCACCAGTTTGCGGCAGGATGTGCTCGCCGAAATGGCGCGCCGCGGCACCCGCTGCCGTTGCATCCGCTGCCGTGAGGTGCGGGGCAAGCCCGTGCGCCCCGAACTGCTGCGGCTGGAAGACTTCACCTACGCCGCCGCCCACGCGGAGGAGCACTTTTTGCAATTCGTCACCCCCGACGACCGCCTGGCGGGCTTCCTGCGGCTTTCGCTGCCCCGCCCCGAAGCGCCCGATGTGGGCATGGCCGACCTCGCGGGGGCGGCCATCATCCGCGAAGTGCATGTTTACGGCCAATCGCTGCCCGTAGGCGCGGCCCAGGAAGGCGCAGCCCAGCACATCGGCCTGGGCACGCGACTGTTAGCAGAAGCCGACCGCATCGCTCGCGCCGCCGGCTTCCGCCGCATGGCGGTGATTGCCGCGGTGGGCACCCGGCAGTATTACCTGGAACGGGGCTTCACGCGGGGGGAGGTGTATTTGGTGAAGGGGCTGTCGCGGGTATAATGAGGTTATGCAACTGCCGCTGGAATACACCTTGCCTCAACCTCAACTGCGTCCCGAAGTGGTTGCCGCCCCCTCGCAAGCGGCCAAACTGCGCTTGCTGCTGGAAGGCGACCTGAACTTCCACGGCCAAAAGGGGGAAGACCCGCTACATGCGCTCCATCCTTTCCCTGCAAAATTCCCGCCGGCGTTGCCGCGGCTTTTCATCCGCCACCTCACCGGGCCCGGCGACCATGTGCTTGACCCCATGATGGGTTCCGGCACTACGATTTTGGAAGCCCACCGCCTGGGGCGTGTGGCGTTAGGTACCGACATTGACCCTTTGGCGCTGCGGTTAGTGGCGGCCAAAGCCAACCCGCCGGCCCCCGCATTGTTTGAATCGGCTTTCCACGCCGTGCTCACCCGTGCCCGGCAAATGCTGGAAAACCCCCAAGACCTTGCCGTTTTGCGGGAAACCCGCCTGGACGCCCCCACCCGTGCCTTTGCCGATTACTGGTTTTTGCCTCAAACCCAGCAGGAACTGCTTGCTTTGAGCGCGGCCATTGAGGAAAGCCCGCCTGCCATGCAGCCTTTTTTGCGGGTGGTGTTTTCCAGCATCATCATTGCCAAATCGGGGAGCGTGGCGCAGGCACGCGACCTTTCCCACACCCGCCCCCATAAAGTAGCAAAAGCCCCCCGCTCGGCAGTGGAAGCCTTCCGTGCAAAAGCACGGCGGGCTTTACGCCTGTTGGCTCAAATGCCGCCGCGCCCATCGGTTTCCCCCTGGTTGAGCGAAGCCGATGCCCAGCGCCTTCCTTTTGCCACGAACAGCGTTCACCTCATTGTGACGTCGCCGCCCTATGCTGCCAACGCCATTGACTACATGCGGGCGCATAAGTTTTCGCTGATTTGGTGGGGCTACAGCATTCGGGCATTGGGCGCTTTGCGGAAGGAATACATCGGCGGCGAGGCGTTGCAGGGCTTTGAAATGGAAGCCCTGCCGCCTGCAGCCATGCAGGCCGTGGCTGAAGTTGCCGCGGTGGATGCCAGAAAGGGCAAAGTGCTTCACCGGTATTTCTCTGAAATGCGCCGGGGATTGAGCGAAATGGGGCGGGTGCTTGCGCCTGAAGGTGTTGCCGTGTTGGTTGTGGGCGAGAGCACAATGCGCGGCGTGCCTGCTCGCGTGCCCCAAAGCCTGGCTGCCATTGGCGAGCAGGTAGGGCTGCGCTGTGTGGGCATTGGCGAGCGTCAGTTGGACCGCGACCGCCGGATGATGCCCACGCGGCGCGGCGGCATTGGCTCAGCTATTGAAAAGCGGATGCACTCGGAGTATGTCCTCGGCTTTCTCAAAGAGGGAGATGTGTCATGACGCCCACGGTGTGGCAAAACTTGCGGCAGCGTTATCATCGCGCGCTTTGCGATGAGGTGGTTTGGCTTTCCTCGGCGGGCTATCCCAACAATGCCGATAAGAGCAACAAAACCAGCCGCGAGGTTGCCCGCTTGATGTGGGAAAGCATTGCTACAAACGCTGGTTGTGGCCTTTCGCGGAATGAGCGCAAGCCGCAGCAGGTAGGCAAATCCTTTGAAGGCGTTACCCGCCGTTACCTTGAGGAAGCCTTTGGCTTGCTGCAACACCTTCGCCCCGGCGACTGGCGTTTTTACCTCAATGCACACATTCAGGATTTCGCCCAATACCGCCATTTGGCCGACCTGACCGAGGCGCTGCACGCGCATCCGGCGCTGCGGGCGGCATTGGGGGATTACCTCATTGCCCCCGACATCATTGTGGCGCGTGAGCCGCTTCCTGACGAAGCGATCAATCGGGGAGAGAAGCTCGTTGAAGGGCGCACCATCGCCGGCCTTTCACCGTTGCGCCGGGTGAACAACACCGTGCCGCTCTTGCACGCCAGCATTTCCTGCAAATGGACCATCCGCAGCGACCGTTCGCAAAACGTGCGCACTGAAGGGCTGAACCTCATCCGCAACCGGAAAGGGCATACACCGCACATTGTGGTGGTTACTGCCGAGCCGCACCCGGGCAGGCTGGCTTCCCTTGCGTTGGGCACGGGCGACCTGGATGGTGTGTATCACGTCGCTTTGCCCGAACTTCAGCAGGCGGTTGCGGCAGTCGGCGATGAAACAGCCCAGGGCCTGCTTGAAACCATGATTTCGGGGCAGCGCCTGCGCGATATCAGCGACCTGCCGCTTGATTTGGCCGCCTGAGCCACAAAAAACGCCCTGCTTTGGCAGCAGGGCGTCTTCGTTTTACTTGCAGTGTCAGGGTGCTGTGGCTACACAACTGCCCGCGCCGCCGGCTTCCGCCGCATGGCCGTGATTGCCGCCGTGGGCACCCGGCAGTATTACCTGGAACGGGGCTTCACGCGGGGGGAGGTGTATTTGGTGAAGGGGCTGTCGCGGGTTTAAGCGCTATCTTTTCGCTTCTTCTCCCGCTCTGCCAGCCAGCGCTTCAAAGAGGTTTGGCTTTCGGTGGAACGTTTCCCTAACAACAAGCCTTCCACGCCAATGTCTTCATCTATGTCTGGCCAGTGGATGCCGTACCCTGCTCCTGCAATCTCAAAGTGTTGCCGTTCCGCCTCTGTTGCATACACCAGCCGCGGATACCAACTCAGGGGTACTGAAATCGTCCGCCCATCCTCTAAATCCACGCTGAGCGTATCTTCGCTTACCCGCACAGCCATGATCTTAGGCCATGCTACCGTGACTACCGCAGAAGTCATCCCATCGCTCCCAAAGCAAAGCGATTTGCCTTTGTAACAATCGTTCAATGCGCCGCAATTCGGCCCGCCCGTATCCGTAGTTTGCCGCTAAAGTGACCACCGGGTCTAACCAAAACT
>Ga0256829_1000457_pt1 | contig 41357 bp, 42 predicted proteins | sample 131447metaG_FD_185979 | JGI IMG/M metagenome (GOLD analysis project Ga0256829, IMG submission 185979) | Hydrothermal vent microbial communities from Lau Basin, Pacific Ocean - 131-447 | ecosystem: Environmental > Aquatic > Marine > Hydrothermal vents | place: Pacific Ocean: Lau Basin | collected... | reverse complement strand
TCAAGGCCGAAGTGTTTTCTACCCCCTCTGGAGAAGAGCGCCAGACGCCGAGGCACGAATACCAGACTTGTTCACCTCCTCAGGAGGACTATGCCGATGACACGCCGGAAAATGGGGAGACCCTAGGGTGCTCTACGCATTGCAGTTAGCCACACAAGACCCGCTCGTGACCTTCCAAACCGGCGGCGAAGCCGTTCAACTGCCGACGGTACTGGACCCAAGCGCCAATGGGGAAAATCGGCGCATTGCTCAGCAGTGGTGGGAGCGCTATGCGACACAGTTGGAGTTGCGCTAACACATTCGCTACATTGACCCTTGCCCCTTATTTCGCTGATTAGGAGAGCTCTATGGCATTTGCACTATCTAGCATGCAAGTCACCAGCACGGCCTTTGGTAACCATCAAGCGATTCCTGCCAAGCACACGGGTGAGGGCGACGATGTTTCCCCTGCGCTCGCTTGGCAAGGGGCTCCGGAAGGCACCAAAGGGTTTGCGGTGATCTGCCACGACCCTGATGCCCCGCTGGTGAAAGAGGGCAGCTACGGGTTTGTGCACTGGGTGCTTTACAACCTGCCGGGGGATATCACCTCGCTGGATGAAAACACCACGCTAGGCACGTTGGGTATGGCTGATTTTGGTAAACCTGGCTACGGCGGGCCCATGCCCCCAGAAGGCCACGGCAGCCACCTTTACTATTTCTGGGTGCTGGCGCTGGATGAACAAACAATGCTGCCGGAAGGACTTACGTTGCCTGAACTATTGAGCGCCGTTGAGCCTCACTTGTTAGGCATGAACCGTCTCGTCGGCACCTACGAGCGCGCCTGATTTACCTCCCCAGGCTGGAGCATTCCGCTGAAGCCGTGTAGGCTCCGTCGCTTGCTAATGTTTGTGTGATTGTCTGCTGCGATGGAGCCTTTGATGAGTGATATGCCCAACTGTCCTGCTTGCGCCTCTGAGTTTACCTATGACGATGGCATTCAATACGTTTGCCCAGAGTGTGGTAATGAATGGTCTAAGGACGGCGAATCAAGCGAAGTGGAGGCGGGCTCAGGCATCCGTGACGCAAACGGCAATATGCTGGCTGATGGTGACACCGTCACTGTAATTAAAGATCTCAAAGTGAAAGGCAGCTCCTCCGTTGTGAAAGTGGGTACCAAAGTGAAGAATATTCGCTTAGTAGACGGTGACCATGATATCGACTGCAAAGTCGATGGGATTGGCCCCATGAAGCTGAAGTCCATCTTTGTCAAAAAAGCTTAGCATCGAGCTAAGATCATCCTAGTTCCCTCTCCAAGTCTGCGATGAATCTCGTGGGCTTTATTTTTCGAGCTGTCATAGCTTCTCTAAATGATAATGATTGGCTTTTTTGATGTTATCAGCCGCGAACGTGCTAAGAAGTCGCGCTATTTGATAAGGATTTTGCAGAAGGGCTTCACATCAAATTTATACAGTACTAAAATGGTACTCAATTAACGGGTAAGCCAACGGCTCGCCCTAACGTGATGGAAAACGGGAGTGACTATGCTCAAGCTTTCTCGGCTGACAGATTATGCCGCTGTGGTGATGGCACAAATTGCCCGTCATCCCCAGGCGTCGCATGCGGCGGCTGACTTAGCAGAAGCGGTTCAATTGCCCCATCCCACGGTGAGCAAAACCCTTAAGATGCTGGTGAAAGCAGGGCTTTTGGAGTCGCAGCGCGGTGCCCAAGGCGGTTACCGCTTAGCGCGTCCCGCCTCGAAAATTACTGCCGCCGACATTATCAGTGCGATTGAAGGGCCGGTCGCCATGACCGAGTGCAGCCAAGCGGAAGGCGGCTGTGAACTGGTCGCCACTTGTGGCGTAGCAGATAACTGGCAGCGGGTATCGTTGGCTATTCGCACGCTGCTTGAAAGCGTGACGCTTGCTCACTTGGCGGACACCGCGCCCATCAAGCTACCCGTACAGTTACCGATTCAAAGTATCAGCCTATCGGCGGCATCGGCTTAAACCGTTAGGCAATTTAACCCTATTCACGGCGAGCTAACCTCGCCACCCAACTGCCCGGAGGGTATCACCATGGCAAGCGAAGAAATGGAACAGTTGGTTCGTCGCGAGTACAAAGATGGCTTTGTAACCGATATTGAAAGCGACACACTGCCACCTGGCCTGGATGAAAACACCATCGCCTTCATCTCCAAGAAGAAAGGCGAGCCGGAGTGGATGCTGGAGTGGCGCCTGGACGCTTACCGTCAGTGGTTGAAGATGGAAGAGCCGTCCTGGGCACACCTGAACTATCCGCCCATCGATTACCAAGAGATCTCCTATTTTAGTGCGCCCAAGCGCCCAGAAGATCGCCCCCAGAGCCTGGATGAAGTCGACCCCAAGCTGCTGGAAACCTACGAAAAACTGGGTATTCCGCTGCACGAGCGTGCCGCGCTCGCCGGTGTCGCGGTTGATGCGGTATTCGACTCCGTATCGGTTGCCACCACGTTCAAAAAAGAGCTGGCGGAAGCGGGAGTAATTTTCTGCTCCATTTCCGAGGCTATTCGCGATTACCCGGATCTCATTAAGCAGTACCTGGGTACCGTGGTGCCGGTAGCGGATAACTATTTCGCTGCGCTGAACTCTGCCGTGTTCACCGATGGCTCGTTCGTCTTCGTACCGGAAGGCGTCAAGTGCCCGATGGAGCTGTCGACTTACTTCCGCATCAACGCGGCTAACACCGGCCAGTTTGAGCGTACGCTGGTGATCTGTGAAGACCGCGCCCAGGTCTCTTACCTGGAAGGCTGCACCGCGCCCATGCGCGATGAGAACCAGCTGCACGCGGCGGTTGTCGAGCTGGTAGCGCTGGATGATGCCTACATCAAATACTCCACCGTTCAGAACTGGTACCCGGGTGACGAAGAGGGTAAGGGCGGTATTTACAACTTCGTGACCAAACGTGGCGACTGCCGCGGTGAGCGTTCACGCATCAGTTGGACACAGGTAGAAACCGGCTCTGCGATTACTTGGAAATACCCCTCTTGCGTGCTGCGCGGTAAAGACAGCATCGGTGAGTTCTACTCTGTTGCAGTAACGAACGGTCGCCAGCAAGCGGATACCGGCACCAAGATGATTCATATTGGTGAAGGTACACGCTCCTATATCGTTGCCAAAGGTATTTCAGCGGGTAAGAGCGACCAGTCTTACCGTGGCTTGGTCAAAATTGGGCCGCGTGCCAAGGGCGCGCGTAACTTTACCCAGTGCGATTCGCTGCTGATTGGCGACAAGTGTGGTGCCCACACGTTCCCCTATCAGGAAATTGGCAACAGCACCGCGACCATTGAGCACGAAGCCACCACCTCTAAAATCGGTGAAGATCAGCTCTTCTACTGCCAGAGCCGCGGTATCTCAGAAGAAGATGCGGTCAGCATGATTGTGAATGGCTTCTGTAAAGATGTTTTCCAAGAGTTGCCGATGGAGTTCGCGGTGGAAGCGGAAGCACTGCTCAATGTCACTCTGGAAGGCGCGGTGGGCTAACCGCTCCGGCACCCAACTTATTTTTAGGGCGTCGCACTCGCGACCCGCAAGTATTTAAAAGGCGATCACTATGTTGCAAGTTAACGATTTACACGTCACCGTCGAAGGCAAAGAGATTCTGAAAGGCCTGACGCTCACCATTAATGCCGGTGAAGTGCACGCCATCATGGGCCCCAACGGCGCGGGTAAATCCACGTTGTCAGCGGTTATTGCTGGTAAAGATGGCTACGAAGTGACCCAAGGCAGCATCACGTTTGAAGGCAAGGACGTGCTGGAAATGGAAATCGAAGAGCGCGCCCAAGCGGGCCTGCTGCTAGGTTTTCAATACCCGGTGGAAATCCCAGGGGTAAAAAACATTTACCTGCTGAAGTCTGCGCTTAACGCTCAGCGCGCTGCGCGTGGTGAAGGCGAAATGCCCGCGCCGGAATTCATGAAGCTGGTCAAAGAGAAGCTCGGCTTTATGAAAATGGATGCCAGCTTCCTGCAGCGTGCAGTGAACGAAGGCTTCTCCGGCGGCGAGAAAAAGCGTAACGAAATCCTGCAGATGTTGGTACTACAGCCGAAGCTGGCCATGCTGGATGAAATCGACTCTGGCCTCGATATCGACGCCATGAAAGTCGTCGCGGACGGTGTGAACAGCCTGCGTGCCGAAGAGCGCGCCATTCTGTTGGTCACCCACTACCAGCGCCTGCTGGACTACATTGTGCCGGACAAAGTCCACGTTCTGGTCGATGGCCGTATTGTCAAAACCGGCGATGCCGAGCTTGCCAAAGAGCTTGAGGCCAATGGTTACGAAGGCATTGAGGAGTCCGTGGCATGAGCGATACGCAAACGTTTTTGGACACGCTAGCCACGCGTAGCCAACAGCGCGCTGGAGAGCCTACCTGGATCGCCGCTCGCCGCCAGGCGGGCGCGGCTCGCTTCGAAGCAATGGGCTTCCCGACCCGCCGCGACGAAGAGTGGAAGTACACCGACGTGCGCGCCATCGCCCAGGGCAACTTTGCCTTGGCAGAGAACGCCGAGTTCTCTCAGGCCCAGGCGGCTGCCCTCACGCTGCCCCTGGATGCTTACCGGCTGACGTTCGTGGACGGTGTGTTTTCGGCAGCGCTATCGGACCTCGATGCGCTTCCCGACAGCGTGCAGGTGATGCCGCTCTCTAAGGCACTGGCCGAGAACCATGAAGCCGTGGGCGGCCCGCTGGGGCGTTTAACCGGGGTCGATTTCTCCACGTTCGCCGCTTTAAATACCGCCTTTATGGAAGAGGGCGCAGTGGTGCGCATCGCGCCGGGCACCGTCGTCGAAAAGCCCATTTTGCTGCAGTTCCTGTCTCGTGCGGGGACGCCGGTGATGAGCCATCCGCGCATTTTGGTCGAAGCCGCTGGGCGTAGCGAAGCTACCCTCATTGAGCACTACGTGGGTGAGGCGGATGCCGCCAACTTTACCAACGTCGTGGCAGAGCTAATGCTGGACCGTGGGGCAATTTTGAACCACTACAAGCTCCAGGAAGCACCCATTGGTGACCTGCACGTAGCGAGCATTCACGTCGAGCAGAACCGCGACAGCCGCTACACCTCGTACAACCTGAATTTGGGTGGCGCGCTGGTGCGCAACGACCTGGTCAGTGACTTGAACGGTCAGGGCGCTGAAACGAACTTCTACGGCCTGTTCTTTGGCCAGGGTCGCCAGCACGTGGATAACCACACTAAGGTGAACCACAACGCGCCACTGACGTTCTCGAACGAGAACTACAAAGGCATTCTGGATGATCGCGCTCACGGTGTCTTCAATGGCAAAGTGTACGTGAAGCGCGATAGTCAGAAGATTGAAGGCTTCCAGAGCAACCAGAACCTGCTGCTGTCAGATCGCGCGCAAATCGACGCAAAACCCGAGCTCGAAATCTACGCCGACGACGTGAAGTGCTCCCACGGCACCACCACCGGTCAGTTGGACGAGGATGCGATCTACGCACTGCGTACCCGGGGTATCGACGAAGCCACTGCACGTGGCCTGTTAACCCTCGCCTTCGCTGGTGAAGTACTTGAGCAAGTGGCGCTTGATGCTATTGCCGAGCGCGTTGAGCTGGCGGTAGCCGGTAAACTGCCTGAGCGTTTCAATCTCGCCGGACTGGTTGAAGCGGCGGCTGCGCTCAACGATTAATCAAGGAGTCATCAATGCCCCATAGCGTGATTGAGAAGCCTACCGAGCGCAGCGTTGCGGCCTATGACGTTGAAGCGCTACGCCGCGACTTCCCGATTTTGAATCGTGAGGTTCACGGCAAGCCGCTGGTGTATTTGGATAATGCCGCCACCAGCCAAACGCCGCAGCAGGTGATTGACGTGTTTAGCGATTACTACTCGCGCTACAACGCCAATATTCACCGCGGCTTGCATACGCTCGCCGATGAAGCGACGGCAGCCTTTGAAGCCACGCGTCATCGTGTTAAAGCGTTTCTCAATGCCGAAGATGCCCGCCAAATCATCTTCACGCGGGGCACCACTGAAGCGATCAATTTAGTGGCCCAAAGCTGGGGCCGCAGCCAGCTAAATGCCGGAGACGAAGTGCTGATCTCGATGTTGGAGCACCACTCCAACATCGTTCCCTGGCAACTGCTGGCGGCGGAGCGCGGCTTCACGATCAAGGTCATCCCAGTGGACGCGCACGGGGCGCTCGATATGCAGGCGTATCGTGAACTCTTGAGTGAGCGCACGAAACTGGTGGCGGTGAATCACGTCTCTAACGCACTGGGTACGATTAACCCCGTGAAAGAGATGGCAGCGCTGGCGCATCAGCATGGCGCGCTCATCTTGGTGGATGGCGCCCAAGCGACGCCGCATCAGCAGGTGGACGTTCAATCTATCGATGCGGATTTCTATGCGTTTTCAGGCCATAAAGTGTACGGCCCAACGGGTGTTGGCGTGCTATATGGCAAGCAGGCGTTGCTAGAGGTCATGCCGCCTTGGCAGGGTGGCGGTGAAATGATCAAAACCGTTTCCTTTGATGCAGGTACCACCTTTGCAGATATTCCGCATAAATTTGAAGCGGGTACTCCCGCCATTGCCGAAGTGATTGCGCTTGGCCGTGCGCTTGAGTGGATGGAGGGCGTTGGCGTTGAGGCGATTGGTGCGTGGGAAGCCGTGCTGCTCAACCATGCAACTCAGGCGGTGAGTGGCATTGAGGGCCTGCGGATATTAGGCACTGCGCCGCATAAAGCGGGCGTGCTCTCCTTCGTTGTTGAAGGTGCGCACTCGCAGGATATTGGTCTGCTGATTGACCAGCTGGGTGTAGCAATTCGTACCGGGCACCACTGCGCCCAGCCGCTGCTGCATCACTTTGGCGTTGAGGCGACCTGTCGTGCATCGTTTGCTGCGTACAATACCCTTGATGAAGTAGACACGTTTGTGGCAGCGCTCAACCGTGTGATTGGAATGGTACGCTAAGGACATCTATGGATATCGAGCAAATTGCGAGTCTTGAGCGCGGTCAAAAACTCCCGCTCCAGCGGGATGTAGAGGCTATCGCGATTCCGTTCGGCAAAACGGATACGCTGGCGGAAGACAGTATTGTCAGCGTAATGCAAGCCAAAGGTAGCTCGGTGAGTGTTGGTTTTGAAGGCCGCTTGTATCTCATTGAAGGGCGTAACCTTGATGCGCTGGGGCTTGAGTCGCTGCCACGTCCGACACTGCCAGAAAGTGCTACTGATGAAGAGATTGAGCAGTTTGTCTGGGATCAGCTGCGCACCTGCTTTGACCCGGAAATTCCGGTGAATATTGTTGATCTAGGGCTGGTGTACGGCTGTCGGATCGAGCGCTTGATTAGTGGCGAGCGGATAGTCACTATCCGTATGACGCTGACCGCGCCTGGCTGCGGCATGGGCGATGTCATCGCTGCCGATGCGCGCAACAAGATTCTGGGAGCGCCGCAGATCAGCAAGGTGCATACCGAAATTGTCTTTAGCCCACCCTGGAGTCGTGACATGATGAGCGATGAAGCCAAGCTTGAGCTCGGCATGTTCTAACCCCTGCTGGGGAGCTGGATGCACAGCCTGTTATTACGTTGGATAAAGCGTTTTCTAATGTCGCTAGGAGCCTTGCTGCTACTGGCGACATTGCTATTTATAGCCGGTAATTTATGGGTGCTTGCAAGTACCGCACGCTATATCGACGGTCATTTAGAGCAGTGCCAACCCACAGACGTGGCGATTGTCTTTGGCACCTCCCACTGGACTCGTAGTGGGCTACGTAACCCGCATTTTCATGCCCGCATGCGAACGTCTGCACGCCTTATCGCTGACCAGCGTGTTCAGCATCTGCTCATCTCTGGCGATAATCGCACCCAAGCCTATAATGAGCCGCGTGCCATGTGGCGCGATCTGTATCGCCGAGGGGTGTCTGCAGAGCAACTGACAATGGATTTCGCTGGCTTCAGCACCTATGACACGATGGTGCGGGCGCGGGATGTGTTTCAGCTTAAAGAGGCGCTGCTGGTTACCCAGAGTTGGCACTTGCCTCGGGCTATTTTTATCGGGCGTGCGCTGGGGATGGAAGTGACGGGCTGTATTGCTGAGGAGCAGTCAGCGGCAGATGAGTGGCGGTTAAAAATGCGTGAATGGGTAGCGCGAATTGCTACTCTGGGAGATCTCTACTTATGGCAGAGGGAGCCCTACTTTCTCGGCCCCGCTGAGCCTATCGAGCTTCATCGCCAGGAGGGTGGCGATAAAAGTAGAGAAGAGAGTAGCGAAAACACGCCTGAGGCGACCGTCAATATCAACGCCGCTCTATTTTTTCAGCAGTCACTGCAGGCATATACAGTCCCTGAGCATTAAAGCCGAGTTAACGCCGCAAAGTTAGCGGCGAGTATTACGTTTTTGCAGGTTGTATAGCTCGCGAATCAGCTTACGGCATCCCCGCATGCACTCATCCACTACCGGTTCGATCGGGTCGGGTAGGGGGTGGGTAAACAAGGTTGAGAGGGCCTGCATCAGTACACGCTCTTGTTCTAACAGCTCATTGATCAAGACTTGGCTATCGCTGCCAACGAAGCTCTTTAAACGGCTCCAGAGCCATAAGAAGTCATCACGCTCAACGTCAGCATCCCGAGGCAGCATTTTTAAGTGCGCGCGGGCAAGTTCCTGCAGCTTACGCATCTGCTTGAGTCGCTCAGTATAGTGCGGCTTCAGTGCATCGCGCAGCGAGGGGCGCAGGCGTTCGATATTATCCTGGAAATAATCAATGCTATCGGCCAGCGCTTCCAGCACGCTGTCCATCGCCACTTGGCGATTGTCGAGAAACATGAGCGTCTACCTCCTTCGGTGACGCAGATTGTGGGGGGGGCGGCGTTGATTTGCCACCCCTAATAGGGATTATTTTTGCAATTGACCGTTAGCCTTTAGGCTTGGGTGGTGCTTTGCGAGCAGGCACTGCATTCTTTTCGATATGCTCGATGATCATGCCGGCAATATCTTTACCGGTAGCGCTCTCGATGCCCTGCAAACCTGGTGAAGAGTTGACCTCCATAATCACCGGGCCGTGGTTCGAGCGAAGCAAATCCACGCCCGCGACGCGCAGTCCCATCGCCTTGGCTGCACGAATCGCGGTGGAACGCTCTTCCGGGGTGATGCGGATCACACTAGCAGTGCCGCCACGGTGAAGATTGGAGCGGAACTCGCCGTCGGCGGCCTGACGTTTCATGGATGCCACGACCTTATCGCCAATCACGAAGCAGCGGATATCCGCACCGCGCGCTTCTTTGATGTATTCCTGAACCATGATGTTGGCTTTCATGCCCATAAAGGCCTGAATGACGGATTCAGCGGCCTGGTTGGTTTCAGCCAATACCACACCAATACCCTGGGTGCCTTCCAGCAGTTTAATCACCAGGGGCGCGCCTTTCACCATGGTGATTAGGTCGGGAATATCATCTGGTGAGTGGGCGAAGCCGGTAATCGGCAGGCCTAATCCCTTACGCGACAGCAGCTGCAGCGAGCGCAGCTTATCCCGGGAGCGGGTAATCGCGACCGAATCGTTAATCACGTAGGTGCCCATCATTTCAAACTGGCGCAGTACCGCACAGCCGTAGAAAGTCACCGAGGCGCCAATACGCGGAATTACCGCATCAAACGGCTCAATCTCTGCGCCTTTATAGTGAATAGAAGGGTGGTGCGAGGCGATGCTCATGTAGCAGCGCAGGGTATCGACCACGCGGGCGGTATGGCCGCGCTGTTCGGCGGCTTCCACCAGTCGGCGCGTAGAGTAAAGGTTACGGTTACGGGAAAGCAGGGCAATATGCATGCAGGGCTCCGGGCCAAAAAGGGTCGTCGTTTAAATGTGTTTAAGGCTCGCCGTGCAAAAATGCAGCGCCGGGGGCCACCAGTAGGCGGCGCATAGCGCGCCTGCCCAGCAGCATCGCGTGGCGCATATTGCTACGGTCGGTCAAAGTAAGTTCAACCGGAAAGTTCAGTTCGCCCAGTTGCATTGGGGTACGGATAACATAGCGCCACTCGCTATGGCCGTTCGAGCTGGTGACGCGGCGACGGTCGTGTAAATGCAGGCGATAGCGGTGGGCAGGCGTCTCTGGCCCACCGCTATGGGTAATAAAGCTTACCCATAACTGTCCATCAGCATCTTCATGGCTTTCAATGTCTTCGGCGTGCAACGCCGATGTCCGTGCGCCTGTATCGGCTTTGCAGCAAAGGTGAAGCCCTAGTTCAGGTAACGTCACCATTTCACGGCGGCCGATGACCGCTTTGGCCTGATAGGGTAATTCCTTCACAGCGCACTCCTGACGATATAAGAGAAACAAGACATAGTGATGACGATTCCTGCTAGCCTTTTTGGTTAGGCTGCATGGCCGACAAACGCGATTGGATAGCCGAGCCTGCTGGGGCGTCGCGCAAGGTCAGCATGACGGGCAGACGCAGCCGAGGAATTAAAGCGATATCGCGCACAACGGCCGCAAAGTGGCTGCGCTCATCCTCTGCTAAACGTTGTAAGAATAATGGTAAACGCTCGGCATCTTCCAGTAATGGCCAACCGCGCCCGGCGATGGCGGCCATCAGGTCGGGGCCGCAGGCCGCGCTATCGTTTAGTAGGTTGGTATACCAGTCGCCTGCAAAAGCCGGCGCTGAGCTACCCACGCTACGTACGCAGGCGCAGAGCGTTTCTAAATCGCCGCTGCTGGCCGCCTGCTCGCCTCGTGTCCGCAACGCATCAATGAGCGCTTCAGACAGTGGCTGATGCTCAAGGCAGTAGCAGAGCGAATGAATAACGCTCACCGGCAGTTGAGGAATACGTAGCGCTAGGGCATCTGCCGTTGGTGTGTCCAAACGTACGACATAATCGGCGATGCCTTGTAGTCCCAGGGCTTGCCAATCAATCGTCTGTTGGCCACTTAAATAGGCTTCTACAGGCTCTAGGTGCTGGCTGGCAGGTAGGGCGCTGGCATAGGTGGCCCGGGCATTGAGCATGGCCTGAAAGGTGATATCAGGCGTAAAGGCCGGCGGATTATCCTTCATTAAATGGTCCACGTCTGCTGATTCTGCAGCGTCGAGCACAGTCGGGTCAGAAGCAGCGGCATTGCGACCCAGGGTTTCCAATAGGCGGTTAATAAAGCCATCGCGCTGTGCGGGCGATAGCATGCCTTGCTCATCCAGTGGCAGCGCTAAAAACCAGATAGCAGGCTCTTCCATTGCCCCTAGGCGAAAGACGATCCCCAGGCGTGCTTGCCCTTGCCACGGTTCAGGCCAGGCCTGTTCGGCATTTTCAAACGCGCGCAGGGTTTCCCTGGAGCAGGCAGTCACTCTGCGCCCCATATGGTAAAGCGACACCTCAGCGCCACTGCGTGTAAAAAATTCATCAAGGGTGTTAATTGGCTGCATGACATCCTTCCGCATTTCAAGCCTGCACTCTACCTTGCTGTTCTGCCACTGTCAGCCGCAACCGCTGATTTATCCATGCTTTATCATCTAAGTGGTTAAAAAATGAGCAACTTTGCGTAAGCCGCGTGAGACTAGCGGTGGCGACACCTTTCCATAGTTTATCCACAGCCTCTTGCAGGTTTTCTGTGAATCGGTGAATAACTCCATTGAGCACGCCTTTGAGTGGCAACTTACCCACAGAGTTGGGATAATGAACGCTAAATATGACCAACCCATAAGGTGCTTATGAGCGTCCATCAACAGCTTCAAACCGCGCTTCTTGAGCTTGAAGCCGCCATGAAGGCTGCTAATCTGTGGCGCACGCCCACCCCAGATGCGGCCGCTTTTGCCAGTCAGCAGCCTTTTTGTATTGATACCATGTCGCTGCCCCAGTGGGTGCGCTATGTCTTTGTTGCCCGCTTAAATGCACTTATTGAAGCCGAGGCTGCCATGCCCGCCAAGTGTGAAGTCGCTCCAGCGGTGGCGGCGTATTTAATGCAGGAGAAGGTAAGAGCAAGCGATCAGCTATTGGTAGTGAAAGCGGTGGAGCGTGTCGACAAGCTGGTCACAGAGAATTAACCACGCGAGTAAGCCAGACCAAATCAATGCCCAGAGGCAAGCTCTGGGCATTTTTTACGTGTTAGCGAAGGTGGGAGCTAGAAGCTAGAAGCTAGAAGCGGTAGCTCAAGCCTGCCATGACCACCATGGGGTCAATCTCGACGGTGCCCGCACCTGCGCCATTAATAGAGGCGTCGGTGTCGATGTCTAAGTACCAGGCAGCGGCGTTGAGTGCCCAGTGGTCATCAATGAGTAGATCAACACCAACTTGAGCGGCCGCGCCCCATGAGTCGTCTAGCTCAAGTTCGCCAATGGCGAGGCTCTCATCGGAGAAGCGCGTGTAGTTAATACCCGCACCCACGTAGGGCTGTACTTGAGAGTCGCTACCACCCAGTGGGTAATACTGTAGCGTTAGAGTGGGCGGCAGGAGCTTTGTTGATGCTAGGTTGTCACCGTTGAGTTCAATGTCATGCTCGAAAGGGAGCGCAGCCAGTAGCTCCACGCCCATTTTGTCGTGGAAACGGTAGCCCAGGGTGAAAGCGAAGTCGGTTTTATCCTGAGCATCGACCGCGAAGGCACCACCTGCGAGCGAGCCGTTGTCGCTTTTCGGCGCGATGTTGGCAACGCCAACGCGGGTAAAGAAATCGCCAGCGCCATAGGCAACGGCTTGGCTGCTAACTGCTAAGGTGGCAGCGGCAAGCCCAGTGGCGAGTAGGGTAGGCGGTGATAAATGGCGCATAGCGTCGCTCCTGACCGATAACATGGTGGGTGAGTGGTTTAAAGTTGTCGTAAACCATATAGCCAGTGTATCGAGCCAACGAGGGAGCGTTATTGACCTAGGGCAAAGAGCTGTGAACTGATAGGTTCAGCGCCTAGCAAGGTAAATATCTGAAGGGAGAAGGGGCTAAAGAAGGGGCTAAAAAAAGAGGAGGCTTAACGGGTTAACTGCAACCCGTTAAGCCTTAGGCTAATTAAGCGACGTTACGCTCGTTTAGCGTTCAATATGCTGATACTCGCCAGCATCGGCGGTTATGCTGCTTACTGCCAGGATGGCAATGAAAGAAGCGATAAAGCCCGGGATGATCTCGTAAACGCCAGGGCCACCCATGAAGGAGCCGTTCCAGCCCAGCGCAATCCAGATCATAACCGTGGCAGCACCCACCACCATACCGGCGATAGCACCTGCGCCGTTTGTACGCGACCACATCAGCGACAGAATAATCAGCGGGCCAAAGGCGGCACCAAAACCTGCCCAAGCGTTACTCACCAGCCCCAGCACTTGCGAGTTCGGGTCAGAGGCAATCACGGCTGCGATCAGACCCACTAGCACAACACTGACACGACCTACGGCCACACACTCTTTGTCTGTAGCTTCTTTACGCAGGAACAGGCGATAGAAGTCCTCGGTCAGTGATGAAGATGACACCAGCAGCTGGCTAGAAATAGTACTCATCACAGCAGCAAGCAGGGCCGCGTAGAGGAAGCCGGTGATCAGCGGATGGAACAGCAACTCAGCCAGGATGATAAAGATCGTTTCCGGGTCTTGGACTTCCATCCCATTGCGAACCGCATAGGCGCGACCAAAGATGCCGAGAGAGACCGCACCGATCAGGGAAATAGCCATCCAGCTCATGCCGATGTTGCGGGCAATCGGAACATCTTTCAGCGTACGGATAGCCATAAAGCGCACGATAATATGCGGCTGACCAAAATAGCCCAGGCCCCAGGTAACGGCAGAGAGCCACCCAATGAACGTCAACCCTTCAGTCCACGACAGCAGCGTGGGATCAACTTCATTGAGGGTCTGTGAGGCTTGAGTAAAGCCACCACCGCCTTCGCCAAACAGTACTACTGCTGGCATGATGACCAAAGCCAGCATCATGATGCAGCCTTGCACAAAGTCCGTCATGCTCACGGCCAAAAAGCCGCCAACCACGGTGTAGGCCAGCACCACGCCCAGCGTGATTACCACACCCACCGCGTAGTCGCTCATACCTCCGATGTTGATAACGCCAGCAAAGGCGCTCTCAAACAGTTTGCCGCCTGCGACCAAGCCAGAAGCAGTGTAAACGGCGAAGAAAATCACGATGACGATAGCGGACACCGTTCTCAGCGACAGCGCCCGAGTGGGGAAACGGTTGGCTAGGAAGGCTGGAATGGTAATCGCGTTACCATAGTGAACTGTCTGTTCACGAAGGCGCGGCGCGACCAGAATCCAGTTAAAGAGTGCGCCCACAAATAGGCCAATCCCGATCCAGGCCGAACCCAAGCCAGAGACGAACATCGCCCCTGGTAAACCCAGTAGCAGCCAGCCGCTCATATCCGACGCGCCAGCCGACAGGGCGGCTACTTTAGGGCTGAGGGTACGGCCACCCAGCATGTAATCCTCAGACGTAGATGTCGCTTTGCGCATAGCATAAACGCCGATGGCAATCATGAGCGCAAAGTAGGCAAAAAGGCTGACCCAAACGCCAATATCCATAAAATATCTCCAATTCATCAGGACGGAGCTAGCTCCGACAGGTGCCTGCGCCGACCAAGTAACGTTGGCCGCCGCGCAGTCTTGTTGTTGTTAACCCCTTTTCGTATTCAAGTCGCTGACCCTAGCGAGTAACCGCTAGGGATGTCATTAGAGGGGGTATGGCTACGTTTATGTGCAATGTTCCCTATACCCAGCACACGGCCTTGAGGGGCCGCGAATGTGAAGGCAATCGCTCTATTGTTGTCAACCATGAGACGGTTCCTTTTCAGGAGTTCAGGTTAGTAGTGTTGATGAGCCGTTACTCATCCCCTAGCGCCAGAAGCGACGCGTTGCCACCCAGGGCGGCGGTGTTATTAGTAATCGTTTTTTCGGTCACAAAGCGCTGCAAATAGTGCGGTCCGCCTGCTTTAGGGCCAGTACCTGACAACCCTTGGCCACCAAACGGCTGAACACCAACAACAGCACCGATGATATTACGGTTGATGTACACATTGCCTACCCGAATTTTCTGCGCTATTTCAGCGGCAAAGGATTCGTTACGGCTATGCACCCCAAATGTCAGGCCATAACCCCGGCCATTAATATCGTTGATCACCTTATCAAGCTCGCGGGCTTTGTAGCGCACAATGTGCAGCACCGGGCCAAACTGCTCGCGAGAAAGGGCATCAATGCTGTCAATGGTAAACGCCACCGGCGGTACAAAGGTGCCGTGCTGGGTGTGCTCGGTAGACATCGGTGTTTCGGCGACTAAGCGGTTCTCGGCTTTGAGCTTTTCGATGTGCTCCATCAAGCCTTTACGGGCGTCTTCATCAATGACCGGGCCGACATCGGTACCCAGGTCACGAGGGTCGCCAATGCGCAGTTCGCTCATCGCCCCCTTGAGGATTTCGATAACGCGGTCAGCAACGTCTTCCTGAAGGTAGAGCACCCGTAGGGCAGAGCAGCGCTGGCCAGCACTCTGGAAGGCAGACTGAATGACATCCACTACGACCTGCTCAGGCAGGGCGGTAGAGTCAACGATCATCGCGTTCATGCCGCCGGTTTCAGCGATCAGCGTGGGGAGCGGCGCGTTTTCGCGGGCGGCCAGCGCGCGGTTGATGATTTGCGCCGTGTCGGTACCGCCGGTGAAGACCACGCCGGTAATGCGTGGATCAGAGGTCAATACGCTGCCCACGGTCGGGCCGTCACCCGGCAGCAGCTGCACCACATCACGGGGCATGCCCGCTTCGTACAACAGCTCGATGACACGGTGGGCAACGATCGAGGTTTGCTCGGCGGGTTTTGCCAGCACCGTGTTGCCTGCAACGGCGGCGGCAACGATTTGACCGCAGAAGATGGCTACCGGGAAGTTCCAAGGGCTAATGGCGGCAAAAACACCTTTACCACCCATCATCAAGCGGTTGGATTCACCGGTCGGGCCAGGCAGTTCGATGGGTTCGCCAAACGACTCTTCAGCGCGCATGGCGTAGTAACGGCAGAAATCAACCGCTTCTTTGATTTCATCGACGCCGTCAGTGAGCAGCTTGCCGCCTTCACGGGAGCAGAGTGTCATCAGCTCCGCCATGTGCTCTTCCATCAGGTCGCCCAGCCGACGCACAATCGCTGCGCGCTCGGCTACGGGAGTCGTGTCCCAGCGCGGGAAGGCTTCCCAGGCAGCGTCGAGGGCTTTCGCTGCCTGCTCTTTGCTGGTCCACTGCACGCTGCCGACGGTTTGGCGGCGGTCGAAAGGCGAAGTGACGCTATGGGTATTGGCGCTATCGTCGGCCACATCAAACGCTAGCAGCGGCTTGGTGGGGTACTGCTTATCCATGAACGTCGCCATTTTCTCCATCAGCGGGTAGTAGTGGCTACGGATGTTTAAGTTGACCCCACGGGAGTTGCGGCGCTTCGGCCCGTAGATGTCTTTTGGCAGCGGGATGCGCTTGTTGTAGAAAGTTTTTTGCTGGCGCAGTGTTTCGATAGGGTGCTGGCACAGCGACTCCACCGGCACGTCCGGGTCGACAATCTGGTGAACGAACGACGAGTTGGCACCGTTTTCCAGCAGGCGACGTACCAAGTAGGGCAGCAGGTCTTTATGCGCACCGACCGGCGCGTAAATACGGCAGTAAGTGCCTTTGGGGGCGCGCTCAAGGGCTGCATCGTAAAGGGCTTCGCCCATGCCGTGCAGGCGCTGGAATTCAAACGGCCGGCTGTCGTGGTTCGCCAGCTCCAGAATGGTGGTCACGGTGTGAGCGTTGTGCGTCGCAAACTGAGGGAAGATGCGGCCACGGGTGTCGTCAGACAGTAGGAGCTGCGCGCAGGCCAAGTAGGCCACATCGGTACACGCCTTGCGGGTATAGACCGGGTAGCCATCGACACCAAGCTGCTGAGACTCTTTGATTTCGCTATCCCAATAAGCACCTTTTACTAGGCGTAGCGGGATTTCATCGCCTTGTTCATCCGCCAAGCGGTTGATGTAGTGCAGCACTGGCAGAGCACGCTTGGAGTATGCCTGAACCACTAGGCCAAAGTGGCCCCAGCCTTTGACGGCGTCGCTCTGGTAAATCGCACGGAAGACTTCCAGAGAAAGCTCCAGGCGGTCGACTTCTTCCGCGTCAATGGTCACAGCCACATCCAGCTCGCGCGCTTTGGTGACCAGTTGAATGACGGTATCTACCAGCTCGGTCAGTACCTGTTCGCGGCGGCCAAACTCATAGCGGGGGTGTAGGGCAGAGAGTTTGATGGAGACCGATGGTGCCGGGGTTTTGTCGCCCAGAGATTTGCACGCTTTGCCCACTTGCTCAATGGCACGGGCGTAGTCGTCAAAGTAGCGTTTGGCATCGTCGCGGGTGCGCGCGGCTTCACCCAGCATATCGTAAGAGTAGGTGTAGCCTTTATTGAATAGCGGCTTAGAGCGTTTCAGGGCTTCGTTAATATCGCGGCCAAGCACGAACTGCTTGCCCATGATTTTCATCGCTTCCATCATCGCCCGGCGAATCACCGGCTCGCCCATACGATTAACCATACGGTTAATAAAGTGGGCGGGCTGGCCCTCTTTCGGATGGTCCAGCTTCAGCACGCGGCCGGTCATCAGCAGGCCCCAGGTCGAGGCGTTGACCATCCACGACTCGCTCTTGCCTACATGGGACTGCCAATCCGCTGGGCCTAGCTTGTCTTCGATCAGCGCATCTGCGGTGGCTTTATCGGGAATACGCAGCATCGCCTCGGCAAGACACATCAGCATCAGCCCTTCGTGGGTATCCAGGCTGTACTGCTGAAGCAGCTCGTCGATGGTGTCGACGGCGGTGTCCATGTTGCGAACGTCGCGCACCAGCGCTGCCGTGTTGGCCTCAATGCGCGAAAAATCGTCTTGGTCGGCGTTGAGCAGTTTAATCAGCTCGCTGACGTAGGCATCTTCATCGACGATATAGTGTTCGCTGACACGCTGCATTAGCGTATCAAGGTCGGTTTGCCAGGTGGCAGGGTCACGCATTTTTTTAGCATTGAGCATTGAGGCCCCCGTAAGACAGGTCTGAAACGAACAGCTTAAACGAATAGCTGTGTCAGCTAGCGTTCAAAAAGTGGTGGCAGGGCAGATGCCCAGACTGACGTTCGAATGTAGAGCTAGCCGTCGTTAGGTGTATGTCGTTTTCGTGGCAAAACGTGTCAATTTCACGGCAAGCTGTGCCTATTTACGACTTTAGTAGAGTTGGGTGCGGCTCGCTAGCGGCAAACAACGCGACTTTTTTACTAAATCCACCAACGTAATATCAGCGAGACAAGAGCACGCCTGCCCCTGCGGGGGTGGCTGAGGATGATAACGCCGTTGAATGAGCCGTTGAACGATTGTTGGTATCTAAGGAGGGGCTGGCAAAGCCTTGGCGTAACTGGCGCGGCGAGGCGCCGTAGCTGCGGCGAAACGCATGGGACAGCGCGCTCTGGTTGGCAAACCCTGTTTGTATGGCGATATCGGTAAGTGGCAAACGGCTTTGCATGACCAACTGGCGCGCCGCGTGAAGCCGCTGCCGTCGTACATACTGCCAGGGGGAGAGGCCGGTTTGGGCGCGAAAACGCTCAGAAAAATGTGCTTCGCTCAGGCAGGCGAGCTTGGCTAGGTCGGCCACCCGCAGCTCATCGGCTAAGTGACGGCGGATAAACCGGTCAATCTGGTTAAGGTCAATGCGTCGCTGGGCAGCGCTCCCTGAGGCACCTAGGCGGGCTTTTAGCGAGCCTAACAGCGTGGCCGCTAGGCGGTCTTGCTGAAACGAGGTGGCAGAGTTGTCTAATCCTCGGGCCAGTTCGCTCTCGACAAAGGTAAGATAGTGGCGCAGCGGGCTGTCTAAGGCAAAAAAGCGCGGCACATCAAATAGCGCCACCAATTCACGGTGCTCACCCGTCAAAGCGGGAGCATCTTCTGGTAAATCTAGAATCAACTGACGATTATGGCCGTTGCCAGAATAGTAGTGCTCATGGTTAGCAGGCACGATGCAGCCGGAAAAAGCGTTTACACGGCCGCCCAACCCCTCGATTTCAAATTCAGAAGAGCCACATAGCGTGATCACTATCTGATGGAAGTCATGGGAGTGATGCTTCGTCGCCGTTTCCAGGGGTATTTGACGAATGGTACTCGGCATACGGTTCTCCTCGTCGCTGCTGCTCTGTTAGCGCTGACGAAGCGCTGTATGTGCCGCTAAATGATCACGTAATGCTTTTAGCTCCGCGTAACCCTCCTGGTTGAGGAGCGGCTTGCCCTGAGCAATCTGCCAGCGTCGCCCGTGTGTATCCATTAGGTGTGAGGCACGGCGGCGAACGTTGTCTAAATACTCATCATGGCGGATAGGGTAGCCAATCAGAGCATTCCACTCGGTCTCGCTGACCTTGCTCTCCAGCGCCTTATCAAACAGCGCGATCAGATCCTTGGGCTCGGTGCGGTAGCGAGGCGTTCCTGCGTTCATCAGCACCAGCAACACAGCCCCCATTACCAGTAAACAAACGCCAAACACCAGTAAGTAAAGTGCCATGCATAGCTCCTGGCCACATCAGGATAGACGCCAGCTTATGCGCCCAGTTGAGAATAGCCACCTAGTATACGCCTGCGCCTGCTGAGACGAAAATTTTAACCTTTTGCGAACTTTTTCTCTGCAGGGTGTCTGAGTATGTACAGACAACATCGCGATAGCAGTCGCTAATAGTGTTGTTCTGGCTATTGTTTTCGATCCCTTGCTTCCGCTGCTTGTTTCAAGCAGCGGTTTTTTTTGTAGGTACCTTTATTAGCATCATGCCGCAGGTGTTCAAGCGTCTAATGGCGGCGAATCATTAGTAAGGCCATCAAAATGTCCCGACGCGTGACGATGCCCACTAAGCGATGCTGTTCGACGACCGGATAAATTTTCGGTTTCGCGCCCAGCATTTCCTGCGCTAAATCGGTCACGCTTTTATTGGGGGAGGTAGTGAGCACGTCCTGACGCATTAACTCTCGGACCAACGGCGCTTCGTGGTCATGGTAAATGCTGTCGAGCACGTGCCCCAGAACATCCTGCTCAGAGATAAAGCCGATTAAGCGGTCAGCCGTATCCACCACCGGGGCGCCCGGCAAACGGTGCAGGGCAAGCCCTTGGGCAAGGGTAGTGATAGACGTTTCTCTAGAGACGCGGTAGCAGTCGCGGGACATAATATCGCGTACGGTGTCCGGGATTTTTTTATTCATTGGAGCACTCCTTAACGTGATCGACAGGCCACTGCCGATTCTCTTACTGTAGGTGATTTAACTCACCCTGTGCTGACCCCATACTGTCTCTATTCAACGCTTTGCCAATTTTTCAAGCCCGCTTCAAATGCTGTGAGGAGTCGTTATGGATGCTCGTGAATATCTGAACCGTAAAGGCGTTGGCCTAGATCGAGACCCTGACAGGCCCAATACGCTGGAAGAGAAAGCCTGGGAGCGTGCCCGTGGCGCAGGCAGTCATCGGCCCAACTCGGGGACACCCTACGACTGGGAAGATTGGGAGCGCTACCACGACGACTTGGCAGAGGGCGCAGACACCCTAGAGCAAAAAATAGATAAAGAGGCGCACCGTAAAGCGCTTGCCCATGAAAAGGAGCAGGCCGAGAAAGCACAAGCGGCCGTTGGGCACTTTACCCCCTCAGCGAAGCCTATAGCCCCTGAAGAAAAAACTTCACCAGAACCACCCGCCACACCCGCGAAAGAACCTGCCAACTTACAGCTAGCTTATCGCGCCCTGGCCGTGCTGCTACCGCCCTTAGCCGTTGGTTTAACCGAAGGCGGGGCCCAGCGTGTATTAATCAGTGTCGTGCTGACACTAATAGGTTGGTTGCCCGGTGTTGTCTATGCACTTGTTTGGCTGAATAAACGGTAAAAACCGCCTTACGCTTTTGGCCCATTGGCAGGGGATTCTAAAGGCGTATAATCCCCGTCAACTTTCTTTTTGCTTGGGGTTTACTGATGGGCTATTTGGTTGGCGTAACGGCGCTCTGGGCGTTTTCGTTCTCTTTAATTGGTGTGTATTTGGCGGGTCAGGTTGATAGCTACTTTGCTGTGCTGGTCCGCGTGACCCTAGCAATGCTGGTGTTCCTACCTTTTCTGCGCCCAAGCCTGCTGCGCGGTAAGCAGCGCTTGGCATTGATGGCGCTGGGCGCGATCCAGTTAGGCATCATGTACACCTTCTTTTATCACTCCTTCTTGCTACTCTCCGTGCCGGAGGTGCTGCTGTTTACCATCTTTACGCCGGTGTATATCGCGTTGTTGGATGACCTGATGTTCAAACGCTTTACGCCGATCTATTTGGTAACAGCTATTTTGGCAGTACTAGGCGCCGGGGTGATTCGTTACGACGGCATCGACAGCGGCTTCTGGCTCGGCTTTTTGGTCGTGCAGGGCGCTAACCTATGTTTCGCCATCGGCCAAGTCGGTTACCGCCGCCTAGCGGCAGACCTGCCGCCCACTCTTGCTTGGCATAACGTGTTTGGCTGGTTCTTTATCGGGGCTATGCTGGTAGCGCTGCCTGCCTTCTTGCTGTTTGGTAATAGCGCCGCGCTGCCATCCATCACTCTGCAGTGGGGCGTATTGGCGTGGCTGGGGCTGGTGGCATCGGGTGTTGGCTATTTTGCCTGGAACCAAGGGGCAACCAGGGTAGATGCGGGCACCCTGGCGATTATGAACAATGCGCTGGTGCCGGCTGGTTTGGTCGTTAACCTGGTGATTTGGAACCGCGATGCTGATGTGGGCAAACTGCTTTTGGGGGCGGCGATCATGGGCGCTTCGCTGTGGCTAAACCACTGGTGGCTGCAGCGCCGCAAGGTGGCGGCTGCCTAAGCTAAACCGCTGATTTTTCCCGGTGCGGAAGGCTTATCTCTGGCGCACCGGGTGATTTGCTCGATACTGTCTTCCTCTCCATAATGTGGGCTGATGCTAGCGAGAGTCGCCCATGTCTAATACCCCATCGTCAGGTTCCAACCCCGGTAGCCTTAGTCACCCAGTGAAGCCGTTCAAGACGATTGGCTTGATTGGCCGCTTAGGCAGCGACAAAGTTGTCGACTCGCTTCAACGCTTGGTCCGTTACTTAACGGAACATGGCTATAAGGTACTCATCGAAGACCGCACCGCCACGGCGCTGCCCCAACACGGCTTACCTGAAGCTAGCCGCCGCATGTTGGGTGAACTGTGCGATTTAGTGATTGTGGTAGGCGGCGATGGCAGCTTGTTAGGTGCTGCACGCACCCTGTGCCGCAGCGGTACGCTGATTCTAGGCGTCAATCGCGGGCGGTTGGGCTTCTTAACCGATATTTCTCCCGATGAGTTAGAGACCCGGGTAGGCGAAGTGCTGGCGGGGGAGTTTGAGGTTGAAGAGCGCTTCTTGCTGGATGCCGTGCTCTACCGCAATGGGGTCGCCGTAGGAAATGGCGACGCGCTTAACGAAGTTGTGGTGCACCCCGGTAAAGCGGTCCGCATGATTGAGTTTGAACTGTTCATCGATGGGCAATTCGTTTACAGCCAGCGCAGTGATGGACTCATTGTGGCTACTCCAACCGGCTCTACCGCCTATGCGCTTTCCGGTGGTGGGCCGATTATGCATCCAAAACTGGATGTGGTAACGCTGGTGCCCATGTTTCCCCATACGCTCTCCAGTCGGCCCATTGTGATTGATGCGGCCAGCGAAATTCGTATTCATATCGGCGAAACCAACCAAACCTATCCCCATATCAGTTGTGATGGTCAAACGCGTGCGGTGGCTAAGCCTGACGATGTGCTGGTGATCACTCGTAAGCCGGAGCGCGTTCAGCTCGTGCACCCGATTGGGCACAATTTTTATGACGTGCTGCGCAGCAAACTCGGCTGGAGCCACCGGCTAGGGGATTGATATGGAGGGTTACGACTTAATTGGTGATATCCACGGCTGCGGTGCCACGCTAGCGGCACTACTGGAAAAGCTTGGCTACCACCAGCGCGGCGGTGTTTATCGCCACCCGCGGCGCAAAGTAATTTTTTTGGGCGACCTGATTGATCGCGGGCCACGTATTCGCTTGGCGGTGACCATTGCACGGCGCATGGTAGAGGCGGGCGAAGCGCATATTGTGATGGGCAATCACGAGTATAACGCGTTGGCCTATACCCATCCCGCGCCCTCTGGCAGCCACAAGCGCTGGCTGCGCGAACATACCCCGCGCCACAACCGCATTATTCAAGACACTCTTGATCAGTATCGCCACCATACCAACGAGTGGGAAGACACGCTGGCCTGGTTCAAAACCATTCCGCTGTTTCTAGAGCTAGACGGTATTCGCGTGGTACACGCGTGTTGGGATGATGCGCTGATCAGCGAGCTCAAGCAGCGCTTACCGACTGCCCGAATGGATGATCAGTTTCTGGTAGAGTCCAACGACCCAGGCTCCCAGGCGTATCGAATACTTGATCGTCTTACCCGTGGCCCCCATATCCGGTTACCAAAAGGTGTCGCGATTCACTCGGGGGACGGTTTTACCCGACAAAGCTTTCGCGCCCACTTTTGGGCAGCTAACCCGCAGCAGTGGGGAGATGTGGTATTTCAGCCAGATAACCTGCCCGGCGATTTGGAAGCGCGACCACTCACCGACAGTGAGCGAGAGCGGCTAAGTTATTACGGCCCAGAGCAGCCGCCGCTATTTATTGGCCACTACTGGTGCGAAGGAATTCCCGCCCTGCCTGCCGCAAATATCGCCTGCTTGGATTACAGCGCCGTAAAGTTTGGCCGTTTGGTTGCCTATCGTTGGAGCGGTGAAACCCAGTTGAACGCTGATCATTTCGTATGGATTCAAGTACCTAAAGAGGAGCGTGCGCTGCCCAAACCCTGGGAAATAGATTTTGATTAAGCGTGCTGTGGATGATTTACAAATGGTTACATAATTTTTGCAAAACTGCTGAACTAATCTAGCTGCCGGCTATCAGAGTAAGTGTTCCCTTGAATGATCCCTTGCTTTTATCCGGCGGCCCCCTCCGCCGGATTTTTTTGTTTATCCTTTGGTAAAGCGGCGCTAAAGCGCGACCACCACTTGGATAGAAGGGAGATGCCATGCATCCAGTCATGCTCTTACCCGCGGGCGCAGACACACAGGCACTGCGCAAAGCGTTATGGCACTACCGTATTGGCCACCGGATCACCGACGAAGCGGACGGCCAGCTGCTCTGGGTGGCCGACCCCCGCCAACATGAAGAGTTACGTACCCTGGTTAGCCGCTGGGAGCGAGGCGAACCGCTGATTCTTGAAGCTACCCGGCCCAAACGCCCGCCTGCGGCCCACAGCCTTGCTGCCACGCTACGCCAAGTGCCGGTCACGGCGTTAATGATCGGCGTGAGCCTGCTGGTATTTGCCCTAAGCGGCATTTTCGGCGATCTGCTAATTGTGGCGCTCACCATTGTGCCGGTGGGTATCTCCGGCGGCCAATTGGTATATGGGTCGCTGGCAGACACCGTGATGGGGGGGCAGGTATGGCGTCTGCTCTCCCCCGCATTCCTGCATTTTGGCTGGATGCACCTGATTTTCAACCTGATGTGGGTGTGGTACTTCGGGCGGCAAATTGAGCTGCGCCAAGGCAGTAAAACGATGCTGCTCCTGCTTCTCGTCGCCGGTATCGGTGCCAACTTGGCGCAATACGTGACCGGAACGGTGCTGTTTGGCGGTATGTCCGGCGTGGTCTATGCGCTATTGGGCCATGTGTGGCTGATGTCCCGCCGTGCCCCGAACAGTGGCTTTTTCGTGCCGCAAATGCTGGTGGTGTTTATGCTCGGCTGGATGGTGTTCACCATGACCGATATTGCCAGTACCGTCGGCTTTGGCAACGTGGCCAATGAAGCCCACCTGGGCGGGCTGCTCGTGGGGCTCGCCACGGGCTGGTATTATTCCTCCAAACGTAGCAAAGCCTAACGCCGCCAATTTGAAAGCAGCAAATACTTGAGGTGCTAACCGTGAGCGATATGACCTTCGATAAAATGATCAGCCAGATGACGCCTGCGATTTATGAAAGCCTTAAGCAAGGGGTGTCGCTACGCAAATGGCCTGATGGCCGCCGCTTAACGCCGGAGCAAACCGAGCTGTGTTTGGAAGCTGTCATGCGTTATGAAGTTGAAAACAATGTACCGGAAGAGAATCGCGTAGGTTATTTGGAGCGGCGTACCTGTGGGGCAGGTGCGACAGGCGCAGGCGTTAGCCCAGAAATGGCGGGCCTTGGCCGGGATGCCACGCGTGACTGATTTGTTAATCCCAGAGGTCTCTCCCGTTAAAGGGTGTTTGCAAAAAATGGCGGCGGCACTGCCTAGCCGCCAAGACGAGCAAGTGGTTTACCATCTGCGCGCTGGTGAGCATCGGGTGGCGTTGAATGAGCGTATTGGCTCCCCCATGCGCCTTGCATGGAGCGGTGCCATTGCCTGTACTCACTGCGGTCGGGCAACCAAAAAAAGCTTTGCACAAGGCTACTGCTACCCTTGCTTTAAGCGCTTGGCGCAGTGCGATACCTGCATCATGAAGCCGGAGACCTGCCACTACTACCAAGGCACCTGTCGCGAGCCGGAGTGGGGCGAGGCGCACTGCTTTCAGCCCCACATCGTCTATCTGGCTAACTCTTCCGGTTTGAAGGTGGGCATTACTCGCAAAACACAAATGCCCACTCGCTGGTTGGATCAAGGCGCTATTCAGGCGCTGCCGATTCTCGAAGTGAATACCCGCCAGCAGTCCGGGTTCGTCGAGATGCTCTTCAAAGAGCAGGTGGCCGACCGCACCAACTGGCGCGCCATGCTAAAAGGTGAAGTAGCATCACTCGATCTGCGCGCTGAACGAGACCGCTTGTTGAGCACACTGGCAGACGGCTTGAGCCAGCTACGCAGCGTTCATGGCGGGGATGCCATTCGCACGTTGGATGAGGCTCCTTTGCAGTTCGACTATCCTGTGGCTGCGTTTCCCCGCAAAGTAGTCTCTCATAATTTTGATAAGCAGCCGCTGGTTGAAGGCATCCTTCAGGGCGTGAAAGGGCAGTACCTCATATTCGACACGGGTGTGATAAATCTACGTAAATTCACAGGTTACGAGATTTCGGTGGAGTGAAACTTGGCGTTTTGCCTAGCCAGAATGGCATCGGTTGACTAAGGTTATTAGGGTCACAATAGACTCTGCCCTAGTAACGCAAGGAAGCCTCGATGCCATGGCTAAAACTGCTGCACATCGCCGCGCTGGTCATTTGGTGCGGCGCTCTTCTTTATTTGCCTGCACTTTTATTACAGGCGCTTCAGCTACGTAAAGATGCGGGCTTCGCTCAGGGCACGCCGCCCATGCCGCGTTTTTTTTATAACTCCATTGCTACCCCGGCGGCACTCGCTGCGATTGCCTCAGGCACGCTGCTATTTCTGTTACATGGCCTGTTAGGCGGCTGGTTGATCTTAAAGCTGGGGGCCGTAGTGTTAATGGTGGCCGCTCACGGGTGCTTTGGCTGGCTCATCCTGCGCCTGGAAATGGGAATTTTTAAAGGGGTGAAGGCAGCCAGCTTGTGTGCGCTGCTGTTGGCGCTGGTGGGCATCTTTGGCGTGCTAGGGTTTGTGCTCTCTAAACCGCTGGAGTGGAGCTAGCTCAATGGCCAATATCCAATTACGGGCTGCCATTGAGCCGCTCGGGTTACTATTCTACTTCAACGCCCACCGCGTGCTCGTACACCAGTTGGCCACCGAGCCACCCAGCCAGCGCAATCAAGCCGGCCGTTACCAGCGAGATGGCCAACCCCCACGGCAGCACCGCACTGGGCTCAGTGAAACGCAGCAGCCAGTTCAGCGACGCCAGAGAGAGCATGACCACAGCCACAATGGCGTGGCTCCAGCCAGTAATCAGTCGACGGATGCGTGCTACCGAGACCAAGTCAATAATGCCTGCCACCGACGCAATCCAGCCGCCAAACGCGCCAACACCCGCCAGCCAAAGCCCGCCGCGCAACCAAAACGTATCTTGGGTATACCAGTAGGCGATATCGCAAGCGACCAGTGCCATCAGCGCCGCTACCGGGAAGTGAATCATTACCGGATGGAGTGGATGGCCCGCCAGCGACGCGCGGCTTTTGATCGAGCGTTGGGGAGTAGGTGTCATCGTCACTTCCTGTGGTTAGACAAAGCAAAACAGTCGGACAGATCAACTGCACTTCAGGGAAAACGCTAATGAGGGAACGCAATAGCGCTACGTCCGCCATCATGTCGTGTTTAACATCGCGACGAGCCCGTCAAGCCGCCTGCTGGCTAGGGCTTAGCCTGCTGCTCAGTGTCGCGGGCTGTACTGGCGACAGATCTATCTTAGACCCTGCAGGCCCCGCCGCGCGAGACGTTCGGTTAATTTGGTGGGTAATGCTGGGCTTTGCCACCATCGTGCTGATTGGTGTCACCGTGGTTTGGCTGTACGCCTTCAAGCCGCGCAACGTGGAGCGCACGCCTGCCCAAGAACGACGCATTGCCCGGCGTTGGATTATTGGTGGAGGCCTTGTGTTGCCGATCACCAGTGTGACTGCACTGCTGATGTTTGGGGTGCCCGCCGGGCAACGCATGCTACCGCTCCCGCTAGGCGAGCCGCCTGAAGTGATTGAAGTGATCGGCCACCAATGGTGGTGGGAGGTACGCTACCCAGGCGCCGAAGGCGGCGAAGTCGTCACCGCTAACCAGCTCGTCATGCCCGCCGGGGAGCCGGTGGATTTTCATGTGAGCGGGGCGGATGTCATTCACGCGTTTTGGGTGCCGCGCCTGGGCGGCAAAATCGACATGCTGCCAGGAAGGGTGAATAAAATCCGCCTGGAAGCCGATGAGCCCGCCGTATTTGGTGCCCAGTGTGCCGAGCTGTGCGGGGTGGGCCATGCCCATATGCATTTGTACGTCGAAGCCGTGCCTCGTGAAGCATTCGATGCATGGCTGGCAGCTCGGCAAGACGCAGAACTAAGCGAATTAGCGACCCAAGATTCAGCCCACGATAGCGCAAGAGAGGCCTTTGCGACCCACTGCGCGAGCTGCCATCGAGTGGCTGGCGTCAGCCAGGGCGATGTAGGGCCGAACCTCTCGGATATCGGTAGCCGCACGATGCTGGGTGCCGGTGTGATGGCCATGGAAGAGGGCGCGGTGAGCCAGTGGCTGCAGCAGCACCAAACGCTGAAGCCGGGCAATAAAATGCCCGCCCACGACGATATTGATAAGGACACCTTGGATGCCCTGGGTGCTTGGCTGGAGACCTTGACCCCATGAAGAGCGTGAATCAAGAGGCGGTAGAGCAGGACCCGCAGCAACTACACGAAGACCTACATGACATTTGGGGCAACCCGAAAGGGCTAAAGGCCCTCACCATCGTGAACCATACAACGCTAGGTCTGCGTTTTATGATCACCGGGATGGTGTTTTTCCTGATTGGCGGCATTCTCGCCATGCTAGTGCGCACCCAACTGGCGATGCACGACCAGGACTTTATGTCGCCGGAGATCTATAACCAAGTCACCACCATGCACGGCACGGTGATGATGTTTCTGTTCGCCATCCCTATGCTGGAGGGGCTGGCGATTTACCTGATCCCTAAAATGATTGGTGCCCGTGACTTGGTGTGCCCACGGCTAACGTCGCTGGGTTATTTCTGCTACCTGTTTGGCGGGATTATCCTCACCTCCAGCCTAATTATTGAGATGGCGCCTTCAAGCGGCTGGTTTATGTATACGCCGCTGAGCAGTAAAGAGTTTGCCCCGGATTTGGGCTCTGATTTTTGGCTGCTGGGCATTACCTTTGTGGAGATATCAGCGCTCTCGGCGGGAGTGGAGCTGGTGGTGTCTATCTTACGCACCCGCACCCAGGGCATGGCGCTGCATAAGATGCCGCTGTTTGCGTGGTATATCCTCGCCATGGCGCTAATGATCGTGGTGGGTTTCCCACCGCTGATACTCGGCAGCGTGCTGCTGGAGCTTGAACGGGCGGTAGGCATGCCGTTTTTCCAAATTGCGGGCGGCGGCGACCCGGTACTCTGGCAGCATCTGTTCTGGCTGTTTGGCCACCCAGAGGTGTACATCATCTTTCTGCCTGCTGCCGGGATTATTTCGACGCTGATTCCCGTGTTTGCCGGGCGGCCCATCGTGGGATACGGCTGGGTAGTGGCAGCGATCACCATTATGGGCTTTATCAGCTTTGGGCTATGGGTTCACCACATGTTCACCATTGGCATTCCGCAGCTGGCCCAGGCGTTTTTCTCGGCGGCCAGTATGCTAGTGGCCGTGCCCACGGCGATTCAGGTGTTTGTCTGGATAGCCACGCTCTGGCTTGGCAAACCCAAAATGAAGCTGCCCATGCTGTGGGTGATGGGCTTTTTAATTATCTTTGTGTGTGGTGGGTTAACCGGCGTCATGCTGGCGCTGGTGCCGTTTAACTGGCAGGTGCACGACACCCACTTTGTAGTGGCTCACATGCACTACGTGCTGGTGGGGGGCATGTTCTTCCCGCTGATCGCCGGGCTTTACTATTGGTTGCCGCTCTTCTCCGGGCGAATGCCCTCCGAAAACCTGGGGCGCTGGGGGTTTTGGCTTACTTTCCTGGGCTTTAACGGCACCTTCTTGATCATGCACTGGACCGGGCTGCTCGGTATGCCCCGGCGGATTTACACCTATGAAGCAGGGTCGGGCTGGGAGATTTTTAACCTGCTCTCGTCGATCAGCAGCTTTGTGCTCTCGGCAGGGATTGCCATGGTGCTGCTGGATATCGCGCTGCACTTTCGGTTTGGCAAGCCTGCCAAGCATAACCCCTGGAATGCCGATACGCTGGAGTGGGCCAACACCATGCCGCCCAGCGCCTATAACTTTGTCAGCCTTCCCAATGTCGAAACCCGCCACCCGTTGTGGGATGACCCAAATCTGCCTCATACCATGGCCGAGGGTAAGCACTCGTTGGCGGTGGCTTCCCACGGCAGAAGGGAGATGTGGGGCACCGATCCAATTTCGGGCAAGGTGCGCGAGATTATCCACCTGCCCGGTAACTCCTGGTGGCCGCTGTTTGCCGCTGCCGCGCTGGCGGTGGTGTGCCTGAGCCTGCTGACCAAGGTGTACGCGTTGGCGGGTGTATTCGTCATTATTGCCGGTATCTTCCTGCTGCGCTGGTCCTGGGAGAACGGCGCGCATCCTAAAGCGGCACCGGACGCAGGCGTAAAACCGGGCGATCCACCGCTCCATTCGCGTACGATGGACGGCCCCGGCCTTTGGGCGATGGGTGTTTTTCTGATCGCTAACGGATCGTTTTATCTCTCTTATCTGTTTGGCTGGTTCTACCTTTGGACCGTTTCACCGAAATGGCAGATGCCAGAGACGCCGCCGCTATCACTCATGCTTATGTTGGCGGCGGGCGTGGCGGTGCTGACCGGATGTGTGGTGATGGAGCGGCTGGTACGAGGGCTGCGCCAGCAGCGTGACGCCGGGCTAGGCGCAGGCTTCTATTTCGCCGCTGCGTTAGGCGCACTGCAAGTGGGGCTAACGGGCTGGGCGCTGTGGCAAGCTGAGCTTGCTCCCACACAAACCTCCCACGATGCGGTGATGCTGGTAGGCCTTGTCTACGCCCTGTTCCACGGCGGTTTAGCGGTCGTATTGACCGTGCTTCAAGGCCTGCGTGTGGGCTATGGCTATGTGGGCGCTCATGCTCCCTTCGAGCCGGGCGTAGTAGCCCTGCTATGGCGCTATAACGTGGTCACCTTTGGGCTGCTCATAGGGGCGCTGGCGGTGTTGCCCCGCGTGTTAGGAGGGTAGGGCGATGGAACGACTTAACTTTACCCACCCTATCCATTTGATAGTGGGACTAACGCTTTGGAGCGTTTGGTTTGTGGCCGTGTATAGCGGCCTATCGGTGGCCTGTGCGGTAAATCCACCGCCGCCGGAGGCAAGATCACTCACGCTACTCAACGCAGGTCTGGGCGGTTTTACCCTTCTCTGTGCTGCTGGGCTTGTGCTGTTGGCCTGGGGGTGCTGCCGCACAGCCAAGCAGCATCAGGGGCGTCAGCGCTTTCATGCCGTGGTATCCGGTTGGCTCTACTTGTTTTCTGCCTTTGGCGTGGCGTTTGCGGGGCTACCCATCATTGGCGTGCCGCCTTGTCTGTAACCGTGAACAGTGACTCGCCTGCTAATGACGACGCACCGCTCTATACGCTTCATGGCATGTGGTGCACCAGCTGTGCGCTGGCGGTAGAGGGCGCGCTAGCTCGCGTACCGGGGGTCGCGCAGGCCAGCGTTCATTACCCTACCGCAACGGTGTGGGTAAACGGCTCTCCCTCAGCAACCCAGTTGGCGGCGTTAGCCCCCGTGGTGAAACGGCTGGGCTATCAGCTGAGCGAGTTAGAGCCAGTGCAAGATGCCCAGCAGCGCTTAGCCCAAGAGAGCCGCTACCTCACGCTGCGGCTGATTGTAGGTGCGGTGTTGGGTATGTGGACCATGCTGGCGTCGCTGCTGATCTACGTGGGCGCGTTGCCCAATGCCGCCATAGAGCTGGTCGTCGCTTGGGTGTCCGGTGCCTTTTCACTGCCCGTCGTGCTCTATTCCGGCCTGCCGTTTTACCGAGCGGGGTGGCGTACGCTATTGGCCCGACGCCCCGGCATGGATGTATTGGTAAGCCTGGGTGTGCTTGGCGCCATGGCGGTATCGGTAGGGCTGCTGCTGCGCGGCTCTTCAGAGGTCTATTTTGATACTGCGGTGATGCTGATTGTGCTGCTTCTGGTGGGCCGACTGGTCGAAACCCTGTGCAGGCAGCGGGGGCTTAAAGCCTTTGATGCACTACGGCTGCCGGAGGCTGATGTCGTAGTTTGCCAAGGCGAGCAGCGCGACACGCAGCCCGTTGGGGAAGTCTCCATGGGAGCCGTGATTGAAGTGCCCCCCGGTGAGCAGGTGCCCTTGGATGGCCTGCTGGAAACGCCCGGCTGGCTGGATACCGCCACGCTCACTGGGGAAAGCGTGCCCCGTTATCTTCATGCTGGGCAGCGTGTATACGCGGGCTGCCGCTATGCGGCGGGGCTAAACGCAGCGCCTTTGAAGGTGACTGTGACGGCCACCGTCGGCCAGCGGCGGGTGGATAAACTGTGCGAGCAAATGCGCCGCGCCCAGGCAAAAAAGGGCGAATTGCACAAGCTGGCCGACCGCTTTGCCTCATGGCTAAGCCCCGTAGCGCTGCTGCTGGCTGTGCTGACACTCCCACTCGGGCTGCTATTGGGCCTTGGTCTAGAAGACGCTGCTGTGCGTGCGCTTTCTGTTTTGGTGGTGGCTTGCCCCTGCGCGGTGGGGCTGGCGGTTCCGCTGGCAAACCTTGCCGGTAGCAGCCAAGCGTTACAGCAGGGCATTGCGCTTCGCGACCCTGCTGCTTTTGAAACCCTGGCGAAAGTACGCGGTATTGCCTTCGATAAAACCGGTACGCTCACCCGTGGGCAGCATCAGGTAGTGCATGCCGCGCTGCGCCAAGGCGAAGATCTCACGATTTTTCAGACGATGCTGCACAGCGCCGTTAGTCAAAGCGAACACCCGCTAGCCAGCGGTTTGCTGGACTGGGCGAACAAGGCTGAAACAGCAACGCCGCCCAAAGCGCTTCATAAAGTATTTCATAACGTACTTCATATTGAAGATCATCCCGGCAAAGGCCAGCAAGTAACGTTTCAAAACGGAGAGCAGTGGTGGTTAGGTAGCGCCGCATGGATAGAGCAGCAGCTTGGCACACCCTTGCCAGATAACGCCCAACACCCTGACTACGCCTTTGCTTCACAGGTGGTAGTGGCCAACAGCCGCGGTTGGCTCGCCACGCTTTACTGTGCCGACCAGCCGGTGAGCGATGCGAAAGCAAGCCTTGCCGAACTACAGCGCTCAGGGTACATCGTGGCGCTGATCAGCGGCGACCGCCAGGGGCCGGTGGGCTGGCTTGGCCAGCAGGTAGGGTTAGCAAAAACCGCCTGCTACGCCCAGCGTTCGCCGGAAGCCAAAGCGGCACTGCTCAAAGCCTTGCCGTCGCCCACGCTCTATGTGGGCGATGGGGTGAACGATACCTTGAGCCTTGCCGAAGCCGGGGTAGGCGTCGCCCCTATGCAAGCCAGCGAAGCCGCCCGCGAAGGAGCCGCCGCACAGCTGCTTCAGCCTGGGGTGAGCGGTGTGGTGAGGCTATTGGCATTGGCTAAGCGCACCCGCCGAGTCATGGTGCAAAACCTAGTGTTTTCGGCGCTTTACAACACGCTGGCGCTTGGGCTGGTGACCATGATGGCGGTCCCGCCCTTGGCCGCCGTGCTGGCGATGGCAGCAAGCTCGCTCAGCGTGACGTTAAATACAGCGCGCCTTGCGTGGGCAGAGCCTGACGAGGGGCTTAGCGATAGCCCAATGCCTGCCCTAAGCGCTCAGCGTTCGATGCCACCCAGTGCGGGTCAATCGCGCCCCACTGCTTAATGGTGTAGTGGCCAATGTTGTGGCGCTCGCCGTGGCTTTTTTCAAACACGCACTCAATATCCAATTCCCCCAGGGACGTAATGGTGTCCTGGGCGGTGCGCCTCGGCATGCCGGTGGCTTCCATCAACGCGGGTACGCTGGCCACGCCTTGCTCAATCAAGTGGGCCACGTAAAGGCGGCGGTAAAAGCTGGATTTTGTTTTGCTGAGCGACATGGAGAGGGCGTCTTCTTCGTGATGGGTATTCCTGCAGTCTAATCAAATAAATCCCCCTGTGCCCGGGGCGGGCGAAAATCACGGGTGTTCAGCCCCTGCTCGGTGCGTGGCTGCATGTTCCACTGGCGGCTAGCACGCTGAAACCGCTGGGCGATTAAGTCAGCGAATGCTCCCTCACCGCGAAAGCGCTTACCAAAGGCAGCATCGTAGGTTTTACCGCCCCGACACTGGCGCATCAAACTCATTACCTTAGCGGCGCGCTCGGGGTAGTGCGCTTCTAGCCACGCTTCAAACAGCGGCGCGACCTCGTGGGGTAGCCTTAGCAGCATCCAGGTGGCGGTGCGCGCCCCAGCACGGCTGGCGGCTTCCAGGATGCGCTCAATTTCGTGGTCAGTCAGGCCGGGAATAATCGGTGATACCAGCGTGCCGACTGGTATTCCCGCCGTGTTTAGCTCACGAATCACTTTCAGGCGCGCCTGCGGCGATGCCGCACGGGGTTCCAGCGTGCGCTTTAGGTTAGCGTCTAGGCTGGTCAAACTCACGAACACCCGCACCAAGCGATGCTCCGCCATTTCTGCTAGTAGATCTATATCTCGCAAAATCAGCGTGCTTTTCGTCACTAGCGTCACCGGGTGGCGGCAAGCTAGCAGCAGTTCCAGCAAGCGGCGGGTGGTTTGGTAGGTGGCCTCTAGCGGCTGGTAACAGTCGGTATTACCGGAGAGGTTAATGGGGCGACAAACGTATTGAGGGTGGCAAAGCTCCTCTTTTAAATGCTCCACAAGCCCGCGGCGGGCGATCAGTTTGGTTTCAAAATCCAACCCTGGCGACAAATCCCAATAGGCGTGGGAGGGGCGCGCATAGCAGTAGATACAGCCATGCTCACAGCCGCGATACGGGTTAAGCGAACGATCAAAGGGTAAATCTGGAGAGTTGTTCCAAGAGAGCGCGCTTTTACTGGCTTCCTCGCGCACTTCTGTTGCCAGCGAGGTGGTGGCCTCCTCTTGCCACCAGCCGTCATCCTCCGCCACGCTGCGGGTAGGGGCGAAGCGGTTATGTGGGTCGTAGGTTGCACCACGCCCTTTATGCACGGTAGTGCGGGAAGGGTCAAACGCCGCCATCTGCCACCTCGTAAGATATGTCGCTGTATATGTTTAAACATACAGTATATGGCGTATGAAAGAGGGTGCAAGCACGACGCTGCTAGCTCATGCTGAGCTAAAATGCTTCGTGCCAGTACTGTAGTGTCGTTTCTGATACCACGCCATGCTGCGTACCAATCTCAATAACCGCTTGCTGGAGCGCGCGGGCCAAAGTTGGTTGGTGGCATAACGCTAACGACCGAATCATGCGCGTAATACGCAGATGGTTGTGGCCCCCAGCTTTCAACCAGATATGGGTTTGTATCGATAGCGTTGGCTGAGCGGTGATGATGTTGCCATCCCGTGTTAGCCCCAAAAAATTTAACATTACATCCAGTGAGCGTTGCTGGTGGTGGCGTAAGCGCTCGTCATTCGCAAAAGCTGCTTGCACTGCAGGCGTTAAGAGCGGCGCAAAGCTATTAAAACGGCTCGCTTCTGGAATAGGAAACAGCCACTGAATATAGTCGTGGGTATGCTCTAGCCAAAACGGCGAGAGCGCCCAGATATCTTCAAGTAAACGCCCTTTATGATCGGGGGATTCACCGCGATAAAACGCGAGTAAGCGGGTATCGTTATCCATTATGTCTCCCCATTAACGTTTCAGCGTGGCCATGCAGCGCCAATCCGAGCGCAGGCAGTTTTCGTACAAATCCTCAGTGTGTCTCGTAGGTGAGCGTTGTGTCCTGGTAGTGCGCTAGTACCTGCTCAGCACTCTTTTTTAATGCCTCACGCCACGTGGCAGGGGCGGTGACTTTCACATTGGCGCCCATGCCCATCAGCCACCAGAGGGTTTGTTGGTCATCCGGCACTTGGGCGGTTAACCGGTACCAGTTACTGTCGGGGAGGGCTTCAATGGTTTGCGTCTCAGAAAGCGGTGTTTCCTGCAGCAACCACGCCACAGGTTTCGCGATCTCCGCTTCCAGCGTCACATCGCTCGGCCCTTGCCGATAACCAAACGCGCCGCCCTGAATGTAGCGGTCAATATCAAAATCAGGCTGTGCCTGCCAGGGGTGCTGGCTGAGTGTGGCTTGTTTAATGCGATGCAGGGCAAACTGGCGCAAATCCTCAAATCCGTTTACATGGGCCAGTAAATAGGTCGCGCTATGGCGGCTGACGATGCCTTGCGGATGAAGCGTGAACGGCTTTTCTGTTTCGCTGGAGCGCGACAGGTAGACGACATCAACTGCCTTCTGCTCAAGCAAGGCTTCAGAAATAGTTTGCCAAGTGGACTCATCTATTTCAGCCGGAATCAGCGCTTTACCGTTGGGAATGGCGCGTACTTTTCGCGCCCATTGGCTAAGCCCGTTGGCGTTCATTTCATCCAATAACCGCCGTGCATCGGTAAAGTGGGGCGATAACTGCCCGACCACCACTGGGGGTAAGAGCCCTTTTAAATACTCTTCCGCTAGCACCAGCGTTAAGGCGCTGGGTACATCCAGTGCCGGTAGCTGGCACTGAAAATCACGATCAAAATACCAGCGGTAAGGCTTCTGGCTATCGTCGCAGCCAATCGGAAACTGAGTAGAGAGCTTCTGACTAAGGTCACGCTGTAGGGAGCGAGTGTCGATCTTAAAGCCGCGCTCGGCAAGCTTCTCCTTTAGCACAGGGGTCGCGATACGCCCAGGAAAGCGGGGAATCAGCTGCAGCATGGTTAAATAACGAAAGAGCGTGTCGCGTGCTTCGGACATAATAAGCCAACCTTGGCCACTGTGATAAAGATGAAGAGTTTACCGAACCTCACAAAACTTAGCGACTCTCTCGGGTAACCCATTGGTCTCTTTAGCGATTAGGTGAGCGCGATGACGCCAGAGCATGGCAACTCGCACATCGGGTTGCGCATTGGGCAAGTGCCACCAAAGCTCGGCAGGGTGAGTATCTGCCGTCACTTCGAGCGATGTGTCAGGGTGCCCCTCCAACCAGCGATACACCTCCATTGCATTGCGGCCCACGCACACCGGGAACAGCGGTGCATCAACCGGTAGCGCAACACCTAACGCCAGCAGCAGCGTGTTCACTTCATGGTCGCACGCCAGGTGCCAACGATGCCGGCTAGCCACCAAGGGGGCGGTAAGATGGCCTGCCACACAGTGCCAAATCAGATGCGCCTGTAAATAGAGGCGCGATTCCTCTGTGAGTGTGGCGCTATAGCGTGGGCAAAAATAGAGAAACTTACCATCGGTGCTGGCGCTACCGAAATATTGATCAGTAATAGGAGACAACATTAAGAACTGGCTAAAAAAGCTCATAACAGGCAGCGTTTCGGCCCATGTGTCGCGATCCGCCTGCCACTTCACAAGCTCCTGCCGAGCGCAATCATCAGTAAGTAAACAATCGGGCATCATCACCATCACTTTTACTCTTTTTGATGTTAGAGGCATACGTTATGGTGGTGATGCGACAACTAATGTCGCGTTATTTTTGAATATGCATACTTAGGCGTTATGTGTGCCGCATGGGGGCTAAAGTGCTGCCGGAGCGCTGGCTAGTGACGTTAGCGTGGCGAGAAAAAATAGACCAGATGGCAAGGCAGCTATACACCCTAAAAGCATAATGGTGAATAAGGAATGCCACGATTAGTCAAGACCACCATCGAGATTGACAAGTGGAAGCATCAGGGGCGCCAACAAGCGGCACGATGGCTGGGGTAGAGATATGGCGTGATTGGGTGATCTGAGGACGCGTATTACCTAAGCAGATGCCAGACATCACACCTTTGCGTAGAATACTAGGCAAGTTAGCTTAGCTTGATTAAGCCCAAGAGTGGCAAAGTAGCCACCGCAATCTGACAGGGAGGTAGAATGGTCACGGTTTATCCACGTCTAAGCGACGCTGAGTTAGAAGCATTGCCTTCCCGTACTGAGGCGAGTATTTACCGCAATGCCTATGAAATTGCCTGCTGGCTAAAAGAGCGTCACGACGCTGTCGCAGAGCCAGGGGAGTACCTGCCCAGCAGCCAAAAAGCAGTGGCTGTTTACACGTGGAAAAGGCCCCAAGACCAATGGCCGCTGTTACAGAGAGCAATTGCCGAACTGGAGCAAGACGGCTTGCAACCGCAGGATATTTTACCGCTTACCCCCTTTAAGGTGGCTAACAGCCAAGTGTTGCAAGCGCAGCGCTCCAAAAACAAAAACCACAGTACAACGAGCGTATGTTTAATGTTGCAGCGGTAAAAGGGCTGGAAGCACCAGTGGTGATCTTGGTCGACATGAATACCAGTGTTTGGGCTGCGAACCCGAAGGTGGAGTATTTAGGAGCGTCTCAGGAGCGGGTGAACGTGTTAGTGTTTATTTCTGCACAGGATTTTAAATGAGCATCACCGCCTACCACGCAAAATATTATGCCTACGAGTTAACCAAACGCCATGCTGATAGGGGGGTTGATCGCCTATCGCAGTCTCTGTTTGATGCCAGTGTGGATTTAAACCCACACCAAATTGAAGCGGCGCTGTTTGCTATGCGTAACCCGCTACAACAAGGTGTACTGCTGGCTGATGAAGTAGGGTTAGGTAAAACCATTGAGGCCGCCTTGGTAGTTTGCCAGCTATGGGCGGAGCGTCGTCGCCGTATTTTGATAATTGCACCCGCCAGCTTGCGTAAGCAATGGGCACAAGAGCTGTATGAGAAATTCGCAGTCCCCACCAAAGTAGTGGATGCGGCTGTATTGCGCCAAGAGGCAGTCGGAAATGTGTTGCAGACGCTCGAATACATAACGCGTAGCAACATTGTGATTATGTCGTATCATTTTGCGACTCGACTGGAAGAAGAGCTGCGCGGTATTCCATGGGATCTAGTCGTATTGGATGAGGCCCACAAACTGCGCAATGCCCATCGTCCAAGCAACCGTATTGGACAAGCATTACGCCGCGCCCTGGAAGGGCGTAAAAAGCTATTGTTGACCGCCACGCCGCTGCAAAACTCGCTCATGGAGCTTTATGGGTTGTCTACTCTGATTGATGAGCATCTATTTGGCGACGATAAAGCCTTCCGTAAGCAGTTTGTGAATAATGATGCTAACCTGCCGGAATTGCGCGAAAGGATAAAACACTTTACCCACCGCACATTGCGTAAAGATGTGTTGGAATATGTGCAATACACTCAGCGCAAAGCCCTTACTCAACCCTTTGAGCCAACTGATGACGAGCAAGCAGTTTACGATGCTGTCTCAGCCTTTTTGCAGCGTGAGCACTCTTTTGCTTTGCCGAAAAGTCAGCGCCATCTGACAGGTCTGATTCTGCGTAAATTACTTGCCTCTAGTACTCCAGCCATTATGGGTACCCTTAGCAGTATTTATCAACGTCTGGAACAGCAGCTTAAGGAGATGCATGAAAATTTAGTCTCAGTGTCTAATGGCTCCAGCTGGTGGTACACCCTGGCGGATGAAGAAGACTTGGAAAGCGATACGCTTGAAGCATTAGAAGAACAAACTCAAGAGAGCGCGTCGGCAGCAATAGCAGCAGATGCTAATAACCCCACCAATTTAACGCGTGCCCTAGAAGAAGAAATGGCTGAACTAGGGGGCATTATTGAGCAAGCAAGTAATCTGAATGACCACACTAAAGCCAGCGCCTTGCTTTCTGCTTTAACCCTTGGCTTTGAGAACATGCAGGCCTATCGTGCGCCGCGCAAAGCGATTATCTTTACCGAATCGCGCCGCACCCAGGAGTACCTCCACCAGTTTCTCTCAGCTAACGGCTACGCGGGCAAGCTGGTGTTGTTTAGCGGTACCAATAACCACCCGGAAAGCCAAGTGATCTACCGCCAATGGTTGGAAGAGCACAGAGGCACCGACCGAGTGACTGGTTCGGCACAGATTGATAAGCGCACTGCCTTGATTGACCATTTCCGAGACAAAAACGGCGCGGATATCATGATTGCTACCGAAGCCGCCGCCGAAGGGGTAAACCTGCAGTTTTGTGCACTGTTGATTAATTATGACCTGCCCTGGAACCCCCAACGCGTTGAACAGCGTATCGGCCGCTGCCATCGCTATGGTCAACAGTTTGACGTGGTAGTAATCAACTTCCTTAATACCCGCAATCAGGCGGATCAACGCGTGCTGGAGCTACTGTCAGAAAAGCTCAATCTGTTTTCCGGCGTGTTTGGTGCCTCTGATGAAGTGCTGGGACGCATTGAAAGCGGCATCGACTTCGAAAAACGTATTCTGACCATTTATGATACCTGCCGCACGCCAGAGGAAATTGAAGCCGCCTTCAATCAGTTGCAAAGCGAGCTAGAAGAAGTGATTACCCACCGCGTGCAGGAAACCCAGGAAAAGTTGCTAGAAAACTTCGATGAAGACGTTCATGACCGGCTTAAACTGCGCCTGGATGAAGCTGAAGCCCGGCTGGATAAAATAGGCCGCTGGTTTTGGGGCGTTAGCCGCTATGCGCTGGCCAAGTGCGCCCGTTTTGAGCCACAAACCTATAGTTTTGCCCTGCAGGATGTGCCCAGTGATGTGAGTCAACACGCTCCGCCGGGACACTATCAACTAATTCGTGGGGCCGCTCAAGCGGACATGCTGGCCCATGCCTACCGTTTGAGCCATCCGCTGGGGGAGTGGGCTTTGCAGCAGGCTCGTCAGGCAGCTACGCCAGTGGCAAGTGTCACCTTTGATTACCAACGCCATGAAACCAAGCTCTCGCAGGTGGAAGCGCTGGTTGGGCAGTCTGGCTGGCTGATACTGCAGCGCTTAGCCTTTACCGCTTTTGAAACCACTGAACGGCTACTGTTTAGCGGCATGACCGATAGTGGCGTACTGTTGGACCAAGAAGCCTGTGAAAAACTAATGTCGGTAGAAGCTCGGGGCGTGCCAAGCGCTATTTCGCTCCAGCCCCCAGCGGCCTTGGTCGAAAATAGCCAGTGCCAGTTGCAAGCGGTGACGGCCGAGCTACTGGAAGATAACCAGCGGCTATTTATGGAAGAGCGCGACAAGCTGGAAAAGTGGGCTGACGATAAACTGCTGGCCGCTGAAGAAGCCCTTAAAAACACCAAGGCCCAGCTTAAACAGCACAAGCGCGATGCCCGTAAGGCCATCACCCTACAGGAACAAAACGCCTATCAGGAAAAAATCGCCGCTCTCGAACGCCAGCAGCGCCAGCAACGCCGCGAAATTTTCAATGCCGAAGATGAGATCATCGACAAACGCGACGAACTGATTGATTCCTTGCAGGTTAGGTTGAAGGAAACCACTGAAACAGAACTGCTCTTCACCCTACGTTGGCAGGTAGTGTAGCGGCACTTAAGCAATATCAGGATAGAACCACACCGCATCAGGAGAAAGAATCTAATGGACACAAGCCATCATACGACTGAGATTAATGAACTAGGACACAGCCCTGATGCCCAGCAAGAGCGACAGCAGCAGCTTTTAAACCTGCTACGCCAAACCGCTCCTGAAGTGATTAGCGACAACCAGTTAAACCTGGAGCGCCTCAAAGAGCTGATGGGAGAAGAGCGCCTGGCACCTGCCGAGCACTATGAGCTGAGCTGGGCAGGTAAAAAAGACGCACGGCGTGAAATTCAGAGTTAAGCTCAGTTCTTGTGTATGGAGGGCAGTAGAGAGGGTGGCGTATCCTGTTGATTGATCTCGCCAGATCACAACCAACATAGGACGGATACGCCATGAGCAATTCTACTCTCCAAGC